>OLFV01000249.1_pt1 | contig 66010 bp, 53 predicted proteins | sample 1605551 | NCBI WGS metagenome assembly OLFV01 (sample SAMEA3888922, study PRJEB22519) | human gut metagenome | biome: human gut; feature: human-associated habitat; material: faeces | place: Denmark | collected 2011 | reverse complement strand
CTCGCGACCCCAACCTTGGCAAGGTTGTGCTCTACCAACTGAGCTATTGCCGCATCTGTTATTTCTTTCAGATTGCTTCGTTCTTGAAAGCGGTTGCAAAGATAGCACTTTTTCTTGAAACTCCAAAAGTTTTGGCAAGAAATTTCAAGAAAAAGTGCATTTTTCTTTAATTCATACGTGAAATGTAGTCTTTTGGACCGAATTCACGGGTGATTTCCAGCTCATTTGTGCCCGAATGCACAAAAGCGAGTGCCGGATGTGAGATGCCGTTGAACATGGTTGTCTTCACGGTTGTGTAGTGATTCATGTCCTCGAAGATGATGTTTTCGCCAATTTCGAGTTCATGGTCGAATTCCCAGGCCGACATAAAGTCGCCCGACAGACAACTGTTGGCTCCCAAACGATAAGTATATGGCTTGCTATAGTCGGGATTTTCCTCAATTGTTTTTGCTCCTCTTACTGCCGGATGGTATGGCATTTCAAGACAATCGGGCATATGACATGAGAAACTTACGTTCAGAATTGCCGTTTTTATTCCTTTGTCTTCTACAATGTCTATCACTTGGGCTACCAGCGGACCAGTCTGCCAACCGAATGCGCTTCCTGGTTCCATGATGACCTTGAGCCAAGGATAGCGATTGTGAAATTCCTTCAGTATGTTTACGAGTAGTTCTATATCGTAGTCTTTGCGTGTCATAAGGTGTCCGCCACCGAAGTTTATCCATTTTATCTGCTTGAACCATCTCGAGAATTTCTCCTCAATATGCTTCAAAGTGCGTTCGAACACGTCCGATCCGTTCTCGCAATGGCAATGGCAATGGAATCCGTCAATGTCTGAAGGCAGAGTCTTGGGCATCTTGTCGGCACTTATGCCGAATCGTGTACCTGCGGCACAGGGGTTGTATATGTCGGTTTCTATTTCCGAATATTCGGGATTGATGCGCAATCCGAAGCTTATTTCTTCGTTTGCATCCTTGGCTCTATTGTGCAGACGCTCGTATTGCGAGAGCGAGTTGAACGTCAGATGACTTGAACAACTTGCTATCTCGTCAATCTCATAGTCGGTATAGGCAGGCGAGAAGGTATGTGCCTTCTTGCCGAACTTGTCCACGGCGAGTCTTGCTTCGCCCAACGAGCTTGCTGTAGTCGACTTGATGTATTCCTTGAATATTGGGAATGTCTTCCACAAGGCATAGGCTTTAAACGCCAGTATGATTTCCACGTCGGCACGTTTTGCCACATCGCTAATTATGGAGAGGTTGCGACGCAGGCGCTCCTCTTCCAAAATATACATCGGGCGATTAATCTCCTTATATGTTATTGTGTCTACTTTCATTTGCTTTTCCGGTTTGTTATCCTTTGTTATAGCAGAACTTCTCAATGGCAGCAGCCACTCCGTCCTCCTCGTTCGACAATGTCACATAGTCGGCTTCTGCTCTTACTTCGGGTGCAGCATTAGCCATAGCCACTCCGATGCCTGCCAGCTTCAGCATCGAAAGGTCGTTATATCCGTCACCGAAAGCAATCATGCCTTTCGGGGTAAGATTCAGTTGTGTAAGCAGTCTGATGAGCGACTGAGCTTTGTCAATACCCTTCGGTACAAGTTCTATAAAGAAAGGTGCCGAGCGGAATACGTCGATATAGTTGCCTACAAGTTCTGTCAGTTCCTTTTCTGCTTCAACCATCACGGCAGGGTCGCCCGTCATAAGCAGTTTGGTGGGGTGTGCCTCAAGGTGGTCAGTCAGGCATTCCACCTTTCTTATATTCATACGGTTGATGCGCGACTCCTCCTTCACGTATTGGTCATCTGGCATTTCGGTTACGATTTCGTTGCCGGCATAGCCCAGCAGAGCGTAACCTTTGCTTCTTGCATATTGGTGCAACATTGGTATTACCTCTGCGGGAAGGAAGTTGGAGTAGAGTTCTTCCATAGTCTTACAGTCAACTATTTTTCCTCCGTTGTATGCCAGTATATATCCGCCAGTCTCTTCCAGTCCCAGACAGTCGGCTACGGGAATGATGCCGTATGTGGGTCTGCCCGAAGCCAATATGATATGTGCTCCGTCGGCTTGTGCCTTCAGTAGGGTTTCGCGTGTCAGCGGAGTCACTTCCTTGGCGTTGTTGGTCAGGGTGCCGTCAAGGTCGAGAGCTATAGCGCGGTAGGGTAGGCGTGAGTGTTGTGCTTCTGTTGTTGCCATAAATTATGTATTGTGAAATGCGAAGTGTACTATATATAATAAGGTGTAGTTCTATATGGTGAAAGCCAAAGCTTGATAAAACAATAAATCCCAAGAACTGTTGTTCCTGGGATTTATGTTTTTCGACCTTTTTACAGATCGTGGCTTTTCGTTTTGACTGGTAATTAAGCCTCTGCCGGAGTCTCCTCTGTAGCCTCAGCGTTAGCAGCAGCCTCAGCCTCAGCCTTAGCGGCAGCCTCAGCAGCCTTCTTCTCAGCTACCTTCTTGGCAATAGCCTCGTTTACCTTCTTCTCAGCCTCAAGCTCCTTAGCGGCAGCCTCTGCCTTAGCCTTAGCCTCGCCCTCGCGAACGGAGTCAAGACCCTTCTGCTTGTCAGCCTTCCATGCGTCGAACTTCTTCTGAGCAGTAGCCTCATCAAAAGCGCCCTTCTTAACGCCACCACGGAGGTGCTTCATAAGATAAACGCCTTCACCCTTAAGGATGTTGTGAGTTGTAGCTGTGGGCTGTGCGCCACACTCTACCCAGTAGAGGGCACGGTCAAAATCCAAATCTACAGTAGCAGGATTGGTGTTAGGGTTGTATGTACCAATCTTCTCAGTAAACTTACCATCACGTGGTGCTCTTGAATCAGCGATAACGATACGATAGAAAGCGTAGCCTTTACGACCGCCGCGCTGCAATCTGATTTTTGTTGCCATTTTTTAAATTATTGTTTTGTTGGTTTGAATTTATGCTACTATCTCGTAATAGCGGGTGCAAAGTTACTCTTTTTTGTTGTAATATATCCTCGTTGCCAGTGTTTTTGTTGCTGATATTAATTAATATTAACCAAACCTAAGTGCTTGCTTATTCATAAAGTTGGTTTTTTCTTATGAGTTACCAGGCTTGTTTATCTCCCCTTTTTTTATGCAAATATAGTACATGTAGTAAAAAAGTGTTACAAAATAAAAATCGATTCTAGAGATTTGAAGAGGCATTTTTGTGTTGTTTTCTAATGACCGTCATCACATTATTCTTCATTTATGCCTTTTTTATCTTCCATTTGTAGCCCTTTTGAATGGCAAAAGGACAACTATTGCATTACAAAGAAGCCTTAAATGGTGGGTAAAAGTGTAAGCGTATCCGCGATGCTAGTATATACACGTCAAAAAAATATCGCTCAAGAATAAAAACTTGAGCGATATTTTTTTGACGTGTATATACTAGCATCGCGGATACGCTTACTTCAGCTCGCAGTTTTGAGCGGTTAGAAATGCAAATATTGTTTTAAAACTAAAGCAATAATAGTCCTTACATTCTGTTCTTCTGACTTTCTCCTGCACCCGTACCCTTATACTTGCTTCTCGTAGTATTATCCTTATACATCTCTACCGTCTGATAAATAGGATCGGATACATGTTCATAAGTCAGGTTGAAAGTCAACCATTTGTAGGCGAGGTCGTAACTTATATTTCTTGAAATCTCTGAGACAAGAAACGGATTACCGGTCTCGTATGTATAATGATTGCTATATTGAACGCCGCTTCTTAATACCCAGTAGTTAGGACGATTGATGTCGGCAGCATAGCTTAGCTGCATCTGTAAATCGCCGAAAGGCATAGAAAAGCTGAGAGACGGAAACCAATTGCCGTAATTCTTGCTTTGGTCTGCCGTATACTTACCATCGTCGTAATACTTGAAGTCAACATTCTCGTATCTCAAACCAGCTTCCATGTTCAGCTTGCCAAAGTCACGACTGTAGGTGACGAACGCAGAGGACATGCCCTCCTTTATGCGGTCTCCTCAACACAGATCCTTCCGTCTCTCCATCTATTATCAGCTTTGGATTGCGCAAGAAACTAAAGCTTGCTCCCAACGAATTGTTGTCGTCAAACTGATAACTGGCATTCAGTCGGGAACTAAAAGTCTCAGTTTTGTTTTTCCAACGTGTTTTGTCTTGTTGGTTCCAAGTTTTGTCAAGATAGGTCATTTGCTGCAAGTCCTTCTCGTCCGGCGACGTTGTCATTCCTCCATTCTTAAGGATAGTCTTAGGCATAGATGATTTCACCACCACTTCGCCTAACATCTTGCTGTCTGCCATCATCTTTATCACACCGGCATTCTCACCAGCACAATCCTTCCATACAGTCTTATACCCTACAGACGTAACCTTGATTATTCCATTGTTGCAAGGAGAATCGATGGCAAAATGTCCATCCTCACCACTCACAACACCTTTAACAAAAGCAGAATCCTGCCTATTCAAAAGCACTACGTTGGCAAATGCCAATGGTTGGCCCTTCTCATCCACAATCTTTCCCTTGACATCCTGTGCCATCATCGGTGATATAGCCGAGAAGCATAGAAACGTTATAAGCATTTTCTTATTAATAGTTTCTATTTTTTTTTATTTCGCTGGGTGCAAAGGTAAATAATCTGTAAGAAAAACAATGAATATTTGTTTTTTTTTGTAATTTAATTCTAAATAAATGTATAGTTGTAAAGTTATCGACAATTATTTGTATATTTGTCAAATTATTATATAGTAAAACAATTTGTATATGAGAAACCCCGTCATTATAGATTTACTACGCAAGTATTTCAGCACTCAACCTGTGCTGAAAGCATGGCTGTTTGGATCTTTCTCAAGAGGAGAAGAAACTCAGGATAGTGATGTCGACATTATTGTCTCTTTGGACAAAAGCAAACCAATAGGTTTGAAATTTTTTGGAATGTGGAGCGATTTAGAGGAACTGTTAGGCAGAAAGGTTGATTTGGTATCAGAGGGAACATTGCTGCCTTTCGCTAAAGAGTCTGCTGAACGAGATAAATTCTTGGTATATGAGAGAACGAATTAGAGATAAAAGTCGACTTGAACACATGCTTCAAGCTATAGAAAGAATCAGACGTTACACTAAGGGAAAAACTTTTGATAATTTCATAGCTGATGATATGATGTACTATGCCGTAGTTAAAAATATCGAGATTCTTGGCGAAGCTTCTAATATGCTTACTGAAGATTTTCGAGATGCGCATCCCAATACTCCATGGAAACTGGTGAATGGCATGAGAAATTATATTGTTCACGAGTATTTTCAAGTTGATAATAATGTCGTTTGGGATGTAATAACAAGCGATCTTCCTCTCTTGGAAAAACAAATAAATGAGTATATAAAGGAAGAATAATAAAATATCGGTCAAGCAAATGCCAATCATTTATTGGTTTTTCTTGCTTGACCGATTTTTATTACTTTATAATGGATATACCCTCTTCGGTGCTATTCAACACTTTGCCAAGTTTATGCTTCTTGTCAGCATTCTTACGGAAAGTATATCTTAGAATTACCCATGGACGGATTTTTTGATCCTTGTAGTGATTCTCTACTACAGAGTGGAAAGACCCGTCAACAGTCGTTGCCTTGCTTTGATATTCGCCAGTGATATGCTGTAAGCAGACACCAATATAGAAGTTAGGTGTGAAATTGTAGTTCACTTGTAGATTGGCAACTGACGGATGCGAATATGTGGTGCATGCCAATGCCGTGTAATCTCTTGAATTGTAATCTATATCGCCATAGAATGAAAAGTCTTTCACTTGTGCGTTAAAGCCAAATGAAACATAGGTTGAACTTTTGGCGTTGTGCCCCATAAAATAATAGGCTTTCCAACCGCCACCTGCATACACTCGTCCCCACTTAAAACGATAACTCAAATCAGCTCCTGCAGATATCTGGGCAAAATGTCCAGTATTTGCATAAGTGCTATAATAAACGCCCCCATCTGAATGGCCATAGTTTTCTATCACATCACTTATATATTTATAATCAACAGCAGGCGTGAAGTACAGCTTGCCGACATTCAATGTATATGACATGGAGGCGCTATGTGTCATTTGTGGCTTTAGATTCGGGTTGCCTATGCTTACAAACAAAGAGTCGGTTGATGTATTGTAAGGGTTCAGATATGCAACATTTGGAGCTGTATTTGAAAGTTGATAACTTAAGCGGACGGAGTTGTGTTTGTTGGCTACCCATGTAATACTTGTATTGCACCTTGGACGAAAATAGTTATAGTTGGTGTCACCTGCCTTTGCCCATATACCTTCCATTCCAATTGAAGCATTATAGTGTAGATGCTTGAGAGAGCCACCATAACCAACATATACATATTGGTTATAGTTATAATGTTTGAATAGAGGATTTTCACCAATGGCGTTATTGATGTCATCCATGATGAGCGTGCTGTGGCTTCCTGCTATCAGCGAACTGTTGTTGGCATATTCTTTTGAATAGTCAATATTGAAACTTCCGGAATGACGTTTGTTGTTATAAAGTGTATTTGCATCGATTTGTCGCTTTTCATAAGAGTCTGTGCGATTGGCATTATAATCATTCTTATTGAAATTGTACGCTAAACGCAATTCTAAATTACTACTTTTTGAAAATGAATGTTTGTAATACAGACTCGTGGTGAGAATATTGCTTTTGTTCGTGTCGAAGGATTGGAAACTATACCACTGTGAAATATCAGTAGTATAATTTCCATGAGCCGAGGTATTTCCTTTAGTAGTGTTATATGAGTCATAGATTTGAGCTGCAAAATAATCATTAGGAGTAATCTGATACTTCAGCAACAACTCACCTATCCATTTATTGGCATCACTACGAGTTGACTGGTCATAAGTCTGTTTATAACCAGTATTCGTGCGGTTAACGGATGATTCTACATCTTCATGGTATTTATAGTGATAGGCTGCTCTGCCGTAAAGACTAATCTTATGGTTTCCTATTTCAAAATACCCCACACCAAAACCATTATCAAGAGGAATTTCATGACGTGTTGCTCCTTCAAGCCATAAGTATGGTTTGGTATGCTTTTTCAATCTAATATTCAGAATGCTCGTAACACCTTCTTGCAGATAACGTGCAGATACAGAGTTTACAACCTCAACAGACTCAATGTCAGCAGGAGAAATCGGTCCAATACCAGAGTTAATCATGTTGCCGTTGATGAGAATCAAAGGTGCTTTTCCGTTTAACATTTTTACAGATGAAGTGTTGGCATCAGATATGATGGCAGGTATCTCTTGCAAAGCCCTGAATGGATTGCTCATTTTCTTTGCATCTGACGACAGATAGAATATTTCACCATTGGCAGTCCTTTTTACAATCTGACTACGGTCGGCTACAATCATCACCTCGTCAATGTCTTTTGTTTCTTCTTTTAGTCTATATGTACGTTTTGTTGTATCTTTTATACTAAGAGAATCGCATATTGTTTGGTAGCCTAAGCATGCTACCTCTACGATATAATCACCGGCAGGAACATCCTTTATGGTAAAACTACCATCCTTGTAAGAAGTAGTAGTTTTGAAAATAGTTCCATTTTGTATAAGCAGGATATATCCATTCGCTATACCAACCTTGCCGTTCTTTGACACAATTTCTCCATGAAATACATTTTGGGCATGCAAAAACGCTATGTTTATTAGCATGAAGAAAAGTATGACAACTCTATTTGTGGCTTCCCATGTTTTATTGGGTGAGCATTTTTTACAGGTTCTTTGAATCATCATTTGTAGTTTCAATTTTTTATTTCTTTGGTTGCAAATGTAATAAAAAAACAAATATTTTGAGCATTATTGATAGAAAATGCTGTAAATAACCTTTACATTTAACTCGTGACATAATCACATATCATGTATGGCTACATATAAAATTTGTATTGCATTTGTAATGCACACTCTATTATATAATAAGGTGTAGTAGGAGTTGAAAAACGCTACGGTATAACAAAATGCAATAAATATGATAAAAAAAGTGATAAATTATTTGTGAGCTACCGATATTTTCTTACCTTTGTAACCGAAATAAGACGTATCACCATAAATATATTATAAATATGAATTTGTCGTACAACATTATTAGCATTATTATTCGAATTCGACTTTGGAACAATGTCGAACGGGGTAGTGTATGCTAATAGGTTGCCGCAAACAATACAGTCTCTCTTATGAGTAGATGACAAGAAAAACCTTTCTCACTAACCCCTACAAGGTAGTGTGAAAGGTTTTTTCGGTTTAAGTAATAACGTAAAAACACATATAAGGATGAGTGAAAGATTGTACATTTTTGACACTACGCTCCGCGATGGCGAGCAGGTGCCAGGTTGCCAGTTGAATACCGTTGAGAAGATACAGGTGGCAAAGCAGCTTGAGCAATTGGGTGTAGACGTGATTGAGGCAGGATTCCCTATTTCAAGTCCGGGCGACTTCAATTCGGTCATTGAGATTTCAAAGGCTGTGACATGGCCCACTATCTGTGCTCTGACACGTGCTGTAGAGAAGGACATAGATTGTGCTGCCGAGGCTCTGAAGTATGCCAAGCGTGGACGCATCCATACCGGTATCGGTACGTCCGATTCGCACATTAAGTATAAGTTTCACTCAAACCGCGAGGAGATAATAGAGCGTGCCGTTCGTGCCGTGGCCTATGCCAAGCGATATGTAGAGGACGTAGAGTTCTATGCCGAGGATGCCGGACGTACCGACAACGAGTATCTGGCACGTGTGGTTGAGGCTGTCATCAAGGCTGGCGCTACAGTCATCAACATTCCCGACACTACGGGCTACTGTCTGCCCGAGGAGTATGGAGCCAAGATTAAGTATTTGGTAGAGCATGTGGACAACATCGACAAGGCCGTGCTCTCAACCCATTGCCACAACGACTTGGGTCTTGCCACAGCCAATACGCTGAGCGGAGTGCTGAACGGAGCGCGTCAGGTAGAGGTGACCATAAATGGCATAGGTGAGCGTGCGGGCAACACTTCGCTCGAAGAGATTGCCATGATTCTGAAGTGTCATAACGGCATAAATATCGATACTAATATCAATACCACCAAGATTTGTCCCACAAGCCGCATGGTTTCGAGCCTGATGAACATGCCCGTTCAGCCTAATAAGGCCATTGTCGGTCGTAACGCATTCGCCCACAGTAGTGGCATACATCAGGACGGAGTGCTGAAGAATGTCAGCACATACGAGATTATCGACCCGAAGGATGTAGGTCTGGACAGCGGCAGCATAGTGCTGACAGCACGTTCGGGCAGAGCCGCCTTGAAGTATCGCCTCGGAGTGCTGGGCGTGAAGATAGACGACGAGTCGAAGATAGACACTATCTACCAGCAGTTCCTCAAGCTTGCCGACCGCAAGAAGGAAGTCAACGACGACGACATACTCATGTTGGCAGGTGCCGATGCCAAGGCTTCGCACGCCGTGAAGCTCGACTTCCTGCAGGTTACTACAGGCATGGGCGTTAAGAGTGTGGCAAGCATCGGGCTCGACATCTCAGGCCAGAAGTTTGAAGAGGCTTCGACAGGCAACGGTCCGGTAGATGCTGCCATCAAGGCTCTCAAGAAGATCATTCAGAAGCAGATGACCCTGAAGGAGTTTACTATCCAGGCCATCTCGAAGGGATCGGACGACGTGGGCAAGGTACACATGCAGGTGGAGTACGATGGAAGCGTTTACTACGGCTTCGGAGCAAATACCGACATCGTGACGGCTTCTGTTGAGGCTTACATCGACTGTATCAACAAGTTTCGTGTGAAATAAAGCCACACTCCAATCATCCACACTATAAATACAAACAAGCAATAACATTAACAATATAAACATATTATAATGAACACATTATTCGACAAAATCTGGGATAAGCATGTTGTGCAGACAGTCAAGGACGGCCCTACACAATTGTACATAGATCGTCTTTACTGCCACGAGGTGACTTCGCCTCAGGCCTTTGCTGGCATGCGTGCCCGCGGACTCAAGATGTTCCGTCCCGACCACATATTCTGCATGCCCGACCATAACACTCCTACACACGATCAGGACAAGCCTATCGAGGACCCCGTTTCAAAGCGTCAGGTGGACACATTGGCTAAGAATGCTGCCGATTTCGGAGTGACACACTTCGCCATGAACTCTAAGGACAACGGCATCATCCACGTTGTAGGTCCTGAGAAAGGACTCTCTCTGCCGGGTATGACTATCGTGTGTGGCGACTCACATACATCTACACATGGTGCTATGGGTGCTGTAGCTTTTGGTATCGGAACTTCTGAGGTAGAGATGGTTATGGCTTCACAATGCATTCTGCAGAGCAAGCCGAAGTCGATGCGTATAAGCGTCAACGGAAAGTTGGCAAAGGGCGTTACACCAAAGGATGTAGCTCTCTACCTGATGAGCCGACTCACCACTTCGGGTGCTACCGGATATTTCGTTGAATATGCAGGCGACGTAGTACGCGACATGTCTATGGAGGGCCGACTCACACTCTGCAATCTCTCTATCGAGATGGGTGCGCGTGGCGGATTTGTAGCTCCCGACGAGACAACATTCGAATATATCAAGGGTCGCGAATATGCTCCTAAGGGCAAGGATTGGGACAAGGCCGTGGCTTACTGGAAGACTCTGAAGAGTGGCGACGATGCCGTGTTCGACAAGGAACTCGTGTTTGATGCTGCCGACATAGAGCCGCGCATCACTTACGGCACCAATCCTGGTATGGGTATCGGCATTACTGAGACCATTCCTACACTCGATGAGATAGACAAGGCTGGTCAGGCTTCGTTCAAGAAGTCGCTTGCATACATGGGATTTGAGCCGGGCGAGAAGCTTCTCGGTCATAAGATTGACTATGTATTCCTTGGTGCCTGCACCAACGGACGTATTGAAGACTTCCGTGCATTTGCCTCTATCGTGAAGGGACGCCATAAGGCTGAGGGCGTTACGGCATGGCTTGTGCCTGGCTCATGGCTCGTAGACAAGCAGATTAGAGAGGAGGGACTGGACAAGGTTCTTACCGAAGCTGGTTTCGAGATTCGCCAGCCGGGCTGCTCGGCATGTCTTGCCATGAACGACGACAAGATACCTGCTGGCAAGTATTCGGTATCAACATCCAACCGTAACTTTGAGGGTCGTCAGGGCCCTGGCTCACGTACCATCCTTGCTTCGCCTCTGGTAGCAGCTGCTGCAGCCGTTACAGGAGTGGTAACCGACCCGAGAGAACTCATGTTCTAATGTTTAATGATTAATAATTGAAGAATAATGAAACAGAAATTCAACGTTATAACCTCCACATGCATACCCCTTCCGCTTGAGAATGTGGATACCGACCAGATAATACCAGCCCGCTTCCTTAAGGCAATCGACAAGGAAGGTATGGGCGACAACCTATTCCGTGACTGGCGATATAATGCCGACGGTACTCCCAAACCCGACTTCGTTATGAACGATCCGTCGTATAGCGGAGTGATACTCGTAGCAGGCAAGAACTTCGGCTCGGGCTCTTCGCGCGAGCATGCAGCTTGGGCTATTGCCGGAGCGGGATTCCGTGTGGTCATCAGCTCGTTCTTTGCCGACATCCACAAGAACAACGAGCTCAACAACCTTGTGTTGCCGGTAGTGGTGAGCGAGGAATTCCTTAAGGAACTCTTTGCCAGCATCGACAAGGACCACAAGACAGAAGTGAAGGTAGATCTGCCCAATCAGACCGTGACAAACCTCGCTACAGGCAAGAGCGAGCATTTTGAGATAAACGGATACAAGAAGCATTGCCTTGAAAACGGACTCGACGACGTAGACTTCCTTGTACAGAATCGTGATAAGGTAGAGTCATGGGAGCAAGAACAATAGAAATAATGGACTGTACACTCCGCGATGGCGAGCAGACCAGCGGAGTGTCATTCCTTCCTCATGAGAAACTCATGGTGGCGCGAATGCTTCTTGGCGATGTCAATGTGAATCGTATAGAAGTGGCTTCGGCAAGAGTTTCGGAGGGTGAGAAGGAGGCTGTGCGCATGATATGCCGCTATGCCGAGAGTGTTGGCAAGCTGAATAGGGTAGAGGTGCTGGGCTTTGTCGATGGCGGAAAGTCAATCGACTGGATTGACGAATGCGGATGCAAGGTCATAAACCTGCTTGCAAAGGGTTCACTCAAGCATTGTATGCATCAGCTCAAGAAGACTCCAGAAGAACATATCGACGGAATATACGAGTCGCTCACTCTTGCCATGCAGAAGGGTATGGCTGTAAATCTGTATCTTGAGGATTGGAGTAGTGGCATGAAGGATTCGCCCGACTATGTGTTCAAGATGATGGACGCTCTCGTGGAGAGCGGCATCAAGCGTTTCCTTCTGCCCGATACATTGGGCATACTCAACCCTATGGAGGTGACGAAGTATTTCGGTCAGATGGTGGAGCGCTATCCCAACACCAACTTCGAATTCCATGCACATAACGACTACGACCTTGCTGTAGCCAATTCGTTGGCTGCTGTGGTGAGTGGTGCAAGCGGTCTGCATGTCACGGTGAACGGACTGGGTGAGCGTTGTGGCAATGCCCCGCTTGCAAGCGTGCAGGCTATACTTAAAGACCAACTCGGTATTGAAACCAGTATTCGTGAAGACCGATTGGGCGAAATAAGCCGACTGGTAGAGGGATATTCTGGTATTGCGATTGCGCCAAACCAACCTATCGTTGGTGAGAACGTGTTCACGCAAGTGGCTGGCGTTCATGCCGATGGCGACAATAAGGACAACCTTTACTGCAATAATCTTGTGCCAGAGCGTTTCGGACGTAAGCGCGAGTATGCACTTGGTAAAAATAGCGGTAGGGCAAACATCGCCAAGAACCTGGAACTGCTCGGACTGGAACTCACTCCCGAACAGACACGACGTGTGACGCAACGCATTACCGAACTGGGCGACCGCAAGGAGATTGTAACTCAGGAAGACCTGCCATTCATCGTAAGCGACGTGCTGAAGCATTCGGCTCCCGAAGACAAGATAAAGCTGGTGAGCTATATGGTGTCGCTTGCCTACGGACTGCGTCCTATGGCAACCGTTAAGGTGGAGATTGATGGCAAGCAGTATGAGGACAACGCTCTTGGCGACGGACAGTATGACGCTTTCGTGAAGGCTATGCGCAAGATATATCGCGAACGTCTTGGACGCACATTCCCCACACTTGAGAATTATGCTGTGTCAATACCGCCTGGCGGACGTACAGATGCACTCGTGCAGACTGTCATAACATGGCGTAGCGGCGAGAAGATACTGCGTACACGCGGACTCGATGCCGACCAGACCGAAGCTGCAATAAAGGCTACAATCAAGATGCTTAACATCGTGGAGCAGGAACAACTGCAAGACTCAGAATCAAAATAAACAATATAATAAAAAAACAAAGGATATGAAATTATCAATAGCTGTACTTCCCGGCGACGGTATCGGACCCGAGATTATGACCGAAGGTGTGAAGGTAATGAAGGTTGTGGCTGAAAAGTTCGGCCATGAGTTCAGTTTTAAGGAAGCCATCTGTGGCGCTCATGCCATTGACGAAGTGGGCGACCCCTTCCCTGAGGAAACCTTCCAGACCTGTCTGAATGCCGATGCTGTGCTCTTTGCAGCTGTAGGCGACCCACGTTTTGATAACGATCCTACTGCCAAGGTACGCCCCGAGCAGGGACTCCTGGCTATGCGCAAGAAGCTCGGATTGTTTGCCAACGTACGCCCGGTAGCTACTTTCGACTGCCTTCTGCACAAGTCGCCTCTTAAGGACGAATTGCTCAAGGGTGCCGACTTTGTCGTAATACGTGAACTTACCGGCGGTATGTATTTCGGCGAGAAGTATCAGGACAACGACAAGGCTTACGATACCGACATCTATACTCGCCCCGAGATAGAGCGCATCCTTAAGGTTGCCTTCGAGTTTGCCATGAAGCGCAACAAGCACCTTACCGTAGTAGACAAGGCCAACGTGCTGGCTTCGTCACGTCTGTGGCGTCAGATTGCCAAGGAGATGGAACCGCAGTATCCTGAGGTGAATACCGACTATATGTTTATCGACAATGCCTCAATGCGCGTTCTTACCGAGCCAAGATTCTTCGACGTTATCGTTACAGAGAATACCTTTGGCGACATACTTACCGACGAGACTTCTTGCATCACAGGTTCAATGGGATTGCAGCCGTCAAGTTCGCTTGGCGAGCACACTCCATTGTTTGAACCGGTACACGGTTCATGGCCGCAGGCAGCTGGCAAGCACCTTGCCAACCCAGTAGCCCAGATTCTTTCGGCTGCTATGCTTCTTGAGCATTTCGGACTGAATGAGGAAGGTGCACTTGTACGTAAGGCTGTTGACGCTTCGCTTGATGCCAACGTACGTACTCCGGAGATTCAGGTTGAGGGTGGTGCACAGTACGGCACAGCTGAGGTAGGCCAGTGGATAGCCGACTATATAGCTAAAGCCTAACTGTATGAAGACCTTAATACTTGTTCTGGCATTAATGGCGCTTAATGCAAACACTATGTTTGCACAGACAAGGCAACAACTTCGCGACAGCTTGTCGGCTGCTTCTGAGGCATTGTCGTTCCATCCCGATTCCTTAAACCTGCGTTTGAGGAAAGCGTCGTGGAACGTGCAGCTTGAGGAGTGGCAGTATGCCCGCGATGAATATGATTATGTCTTGCGACGTGATCCGAACAATCTGGCTGCTCTGTTCTATCGCGCCTTTGTCAACGAACAGCAGAAACGATACAAGTTTGCCCGTCTTGACTACGAGCATCTGTTGAGTCTTGTGCCGGGCAACTTTGAGGCCACACTCGGATTGGCATTGCTTAATCAGAAAGACAGTCACTATACTGAGGCTCTGGACATGATAAACCTATTGGTGACGCAGCATCCCGACAGCGCTGTGGCGTATGCCGCACGTGGTGGAATGGAAGTGGAGCGCAAGATGTACGGTCCTGCCGAGTACGATTATAGCAAGGCTATAGAACTGAAACCGCTCAATACCGACTTCAGACTGAATCGTGCCAATGTGCGCATATTGATGAAACGCAAGAAGGAGGCACGTGAAGATTTGGATGCAATGGTGAAACTTGGGGTTCCAAGAGCCAAACTTATTGAATGGTACAGAAAGTGTAAGTAAATAGAAAAGAAAACAATAAATAGAGTATGGGGCAAAATAGAAGTTAGAGGAAGTTTGGGCTTTGCCCGTAGTTAACAGAAGTTAGCGGACATATGTCTGTTAACTTCCATCTATCGTAGATGGATTAACTTCTTCTTAAATTCCTATAACTCCTATTTTGACCCTCTTCGTGGCTTATATTTTTATTAAGTCTCCCATTACCATGTCGCTGACAAACAATCCCTCACGTGTCAGTAGCAGACGATTGTCGGCATGCTTTAGCAATCCGTTATTGATGTGGATGTCGGCACATTGCAGGGCATATTGTCTGAAAGAAGGGCTGATAGAGTCGAGATCCATACCGTCTGACGTGCGCAAGGCAGTAGTGACAAGGTCGTTGTAGTGGGTGGTCTCGTCAATTGTCTCGCTTTCAGAAGGAAGCGTTCCGTTGTTGATGGCTTTGATGTACTGGTGTATATCAGCAATGTTCCAACTGCGTGTGCTTATGTTGTAGGAGTGGGCTGAGGCTCCAATCCCAAGGTATGGCACATTATGCCAGTAACTGCTGTTATGTACAGAACGATAGCCGGGCTTTGCAAAGTTGCTTATCTCGTAATGCTCATAGCCGGCAGTTTTGAGCGCGTCCATAAGGTGCTTGTACATCGACAACGAAGCTTCGTCGTTAATTTGGGTTATCTTGCCTTCGCTCAACATACGATACAGAGGTGTACCCTCTTCATACATAAGGCTGTAAGCGGAGATATGGGTGGGCGAAAGACTGATGGCAGTCTGCACGTCAGCAGCCCATTCGTCGAGCGTCTGATTGGGGAAACCGAACATAAGGTCGATACTTATATTCTCAATTCCAGCCTCTTTTATAATCCTAACGGCATCAATCGCTTGCGACGATGTGTGTCGACGATGAAGAAACTGCAATCGCGAGTCGTCGAAAGTCTGAATGCCCATGCTTATACGGTTGATGCCGAATGAGCGCAAACAGCTAACAAACTCAGGTGTTATATCATCGGGGTTGACCTCGATGGTCACTTCGCGCGGATTGCCGGGGAAACATTCAGATACTGAATTGAGAATGTCTTGAATGTCGGAGAGTGGGAGAGTGGAAGGAGTTCCGCCCCCAATGTATATCGTATCGACCGAATTAGGGCTGTCGATGCTGCCCAATCCGTTGAATTCGGAGCGACGCAAGTGCATTTCCTTTATCAAAGTCGTAGCATAATTGTGCTGCAATCCGAATAAAGTGGAGCTGTAGAAACCGCAGTATATACAACGGCTCTTGCAAAAAGGTATGTGGATGTATATTCCAGTCTTCATTTGTCTATATAATAATGTGTAAAAGGCGACATCGTGTCTTAAGAGAATGCAAAAGTACTAATAAGTGAAAAAAAAACATCACTTTTAATGTTTTTCTTTTGGTTTCTATTCTTATTTTTATAACTTAGTAGTCGGATAAACCCCGCCCCAAGTTTATCCACCATGAACAATTTACATTAACCATTTAAAACCTGAAGATATGAGGGTCTATCAAACAAATGAAATCAAGAACATTGCCCTTTTAGGCAGTGCGGGTAGCGGCAAGACCACTCTTGCCGAGTCTATGATTTTCGGTAGTGGTATCATCAAACGCCGTGGAACAGTGGAGGCAAAGAACACGGTAAGTGACTACTTCCCAGTTGAGCATGAATATGGTTATTCTGTTTTCCCGACAGTATTCCATGTTGAGTGGAACAACAAAAAGCTTAATATTATTGACTGCCCGGGTTCTGATGACTTCATTGGTGGTGCAATCACAGCTTTGAACGTTACTGATCAGGCTGTTATTCTTATCAACGGACAGTATGGTCCGGAGGTTGGCACACAGAACAATTTCCGATATACAGAGAAATTGCATAAGCCAGTAATCTTCCTTGTCAACCAACTCGATTCGGACAAGTGCGACTTTGACAACATCATCAACAACATGAAGGCCATCTATGGCTCAAAGTGCGTACAGATTCAGTATCCGGTTAGCACAGGCAGCAATTTCGGAGCTATCGTTGACGTGCTTCTTATGAAGATGTACACATGGGGTCCGGAAGGTGGTATGCCTACTATCGTAGACATTCCCGAAAGCGAGATGGAGAAAGCTATGGAGCTTCACAAGATTCTCGTGGAGGCAGCTGCCGAGAACGACGAGACTCTTATGGAGAAATTCTTTGAAGAGGAAACTCTCTCTGAGGACGAGCTTCGTGAGGGTATCCGTAAGGGACTTGTAACACGTTCAATCTTCCCCGTATTCTGTGTATGTGCGGGCAAGGATATGGGCGTTCGCCGATTGATGGAATTCCTTGGCAATGTGGTTCCGTTTGTTAGCGAAATGCCGAAATTACACAATACACGAGGCGAGGAAATCACCCCTGATACCAATGGCCCAGAATCTGTTTACTTCTTCAAGACCGGTTTGGAACCGCATATCGGCGAAGTAAGCTATTTCAAGGTGATGAGCGGTAAGATTAAGGCAGGCGACGACTTGACAAATGCTGACCGCGGATCGAAGGAACGTATCGGACAGATATATGTATGTGCTGGCGCAAATCGTATTCCCGTAGACGAACTTGTTGCCGGTGATATTGGTTGCACAGTTAAGCTGAAAGACGTTAAGACAGGAAACACCCTCAATGGTAAGGATTGCGAGTGGAAGTTTGACTTCATCAAGTATCCTAACCCCAAATTCTCACGTGCAATCAAGGCTGAGAATACCGCCGATACAGAAAAACTTATGGCTGCTCTTCTGCGTATGCATCAGGAAGACCCGACATGGCTCGTTGAGCAAAGCAAGGAATTGCGTCAGACTATTGTTCGCGGACAAGGTGAGTTCCATCTCCGCACATTGAAGTGGCGTCTTGAGAACAACGAGAAGCTGAACGTTAAGTTTGAGCCTACTCGCATTCCTTATCGTGAGACCATCACTAAGATGGCACGTGCCGAGTATCGACACAAGAAGCAGTCGGGTGGTGCTGGTCAGTTCGGTGAGGTACACCTTATCATTGAGCCGTATGCTGAAGGAATGCCCGATCCTACATCTTACAAGATTAACGGTCAGGAATTCAAGATCAACATCAAGGGTCGTGAGGAAGTAAGTCTGGAATGGGGTGGTAAGCTCGTGTTTATCAACTCGGTTGTAGGTGGTGCCATTGACGCACGCTTCATGCCTGCAATATTGAAGGGCATCATGGACCGTATGGAGCACGGACCTCTTACAGGCAGTTATGCACGCGACGTGAGAGTGATTGTCTATGACGGCAAGATGCACCCGGTAGACTCTAACGAGTTGTCGTTCATGCTTGCTGCACGCAATGCTTTCTCAGCTGCATTTAAGGAGGCAGGTCCGAAGATTCTTGAGCCTATCTACGACCTTGAGGTATATGTACCAGCCGATTATATGGGCGACGTAATGAGCGACCTGCAGGGACGCAGAGCTCTCATCATGGGCATGGATAGCGAGGCTGGATACCAGAAACTTCAGGCTAAGATTCCATTGAAGGAACTGAGCAACTATTCTATCTCATTGAGCAGTCTCACAGGCGGACGTGCTTCGTTCACAACCAAGTTTGCAAGTTACGAGCTTGTTCCGAACGATCTGCAGCAGAAACTTATTGATGAGCATGCTGCCGAGACAGCTGATGAAGAATAACGAAAGAGAACTTATGGAGTATTCCATAATATAAAGAATAACGAAAATACATAAAGAGTAAGACGGTTTGTCGGCATTTAGGCTTTGACAAATCGTCTTACTCTTTTTTCTGTAGTTAGGCGAAATGGCAATTTAAAATAATTTAATTCCTTTGTGTTGTCTTCTTTTTCCTGTAACTTTGCAATTATGAATATGAATATTTGCAAATACATAATAACGTTGGTCTGCTTGTTGGGGTGGGCTGGCGTTTCTGCTCAAGACTACCAGGTGCAATGTGAAGATACGTGTTCGCATGTTCACGGAATAGATTTAAGCCACTATCAGGGCGAAGTGTTTTGGGAGGCAATAGGCGACAATTCCAAGATGGCGTATGTGTACCTTAAAGCTACTGAAGGAGGCGACCGCATAGACGATAAGTACGAACAGAATATAGAGTTGGCGCATAAGTATGGACTGAAAGTAGGTTCGTATCATTTCTTCCGTCCGAAAACGCCCCTTAAGTTGCAGCTTGAGAACTTTAAGGCTCAATGCCGCCCCTCGCAGCAGGACTTGATACCTATGATTGATGTAGAGACAAAGCAAGGATTGTCTAACGATGCTTTCCGCGATTCGTTGATGACATTTCTGACAATGGTGGAGAAAGCATATCATCAGAAACCGCTTGTCTATACAGGTACCAACTTTTACAATAAGTATATGTCAGGCAGTATGAACGGCTACAAGCTTATGATAGCCCAGTATTCTTCGAACGAGCCTGTGCTGAACGACGGCAACGACTATATGCTGTGGCAGTATACTGGTAAGGGTCATATCGACGGCATACGCGGATATGTAGACAAAAGCCGCTTTATGGGACGCCACGGGTTGCGCGAAATCCGATACCGACATCATTGACAAGCGGACTTGCCGTAAAGCTAAATCATTCAACTATAACGTGATAAATCAAATTCAACTATCGTATAATGGCAATAATAAAATGTCCGGAGTGCAATCACGACATAAGTGATAAGGCTCCAGTATGTCCCTGTTGCGGGGCTCCTATTGCAGGTCATGTGGTGACGTGTCCAGTATGTGGTAAAGTGTATTTCTCTAATCAGGCAGAGTGTCCGCAATGCCACCATGTTACTGGTGAAAAGGTGGCAGGTCAGACATTGGGGCAGGAAGCTGCTCAAGCTGTAGTGCAGACTTTTGAGCAAGACTCTGAGCAGAAATCGGAACCGACATCAGAGCAAAACAAACCTGCCAATGCACATAAAAACAACCGTATTGTAATAATGGTGGTAGTGGTTGCGGCATTGGTAGTATGTGGAATATGCTATGCTTTCTATCATAATGCCCAGTCGGACAAGGAGCAGCAGGCTTATGAGATGGCTATGTCGAGTCAGGATGCAGACGTCTTACAGAACTATCTTACAATGTATCCAAATGCTCCTCAAGAACATGTTGACTCAATACAGTCGCATCTTGATATGCTTAAAGCCGTTGATCGCGACTGGACTAACGCCGTAGTGAGCGGGTCGAAGAGCGCCATCGAGCGTTACATTGCAGAACATCCTAATTCGCCTTTTAAGAATGTTGCTCAGCATATGATTGATTCTATTGATTGGTCGGTTGCAAATACAGCAGGTAGTGTAGAGGCTTTAGAAACTTACATAGAGAGTCATCCTGATGGAGATTATATTGAGGATGCTAATGAAGCAATAAAGAATCTCAATTCAACGACGGTGCAACCGGAGGACAAACTGTTGGTAAGCAGTGTATTCAATGGCTTCTTCCAAAGTCTGAATGCTCGTGACGAGGAAGCTCTTATGAGTTCAACAAGTCCGTTGATGACACAATTCCTCGGAAAGAGCAATGCTACGCGCAGTGATGTTGTCACTTTCTTGCACAAGATATATAAGAGCGGTGTAAGCTCAATGAAGTGGCAGTCGATGGACGATTATAATATCAGCAAAAAAGATGTAGGAAGTCAGAAAATCGAATATACCGTGAAATTCTCTGTCAAGCAGGTTGTAACCCATGATGACGGAAGTATTGAAGACACACAATACCGTGTAAATGCCAAAGTTAGTCCCGAAGGGCTGATTTCTGAATTTAATATGGTAAAGATACTTGAATAAATATTTGCAGCGAAAAAATCGCTGCAAATATGTCTGCAATTCATTTTTTATAGTTAACTTTGTCGTTGACGTAAATAGAATTAATTTTAAACGTTAACATATAAATTTATTATGGAAAATAACCAGGAACTAATAGCCCAGTGTGAGGCGAGAGCCAAGCAGTGGCTTACGCCGGCATTCGACGAGGACACCCGTAAAGAGGTACAGGCTATGTTGGATTCAGAAGACAAGTCAGCCCTTATTGATGCATTCTATCAGAATCTGGAATTTGGAACAGGCGGTTTGCGTGGTACAATGGGTGTCGGTACCAACCGTATGAATAAGTATATAGTAGGTATGGCTACACAGGGCTTTGCCAACTACATCCTCAAGGCTTTCCCTGGTGAGGAAAACCTCTCTGTTGTTGTAGGTCATGACTGCCGCAACAATTCACGTCTCTTTGCCGAGACTGTAGCAGCTATCTTCTCTGCCAACGGCATCAAGGCTTACTTGTTTGAGAGCCTTCGTCCGACACCTGAGATTTCATTCGCTATACGTGAGTTGGGAGCTAAGGCAGGTGTGAATGTTACAGCATCGCACAATCCTAAGGAATACAATGGCTACAAGGCTTACTGGAGTGACGGCGCTCAGGTGCTTGCTCCGCACGATACCGGCATCATCGATGAGGTGAACAAGGTAGGTATCGACGACGTTAAGTTTGAGGCTAACTGGGATAACATCAAGATTATCGGTGGCGAGATGGACTACGACTATATTGAGGCTGTTCACTCGGCTATGATTGATCAGGACGTTATCAACCGTCAGAAGGATTTGAACATCGTTTATACTCCTATGCACGGAACAGGTCGTGTTATAGTACCGCTCTGCTTGCGTTCTTGGGGATTCCAGAACATCAACGTTGTACCTGAGCAGATGGTAATCGATGGCAACTTCCCGACAGTTGTTTCGCCTAACCCAGAGAATGCTGAGGCTATGACTCTCGGTATGAAGCTTGGCACAAAGCTTAATGCAGACCTCGTGGTAGCTACCGACCCTGATGCCGACCGTCTTGCTATTGTATGTCGTGACGACAAGGGCGAGTGGGTTATCATCAACGGTAACCAGACAGCCATGATGTTCTGCTACTACATCATCGAGAACAAGAAGAAGCTTGGCAAGCTTAAGCCGACTGACTTCCTCGTTAAGACTATCGTTACAACTGAGGTAATCGCTGAGATTGCAAAGAAGAACAACGTAGAATTGCGCGACTGCTACACAGGCTTCAAGTGGATTGCACGTGAGATAGCTATCTCTGAGGGCAAGCAGCAGTATATCGGTGGTGGTGAAGAGAGCTTCGGCTTCTTGCCTTACGACAAGGTTCGTGATAAGGATGCTCCTGCTTCTATCTGCCTTATCTGCGAGATTGCAGCTTGGGCTAAGGACCAGGGCAAGACTCTCTACGACCTGCTTATGCAGATTTATGCTGACTATGGATTCTCTAAGGAGTTCACAGTTAACGTAGTACGTCCGGGCAAGACTGGTGCTGACGAAATCAAGCAGATGATGGCTGACTTCCGTGCTAATCCACCTAAGGAGCTCGGTGGTAGCAAGATCTGCCTATGGAAGGACTATCAGACCTTGACAGCCACACGTGAGGACGGTTCGGTAGAGAAGCTCGATATGCCTACTACAAGCAACGTTCTGCAGTGGTTCTGCACAGATGGTACTAAGGTGAGCGTTCGTCCATCGGGTACAGAGCCTAAGATTAAGTTCTATATTGAGGTGAAGGATCCTTCGTTCAAGTGTGCCGGATGCTATCAGCGTTGCACGAAGGCTGCTGAGGAGAAGATTGAGGCTATCAAGAAGAGCCTTAACCTCGACTAATAGGCCTTTGCCCAAATAAGATAATTAGATAAAATAATGTGGGAGACTTCGGCTAAAAGTATTTTTGCTTTAGTCTCCCTTTTGGGTTTTTAGGAAAATAGATGAATAATAAACTCTTCATTACTGCAGCGATTGCACTTGGATTGGCTCATACGGCTGTCAGTACGGCAACAGCTGACAATGCCTCGAAGGTGAATTATGCTTCGAAAGTCAATACACTCATTGGTACCGATTATACTGGCAATACATATCCTGGCGCACAGGCTCCTTTTGGAATGGTACAGCTCAGTCCTGACAACGGATTGCCCGGATGGGACCGTATTGCAGGCTATTTCTATCCGGACAGCACCATTGCCGGATTCTCGCATACGCATCTTTCGGGAACGGGTGCCGGCGACTTGTATGACATTTCTTTCTTTCCCGTAACGTTGCCCCTTAATGATGCGCCCGCTCCACTCGGCATTCATTCCAAGTTCAGTCATAATGATGAGACTGCACATGCCGGATATTATCAGGTCCGTCTCACCGACTATGATATTAATGTAGAACTAACAGCAACACCTAGATGTGGAGTTCAGCGTTACACGTTTCCAGAGAACGGGCGCCAACGTATGGTTATCCTTAATCTTACGAAGGCGATGAACTGGGACGCTACCAAAGACACCAAGATAACGCAAATAGACAAGCGTACTATTGAGGGTTATCGCTTTTCTGACGGTTGGGCACGTAATCAGCGTGTCTGGTTCCGCACACGTTTCTCTCAACCTATAGAGAATATCCAACTCGAACGTACCGAGCTGAAGACTGAGGATGGACATGTGACAGGCTATGGTTATGTGGCACGTATAATGTTTGCTACTGAAGGACCGTCGCAACTGACATTTGTCACAGCATTGTCGGCAACAGGACAGGAGGGTGCAGCAAAGAACCTTGCAGCAGAGGCTCCGAACGATGACTTCGATTATTATCGCAATCAGGCTGAGCAGCAATGGAACCGTGAACTGGGCAAGATAGAGGTTGAAGGCGGTACACCTGCCCAGCAGACCACATTCTATACGGCACTCTACCATGCCATGATTGCTCCTACATTGTTCAACGATGTTGACGGAACCTATATGGGAGCCGACCGTAAGATACACCACGCAAGTGGATGGAACAATTATGAGACCTGTTCGTTGTGGGACACATATCGTGCCGCCCATCCTCTGTATGCTATTGTAGACCCTAAGCGTGCCGGCGATATGGTCAACTCACTTGTTGCATTCAGCAAGGAGAACGGACGACTGCCGGTTTGGAATATGTGGGCATCGGAGACAGACATGATGATAGGCTATCATGCTGCATCGGTCATTGCCGAGGCGGTATTGAAGGGTGTTCCTGGTATTAATGCAGGTGAAGCTCTTGCCGAGTGTGTCAAGACTGCCAACCTTGATGACTATCGTGGAATAGGATTGTACAAGCGTCTTGGCTATGTGCCTTACGATGTGAAGGAGCCTACATTGGGAGATGACTGGTCGCTGTCGCGCACTTTGGAATACGCTTACGATGATGCTTGTATTGCTGCCCTTGCAAAGCATTTGGGCAAGAAGGACATAGCTAAAACTTTTGCAAAGCGTGCTCAAAACTATCGCAACGTTTTTTGTCCGGGTTCTACATTCATGCAGCCGCGTGATTCTAAGGGCAACTTCCAGCCCAACTACTCGCCCGATGATTATACGTCGCATATCTGCGAGTCGAATGGCTGGCACTATATGTGGTCTGTACAGCACGACATAAAGGGACTTGAGACTCTTGTAGGCAAGCAGCGCTTTGCCGATAAGCTCGACAGCCTGTTCACGTATACTCCTGCTGCCAATGCCGAACTGCCTCTCTTCAGTACGGGTATGATAGGTCAGTACGCCCACGGCAACGAGCCGAGCCATCATGCGGCCTATATCTACAACAAGATAGGACAGCCTGAGAAGGCCCAGCGCTACGTACACGAGATTCTCACAAAACTCTATAACGACTCGCCAGCCGGATTGTGTGGTAATGAAGATTGTGGACAGACGTCGGCATGGTATGTATTCTCTGCCATGGGCTTTTATCCGATGAATCCGACAAGCTGCGAGTATGAGATGGGTACGCCACTCTTCGACCGTGTTACGTTGTATCTTGACAATGGCAAGAACTTTGTGATTGAGGCTGTGGGTAAGACTCCCGACGGATATAAGGTTAAGGATGTAGAGCTGAACGGCCGACAATTGAAAACCACTTACATTACCCACAAGGACCTTGTCAAAGGAGGTCGACTGAAGTTCATTATGAAATAAAAGGTCGCGTATGAATGACTTTTGGAAGAAAAGACTTGGTAGCGACGACGAGTATAAGCGCGAAGAGTTGATAAAGAAGATAGTAGATGTGATAGAGCACATGAGTATAGAGGAACTCGAAGCCTTGGCTTATGGCATGTCTACTAAGACGGCTGCTTCGGAACTATAACTTAATTGATACTGGAGCTTATATATAATATACTTTGCAGTTTAAATAAAAAGAGGGATGTGTCAAAATAGTGACACATCCCTCTTTGGGTTTTATTTGTCTTGTTTTTATCCGCAGCAGAACAGCACGATGAGCTGGGCTGTGAAGATACGCAAGAACATAGACAACGGATATACTGTAGAGTAGCCGATGGCAGGAGCCTCACGTGAGCAGATTGAGTTAGCGTAAGCCAATGCTGGAGGATCGGTGCAAGTACCGGCAAGCATACCCATAATGGTGAAGTAGTTGAACTTGAACTTCAGTCTGGCTATCGTACCGATTATAAGAATAGGTATGATAGTGATGAGGAAGCCTGTGAACACATACATCAAGCCGTCGCCTTCTACTACTGTGTCCCAGAAGTGAGCGCCCGCTTTAACGCCTACGCTGGCAAGGAAGAGCACAAGACCCATCTCGCGGAGCATCATATTGGCAGATGTTGTGGTGTAAGTGTTGAGCTTCATACGATGGCCGAAGCGACCGATGAGGATGGCGATGATGAGCGGACCACCTGCAATACCAAGCTTCAAAGGAACAGGCATACCAGGGATGGCGAAAGGTATGCTTCCGAAGAGAATACCTATAATGATACCGATGAAGATAGTAGCGATGTTAGGAGTGTCAAGACGCTTCACAGAGTTGCCCATAAGGTCGGCAATGCGGTTGACATTGTCCGTAGGACCAACTACAAGAAGCTTATCGCCTACCTGGAAACGGTAGTTGCGCGATGCGAAGAGGTCCATACCCTGACGTGAGATACGTGTCACAGTCACACCATATACGCTTGAGAAGTGCATCTTGCCAAGTTCCTTGCCGTTCATTGACGGGTTGGTGATGACGATACGCTTAGATATAAGCGGCTGGTTGCTTTGGTCTTCCTCCCAAGGCTTTTCTATCTCGGGACCGATGAAAGCCTGAATGGCCTCGGCGTCAACAGCAGCACATACTACGAGTACCTCGTCGCCCATGTGGAATACGTCTCGTGAACTTGGTATAGACACATTGCCATCATGCAGAAGACGTGAGAAAACAACATCGCGGTTCAGGAACTCGTTGATCTGCTTAACTGTGCGTCCGGCAAGATAGGTATTGTCTACCTTAAGGTGCATCTGTAAAGGCTTGGTGTGAGCGTTGTCGCCTGCTTCTTCTTTGAGTTCTTCTTCTTCCTCTTCGAGCTTAGTACGTGTGATGAAGCGTACGGCAATTGTAGCTCCGATGATACCGAGTACGCCAAGCGGGTAAGCACAGGCATAACCGGCTGCAATCTGAGGTGCAGCACCGTCTACAGCCTTCCATACTGATTCGAGAGCCTCATTGGCAGCACCAAGACCCGGGGTGTTGGTCACGGCACCATAAAGAGTGCCCACCATCATTGGCAAGTTGGTCTTGTCGTTGGTGTCGAAGAAGATGTAGTAGCATGCGAACATTACGCCGACGTTCAGCAGTACAAGTGTTGTAGAGAGCAAGTTGAGCGTAACGCCGCCCTTTCTGAAACTCTCAAAGAAGCCCGGACCAACCTGAAGACCAATGCAGAACACGAACAGAATAAGTCCGAAGTCCTGAATAAAGCTCAAGATGTTGGTCGGACCAGTAAACCCGATGTGTCCTGCCACGATACCGGCAAAGAGCACAAACGTCACTCCGAGTGAGATGCCGCCAATCTTAATTTTTCCCAACAGAATACCAACGGCAATTACCACGGCATAGAGTAGGGCGATGTGGGCAATGGACTCGGTGTTTGTGAATAAGTTGATTATCCAATCCATTGTTTTGAGTGATGTTTAAATTAGTATATTAATAATTTCTCTGTTTTTTCTTAGGCAACATTATTAATGAGAGGCTATGGAGTTCGAGACCATAGCCTCTCATTTTATGCGTAAATTAATAGCTGCGAGCTATGATGACGCGCTGTGTAGCGGGCTTGCCCGATACCATATCCACGCCTGGTGTTTGTTCGAACATGAACGGCACGCAGCGTATTGTTGCCTGTGTGTCTTCTTTGATCTTGGCCTCGGTCTCGGCTGTGCCGTCCCAGTGGCAGAGGAAGAATCCGCCATCCTTGACGCGCTCCTTGAACTCCTCGTAGTTGTCGCACTCGTAGATATGTGCGTTGCGATAGTCGAGAGCCTTCTTGAAGATGTTGTTCTGAATGTCGTCGAGCAGTTTCTCAACATATTCGGCAATTCCTTCAATAGGACGTGACTCCTTCTCAAGAGTGTCGCGGCGCATAACTTCGATAGTTCCTTCCTCAAGGTCGCGTGCACCGAGCACGAGACGTACAGGTACACCTTTCAACTCGTAATCAGCAAACTTGAAGCCCGGACGCTTGTTTTCGGCATCGTCATACTTCACGCTGACACCATTAGAACGCAGTTCGTTGATGATAGGTGTGAGCTTCTCTGTTACGGCGTTAAGCTGCTCGGCATTCTTTGTGACGGGGATGATAACCACCTGTATCGGGGCGAGTTTCGGAGGTAATACAAGTCCGTTGTCGTCAGAGTGAGTCATGATAAGAGCTCCGATGAGTCGTGTAGAAACACCCCATGAAGTAGCCCATACATATTCAGGTTTGTTTTCCTTGTTGAGGAATGTTACATCAAATGCCTTGGCAAAGTTCTGTCCAAGGAAGTGTGAAGTACCACTCTGAAGAGCCTTACCGTCCTGCATCATAGCCTCAATGGTATAGGTGTTCAAGGCTCCTGCGAAACGTTCGGTCTCGCTCTTTACGCCCTGAACTACTGGTACTGCCATCCACTTCTCTGCGAAGTCTGCGTAAACATGCAGCATCTTCTGTGCTTCTGCCTCAGCTTCTTCGCGTGTAGCGTGAGCTGTGTGGCCTTCCTGCCAGAGAAATTCTGATGTGCGCAAGAATGGACGTGTACGCATCTCCCAACGCATAACGTTGCACCATTGGTTGCACATCAATGGAAGGTCGCGGTAAGAGTGTATCCAGTTCTTGTATGTGTTCCAAATGATGGTCTCGGATGTTGGGCGAACGATGAGTTCTTCCTCAAGCTTAGCGCTCGGATCTACCTCAATACCGGTCTTGTCATCGTTGACACGCAGACGATAGTGAGTCACTACGGCGCATTCCTTTGCGAAACCCTCCACGTGCTCTGCCTCACGGCTGAAGAAAGATTTTGGGATAAGCAATGGGAAATATGCATTTTGTGCTCCTGTTTCCTTGAACATGAGGTCGAGCTGATGCTGCATTTTCTCCCAAATAGCGTAGCCGTAGGGCTTGATGACCATACATCCGCGTACGGCTGACTGCTCTGCGAGGTCAGCCTTGGCAACGATGTCGTTGTACCACTGGCTGTAGTTCTCTGAGCGTTTTGTCAGATGTTTTAATTCTTTTGCCATTGTTTGTGTGATATAATTTTAATTTCTAATTCTATTAATTCAATTCTTATTGTATTGATTAATTCAAATCATAATTTGCAGTGCAAAAATACAAAAAAATGTTGTAATATTGCCACACTATCGAAAAAACAACTATCTTTGCAATTATAAAATGCGTCGTGTGGCGCATAATTCATATTTTTAACACTAAATATAGAAGAAAATGAACAAGTTAAAAGGAGCAACAATAGCAATGGGTATGCTTGCTGTAGTAAGTTGCAACACAAAACAGGGTACAGGTTCGCTTATTGGTGCTGGCGGTGGTGCCATCATTGGTGGTATTATCGGTAAACTTGCTGGCAATACTGCTGTTGGTGCGGCAATTGGTGGTGCAGTAGGTGCAGGTACCGGAGCTTTGATCGGTCGTCATATGGACAAGGTGGCAGAGCAGGCCAAACAGATAGAGAACGCCAAGGTAGAGAAGGTTACTGACAGCAATGGCCTTGAGGCCGTTAAGGTAACATTCGATTCAGGTATTCTTTTCGCAACTAACAAGGCTGACCTCAACGCTTCTTCTAAGAGCGCTTTAGCTAAGTTCTCTAATACTCTGAAAGAGAATAACTTACTTTCGGTTGATATCTATGGTCATACCGATAGTACTGGTAACGACGGTATTAATATTCCTCTTAGCAACAGACGTGCACAAAGTGTAGCAAATTATCTGCAGAGTTGTGGAGTTTCTACATCACAGTTCAAGAACATAGCAGGTAAGGGTAGTTCAGAGCCAGTTGCAGATAATTCAACTCAGGCAGGACGTACTCAGAACCGTCGTGTAGAGGTTTATCTCTATGCAAGTCAAGCTATGGTAGATGCTGCCAATGCGGGAACACTTAAGTAATTTGCTGTAAATAACTGATATACAATCGTCTGTGTGTAAGATTATACTTCACTCAGACGATTGTTGTGTGTATATGTATATATGAAATTTGGTATAGTATCAAAGATTATACGTTGGGCGGCAGCCCTTTTCTTCGGCTCAACTATTCTTGCAGTTGTAGTCTATCGTTTTGTACCGGTATACATTACGCCGTTGATGGTAATACGTTGTGTGCAGCAGGTAGGCGAGGGCAAGTCGATAACTATGCATCATAGCTGGAAGTCGCTTGATGAAATTTCACGTCATCTTCCAGTAGCTGTAATGGCTAGCGAAGACCAACGCTTCCTTATTCATCACGGATTCGACTTCGGCGCAATTCAGAAGGCTGCCAAACGTAATGCTCGTGGTGCAGGACGCAAACTCGGAGCCAGCACCATATCCCAACAAACGGCTAAGAATGTTTTTCTATGGCCTGGTCGTAGTTGGACGCGTAAGGGTTTTGAGGTTTATTTTACTGCGCTTATAGAGATGCTTTGGAGCAAGCAGCGTATCATGGAAGTATATCTGAACTCAATAGAGATGGGTGATGGTATATACGGAGCTGAAGCTGTGGCAAAATATCATTTTGGTAAGACGGCATCCGAACTAACTCGTTCGGAGTGCGCTCTTATTGCTGCAACACTGCCCAATCCACGCAAGTTTGACAGTAGCAATCCAAGTGCCTATATGCGAGCTCGTCGCGGTAGTATTGAATATCAAATGAAGTTTATTCCATCATTCCCGCGCGAAGGTGAGGATTACGACCCTACTACAACATCCGGTGGGGTTTATCATCGTCGTCGATAACTTCTTGACACTTTTTTGATAACTTTACGAACCGTATTAGATAACTTTACGATATTCAATTAATAACATAATCAAGCAAGTGGAAAATCTTCTTTCGTCGCTCAACCCCAACCAACGTGCTGCCGTTGAATACATTGACGGAGCTCAACTTGTCATTGCTGGTGCCGGATCGGGCAAGACGCGTGTCCTTACCTACAAGATTGCTTATCTGTTGAGTCGTGGCATGAATCCGTGGAATATTCTCGCTTTGACCTTTACAAATAAGGCTGCGCGTGAGATGAAAGACCGTATAGCTCAGTTGGTCGGTCCGGATCAGGCTCGTTATTTGAATATGGGAACATTTCATTCCATATTCTTGCGCATACTGCGCGTTGAGGCTGAGGCGATAGGGCTGAGGTCAAACTTTACTATTTATGACGATTCCGATTCGCGTGCTCTTGTTGGTTCTATAATTAAGGAAATGCAACTTGACGATAAGGTGTACAAACCTTCGGCTGTACTTTCTCGTATAGGAATGGCCAAAAACAATCTTATCACACCTGATGCTTACATGTCAGATCCACAGTTGCACGAACGTGATTTGCGTTCTAAGATGCCACGGATAGGCGACATATATCGTATCTACGCCCAACGATGCTTGATGGCCAATGCTGTCGACTTTGACGACATGCTTCTCTTCACTTACATTCTTTTCCGCAATCACCCCGAAGTGTGTTGCAAGTATGCTGAGAGGTTTGTTTATATTCTTGTTGATGAGTATCAGGACACCAACTATGCTCAGCAGTGTATTGTCACTCTTCTAACACGTGAGAATAGCCGGATTTGTGTGGTGGGAGATGATGCACAGAGTATTTATGCTTTCCGTGGAGCCAATATCGACAATATTCTGAACTTTCAACGTCTGTATAAAGATTCACGACTTTTTAAGCTTGAGCAGAATTATCGTAGCACGCAGAATATTGTAGGAGCAGCCAATTGTCTTATTCACCACAATCGCAGACAGATAGAAAAGACCGTATTTAGCGAGAATCCTGAGGGCGACAAGATTACGCTTAATATAGCCTATAGCGATAAGGAGGAGGCTGCTATTGTGGCAAACGAGATTCGCCGATTGCACAATCGTGAACATGTGCCTTATGGAGGATTTGCCATTCTGTATCGCACCAATGCCCAAAGCCGTATCTTTGAGGACGAATTGCGCAGGCAGGGAACGCCTTATCGTATTTATGGCGGTATGAGTTTCTACCAGCGCAAGGAGATAAAGGACATAATTGCTTATTTCCGACTTGTTGCCAATCCTAATGATGAGGAAGCATTAAAGCGTATAATCAACTATCCCAAACGTGGCATTGGGGCTACGTCGGTGGACAAACTTATAGCTGCAGCACGCCGCTACGACAAGGGTCTGTGGACTGTAGTTTCAAGTCCTACTACTTTCGCGCCAGAAGTAAGTGCAGCTGCAGCTCGCCGTATAGTGGCGTTTCACGACATGATTCAGACCTATATCGACCAAAACAAACAGACTGATGCTTATGCTCTTGGACGACTTATAATAGAACAGACAGGACTTGCTGCTGAAATATTTTCGGGTGGCGATGATGATGCTCAGGACAGACGTGAGAATGTGGAGGAATTCATCTCCGGACTCCGTGACTTTGTCGATAGCAAGCGTGAGGAAGACCATGCCGATGAGGTTTATATTGACCGCTTCTTGCAGGAGGTGGCTCTTATAACTGATGCCGACCGCGATACGGATAAAGATGAGCGTGCTATGGTGTCGCTTATGACCATTCATGCCTCTAAGGGACTTGAATTTGACACTGTCTTTGTGGTTGGTGTTGAGGAAAATTTGTTTCCCAGCCCGAGAGCTTGTGAATTCCCGCGCGAGCTGGAAGAAGAACGTCGTTTGTTTTATGTGGCCATTACACGTGCTGAGAAGCGATGTCTGCTGTCTTGTGCCAAGAGTCGTTATCAATATGGCAATATGTTGTTTAATGAGCCGAGCCGTTTCTTGCGTGAGATAGATCCGCAATGGATGAAAGTGAATGGACGACTCGCATCAGACCGTAGCAAATTTGAGGAGAGGAATATTGGTAGCTCGCCAAATCCAATACCGGATTTGGCAAGATTCCGTAGGTTGAGTGCTCAGAAAAAATCGGCACTTACGAGGGGTATAGAAACTGCAAGGCCTTCGGAAATATCACCAAAACAAACTATCTCAATTGGCGCTCGAATCGAACATCAACGTTTCGGGTTAGGACGCGTGGTTAGTGTTGAGGGAAGTGGTGAAAATGAGAAGGCAACAGTTGAATTTGACAACGCTGGAGTGAAGACATTATTGCTTAAGTTTGCAAGATTTAATGTGGTAGGGTAGAATTTACCTTACCACATTTTTATTAGCGTACCCTCAGACGGTCGCACACCTGAATCTCGTAGTCAGGTTGCAGATGGTTCATCTTGTACAGACTCTTCAGTCTGATGCCGTACAATTGAGCTATAGAGTACATGCTTTCGCCTGCTCTTACGATGTGTGGTGTACGGCGGAACTGCTTCTCGGCACGTTTTTGTTTCTTCTTTAGATAAATGACGTCACCATTTGCGAGCACGTCTTTTTTGCCACGTTCGTTATAACGAGCCAATTTGCGTGCTGAAATGCCCGTCTCACGAGACAGTTCAGCGAAAGTGTCGCCTGTCTTTGCCATGACATAATAGTTCTTGTTGTAAAATTTTATTACATGTATAGAACCGTCAGGTGCAGGCTTGTCGGTTGATGCGTGGCGCGCCATAAAGCGGTCGAAAGAAGTGGCACGGTCATATTGGTTGAGATTGTACAGCTCAATTATCTGTATAAGCTTTGTTGCATACTGAGGGTTTGTTGCATATCCGCACGCCTTCAGTCCATGTGCCCACGAGCGATAGTCGGTACGCTTGTGGTCAAAAAGTCTGGCATAACGCGACTGTTTTGCCAGAAAACGGCTATGGTCCTCATAGCTCTGTCGTGCATTGTCGTAGGCACGGAAGCATTCACCGCGTGCATCGTCGTCGTGATAGACACGTCGTCCAGTCCATCCGTGGCACTTGATGCCGAAGTGATTGTTGCCTGCGCGCGTCAAGTCACTACGTCCTGCTGCGCTTTCAAGCAGTCCTTGTGCAAGAGTGATACTGGCAGGAATGTTATAGCGCAGCATCTGTTCGATAGCCAAGTCCTTGTATTGGTCGACATATGCTTTGTAAGCCGAGTTCCATTTCATTTGTGCCATGGCTGTTGGAGAGCCGAAAATGAAGCACATTACGAGTATATAAGCCGTTCTCTTAAGAATATTCATGTGATTTTTGGTTGTTATTTGCTTGGTTTTGTACTTTACGCAATTATTTTACGATGTAATTGCAAAGTTACTGCTTTTCAGTAATAAAACATCAAAGAGTTTTAGGTTTTGACATAAATTTTTGTACCTTTGCATTTGTGTTGTTGCGTTGCCTATAGGCAATGCAGTAATTAAAGAAAGATACAAATAATAAATATAGAATAATAATATAAGAATATGAAAGCATTTGTTTTCCCCGGACAGGGATCGCAGTTCGTAGGTATGGGTAAAGACCTCTACGACAACAATGAGACAGCTAAAGAGCTCTTCGAGAAGGCCAACGAAATCCTCGGATTCCGTATTACAGACATCATGTTTGCCGGTACTGACGACGAGTTGAAGCAGACCAAGGTGACACAGCCTGCAGTATTCCTGCATAGTGTTATTTCGGCCATCTGTCTTGGCGACGACTTCGCTCCTGCAATGGTGGCAGGCCACTCTTTGGGCGAGTTCTCTGCACTTGTTGCTGCAGGCGCACTCTCATTTGAGGATGGTGTAAAGCTCGTTGCTGCCCGTGCTATGGCTATGCAGAAAGCATGCGAGGCTGCTCCTGGTACTATGGCTGCTGTAATTGGTCTGCCCGACGAGAAGATTGAAGAAATTTGCAAGGAATCGAGCACTGACGGCAACATCGTCGTAGCTGCTAACTACAACTGCCCGGGTCAGCTCGTAATTAGTGGAAACATCGACGCTATCAATGCTGCTTGCGAGAAGCTTAAGGCTGCTGGTGCCAAGCGTGCCCTTCCTCTCAAGGTGGGCGGAGCATTCCACTCGCCCCTTATGCAGCCTGCCAAGGAGGAACTTGAGGAGGCTATCAAGGCTGTTGAAGTTAAGACTCCTAAGTGTCCGGTCTACCAGAATGTAGACGGTATGCCTCATACTGACCCCGCAGAAATCAAGGCTAACCTTATAGCACAGCTTACAAGCAGCGTTCGTTGGACAGCAAGTGTGCAGAATATGATTAAGGACGGTGCCGACGACTTTACAGAGTGCGGACCGGGCAAGGCTCTGCAGGGTATGATTGGACGTATCGACAAGAATGTCAGCGCTCACGGTATCGCCTAAATACTTATGGGACGACAGAAGATAATAATCTATCAGATATTCACCCGCCTTTTCGGCAATCGCTCCAATGGGTGCAAGCCCGGAGGCTCGATTGCCGAAAACGGATCGGGCAAGATGAGCTTCTTTACCGATGAACTGCTGCATGGCTTGCGTGCCAAGGGCTACTCACACGTGTGGTACACAGGCGTAATACGCCATGCTACCACAACCGATTATACCCAATATGACATTCCAAGTCAGCATCCTGCAATTGTCAAAGGCAAGGCAGGATCACCCTATGCAATTGTCGATTATTATGACATTGACCCAGACTTGGCTGACGATGTAAATAATCGTATGCAGGAGTTTGAGCAGCTACTTGACCGAAGCCATCGTGCCGGATTGAAGGTAATAATCGATTTTGTGCCAAACCACGTGGCTCGTCAATACCACTCTACGGCAAAGCCCGAAGGTGTCCACGACCTTGGTGAGGACGATGACACGTCGATGGGTTTTTCTGCTGCCAATAATTTCTACTATTGTCCAGGCACTCCATTCCAGCCACATATTGACACCTACGCAGGTGAGGCAGAACCGTATTGCGAGTTCCCTGCTAAGGCTACAGGAAATGACCATTTCGATGCTTCGCCCTGTGTGAACGATTGGTATGAGACTGTCAAACTCAACTATGGTGTTGACTATCTCGATGCTGGTGGACGTTCTGAGCACTTCGCACCAATGCCCGACACATGGGGCAAGATGACCGATATATTGATGTATTGGGCAGCCAAGGGTGTTGACGGATTCCGTTGCGATATGGCTGAGATGGTGCCTCCCGCATTCTGGCACTGGGCTATAGCCAAGGTTAAGAAGGCTTATCCTGAGATAATCTTCGTGGCCGAGGTATATAATCCGCTCGATTACAACCGCTATGTTGATGCTGGCATGGACTACCTATATGATAAGGTAGGAATGTACGACACAATGCGTTCTGTAGTATGCGACAATTGCCCAACATCGCAGATTACTACTGCATGGCAATGGGTGGACGGCATAAGCAATCACATGCTCTACTTCCTCGAAAACCACGATGAGCAGCGCATTGCGAGTGACTTTTTTGCAGGTGACCCATTCAGAGCCTATCCGGCACTTGTGGTCAACGCCTTGATGCGTAGCAATCCGTTCATGGTATACGCCGGACAGGAGTATGGCGAGCGTGGAATGGATCAAGAAGGATTCAGCGGACGCGACGGACGCACAACGATATTTGACTATTGGACTGTTCCTTCGCTCTATCGTGCACACGTCAGCCATTCGCTCACAGACGACGAGAAAGCTTTGGCTTCGCTCTACGATAAAGTACTCAACATAGCCGCAACAGAAAAGGCAGTAGGCGAGGGCGATTTCTTCGACCTCATGTATGTCAACGAGCATCTGGCACAGCGTCAGTATGCATTCATGCGTAAGGTAGGTAATGAGATGCTGTTCGTTGTGGCAAACTTTGCCGATGAACGTATGGAGTGTAGGGTCAATATCCCGGCACATGCTTTCGACTTCCTTAATATCCCGCATGCCGATATGACTGCCGACGATATGCTTGGAGGCGCTCCGCTTAAGGCTCAGCTTGAGACTCAGAACTACATCGACGTTGGGGTAGAGGCACACAACTGCAGAATATTCAAATTCAATCTGGTTATGGACAAAGAACCAATATTCAACGAGCACAACAAGGAGGAATTCCCTCCGGCTCATACAGCCGAGCATCTGCTCAATCAGACTATGGTAAGACTGTTCGGATGCGAACGTTCGTCTAACGCCCATATCGAGCGCAAGAAGAGCAAGATGACATTCATTCTCGACCATAAGCCCTCACGCAAGGAGGAGAAGATGATTGAGGACCGAATGAATGAGCTTCTTGCCGAAGATCTCCCCGTAACCTACGAGGTAGTCGACCGCGACCATATCCCGGCTGACGTGCAGATTGACCGCTTGCCTGAAGATGCTTCAGAGAAGATCCGACTGGTTCGTATCGGTAACTACGATGTTTGTCCGTGTATAGGCAAGCATGTTCGCTCTACGGCTCAGATTGGCAAGTTCGTATTGTTGGGCACCAACTGGGACGAGATGACGAAAGCCTTCCGTGTAAGATTCAAGATTGTGCAGTAGTACAATTGCGACAACCAAGAGAGATAAATATTTAAGTAATATATCATAGTAAAAGCAATTACCATAAGGAAGATCTTTTATTAACAATAAAATTTAAATCATGACAGAAAACAGACAAACACTAAACCGCAACCTTGCTCAGATGCTTAAGGGCGGTGTAATTATGGACGTTACAACTCCCGAGCAGGCTCGTATTGCACAGGAAGCTGGAGCATGTGCCGTTATGGCATTGGAGCGTATTCCCGCAGATATCCGCGCTGCTGGTGGTGTTTCACGCATGAGTGACCCCAAGATGATCAAGGGCATTCAGGAAGCTGTCTCAATCCCGGTAATGGCAAAGTGCCGTATCGGTCATTTTGCTGAGGCACAGATTCTGCAGGCCATTGAGATTGACTATATTGACGAGAGCGAGGTGCTCTCACCGGCCGATGATGTTTACCACATCGACAAGAACAAGTTTGATGTACCTTTCGTATGTGGTGCAAGAAATCTTGGCGAGGCTTTGCGCCGTATTGCTGAGGGTGCTACAATGATTCGTACAAAGGGCGAGCCGGGCACTGGCGACATCGTTCAGGCTGTGCGTCACATGCGCATGATGCAGAGCGAGATTCGTCGTCTCGTCTCAATGTCTGAGGACGAGCTTTACGAGGCAGCAAAGCAGTTGCAGGTTCCTTACGATCTCGTTAAGTATGTACACGAGAACGGCAAGTTGCCAGTAGTTAACTTCGCAGCTGGTGGCGTTGCTACTCCTGCCGATGCAGCGCTCATGATGCAGCTTGGTGCTGAGGGTGTATTCGTAGGTTCTGGTATCTTCAAGAGTGGTGACCCTGCAAAGCGTGCTAAGGCTATCGTTCAGGCTGTTACCAATTTCAATGACGCAAAGAAGCTTGCTGAACTCTCTGAGGACTTGGGCGAGGCCATGGTAGGCATTAACGAGCAGGAGATTCAGGTTCTCATGGCTGAAAGAGGCAAATAATAAGTATTATGAGAGTAGCCATTTTAGCTCTTCAGGGCGCGTTTATCGAGCATGAGAAAATGCTCGCGCGCCTTGGCGTTGAGACATTCGAAGTGCGCCAGCTGCGCGATTGGGAGCAGCCTAAGGACGGACTCATTATTCCTGGTGGCGAGAGTACAGTACAGATAAAACTCTTGCGCGACCTCGGACTCTACGCTCCAGTGGCTGAAGCCATCAAGAGCGGATTGCCCGTCTTTGGAACTTGTGCCGGACTTATCATGCTTGCCAAGACACAGGATGGCGAGCCTGCCAACCGTCTCTCGACAATGGACATTGACGTGCGCCGTAATGCCTATGGCCGTCAGCTCGGCAGTTTTTATACCGAGGCCCATTTTGAGGGAGTTGGCGACGATGTGCCAATGACGTTCATTCGCGCGCCTTACATCAACGGTGTGTCGGCAGATGCCAAGACACTTGCCACTGTTGGTGGACATATTGTAGCCGCCCGTCAGGGCGCACAACTCGTTACAGCGTTTCACCCCGAGCTGAATGACGACACACGTATACATGAATACTTCATTGACATGATCAGACAGTCGAAGTCTGATATGTAGAATTAAAAAAGTTGAGAGTTGAGAATTGAAAGTTATGATATGTTTTTATGATAACATTTTTATTTATATGTTTATCAAAGTAATCATAACTCTCAACTCTCAATTCTCAACTTTATTATAATCTCACTACCGACTTCACGCCTCTTACTGTGCGTAGTTTCTTCAGTAGCGATTCTAATTTGCCAGTATCTTCTACAAGAACGTCAAGGTTGCCGCTGAATAGTCCGTCGTGGCTGTCGATATTTATCGACTTCATCACAATTTTCTCTTCCTTTGATATGATGCTTGTAATGTTGTTGACAATGCCCAAGTCGTCGTTGCCGACAATACGAAGCGTGATATTATACTGCGACGCACCCTTACCGCTCCAACGAGCCTTGACTATACGATAGCCGAAACGTTTGCGTAGTTCAGGCGCATTAGGACACCCCTTGCTGTGAATCTTTATTCCGCCGTTCACCGTTACAAATCCGAATATCGGGTCGCCATAAATAGGTCGGCAGCACTTGGCAAGCGAGTAGTCCAATCCCTTAAGGTTCTGGTCGATAACCAGCTCGTCGTCGTTGCCCGCAAGACGCTTCATCTGCAAGTCCTGCTGGCTGTCGAAATTGTATTCGTCTGCAGAGCGCACTACGCCCGATGTTTTCAACCCTGCCTCATGGTCGCGGTATTCCACATACTGGTCAATAACGTCGTTGGCATCTATTTTCTCGTCAACAAGCTGGCGGTAGAAGTCAGACATCTCCTTGAATCCCATCTTCTTTATCAGATGTGACATCAAGGCATCTTCCATCTCTATCTTGCGGTTTTTGAACTTGCGCTCCAGTATCTCCTTGGCATATAGCCCGTTCTTTACCTGCAGTTCTTTTATCGCCTGTCTTATCTTGGCTTTGGCCTTACCTGTCTGTACAATATTGAGCCAGTCTTGTTTAGGCGACTGGTTGTTTTGCGTCTGAATCTCTACGGTGTCGCCCGAGTGTAGCTGTTCGCGTATCGGCACATTTCGTCCATTGATTCTGCCGCCCACACACTTGTTGCCTACGCCCGAGTGGATACGGTAGGCAAAGTCGAGAATAGTTGCACCCTTGGGAAATTTTATCAAGTCGCCCTTCGGAGTGAACACAAACACCTCGTCCTCATACAGGTCCATCTTGAACTGGTCCATCAACTGCAGATTGTCGTTGCTTTCGAGTGCCGAACGTATGTTGCCCAACCATTCGTCCAGTCCCGATTCGCCCTTGATGCCCTTGTAACGCCAGTGGGCAGCCAATCCACGCTCGGCAATCTCGTCCATGCGTTCTGTCCTGATTTGCACCTCCACCCACTTGTTCTCCGGACCAAGCACAGTAATGTGCAGACTCTCGTAGCCGTTCGATTTTGGTACCGACAGCCAGTCGCGCAGACGCTTGGGGTTAGGCTGATACATATCAGTTATGAGCGAGTATGTTTGCCAGCACAGCATTTTCTCCTGGTCTAGAGGCGAATCTATGATGATACGTATGGCAAAGAGATCGTAGATGCCCTCAAAACCACATTGCTGTTTCTTCATTTTCTGCCAGATGGAGTGTATACTCTTGGTGCGGCCCTTGATGTGGCAGTTTATACCCATCTGCTTCAACTTCTCATCTATAGGCTGTATGAATTTCTCAATATACGCGTCGCGCGAACGTTTTGTCGCATTCAGCTTGTCCTTAATCATATAGTAGGCGTCATGCTCCAGATATTTCAGACTCAGGTCCTCCAGTTCACTTTTCAGCTTATACAGACCCAGTTTGTGAGCCAGTGGAGCGTATAGGTAGCTTGCCTCCTCAGCCACGCGGCTTTGCGCCTCCTTATTTGGCGTGTCGCGTATTTGTCGCATCAGGTTGACGCGGTCGGTAATCATAATCAGAATCACGCGCATGTCTTCGGCAAATGACAGCAGCAGATTGCGGAAGTTCTCGCTCTCGATGATAGGCGTACGCTGGTACAGCTCGTGTATGCGCACCAGTCCGTGAATAATCTGCGCTACGCTATGACCGAACTTTCGTTCAACCTCCTCCAGAGTCAGAATGCCGTTGATGATGCTGTTGTATAGAAGTATAGCCAGAACACACTCGCGCTTCATACCGATTTCGGACAGCTCCAACTCGGCAGTCTGAAAACTCAGCAATATAGGGTTCAGTCCGAATACATCCCTTTTTATCTTGTTGTCGCTGATTTCTTTTTCCAGTTGCTGACGAAGATAATTCTCGTCGTCAGGCTCAAGTGTGTCTCCCATAGTGGTCTTCAAGTGAGTGGCTATTCTCTGCAGTTCGGCCAACTCTTCAGTCGTAAACTTGAATTTTTCTTCCATAATTTACCCCTTTTGATGTTAATTACAAGGCAAAGATACAAAAAAATGGTAGAAAATTTCCTTTTTAGCAAAAAAGTATTTACATTTGTACATAGTAAGATGTCGCCACGAACAACACTTACTAACCTTACATGACATTTTCAAAACCTAAAAGTCAAAATATTATGTTATCTACAAACGATTTAAACCAGATCCAGCAACGTGGAATTACAGAACAGCAAGTGGAGCATCAGCTCGAACAGATAAAGGCAGGATTCCCCTTCTTGCGCATTGAGGCTGCAGCAGCTATCGGCAAGGGTATCATGGCTCCCGACGACGCTCAGCGCGAAAAGTTCGTTGCCGACTGGAAGCAGTATCTCGAGGAAGGCCACAAGGTGGTGAAGTTTGTGCCCGCCAGCGGTGCCGCAAGCCGTATGTTCAAGAATCTCTTTGCATTCCTCTCGGCTGATTACGACGTTCCCACAACCGACTTCGAGAAGCACTTCTTCGATAATATTAAAAAATTCGCTTTCAAGAAGGAGTTGTGTGCCAAGTGCAAGGCGAATACCGGACTTAGCGTATGCAAGCTGATTGACGCCGGACGATATAAGGACGTAGTAGCCAATCTGCTCGAAGCCAAGGGCCTTAACTACGGACAGTTGCCTAAGGGCTTGCTGCTCTTCCACAACTATGAGGACGGATCGCGTACTCCTATGGAGGAACACCTCGTTGAGGCTGCACTCTATGCCAGCTCTGACGGTGAGGCCAACATCCACTTCACCGTGTCGCACGAGCATCTTGAGCTGTTCAAGGGCAAAGTTGCTGAGAAACTTGAGTCGTTTGAGAAACTCTATAACATCCATCTTAATGTAAGCTTCTCTGAGCAGAAGCCCAGCACCGACACCATCGCTGCCAACCCCGACAATACTCCGTTCCGCAACGAGGATGGTACTCTGCTGTTCCGTCCAGGCGGCCATGGCGCCCTCATCGAGAACCTCAACGACATTGATGCAGATGTAGTGTTCATTAAGAATATCGATAACGTAGTACCCGACCGTATCAAGGCCGATACCGTATTGTATAAGAAGGTGCTGGCAGGCATACTTGTCGACGCTCAGAAGAAGGCATTCGGATACTTGCGCATACTTGAGTCGGGTTCTTACACTCACGCTCAGATTGAGGAGATAATCCGCTTTGTACAGCAGGACCTCTACTGTCGCAAGCACGACATCAAGGAACTTGAGGATGCCGAACTAGTAATCTATCTTAAAAACAAGCTCAACCGCCCGATGCGCGTATGTGGAGTTGTTAAGAACGTGGGTGAGCCTGGTGGCGGCCCGTTCGTATGCTACAATGCTGACGGAACAGTTAGCCTTCAGATACTTGAGTCGAGCCAGATCGACACCAATAATGCTGAGTATGTAGCCATGTTCAAGAACGGCACCCACTTCAATCCCGTTGACCTCGTTTGTGCTACCAAGGACTATAAAGGTAATCGCTTCGACCTCCTCAAGCATGTCGACCACAATACTGGCTTCATCAGCTCTAAGAGTAAGAACGGCAAGGAGCTCAAGGCACTTGAGTTGCCTGGCTTGTGGAATGGAGCCATGAGCGATTGGAGCACTATCTTCGTAGAAGTGCCCATAAGCACATTCAACCCCGTCAAGACCGTTAATGATTTGCTCAGAGATCAGCACCAGTAAGCGGTATAAGGAGTCTGGCAGATTCTAAATAAACTTATAAATAAAAACTCGTTGCATGTCCCTGAAGTAGGGAATATGCAACGAGTTTTTTTATGCAATTTATTATTCTTATAATTATTGGATAGAATGTCACATCTCAGAAAAACCACGTTGATATTCAGGAATATGAAAGAAACAAGCCTTTTGCTTAGAGAGATACTCCTGAAAGATATACCTGATATTGTATATTAGTTCATTCATAATTATAGTATTTCTAACGCGATGGCTGCGCAGGCTTCTGCATCAGCCAGGGCATGATGATGGTTTGACAATTCATAGCCGCATCTGGCTGCGATTACATCAAGGGTATGACTGCCTTTGGGCCAAATTCGACGCGAAGCCACACAGGTACAGTAGAACTCATAACCGGGATAGTCCATCTGATAGACGCGGAAGACCGCTTTCAAGCAACTCTCGTCGAATGCCTTGTTGTGGGCTACGAGAGGCAGACCGGCTATCTTTGGCTCTATCTGTTTCCACACTTCGGGGAAGATGGGAGCGCCATCTGTATCGGCGGCGCACAGACCATGCACCTGGCTACACCAGTAGTTGTAATATTCCGGCTCTGGTTTGATGAGCGAGTAGAACTTGTCCACTATCTTCCCACCACGCACAATCACCAAGCCAACAGAACACACCGAACAGCGTTGGTTGTTGGCTGTTTCAAAATCGATAGCTGCAAAGTCCTGCATTACTTATCCTCCTTATATTTGTTCCACATCCTCCTTACTTTTCCTGCAATCTCCTTACGGAGCCATAGAGGTTCGAGCACTTCAAGGTCTTCACCATTCCAAAGCAGTTCCTGTTGGAAGTCGAATGTCGGGCGGACATACAATTCAAAGATACTGTATTCTTCTGTTTGCTCAGTCTCTTGTTGCGACTCATGCAGAGGAAGGTTGCGTAGGTAGTTAGCCTGACTGGCACTGACCTTGATTTTTACCTTCTCAATTTCGGTGCCATCGCCAGGGATTACACCTATACAACCATTGAAGTATTCCTGTGGATTGAACTCTTTAGGATATTCAAACGTGTGGCTCGAAAGACGGAAGTCTTGGATGCGGTCAAGACAAAAGATGAGGTCATAACCGGCAGGCCAATTACGCCCCACCAAATACCAGCGTTGGCGGAATAGCTTTACGCATAACGGCATCACATAATGGTCGCGCGTATCACCTTTCCAGTAGTTGAAATAGTTGATATGAATGAAACGATTCTTCTTCATCGCATCTATGATTAGCTCCAAATATTCCCTACCACTGGGCACGTCTTCAAGGATAATCCTGTTCTTGATTGATTTGCTTTCAAGTAGAAAATTACTCACTGATAGCGTACTGAGTAACCAATTCCCAATACTTCCACTCTTCATGTCATCCATATTTGCGATGTAATACCTATATGGAGCGGTCTTTTCGCAGTCTATCGACAATCCGAAGGTGTCGAAGATATTCCACTTCCACTTGTGGAAAGTGCGCTTCAGCATCTCCTCACCTCTGCTCAAATCTACATTGTCCATCCAACGGCGGTTCAGTTCCTCGAATGAAATCTTATGTGCTTGATAGATGGTCTCCACTATCCACACAAGCTTATTGGTTTGATTAAGTGCCATATTCGTATATTATATTTGTATAGATAACGTTTCGACTGCAAAGATATTACTTCGGTGTGTCTTTTTTGTTCACACCTGCATGTTTTTATTGTATTTTACATTAACTTTGCACACGTGTATATAAGCACAATAATAAACTATGAAATACGTAGAGTTGAATTTATTTCCTGAGGAGGAAGATGAAGTTCAAAGAATCTCTGCCCCGAACGACAGCAAAGAGCAAGTCCCCTCAGCAAGCAGGGATTACGACCTTACAGATTTGTTTGCGAAGCTTTCCAAGTCCTCCTTCCGCAGTCGTTTCCGTCTTTCTGCGAAAGACAAGGAATACGTAGCCTCAAAGGGCTTGGCTACTATACGCCAGCATGCTGAGGACTTTGTAGCCCGAAGGCTTGCTCCTGCCGTTATTCCCAATGACGGCAAGCAGACACCTATGCGAGGTCATCCCGTATTCATAGCCCAACATGCCACGGGCTGTTGTTGTCGCGGATGCTTCAGCAAATGGCACCATATTCCCGCAGGCAGACAATTGACAATATCCGAACAGCAATATGCCGTAGCTGTAATAATGAGTTGGATAGAGCGACAGATATGAAGAAGAACGACATACATACGATAAATCTTCAATATTACCACTCGCCATGTGGAGAGCTGGTATTGGCTTCTGTTGGCGAAGAGTTATGTCTTTGCGATTGGACCAATAATCCATGTGCCGAACGCAACATGCGTCGACTCGTGAGCAGTTTGAATGCCGAACTCAAGATAGAGATATCCCCTGTCTTGAGTGAAACCCAAAGACAACTCAATGGATACTTTGCAGGCAATCGCAAGACGTTCTGTGTCCCGTTGCATCCCGTGGGTACCGACTTCCAGTTACGGGTATGGAATGCCCTGCTCAATATCCCATATGGTGCTACAAGGAGTTACAAGCAAATAGCTACAAGCATAGGCCATCCTGATGCTGTAAGAGCTGTGGCATGTGCCATAGGAGCCAACGGCATCAGCATCCTCATCCCTTGCCATCGCGTCATAGGCAGCAACCGCTCGCTAACGGGATATGCAGGAGGATTGGAGGCAAAGAGAATGCTGTTGGAGATTGAGGCAAGATGAATGCCATTTACTAACATTAAAAAGAACTATCATTATGAATATACATCAATTAACATTCAGCCCTACTGGCGGAACTCGTCGTGTGAGCGAATCAATATGCAAAGCTTTCGATGTCGAGAGTTATATTACAGAACTCTGTACAAAGCAGGAGAAATTGAAATATCCAAACATCAATGTTGATGACTTGGTAGTGATTTCCATGCCCGTATACGCAGGTCGTGTGCCAGCCCTGGCTGTTGAGAGACTGAAAGGTGTTAAGGCGAATGGAGGAAAGTGTGTTATTGTTGCAGTATATGGCAATAGGGCATACGAGGATGCCTTGATTGAAATGCAGGATGTGGCAACAGAAATTGGCTTTCAGGTGATTGCTGCTGTAGCTGCCATCGCCGAGCATAGCATTTGCAGAATGTATGGCGCTGGCAGACCTGACGATGAGGACGCAAAGGTATTGGCGTCGTTCGGTTTGGATATAATTAACAAGGTAAATGATACACAGTCTTTCGTACCTCTCGCTTTGCCTGGAAACCGACCATACAAACAAGGTTGCTCAGGTCCTTATCCTACAGCTAATGATGGTTGTGCAGAATGTGGAGCTTGCGCGAGCGAATGTCCTACGGGAGCAATTTCTTTCGACAACCTCAAAGCTGTCAACCAGGAACTTTGTATCGGTTGCATGCGATGTGTTTCTGTTTGTCCAACTCAAACAAGAGGCATAGGCGAACGCCTCAATCAACTGACGGCACATCTCAAGCCTCTATGTAGCGAAAGGAAAGAGAGTGAGCTGTTCATATAACAAAAATATAAAGCAATGAAACAGTTTGTCAGTATATCCAAACCATGGGCTGTATTATCGCTCATGCTGATCATATCATTCTTATTCTGCCTGACATCATGCAGAGTAACAAAGGAAGTTGTAAAAGAATCGTTGATAGAATCTGTCTCTGATCCCAAAACCGGCACCCAAGTATTCGTAAGAGATTACGATACTGAACCTTATTCCATAAATGTAGGAGGAATTATTAAAGCAAGAAAGCAAGCGAAAAAGAAAAAGGCAAAAGAGATATTGGATAATTACTAAAAATAATCTCGTATCCTTGTAAAGGATAACAAAGGGCATGGACAACCATCCCGGTTATCCATGCCCATACCGATTGTGATTTATTCAATAGTTTACTTATAAGCCTTTATTTCAGCTTTTTGTAGCCGTATGACGCGTTGTCGCCAAGTTGCTCTTCGATGCGGATAAGCTGGTTGTACTTAGCCATACGGTCGGTACGGCTCATAGAGCCCGTCTTAATCTGACCAGAGTTAGTTGCTACGGCAATATCGGCAATTGTTGTATCCTCGGTTTCACCAGAACGATGGGAAGTAACGGTGGTGTAACCATGACGGTGAGCCATCTCAATAGCATCCAGTGTCTCGGTAAGAGAACCAATCTGGTTTACCTTGATGAGGATAGAGTTGGCAGCCCCCATCTTGATACCCTTCTCCAGGAACTTCACGTTGGTAACAAAGAGGTCGTCGCCTACCAGTTGGCAACGGTCGCCTATGGCAGCAGTCAGCTTTACCCAGTTGTCCCAATCGTTCTCGTCAAGACCATCCTCGATAGAGTCGATAGGATATTTGGTAATCAGTTCTTCCAGGAACTTGATCTGCTCGGCAGCTGTCAGTTTTTTGCCGTTAGGATCTTTCTTCTTGCCGTCCTTCAACTGGCGATAATCATAATACCATTCACCATTCTCCTGAACGGCAAACTCGCTGGCTGCGCAGTCCATGGCAATCTTCACATCCTTACCTGGCTCATAGCCGGCATCCTTGATAGCCTGGCAGATGCTGTCGAGCGCATCCTCAATACCATTGAGTGCAGGAGCGAAACCTCCCTCATCACCAACGGCTGTAGAAAGACCGCGGCTCTTCAAAAGCTTAGCCAAAGCATGGAACACCTCAGCACCCATGCGGACAGCCTCCTTCTCTGTAGGAGCGCCAACAGGACGAATCATAAACTCCTGGAAGGCGATAGGCGCATCAGAGTGAGCTCCACCATTGATGATATTCATCATAGGAACAGGAAGAGTGTAGGTGTTGCAACCGCCTATGTAGCGATACAACGGGATGTGGAGATACTCGGCAGCTGCATGGGCCACGGCTAGCGACACACCAAGTATGGCATTGGCACCCAGGTTCGACTTGGTCTTGGTACCGTCAAGTTCCAGCATCTTATGGTCGATGGCACGCTGTTCCAAGGCTGAGAAGCCAACCAAGGCAGGAGCAATCACGTTATTCACATTCTCTACGGCCTTAAGTACGCCCTTACCGCAATAGCGGTTCTTGTCGCCATCGCGAAGTTCCAAAGCCTCATTTTCACCCGTTGATGCACCAGACGGAACAGAAGCACGTCCCACGATGCCGGACTTTAATGTAACTTCAACTTCTACTGTAGGGTTGCCACGAGAATCCAGAATTTCTCTTGCATGAACATTTTCAATAATCATAATTCAATAATTTTTTTAATTGTATATATCGTTTTTTTCTGAGTGCAAAAATAAGCATTATCTCACAAGTCTTCAAATTTGAGGCATCATCAAAAATCGGTATTCCTCCTAAAATACCTACTTATGAGTAAAGATAAATGTCTGAATGACAATAACAAGGATTTGTGCCGATATATTACTTTCTGGTATTGTCAGACTCGTCATATTATTGTATCTTTGCTCCAAATTACATATAATGATGGGAAAAAGGACAACGGCATTACAATACGCATTCCGTGCCTCCCTGCCTATAATGGCAGGATATCGTCATGGTAGCTGCTGGCGTAGCAGCCACTATGCTTACACGTTTCGTCCCTTTCGTGGCATTCGCCTTCGTACCGTCCATTCCTTGGCGTGGGGTGATGTTGCACAGGTGATAAGCCGTAGTGTTCACCATCCTCGTCCATGTGTGGAGAAGAAACCTGATGTGGTCTATAGTGGCAGGTACGGTCTGCTATATGGCACTCATCAGAGTGCCAGGCTTATGATTCTTTTTACGGCTTTTAGAATTCTACTCTTTAGTATCGTACAAAGCTGCTGCCTCTTTAAGTCTTTCTTTCATATAGGAAACGGCAAAATGAGGATAAATGATTTTTACGCCTGGGCCGTAGCTCATGAAGACAGAATACATTTCGAAATTTATGCAGACTTCAATCTGAAAGATACAGCTGCCATCCTCTTGATTCTCATTCTCCAACTTTTGCGAGGGATGAAGCGGTTTGGTCTTGATGTATTTGCTCTGTTCCGCATTTGCCCAAAACCTGACACATCGGGGAATGTCGTGCAGTTTCTTGCTTACTCCTATAACATCGTCGAAGAAATGCTCTGAGTCAAACTCTTGATTCTCGTAATAAGGAGCTTCACATGGCTCGACGCTAATGATGCGGTCTAATGCCAGATTGTAAATTCTGAGATCAGTAATCTTTGTCCCGAATACAAACCAGCGGTTACGAAACTCCTTCAGTATATATGGACTGAAAATGTACTCAGTCGGTTCGGTTGCGTTAAACGATTGATACATGATTCTTATAGTCTGCTTATGTACAATATAATTATATATAGGATTAAGCAGCTTCAATCCTTTCAGATCAGGTGCACTTTCGAAGTGTATAACCGGTTTGCGATTGTCCTTGCTGATTGCCAGCTTGTCTTGCAGACGGCGTACTACATCTGACATCTCGGCGAACTGGTCAAAATCTTCCAGCTGACGAAGCATGTCCACCGCCTCCTGCATCACATTATAGTCGTTTTGCGACAAAGGCATATTGGCAATAGAATAGTCTTCGTCTGCATATCTGTAATACTTATGGTCATAAACTTCTATGGGTGCATTATATCCGAGTTTGTCAGAGCGCATCATCTGAATGTCACCTTGGACAGTACGCACAGAGATACCCTTGCAAATACCCTCCATGTCGTAAAGCGCATCGCTACATGCGCCTACGAGGTCTTCAAGTGTCCAACGGCGATATCTGTTGCGAAGACAGTTGTCGATTGTCTTGTATCTGATGAGAGCATTCTTGTTTGCTGGCATAATGAATGTTTTTGCTTCGACTTTTTATCGAGAAATATAATTTATTTCTTACAAAGATACACTTTTTTTCAGTTACGCAGAAAGATTGCGTACTAAACTTATAACTTTGCACTCAGAAAAGAAGAAGGACCAAATAGTTCTTACTCCGAAGCATAACGTACCTGAAAATCCATTCGTGGAGGTATGTGCCGTAAAGGTGTAGCAATAGTACTGTAATTTCCTTCTTACCTTTGGTCCGGTAGCTCAGTTGGTAGAGTAAATAGAATTGTGATAACATTTCCTCTATTGCAGAAGGCCAATTACCACATACTACCTATTGTGTCGTCGGTTCGACTCCGACCCGGACCCCAAAATAGGTCTAAGAGAGACTTACTTCAAAAAATGTATTTACGGGTGGCTTTTGTGCTATGCCGGGTCATCAAAACAGTTTCCCAATTACCTTTTAAATTATTATGACTATGAACAAGACTTTGACAAAAGTTGCATTGCGCTATCGTGCTGTCTGCCTCGACATCAATCGCGAGGAGATAAACAATAACTCTGAGGTCACAGTTCCCGTAATGGCTTTTGTGGCTCGATTGAAGGAGAATGGTTTCTGCGTTAGCGAGGAACTGCTCCATGCGTTAAACGCAGTTTCAGCAGACACTCTTGCAGAAATCACAGAGTGTATTAACGACGTGATGGGTGTTGACCTCAACTGGGCTCCGCTCGTCAAGGGATGGAGCATGCCTACTGGCGAATCTTGTGCCGATCATTTACAAACCTGGATAGCTAATATATTTGGTGGAGTGGAGGCTGGATTCAAGGGTACGACTCTTCAATGTGGCCACTTTATCCCCGATGGAACCTTCCCTTTGGAGCGATATAACGGATGTCCATTCTGTGGCACTCCTTTCCATACTGCCGACTTTGTATATAAGGGTCAGGGAAGCAAGTTGAAGGAACTTCGCTTGTTCACAGATTCTGATATGAGGAAAGTCTTTGACTCTCTCTTGTCGTCTGCTACGCCATTGGATGCTACCCAGAAGGACTCTTTAGAACATTTGCTCAAACAATATGCCTTTCCTGCTGATGTCAATATCACCATGAAGGAAACTGCCATGCTTGTCATCAAGACCTTGGTGTCACAGGATAAGGCGGAAGAGGCTTCTGTTCTGCTGAAGACTCCGACAGACATCCTGCGTTATCTCTGGTATGAAAAGACTGGCTTTGTCCAGATAATTGAGCCAAAGACGCTTGTTGCTCATGCCCGAAAGATGTACTATCACATGTTAGGCCCTCTTGACAGGGGTGCAGATGCAGCCAAGGGCATGAAGCAGAAACTAAAGTTGAAGTACGACCGAAAGGCTTGCTTGCGTGTTGCACTTTGGATGAACTCGCTACCTATGACTGCCAAGCAGGCTGCTGAGAACATGAACCCCAAACGTGGCATGTGGGTGCGCATGATTCGTGCCCTACGTATGGGTGAATATTCTCGTAGGAAAGGAATGGAGCATCTTGCCGAAATCCTTGATGTATTCTACAAACAGGATTATTCTACATGGCAGGGACGTGTTGACAAAGCCTGTTCAGAGAATGATGCTGCCACAACACTCTCTTTGCTCAAAGAGCGTCCTGGATTCTTTGCTCGCAGCCTGTTTGCTACGATGTTGCGCTTCGGCAGCAATAAGGTGCTTGCTGCATTCGACGAGATTGCAGACAAACTGCCAGCCCGTTTGCTGCTATCGTTAGGAAATGCCGCAGAAATATACTTTGACCCAAATGCCGTGCGTGTGGCTCGTCCAATAACAGGAGTCACACATCGTATTAAGGCTAACAAGCTGCTGGCTCTATATGACGAAGATTCTCTCAAAACGATGGTGAGTGACGTAAATGTCATATATCGGGATTCGATGGAGCGTCGATTTGCTGCTCAGAAGACTGATACAAAGAGCATATTCATCGACCCTATGCTCTACAACATCCCCATTAGCGTGGGCGATCGTGCTACTACCATTCAAGACGCTTCCTGTGCCTTGATGGGTACTCGCTTCCCTGTAGAGGGCGATTCGGTCCGTCTGTTCCTCCAATGGGGTAGGGGGCTTCATGCCCAGTACCTTGACATGGACTTGAGCTGTAGGATTGCATATCCAAATAACAAGATAGTTGAGTGTGCTTACTTCAATCTCGATTGTGTCGGCGCAAAACACTCGGGCGACATCCGTTCCATTCCAGAGATGGTTGGTACTGCAGAGTATATTGAGCTGTCTTTGCCCGAAATTGAGGCTGCTGGTGCTAAGTATGTCACCTTCACATGTAATGCATACTCTTGTGGCTCTCTCTCGCCAAACCTCGTCGTGGGGTGGATGGATTCGGCATTCCCGATGAAAATATCTGAAGCAACAGGCGTGGCATACGATCCGTCGTGCGTACAGCATATGGTTCGCATAAGCGAGGGTAATCTCTCCAAGGGACTTGTATTCGGGGTGCTTGATGTGGCGAAGCGTGAGATAATATGGCTTGAAATGCCTTTTACCTCGCAGACTGTGCATGGTGCAGACTGCAAATCCATTGAGGCTTTGTTGGGCAAACTTGAATCAAAGCTTTCTATAGGCGAGCTGCTCGACATGAAGGTAATGGCTCAAAAACTCTCTGTTGCCGAATCGGCAGAGGAAGCCGATGAGGTCTATACCTACGAGTGGGCTTTCAATCCTGCAGAAGTCACAAAACTATTATACTTGTAATATTCATGATGCAAGGCTTATCCAAGTGTACAAAGGAGGCGCGATAACTTCAAGCTGGGATTTCCCCTTCGTCGGTTAGAATCCTACAGTCTTGCATATTTAGCAAACACAACATAAAAATTAATGCTTTTTAGTTAAAGAATTGCAATATCTGATGGCTAAAACTGCAAGATTGTAACAAAATCGATATCTTTGTGTTGTAAATGAAATATCGACTATATATACATCACAAAGCCCTTCGTTTATAGTAGGTTGTCTAAACACCCCTTATTCAGACAATTTATTATAAACGAATTATATATTTAATGGGCTTAATAATTTTATATTTTTTAGGTGCTCTGTCACTTTCCTTTTTATGTTCCGTCCTTGAGGCGGTACTCCTTTCAACCCCTATGTCATATATCTCGATGAGGGAGAGTCAAGGCAACAAGACTGCCTCTTTGATGAAACAGTACAAGAACAACGTAGACCGTCCGGTAGGCGCAATCCTTTCGCTCAACACCATTGCTCACACTATCGGTTCGGCAGGCGTAGGTGCGGAGTCAATGAAGCTGTTTGGCGAAGAATACTTCGGACTGATATCTGCTATTCTGACCCTATTGATTCTGGTGCTTTCCGAAATTATCCCAAAGACAATCGGAGCCTCGTATTGGCGTTCGCTTGCCATGCCATCCACCAAGATAATCCGTGTGCTCATATTCATCACATATCCCTTGGTTCTGCTCTCCGAACTCATCACGAAGGTGTTCACTCCTAAGAACCATCAGGCTTCCGTGAGTCGAGAGGAGGTGTCGGCAATGGTTGATGTAGGCACTACGGAAGGCGTATTCCGAGAGTCGGAAAGCAAGATAATCAAGAGCTGCATACGTCTGGCTGGAGTCAAGGCAAGAGAGGTGATGACTCCTTCCGTCGTGGTTGAGTCAGCCAACGTGAACCTTACCATAAAGGAGTTTTACGAGCAGCAGACCTGGAATTTCTCGCGCATACCAGTCTACGACAAGAGCAAGGATTACATCATAGGTTATGTGCTGAAGGACGTGGTGCTGAAGCAATTGTCGGATGACAAGTTCGCTACAAAGCTGTCCGACCTCATGCGTCCGATTCTTTCGTTCAACGAGGACGACTCGGTATATCAGATATGGGAGAAGATGCTGGAGAAGCGCGAGCATATCTCTATAATCGTCGACGAATACGGCTGTCTGCGTGGCGTAGTCTCAATGGAAGACGTTATAGAAACTATGACAGGCGTGGAGATAGTAGACGAAGACGATGTGGCTGTAGATATGCAGGCCTTCGCCAAGGAAAAGTCGCGTAGGATGTTGAAGAAGTAAAAAGAATAAAGAAAAAGTATCGTATAATGTACATCTACACTATTCGACTACAATATTTCTAATTTTCGTTTTAACAAACGAACAATAATCTATGATGGCAAGCTGTATTTGTTCTGCGTTTTTGTATCTTTGTACCGTCTTCTAAGAAAAACATAATAAATAGAAAAATGAAAAAAGAAACAAAGGCAATTCATACCCCTTTTCAGAAGCGTGACGCTTATGGCGCATTATCGTTCCCTGTCTACAACACGGTAGCCTACGAGTTCGATTCGGCCCAGATTATGACAGAGGCATTCGCTGGCCGTGTGTCCGAACCCGACTACTCGCGCGTGATGAACCCGACCGTAACCTACTTTGAGAACCGCGTCAAGGCTCTCTCCGATGCCGACAATGTGTTTGCCCTGACCACAGGCATGGCTGCCATATTCCACACTTTGCTCGTGTTTGCTGAGGCTGGAAAGACCATCGTCATGTCCAACCATCTTTTCGGCAACACCTTCTCGCTCATAACAACTACTCTGGCACGATTGGGCGTAAAGGCGCAGATAGCCGACTTTTCAAATCTGGGCCTTCTCGACAAGACAATAGCCGACGACGCCTGTCTCATCTTTGCCGAATACATAACCAATCCGCAGCTTGAGATGGTCGACATCAAGAAGCTCTCTGAGATAGCCCACAAGCGCGGTCTGCCTCTGATTGTCGACACCACATCTATACCCTTTACCGAGGTCGACGCCCGAGAGTTGGGTATAGATGTAGAGGTGCTGTCGAGCACAAAATACATTAGCGGAGGAGCCACGTCGCTTGGCGGACTGATTCTCGACTACGGCACATTCCCCGAGGTGAAGAGACGTATGAGCATGGAATTTCTTTTCAATATAGGTTCATACATGACGCCACAGGTGGCATACATGCAGACCATAGGACTCGAGACGCTCAAGGTGCGCTACGACAAGCAGGCGCAGAATGCTCTCGACCTTGCACGCCTCCTGCAGCAGGTTCCACAGGTGAAGCGTGTCAACTATCCTGGACTCCAACTCCAGAAACCATTCGGTGCCATGCTCACCATCGACCTCGAGACTGAGCAGAAGTGTTACGACTTCCTTAACAGCCTGCGCCTAATCCGAAGGGCTACCAATCTGTTTGACAGCAAGTCGTTGGCAATACATCCTTACTCCACGATTTTTGTCAATTTTACTCCTGAGGAAAAAAAGAAGATGGATGTGTTCGACACAACTATCCGTCTCTCTATGGGTCTGGAAGATGTCAACGACCTCTATGAGGATATTGTGCAGGCTCTTGGACAATAAATTTATATTCGTAATCTATAATTATTGAAAAACATTTATGAAATACGATTTTGACAAGATAATTGACCGCTCTGGTTCGGGCGACCTTAAGCACGAGGTGCTCAAGGCACGTTATGGACGCGACGACCTGATTGCGTTATGGGTGGCCGACATGGATTTCGAGACCCCCGCGTTCATTCTTGATGCCATCAAGAGTCGTCTGCATCATCCTATCGTAGGCTATACTGTCGAACCCTCCGAATATTGGCCTACCGTAAGCCGATGGATTGCCGATCATCACGGATGGAACGTCAAGACGGAATGGATGACCTATGTGCCGGGAGTGGTCAAGGGCATAGGCATGGCGATAAATGCTCTGACGCAGCCTGGCGACAGGATTCTGATACAGACTCCCGTTTACCATCCCTTCCGCATGACCATAGAAGGCAACGACCGCCAAGTTGTGCTCAGTCCGCTCAAGGAGTCGGCTGAAGGCTCATTCTATCAGATGGATTTCGACAGTCTGGAGCAGTCTCTGAAGGGCTGCAAGATGATGGTTTTGTGCAACCCTCACAATCCCGGAGGCATACAGTGGAGCAAGCACACACTTGAACGCGTGGCACAGATCTGCCACAAGCATAAAGTGATAGTGATAAGCGACGAGATACATGCCGACCTTGCCTTGTTCGGACACAAGCACATCCCCTTTGCCACTGTCAGCAAGGAGGCTGAAGAGATAAGCATCACGTTTCAGGCTCCCACCAAGACATTCAACATGGCTGGCATAGTAAGCTCTTACGCTATCGTGCCCAACCCCCAGCTTCGCCATAGGCTCTACCGATGGATGGAGGCCAACGAGCTCAACGAGCCCAACATATTTGCCCCTATTGCCACGATAGCAGCCTTCAGCCAGGGCGAAGAGTGGCGACGTCAGATGCTGAACTATATAGAGCAGAACATACTCTTTGCCGAAGCCTACTTCAAGGAGCACATTCCGGGCATAAGGTTCATACGTCCAGAGTCGTCATTCCTCGTATGGCTCGATTGCCGTCCGTTGGGTCTTAACCACGACGACCTTCAGGACCTCTTTGTCAACAAAGCCCGATTGGCGCTCAATGATGGCGAAATCTTCGATACTGCGCTCAACCCTTACGCCACGCCTCTACACCAGAAGGAGTGTGTGTCGCGAGGTTTCATGCGGCTTAACGTAGGCTCTCCACGCTCTGTTCTTCGTCAGGCGCTTGAGCAGCTGGCAGAAGCTGTAGCGCATATTTAACAGACTAAAACCGACTGACTTTAGGCTTGATGCTTAAATGTCAGTCGGTTTTTTTGTCGCATTGCTGGATTTGTTGAAGTCTTGGCTCAGTACTTTCGTGAGATTACTCCAGTACTTGGGCGGGATTACTGCAGTACTTTACGAAGATTACTCCAGTACTTGACGAAAGTACTGAGCTTTTACAACTTCTTGCCTATTATGTGGCTGTGGACAAGGGACTGAACGTTGATATGCCAAGAAATTTGGCAAAAAGCGTAACGGTGGAGTAGCTTGCCTTGTATATGGTGGATAATTTGAAAAATTTTAGGTAATTTTGCAGCGTTATTTCACTATAAGCTTAATAAACAGATATGATCACAGTTGATGGACTGACCGTCGAGTTTGGCGGCACCACCTTATTCAAGGATATTTCTTTTCAGATTAACGAGAAGGACCGTATAGCCCTTATGGGCAAGAATGGCGCAGGCAAGAGTACGCTGCTCAAGATTATAGCTGGCGTGCGCAAGGCTACGCGCGGTACGGTTTCGGCACCTAAGGATTGCGTAGTGGCCTATCTGCCACAGCATCTGATGACCGAAGACGGACGCACCGTTTTTGACGAGACATGCCAGGCTTTTGCCCATCTGCACGAGATTCAGACCGAGATAGACCGTATCAACAATGAGCTTACCGTGCGTACCGACTACGAGAGCGAAGAATATATGCAGCTCATAGAGAAGGTGTCGACTCTCTCGGAGAAGTTCTATGCCATCGACATGACCCACTTTGAGGAAGACGTGGAGAAGACGCTGCTTGGACTGGGATTCGAGCGTGAGGATTTCAACCGCCCCACAAGCGAATTCTCGGGTGGCTGGCGTATGCGCATCGAACTTGCCAAACTGCTTCTTAAGTCGCCCGACGTGTTGCTGCTCGACGAGCCTACCAACCATCTTGACATCGAGTCGATAGGTTGGCTCGAAGACTTCATCATCAACAGTTCGAAGGCTGTGGTGGTAATCAGCCACGACCGCAAGTTTGTTGACAACATTACTACCCGCACCATTGAGGTCACTATGGGTCGCATCTACGACTACAAGACTTCTTACAGCCAGTATCTGGAACTGCGCAAGGAGCGTCGTGAGCAGCAGATGAAGAAGTATGAGGAGCAGCAGAAGATGATTGCCGAGACTAAGGACTTCATCGAGCGATTCAAGGGCACTTACTCAAAGACTTTTCAGGTGCAGAGCCGTGTGAAGATGCTTGAGAAGCTGGAGCTTGTCGAAGTGGACGAGGAGGATACAAGCCACCTGCGCCTTAAGTTCCCTCCAAGTCCGCGCAGCGGTGCCTATCCTGTACAGATGAGCGATGTGGCTATGTCGTTCGACGACAAGACGGTGTTCAGCGGTGTTAACCTCACCGTAGAGCGTGGCGACAAGATAGCCTTTGTGGGTAGAAATGGTGAGGGTAAGTCGACGCTCGTGAAGTGCATTATGGGGCAGTTGCAGAATCAGGGCAAACTGGAGCTTGGACATAACGTGCAGATAGGCTATTTTGCCCAAAACCAAGCCTCGCTGCTCGACGGTGAACTGACTGTGTTCCAAACTATCGACGATGTAGCAAAGGGCGAAATCCGCAATAAGATACGCGACCTGCTGGGTGCCTTTATGTTTGGAGGCGAAGACTCTACCAAGAAGGTGAAGGTGTTGTCGGGTGGCGAGCGCACACGTTTGGCAATACTCAAGCTTCTGCTCGAACCGGTCAATCTGCTCATCCTTGACGAGCCTACCAACCATCTGGATCTCAAGACTAAGGATGTGCTGAAGCAAGCCCTGCAGGACTTCGACGGCACGCTCATCGTAGTTAGTCACGACCGCGACTTCCTTGACGGTCTTGTCAGCAAGGTGTACGAATTCGGTCATGGCAGAGTGCGCGAACACTTGTGCGGCATCTACGAGTTTCTTGAATCGAAGAAGATGGAGAGCTTGCAGGAACTGGAGAAAAAATAGAATGAAAAAGGTAGTATTGGCTTTCGACTCTTTCAAGGGATGTATCACGGCACAGGAGGCATGCGAGGCGTGCGCTCAGGGCGTGCGTGAAGCTTGGCTGGATGCCGTGGTTGTGCAGATTCCCTTGAGCGATGGTGGTGAAGGCCTGGTGAAATGTGTGCGACAGATGTTGCCCACAAGGAGTGTCGCCATTGAAGTGCACGGCCCTCTCATGGATAGGGTGGAGGCTGAATATGCAATTTCTGTGGATGGCAAGACCGCCTATATGGAAATGGCGGCAGCAAGCGGACTGACGCTTGTGCCGCAGGAACGACGAGACCCAATGAAGACCACTACTTATGGTGTGGGTGAGATGATAGCCGATGCCGTGAAGCGCGGTTGCCAAACAATCGTAATGGGCATAGGCGGTAGTGCTACCTGCGATGGCGGACGTGGCATGGTTGAGGCTTTGAGAGATTGTCAATGCCTTGACATGAAATGCCAGATGATTGTGGCTTGCGATGTCAACAATCCTCTGTTTGGCAAGAATGGTGCAGCCTATGTCTTTGCTCCACAAAAAGGCGCTACGCCCAAGCAAGTGGCGTTGCTCGACGAGCAGTTGCGTGCTTTTGCAAAGGAGACCGAGCAAGCCGGACGTGCCACTCCTGAATTGGCATTCAGCCCGGGGGCAGGTGCAGCCGGAGGTTTGGGATATGCTTTGCTTGCATATCTTAATGCCGAGCTGCATTCGGGTATAGACATTATGCTTGATATTGCCGATTTCGATGCTGCCATTAAGGATGCCGACCTTGTCATTACGGGCGAAGGGAAGTCGGACGAGCAGACCTTAATGGGCAAGGTGCCGCATGGCGTGCTGAAACGTTGCAAAAAAGCTAATGTTCCCGTATGGTTGCTCTCGGGTATGATAGACGATGCTACTGGCAGACTGTCTGAGAGTTTTGACGTGGTAAGGAGCATCAATGAGGGCGACAATCGTCCGCTCTCGGTTTTGATGCAGCCGGATGTGGCAAAACAGAATATAAAAAGAAAAGTAAGGGAACTCTTGTAGTATCCCTTACTTTTTTTATTATCCTTTACTCTTTTGTTTTCTTGCAGCCATAACAATGTATACCAGCAATATCAGGAATGCTACGAGTATGCAAGTCATCTGTGTGGCATATTCTTGTGGTTCTACCCAAAACTCATGGAAGAAGTCGAGACGTCCGAGCACCTCTACCGGCACCCAGAACACTACTACCGTAGCTATAGCCATGCGTATGTTGGCGCCCCACGACGACAGGCGCAGTTGCTTCTTGAATATGAATATGCTGCCAAGCAGACAGCCTGCTGCTACGATGCTGGTGACGGGATGGCGGTCGCCAAGGAAGTTGCTGTCGTAGCAGAACATGAGCAGCAGATAGCTTGCCCAGAGTATCATGTTCAGCTCCATGAATGTCACGATGCTGGTGTGATGGGTCATGGGGCGTGCGGCTATCTCATTCTTGCGCGAACCGAGCAATCGGCGTTGCCACCAATTGATGAAGTTGCATCCGTTCTTGGTAGAGAATATGTAGAGTGTCATCATCATCATCCACATGCCGAAGGAGGCAGGCAGTATAAGGTATTCGGGCTTGGTCACCACCTCGCCATTCACAATCTCGGGCTGAGTGCCCCATCGTGTAGCGTAGTACTGGAATAGGAATTCTACCCAACCGGTCCAGAACAACAGTCCGCCGATCAGTCCGAAAATGGTTTGCTTGGTGTCGCCCTTCACGAACACACCCGTTATCACGATGAAGAGTCCCACCAGTCCCATAAGGAAGGCCGAGTAGTGCTGCGCTACGGGTGTCATTGTCTTCTCCATTATCATCATCATGGCATGTCCCAGAGGCATGGTAAAGAGTACCACGAGAAACGATGCTATTGCTTTCCACCAATTTGTTTTCATATTCATATCTTTTTATGTGTTATTGTATTCAACGATAATTTGTCTATATCTATCGACATACCTATCTGAAAAGTCGCTCCGTCGGTAATCGGACTGTTGAGGTAATAATACTTGGGCTTATATCCGAAGAGGTTGTCGAGAGCAGCCGTCAGCTTTATGGCTTTGCCGAAGCGTTGCACCACAGACAGCTTCCACATGGTGTAGGCAGGATATTCAACGCTGATGGTACCCTTGCTCACATCGTAGTAGTCCTTGTATTCCACATTCTTCACGCCGGAAAGCACTCTGCCCTGCAAGCTTTTGTTCAGACCGTAATGTTTACCGAACTGGTGGTCGTAGTCCACTCGGGCGTTAAGGGCGTGCTCGCGTGCCGGAATATACTGGTTGTTGATGGTGTGTCCGTCCTTGTCCTTGGCAAGCTGCTCTTTGGTGTAGGCATACGTAAGGCGTGCGCCCATGCCGTTGCTCCATTTGGCCTGTGCGCCAATCTCGCCTCCACACACGCTGTAGTCGTCAAGGTTAGCATAGGGCAGATAGGGCAGCTTGTCCGTGGTCGACTTGAAGTAGGGTGCCGAGGTGGCAAGTTTGTTCTTCACCTTATTATAATATACCGATGCCGTGAAGTTGTAGTGGCTCTTGGTGTATTCGGCCGAGAGGTTGAAATTATGGCTCACTTCCGACTTAAGGTTGGCGTTGCCCTCAACTATCCATATGCCTGACATATCGAAGTTGTAGTATTTCTCCTTGAGCGTCGGCGCACGGAATCCCATGCCGTAGCCTGCACGTACCGAGAGGTTGCGCAATGGCTTGTAGCAAAGGTTGAGCTTTGGTGTAAGATGCGACTCCTGGCCGTCGGAGAAGTAGTCGTAGCGTAGCGCGCCCACCACCTCCCATTTGTCGCTGACGTGCCAGTCGTACTGTGCGAAGAGGTCCCAACTGTCTTGTTTGCGTGTGCTGCCCTCAAGGTTGGTGTTGTACAGATAGTCGTGCATCAGGTCGGAGCCTATAGTCAGAACGTCGCCCTCTGCAAAGTAGTGGTTGTAGAGCAGACGCAATGAGTTCTGCACATTGCTGTAGTCGCGTATGTCGAGGCGTGTAATGCGCTGATAGTCCGACTTGTCGTACTGGTCGAAGGCATAGCTTGCCTGTAGGTCGTCCTGCGAGCTAATGTTCCAGTTCATGCGGAGTCCGCCTGTGAAGTCGCGATAGCGTTCGGGCTGGTCGGCAGAGCGCACCGTCTCACGAAAGAAATATCCGGCACGTCCCGTAAGGCTGAAGCTTGTGGTGGGGCTCCACGTAAGTTGCTCCTTGAGGTTGATGGTTTTGTCGCCATATACGGTTGATATGATTCGTGTTACGGGATTTGTGGCACTATGCACATCGTAATTGTCACGACTGTTGTAGTTGGCTGTGAGCATATTGTTCCAATGCTTGCAGCTCAGTCCGAACGTGGCTCCATACCGTTGCTCGTTATGCTTGGCGTAGCGGCCGTTGACGTTGAGTGTCCAGGGCTGCTTGTTGCGCTTGGTGATGATATTGATGACGCCGCCAGTAGCGTTGCTGCCGTATAGAGCTGATGCGGCTCCCTTGACTATCTCTATGCGCTCCACATTGTCCATGTTGAGTCGGGTGAAGTCCACGTCGTCCATAGTCTCGCCAGCCAGTCGCTCGCCGTCAACAAGAAACAGGACTCCTTGGCCGCCAAAGCCTGAGAAATTGAGGTGGGTCTGCTGGTTCATGGCATACGAGAACTCCACTCCAGGCAATTCCTGCTGCAGGAGGTCTTGCACGTTGGTGGCGTCGAGACGTGCTATTTCCTTTGCGCTGATTACACGTGTCTGTATCGGGGTGTCCTTCAGAAACTTAGGCGTGCGTGTGCTCGTCACCACCACTTCGTCCAGACTGAACTGGCGATAGATGGAGTCGGTGTAAGCGTCTTGTGCAGCTATGGTCTGCCATGAAGCCGAAGCCATCAGCAAGTAGAGGTATATATGTCTGTTCATTTAATATGGATACTTGTAATTGATTGTGAGATAACACTTGGTGCCGTTGGACGACAGATAGTTTTCGAGTTGCAATGCCGCATAGCTGCCATCCTTCAGACGTAGTATGAAGACATGATTGTTCATGCTGAATGCCGGTGGCATAGGAGGAATCTCCATGCTGAGCCATGACGACAGTACGCGGTTTATCTCAATACCTTGCGACGGTACATAGCCTAAAAGCATCTGGTCCTGACTATCCCAAACCTCGTTCTCGGTCCATTCGTCCTCTGTGAATTGCATGTTGTGGAAGATCTCGCTCGTCTCGGGCAATTCTTCCATAGAGGTGTAGGTGGTCTCAAGCACGGCTCCTCCGTTAGTACGCACGTTGTTGCGATGTACGGCGAAGGTCCAGTTGTCGGGAGCGGTTTGGGCGGCAGTAGGAGTGAAATACGAGAACGTGTTGTTCTTGATGCCAGCTCCAAACACGTCAAACCAGTACATGTACTGTCCTGTTTTTTTGTCTGTGACGGGAGTAGTGACCTTGTCGCCAGTAGGTTCCATGGGGATAGGGTAGGCGGTAAACTCGGTCTGCGCCTTGAGCAAGGCTTCCTCGTCGCCATTTATAGTGAGCTGGTGCAGCTCGTTCAGGTCGACATAATACCAGTCGGTCCAACTTGTAGCATTGATCACCATCTGTCCCTTAGCCGGTACAATCTCCTTAGGCTGGTCGTATATATCGTCAAAAATGCCGTTGCAAGCAGTGAGCATAATGATGTTCATTCCTACAACGGCCATTTTGAGAAGATTCTTTGTAATCAAATTCTTCATTTATTTCTTAAGATATTTCTTACCATTAACGATAACTATTCCCTTGTAGCTCTCGCTTACTTCCTGTCCTTGCAGGTTGTACATCTTGCCGTCGTTCTTACGGTTGTTCTTTATTGAAGTAATGCCCGTAGACTGAGTGTCAAACTTGCTTTCGATAGCGAAAGGCATGGCTCCCATCTGGAACCTGTTGACGATGTCGGTAATGTTGTTGCCGCTATACTTCACAAGGATGTTGTTGTCCTTGGTGTTGTTGAACGAGTAGTCGCCGTCCATGGTTTTGTTGCCGCCATTTTCGGCTGTGAAGTGGAATTTCAATCCATCGTCCTTGTAGTCGCGATAGAATCCGCCTTTCGACTCGTCGTAGGTCAGTCCCTTAACGGTATATGTGCCAAGCGTAAGATTGCCCATTACGGTATTTTCGAGAGTGTAGGTCGAAATCTCGACATCAGCCTTCTGTACATCGCCATCCATATACTTGCGCACGTCGTAGCTGACGCTCTTGTTGGCGTAATTGAATGCTCCGCCCACGTTGACTGTAATGGGGCTGCTGACGGTCTTCACAGAGTAAGCCTTGATGTTGTAGGTAGTGCTGAGGGGCATAGAGCCATATTGGAAAACAACCTTAAGGGTGAGCGAGTTGTCCGCCATGTTGTATGTGCCCGAGAGCGAAGAGCCTGTTATGGCTTTCTCGTTACCGTCGACTGTAACTTTCGAAGCGAAGGTCTGGTCGGCAAAGCTGATGACATGATTGTCGCCCATGGTAAATGCCACGTTCTCTATTGTAAATGACGGTATGGTGGCCATGCCCTTCATCGCTGGGAGCGTGATGTTGCCAGCCGACATGCTTGCCATTTCAAACTTGATGGTGTCGCTTGGGTTGTCGATATTTGTAGTCAAAACTTTTACTGACGAAGCACCTGCAAAACGCAATGCACCATGCATCTGTGCCATGATATTACCTGCCATAAGAGTGGCGAAAATGAGAGTAAAGATTTTCTTCATATAATCCTAAAATGTTAATGTACGTATTGCTTTTAATTTATCCGGATGGCTTATCGTAAGCCACTTTTCTTTTGGGACTGCAAAGTTAGCGAGCTTACGTAGGTTGGACAATACTCAAAAATAAGTAAACCGCCCAATGCCTATTATTAGGTATTAAATAGGTATGAATGGCGCGTTTTGCATAGTTTAACAAAGAATTTCAAGCTATTCCCGTTTGTAATACTTACTTTTGTGTAGTAATGCTTGAAACTTTAATGATAAATAAAAAAATATACAGTTATGAATATTGGAGATAAAATACCTGAGATTCTTGGCATCGACCAAGACGGACGTGAGATTAAGGCGAGCGACTATCGTGGCAAGAAGATAGTGCTTTACAGCTATCCTAAGGCTAATACCAGCGGATGTACAGCAGAAGCCTGTTCGCTACAAGCCCACAAGGAAGAGCTGGCAGCTGCCGGTTATGAGATTATAGGTGTAAGTAAGGACAAACAGACTCTGCAGAAGAAATTTGCCGATGCCCAGGGTTTGCAGTTCCCGCTTATAGCCGATACTGAAACCACATTGTTGCAGGAACTTGGATGTTGGGGAGAGAAGGTGGCTTGCGGTAGAAAAACTATCGGCATTCTGCGAACCACTTATCTTGTTGATGAAAATGGCATTATAGAGAAAATCTTTACTCCAAAAGAAATCAAGACCAAGATACATGCCGAGCAGATTCTTGATTTTATCAACAAATAAGATTTTAAACAACAAAAACAACGTTATCCTACATCGTTTTGATGTTTGTAACGTTGTTTTTGTTGTTTTTATATTGTTTGTATTTTTAACGCTGTATTCTGCCTCCCGATGAAGTCAGATTGCTTATGATTTCTTCTTCCGTAACCAAGTTCTGATCGCCTGGCACTGTGTTCTTCAAGGCACTTGCCGAAAGCGCGAAGTCGAGACAACGTTGGTTGGCATCGGTCCACTTCTGTTGGGCGTGGATATAGCCAGCTACGAAGGCATCGCCTACACCCATAGGGTCTATGATAGGCTGTATGTCGTATATCTTGGTGGTATACAGACGGTCTTCCACAGCATCGTAGAGCACACCGGTGAGGGTGTGGTGGCTGCTGGCCAATTGGTTGCGCAAAGCCATAATCATCTTCTTGCACTTAGGGAACAATTGGTGCATCTTGCGGAAATACTCTTGATAGGCTTCCTTGTCAATTTCAAAGTTTGCATCCGAAGCATTAAAGGGGATATGATTGACTCCGCTTGCTACCTCCCATTCATTTTGGTCGCCAAATACAATGTCGCTATATTGCATCATATTGTAGATGACATCGTGGGGCTGCATGCCATATCCCCAAAGGTTCTTGCGATAGTTGATGTCGCAGACAATTGTCAGCCCTTTTGATTCTGCCAGTCGCAAGGCATCCATAGTCGACTCCATAGAGTCGCGACTGATGGCGCACGTTATGCCTGAGCAATGGAACACAGCTGCATCTGCCAACACCTTATCCCATTCTATCATTCCTCTTTTCAAGGAATACATGGCAGAATTCTTACGGTCGTAAATCACATGAGAATTGCGCATTGCCACAGCTTCCTCAAAATAGTATGTGCCAAGACGATCGCCACCACGCACTACATGCGAAACATTCAGCCCATACTCTCTGAGATGCATAAGTGCAGCTTCGCCCATAGCGCCGTAAGGCAATCGTGTTACGTATTCTACGTTGTTGCCCAGATATGCCAACGAAATGGCTGTATTTGCCTCACTGCCTCCATAGTTGCCCAACATACGATGGCCTTGAAACAAGCGCTGATATTCGGGCTTGGAAAGTCTTAACAATATTTCTCCAAAAGTTACTATCTTTGTCTTCATACATCTTTGTTTTTTAAGTAGTGTGTAAAAGTACTCATTTTTCTAATAAAACACCTATGTTTATTGGTATTTTTTGTACTCGGCTTTTTCTCTGTCCTAAGGAGCTGTAAATTATAATGCGTTTTAATAGTCGACAAGAATAAAAATATGTTAAAGACAGAGCTGTTGTAGACTTAAAAAAACTGAAAAGTGAGTATTGTATACTTCTGAATGAACGTATTTTTTTTGTAAATTTGTATTGCAAAAAAGCATATAAAAACATCTAAAAACCATAAAGAAATGACAAAAACAATAGAAATTCAGCTTGAAAAAAGCCGCACGTTCGCCAAAGGCATGAAACGACATATCAGCGAAATGGGTGAGCGTGGAGTAACGAACGATGAGATTGCCAAATTTGAGAATGATT
>OLFV01000243.1_pt1 | contig 66916 bp, 57 predicted proteins | sample 1605551 | NCBI WGS metagenome assembly OLFV01 (sample SAMEA3888922, study PRJEB22519) | human gut metagenome | biome: human gut; feature: human-associated habitat; material: faeces | place: Denmark | collected 2011 | reverse complement strand
GGCGGCGGCCGTAGTTCTGCAGGGAGTCGTACACATCGTTCATGCCCTCGGACACATGGATGTGGTAGCCGGTGCGGCCGTTGTTGGCCTCCACCATCCGGTCGAAGGTCTTGTCGCTGATGGTGAACAGAGCGTGGCCGCCGAACATGGCCGCCAGCATGGGGTCCTTGTTCTTCTCACACTCGGTGATAAAGTCGGCGTTCTCCTGAATGGCCTGCAGGCATTTCTCCTCGCCGTCCCGGTCGGAGACCTCATAGCACAGGCAGGAGCGCAGGCCCAGACGCTTGGACTCCTCGGCAATGGTGTGGAGGGTGCCGGGGATCTCGCCATAGGAGGCGTGGTGGTCGAAGATGGTGGTGACGCCCTGCTTGATGGAGTCCATGTATAGGGCCGTGGCGCTGGCCCGTGTGCCGTCCATCATCAGCTTGCGGTCGATGGCCCACCACGTGCCGTCCAGCACCTCATAGAAGTTGGTGGGGTTGTTGCCCACGATGGACAGACCTCTCGCCAGAGCGGAATAGATGTGGGTGTGGGCGTTGATGAGGGCCGGCATGATGACGCCGCCCTTGGCATCGATGCAGTGGGCGTCGGGGTACTTCCGGCGCAAGGCGCTCTCCTCACCTACCTCCACGATCTTGCTGCCCTCGTAGGCCACGGCGCCGTGCTCGTAATAGCCCTTGCCCTCCGTGTCGCGGGTGATGAGTCTGCCGTTGATGACCAGATTCATGATGTTTCCTCCTTTTATAATGTTTCCGGGTAACAAAAAATGTTCCAAATCCCCGGAGGGGATCTGAAACACTCAAGCAACCGCCGAGTGATAGTTGCAGCCCGTGTGCGAGACACTTCCTTACAGCTACCAATCTGAATTGTCACACTCATTCTACCCGAAAACGGCGCAAAATGCAACAGGTAATTCCACGGAAATGCCGAAAAATATCCGCAGGCATGGAATGCCTGCGGATATTTCGGATAGGAAAGAGAAAATTGCTGAAAAAACTTTCAGTTTCGCTGCGGGGTTTACTTGGTGCCGAAGATGCGGTCGCCGGCGTCGCCCAGACCGGGGACGATGTAGCCGTTCTCGTTCAGGTGGTCGTCCAGCGCAGCGCAGTAGATGTCCACATCGGGGTGGCGCTCATAGATGAACCTCACGCCCTCCGGGGCCGCCACCAGGATCATCAGCTTGATATTCTTGCAGCCCAGCTCCTTCATCTTGGTGATGGCCATGTCGGCGCTGCCGCCGGTGGCCAGCATGGGATCCACGATCAGCACGTCACGGCCGGCGATGTCCTTGGGGTACTTCAGGAAGTAGAAGTGGGGCTCCAGCGTCTCCTCATCCCGGTACATACCGATGTGGGCCACACGGGCGGAGGGGACCAGCGTCAGGATGCCGTCCTCAAAGCCCAGTCCGGCCCGCAGGATGGGGACGATGGCCAGCTTCTTGCCCGCCAGCACGGGAGCCTCGAAGGGGCAGATGGGAGTCTCGATGGTCCGGGTGGTCATGGGCAGGTCACGGGTGGCCTCGTAGGTCAGCAGCATGGCGATCTCGCCCACCAGTGCCCGGAAGTCCTTCACGCTGGTGTTCTTGTCACGCATCACCGACAGCTTGTGCTGTACCAGGGGATGATCCACGATGTGCAGGGTGGGAAACTGATTGCTCATAGTCTTGTCCTCCGCATATAAAAATTTTTGAATCAATCCAAAGTGATCTTCAGACCCTTGGCCAGCCGCTCCCGCTCTGCCTGACTCAGCCGCAGGTAGACCGGAACCAGATCACGGGCGGATACCGTTTCGCCACGGGCGGCCATTTCCTCCGCCGCCAACGCCACGCCCACGGCGTTCTGCATCACCAGCTGGGCCGGGGCCATGCGGCAGGGGATGCCCGCCTCGGAGAGAAAGCCGCTGCACAGAGAGGCGCCGTCCCCCACCACCAGCTTGGGCCGGGGGTCGCCTTGCAGCTCCTCCGCCAGTTGGGACAGGGCGATGGCCCGGTCGGGGGTCAGCCGGGTGAGCTGCCCGCCTTCGGCGGCGAATACGGCGTTATAGACCTGACTGCGCCGGGCGTCCATGGAACAGACGATGAGCCCGTCCATGTGCCGCAGGTTCTGGGCCATGGCCTCCAGCGTGGACACACCGCAGCAGGGCTTGTCCGACGCCCAGGCCAGCCCCTTCAGGGCCGATACCCCGATCCGCAGGCCGGTGAAGCTCCCCGGCCCCGCCGCCACCGCCAGCAGGTCCATGTCCGACAGCGACTGCTCGCTCTCCCGCAGCATGGCATCCACCAGCGGCATCAGGGTGCGGCTGTGGGTGAGTCCGGTGTTCTGATAGGTATAGGCCCGCACCACGCCGCCGTCGGTCACGGCAGCGGATACGCTTTTGGCAGAGGTTTCCAGAGCCAGTATCTTCAAAATCCCGTCACCCCCGTTATGGTGATGCACCGTCCGTTGTCCTCACCCTCCAGCCGGCGGATGTCCACCCACACGGTGTCCTCCGGCAGGGCCTCGGCCACGTTCTCACTCCACTCCACGGCGCACACGCCGCCACGGTCCAGATAATCCTCCCACCCGATATCAAAGAGGGCGTCGGCATCCGGCAGGCGGTACATATCGAAGTGGAACAGGGGGATGCGCCCCTGATACTCGTTGACGATGGTGAAGGTGGGGCTGGTGACACGGTCCCGGCAATCCAGCCCACGGGCCAGACCACGGGTGAAGGCGGTCTTGCCCATGCCCAGCCCGCCCCGGTAGGCGACGACCGTGCCGGGGGTCAGGGCGCAGCCCAGCCGGCAGCCCAGCGCCTCCGTCTCGGCGGCGCTGTGGGTGAGATGCTCCATGTCCATCGCCTCCTGTCCTGAAATCGATTCATTATAGCACACATCCCCCCGGTTGAAAAGGGCAAACTTGCCCAAGGGTAGGGGGAATGTAGGCTTTACCTTTTTACGCTCCTGTGCTATACTGATACATGATGTGCAACCATACGAAGGGAGGGCGGCCCATGAACCTGTGTGACCGCAATGAGATACAGGAGCTGCTGCGGCGTCACGGCTTCCGTTTTTCCAAATCCATGGGGCAGAACTTCCTCATTGAAAGCTGGGTGCCGGAGGATATCGCCGCCGCCAGCGGCGCCGACCGACAGACCGGCGTGCTGGAGATCGGTCCCGGCATCGGCCCCCTGACCCAGCAGCTGGCCCGGCGGGCGGGAAAGGTGGTATCCGTGGAGCTGGACCGGCGGCTCTATCCCGTGCTGCGGGAGACGATGGCGGACTTTGACAACTTCACCCTGCTGGAGGGGGACGCCATGAAGCTGCCTCTGCGGCAGACGGTGAAAGAGCAGTTTTCCGGTCTACGGCCCATTTTGTGTGCCAATCTGCCCTATAACATCACCACACCTTTCCTTACCGCCTGCGTGGAGGCCCAGTGCTTCGACAGCCTGACGGTGCTGATCCAGAAGGAGGTGGCCCAGCGCATCTGCGCTGCCCCCGGTACGGCGGACTACGGGGCCTTTACCCTGCTGATGCAGTACTATACCCAGCCGGAGCTGCTGTTCACCGTGCCAAACACCTGCTTCCTGCCGGCTCCCAAGGTCACCTCGGCGGTGATCCACTGCCGCAGCCGCAAGGCTCCGCCGGTGGAGGTGTGCTCCAGAGAGATGCTGTTCCGCACCGTCCGGTCGGGCTTTGCCCTGCGGCGCAAGACGCTGGTGAACTCCCTGCAGACGGCCTTCCCCCTGCCCAAGGAGCGGCTGACGGAGATCGTCGTTGCCTGCGGGCTGGATCCCTCTGTGCGGGGAGAGCGGCTGGGGCTGGCGGAATATGCCCGGCTGGCGGATGCGCTGGCGGCGGAAAAGGAGGGGTGAGATGTTTCGCTCGTTGTTTGATCCCAACAGCGCCTTCTTCCGTGGCATGGAGCGGGTGTGGACGCTGGTGGTGCTGAATGTGCTGTGGGTGTTGTGCTCTCTGCCGGTGGTGACCATAGGCCCCTCCACAGCGGCGCTGTATCAGGTGCTGGGGAAAGTGATACAGGGGGAGGACAGCCACACGGCGAGAAAATTTTTCGCCGCATGGCGGGAGAACTTCAAGTGTGCCCTGCTGGTATGGCTGCCCATGCTGGCGGTGCTGGTTCTGTGCGGCTTTGATCTGTACTTCGCCGTTCTGAACGACCGTTTTTTGTGGAAGCTGCTGGCGGTATTCGCCTTGCAGCTGGCGGCAGTGGAGCTGACGTTTGTGTTTCCCCTGATGGCCCGGTATCAGAACACGTGGCGCAGCCACATGAAAAACGCCATACTGGTGGGGGTGGGGAACCTGCCGCGGATGCTGCTGATCTGGCTGATCTGGGCGGTGCCGGTGGGGGCGTGTCTGGTGTTCCCGTGGCTGAGGCTGTATCTGAGCCTTGTATGGCTGCTGATCGGGTACAGCAGTCTCAGTTATGTGACGGCTCTGCTGCTGCGGCCGGTGTTCCGGCGGCTGGAGCAGCCTAAGGATGACCCGAAGAAGGACGGGACGGATGCGTCCTGACCGGCGGGGGCTGACGGCTTGACAAGCGGCGTCAGGTATGGTAAACTGTGATAAATTTTGTAATGTACGGAGGGTACAGCTATGAAGCACATTCAGACCATTGAGACCCGTGACCTCTGCCAGAGCGCCAAGAACGGCGGCTGCGGCGAGTGCCAGACCTCCTGCCAGTCTGCCTGCAAGACCAGCTGCGGTATTGCCAATCAGGCTTGCGAGAAGAAGAACAACGACTGAGTTGTGAAAACCATGGTGCCGCCCTTGCCGGGCGGCATTTTTGGCGTAGAGATCAAATATAAAGGTAGGAAACAGGATGATACATCAATATAAGCTGGGCGACCTGTGCGTGGTGCTGGATGTGTGTTCCGGCTCCGTCCACGCCGTGGACGAGGTGGCCTATGACATGATTGCCGGGTTCGAGACGCAGGAGCGGGAGACGCTGGTGGATGCGCTGGCGGAGAAGTACCGGGATCGGGAGGACGTGACCCGGTCGGAGCTGGAGGAGTGCTACGATCAGCTGCTGGCGCTGAAGGATGCGGGGAAGCTTTTCACCGAGGACACCTTCGCCCCCATGGCCGGGGAGCTGAAGGCCCGCACCTCCGGAGTCATCAAGGCATTGTGCCTCCATGTGGCCCACACCTGCAACCTCAACTGCTCCTACTGCTTCGCCAGTCAGGGCAAGTACCACGGCGACCGGGCGCTGATGAGCTATGAGGTGGGCAAGCAGGCACTGGACTTCCTCATGGATCACTCCGGCACCCGGCACAATCTGGAGGTGGACTTCTTCGGCGGCGAGCCGCTGATGAATTTCGACGTGGTGAAGCGGCTGGTGGCCTATGCACGCAGCGTGGAGAAGGAGCGGGGCAAGCACTTCCGCTTTACCCTGACCACCAATGGGGTGCTCATCGACGACGACGTCATCGACTTCGCCAACCGGGAGATGAGCAATGTGGTGCTGAGTCTGGACGGCCGCAAGGAGGTCCATGACCGCTACCGGGTGGACTATGCAGGAAACGGCAGCTGGGAGAAGATCGTTCCCAAGTTCCAGAAGCTGGTGCAGGCCCGGCAGGGGAAGAACTACTATATGCGGGGGACCTTCACCCACGCCAACCCCGACTTTTTGAAGGACATCCAGACCATGCTGGATCTGGGCTTCACGGAGCTGAGCATGGAGCCGGTGGTGGCCGCCCACGGCGACCCGGCAGCCCTGACGGAGGCGGACAAGGAGATCGTCATGCAGCAGTATGAGGATCTGGCCCGACTGATGCTGCAGCGGGACAAAGAGGGGAGGCCCTTCACCTTCTACCATTACATGATCGACCTCAAGGGCGGCCCCTGTATTTATAAGCGCATCTCCGGCTGCGGCTCCGGTACGGAGTACATGGCCGTGACCCCTTGGGGCGACCTGTACCCCTGTCACCAGTTCGTGGGCGACGAGAAATTCAAGCTGGGCAACATCTGGGACGGCGTGGAGAACCACGCCGTGCAGGCGGAGTTTGCCGGGTGCAACGTGTATGCACGGGAGGAGTGCCGGGACTGCTGGGCAAGGCTCTACTGCTCCGGCGGGTGCGCCGCCAACGCCTACCACGCCACCGGCTCCGTCCGGGGCGTATACGCCGACGGCTGCGACCTGTTCCGCAAGCGCATGGAGTGCGCCATCGCCGTGGCGGTGGCCCGTGAGCTGGGGACGGAATGAGCACCCCCATCTGCGATTTCGTCCGCCGCTACGCCGGCGGCGGGGCCGTGCGGCTGCATATGCCCGGCCACAAGGGCTGCGGCCCGCTGGGCTGCGAGGCGCTGGACATCACGGAGATAGACGGCGCTGACGATCTGTTTCACCCGGAGGGCATCATCGCCCGGAGCGAGGAGAACGCCGGGGCCGTTTTCGGGGCGCACACCCTGTACGCCGCCGGAGGCTCCACCCTGTGCATCCAGACCATGGTGCAGCTGCTGGCGGTATATGCACGCAGTCGGGGGCAGAGGCCCCTGCTGCTGGCGGGACGCAATGCCCACAAGGCATTCGTCAATGCCGCCGCTCTGCTGGACGTGCCGGTGCGCTGGCTCTGTCCGGCGGAGGGAGAGGCCTATTACAGCGGGGGCGTGACCCCGGAGCAGCTGGAGCGGGAGCTGGCTTGCAGCCGGGAGCCGGTGACGGCGGTGTATCTCACCTGCCCGGACTATCTGGGGGAGCTGCCGGACGTGGCGGCGCTGGCGGCGGTGTGCCGCCGGGCCGGGGTGCTGCTGGCGGTGGACAACGCCCACGGGGCGTATCTGAAGTTTCTGTCCCCCTCCCGGCATCCCATGGATCTGGGGGCAGATCTGTGCTGCGACTCCGCTCACAAGACGCTGCCGGTGGTCACGGGCGGGGCGTATCTGCACATCGCCCATCAGGCCCCGGAGCTGCTGCACCGGCAGGCCAAGGCGTCCATGGGACTGTGGGGCTCCAGCAGCCCGTCGTATCTGATCTTGCAGTCGCTGGACGCTGCCAACGAGCTGTTGGCGGACTATCCGGAGAAGCTGCAAGCGCTGCTGCCGCAGCTGGAGAGTCTGCGTCGTCGGCTGGCGGCGCGGGGATGGGAGCTTCTCTCCGGTGAGCCGCTGAAGGTGACGCTGTGTCCCAAGGGGTACGGCTACACCGGCCCGGAGGTGGCGGCGGCGCTGGAGAGCGGCGGCATCTACCCGGAGTTTTACGACCCGGATCATGTGGTGCTGATGGTATCGCCCCAGAACGACCCGGCGGAGCTGCGGCGGCTGGAGGAGGTGCTGGCGGCGCTGCCCCGGCGGCAGGCCATCCGGCAGGGGCCGCCCCCCATGCCCCGACTGGAGCAGGCGGTGACGCCCCATGAGGCCATGCTCTCCCCGTGGGAGGAGGTGCCGCTGGAGGCGTGCTGCGGCCGTATCTCCGCCGCAGGAGCACTGGGCTGTCCCCCGGCGGTGCCGGTGGTGCTGTGTGGCCAGCGGATAGATGCGGCGGCGGTGGAGGTGCTGCACTACTACGGCTTTCACCGGTGCGCCGTGCTGACGGAATAAGAGAAAAAGGGAGCCCCGCGGCGTCATGCGCCGTGGGGCTCCATATCTATGCGAGCAGGTCTGTAAGCCGGGTTCTGTATTTGACAGTCATCTATCTAAGCGCATCGTTGCCGGTGCGCTTCAGCCACCTCGGGAGCGGACGGGCCGCCCAATGCTCCCATAGCGGTGTTGCTCCGGATAGAGTTTACAGCATCGGACACTCTCGAGCCGATGGGTGAGCTCTTACCTCGCCTTTCCACCCTTACCTCCGAAGAGGCGGTATATCTCTGTTGCACTTTTCCTGAAGTCGCCTTCGGCGGGCGTTACCCGTTATCCTTGCCCTGTGGAGCCCGGACTTTCCTCATGAACAGGCTTTCGCCTTGTCCCCGCAACTGTCTGGCCTACTCGCAGGGTCTATTGTACAGGATGGCGCCGGAAAAGTCAACCGGAGATGGGAAAATGCAGCGGATGGGGCTATTAGAAGTGCCTTAAAACAAATCACTCAAAACCCCGGCGGAGTTATTTTGCATTGTTCCGACGGAATTATTAACATCGACAGAGTAATGCAAATTGTAGATAGACGAGCACTCCGAAAAATGGATTTTAATTTTGATATTATAGCCCTAAAATCTGACGGGAATTTGCTATTTGCAAGAAGGTATAAAAAGTGAGCCGCCCCCCCGCCAATGGGCAGAGGTTCGGCTCAAAAAACGGAAACAGAAGTTTCCTCATCCATAGTGTATGCAAACAAAGTCAAATTGTCAAGAGGAAATTATGGACGTTGAAATCCAAGACAACAGTAAAGAGATTTCTGCTGCGATCAAGGCGGCGCTGCTGCCGGAGATTGGCTCCTCCGGCGTGGTGCGGTAAAAATAAGGGGGCGGCCTCTGGTAGAAGGCCACCCCCTTTAGGAGGAGATATAAGGGATGTGTGGAGAGGGGCTATCGGCGCAACTGATCCCAGAGGACAATGCGGTCGGAGGAGAGGGTCCGGGGCAGATCGATGATGCGCTGGTTGCGGCTGCCCCGGAACTGGAGGGAGATGTCCTTTTCCTCCCGGAGGAAGCGGCCGTCCACCAGAATATCGATGCAGCGCAGGAGGTCGTCCGTCACCTCGCAGCGGGGGTAGGAGCCATCCTGCAGCAGCTCATCCTCCAGCCGGAAGCCGGTGAAGCACCAGATATTCTTCCGGGGATAGCGGCGGCGGATCTCCCGCAGGAAGGGCAGCAGGTCACGCTGGTTCCGGGGCTCGAAGGGCTCACCGCCCAGCACCGTCAGTCCGCTGATGAAGGGCTTGTCCAGCTCCCGGAAGATCTCCGTCTCCGTCTCGTGGGTGAAGGGTCGGCCGTAGCGGAAGTCCCAGGTCTGGGGCTGGAAGCAGTCGGGGCAGTGGTTGGTGCAGCCGGAGACGAACAGCGTCACCCGGACTCCGGCTCCGTTGGCGATATCACATTTTTTCAGGGCTCCGTAGTACATGACATGGTCTCTTTTCGGTAAGATATTGCGGGGAAATGGGGGCTTACAGGTGAAGGACCCGGTCCTTGATCTCCTGCGTGCGGCCCTGATTCCAGAACTGGGTGCCGATGTAGCCGCAGGTGCGGCGGGCCACGTTCATCTTATCCTGATCGGTGTTGCCGCACTGGGGGCATTTCCAGATGAGCTTGCCATCCTCCTCCACCACGCTGATCTCGCCGTCCCAGCCGCAGACCTGACAATAGTCGCTCTTGGTGTTCAGCTCGGCGTAGATGATGTGGTCATAGATGAACTTCATGACCTCCAGCACGGCGGGGATGTTGTTCTGCATATCCGGCACCTCCACATAGCTGATGGCGCCGCCGGGGGACAGGTGCTGGAACTGGGCCTCGAACTCCAGCTTGGTGAAGGCGTCAATGGGTTCGGTGACGTGGACGTGGTAGCTGTTGGTGATGTAGCCCTTGTCGGTGATGCCCTCGATGACGCCGAAGCGCTTTTGCAGGCACTTGGCGAACTTGTAGGTGGTGGACTCCAGCGGCGTGCCGTAGAGGGAGTAGTCGATGTCCTCGGCGTTCTTCCACTCCTTGCACTTGTCGTTCATCCGCTGCATGATGGACAGGGCGAAGGGGGTGGCGGAGGGGTCGGTGTGGCTCTTGCCGGTCATGAACTTGACGCACTCGTAGAGACCGGCGTAGCCCAGAGAGATGGTGGAATAGCCGCCGTAGAGCAGCTTGTCGATGACCTCACCCTTTTTCAGGCGGGCCAGAGCGCCGTACTGCCACAGGATGGGGGCGGCGTCGGAGGTGGTACCCTTCAGGCGCTCGTGGCGGCAGCGCAGCGCACGGTGGCACAGCTCCAGCCGCTCGTCGAAGATCTTCCAGAATTTCTCGATGTTGCCGCCGGAGGACAGGGCCACGTCCGGTAGGTTGATGGTGACCACACCCTGATTGAACCGACCGTAGTATTTGTGCTTGCCGGGCTCATAATTCCCGGCGTTGGCGATGTTGCCCACCCCGGCGTCGGTGAAGCGGTCGGGGGTCAGGAAGGAGCGGCAGCCCATGCAGGTATACACGTCGCCCTTGAGCTCCTTCATCTTCTTTTCGGAGATGTAGTCCGGCACCATGCGCCGGGCGGTACATTTGGCCGCCAGCTCCGTCAGGTACCAATAGGGGGCGTCCTCGTGGATGTTGTCTTCCTCCAGCACATAGATCAGCTTGGGGAAGGCGGGGGTGACCCACACACCCTGCTCATTCTTGACGCCCTGATACCGCTGGAGGAGCATCTCCTCCACGATCATGGCAAGATCCTTCTTCTCCCGCTCGTCGTGGGCCTCGTTGAGGTACATGAACACGGTGATGAAGGGGGCCTGTCCGTTAGTGGTCAGCAGCGTCACCACCTGATACTGGATGGTCTGTACGCCGCGGCGGATCTCTTCCCGCAGGCGAGTCTCCACCAACTCGTGGATCTTCTCCTCGCCGGGGTCGAAGCCAATGGAGTCCATCTCCGCCTGAACGATCTTGCGGATCTTCTGGCGGCTGACCTCCACGAAGGGGGCCAGATGGGTCAGGCTGATGGACTGGCCGCCATACTGGTTGCTGGCCACCTGGGCCACGATCTGGGTGGCGATATTGCAGGCGGTGGCGAAGCTGTGGGGCCGCTCGATGAGGGTACCGGTGATGACGGTGCCGTTTTGCAGCATATCCTCCAGATTCACCAGGTCGCAGTTGTGCATATGCTGGGCATAATAATCCGTGTCGTGGAAGTGGATGATGCCCTCCTCGTGAGCCTCCACGATCTCACGGGGCAGCAGCAGGCGGTTGGTGATGTCACGGCTCACCTCGCCGGCCATGTAGTCCCGCTGGGTGGAGTTCACCACCGGATTCTTATTGGAGTTCTCCTGCTTGGCCTCCTCGTTGTTGCACTCGATGAGGGAGAGGATCTTGTCGTCGGTGGTGTTGGAGCGGCGCACCAGAGAGCGGGTGTAGCGGTAGGTAATGTAGTGCTTGGCCACCTCGAAGGCCCCGTGGGCCATGATGTGGTGCTCCACCATGTCCTGGATCTCCTCCACGGTGGCGGCACGGTTCATTTTCTGACATTGCAGCTCCACGGATTCAGCGATGCGGCGGATCTGCACCGGGGTCATGCGGTCGGCCTCGTCCACGTCCTCGTTGGCCTTGGTGATGGCTACAATGATCTTGGTGATGTCAAAGGCCACCTCGGAACCGTTGCGCTTGATGATCTTCATTCTCTTTCTCCTCCTTGCCATATGAAAAGTCGCCACAGGGCGGCTATGAATGCGAACACTGTTATCATACACTATATATGGTGGTGATGCAAGGGGAAGAGCCAAAATATAGATGAAAACCGGCACCAAAAATCCAGAGGAAAATTTGTCAATACTTCACAATCGACACAAGATAAGGGATATTGCGGAGAGAAGAAAGCACAAAATATAGTGATCCTGCGGAAAAACACCGGGGAAGCGGGAGGATTTTCACAGAAGGGGCCTCGTTTTTTTCGGGAAAGTGTGGTATATTGGGAAAAACGGATACGAAAGGGGCGGATCACGGGATGGAACTGCGGGAACTGCTGGAGATCGGGCCGGGACTGACGGCGCTTATCGGCGGCGGCGGCAAGACCACGCTGATGTATCATCTGGCGGCAGAGCTGCGGCAGCAGGGGACGGTGCTGGTGTGTACCACCACCAAGATATGGCCTCCGGCGCACCTGCGGGTCTGCACGGAGGAGGGGACGCTGCGGGAGGAGCTGCGCCGCCGGGGCATCGCCTGCGCCGGAATGCCTGCGGAGCAGGGAAAGCTGACGGCTCCGGCCATAGATGGCTGGGAGACCATGGCGGATTTCGTGCTGGTGGAGGCCGACGGCTCGGCGGGGCGGCCCTTCAAGGCCCATGCCGACTGGGAGCCGGTGCTGCCGGAGGAGCGGCAGGCTACGGTGCTGGTGATGGGGGCCGACGGCTTCGGCAAGCCCATCAGCCGCATGGCCCATCGGCCGGAGCTGTATGCCCGGCTGGCGGGCGCCACGGAGGATCAGGAGGTAACGCCGGAGCTGGCGGCTCGTGTGGTGCGTCTGGAGTGCCTCCACGACCGGGTGTTCCTGAATCAGGTGGATCGGGAAGAGGAATGGCCACTGGCCCGGCGGCTGGCGGCGGCGCTGGACTGTCCTGTGACAGCGGGGACCCTGCGGGAGGGCCGGTGGCAGCGGCTGAAGTGACGGCGGAAAAAATTTTGCGGATAGGGCTTGCATCCGCTGGTCATCTGTGGTATAGTATGCCCAGTAAAAACATATGCCCCTAAGATGCGGACAGAATCCAAGGAGACTGGCCGGGGAGGGGACTCTGGAGAAGCTCACGACAGTGAGTGCCGAAGGTGCAAGGTCTACGGGCCGAATCTCTCAGGCAAAAGGACAGAGCGACCGGGCCGCCTTATGGGCGGCGGATTGGTGGTTTCTCCGGAGTCGCTGGCACAGGCCGGCGGCTCCTTTTTTCGCAGAGGGGCAGGGAGGAGACACATTATGGAAGCGGTATTGCAGGTGGTACAGCGCATCAACTTTTATCTGTCGGATTATATTCTGGTGTTCCTGCTCATCGGTACGGGTCTGTATTTCTCCGTCCGCACCCGATTTGTGCAGGTACGGTGCTTCGGTGAGGGGATGCGGTCGGTGTTCGGAGAGTTCAATATGCGGGGCGGCAGGCAGAAGGGGGGCCTGTCCTCCTTTCAGGCCCTGACCACCGCCATCGCCGCTCAGGTGGGTACCGGCAACATCATTGGCGCCTGCGGAGCCATCCTGCTGGGCGGGCCGGGGGCCATCTTCTGGATGTGGATCATCGCCTTTTTCGGCATGGCCACCATCTACGCCGAGGCGGTGCTGGCTCAGGAGACCCGCCAGGTGGCCGAGGACGGCAGCGTCAGCGGCGGGCCGGTGTACTATATCAAGCGGGCCTTTCCGGGGAGGTTCGGCACGTTTTTAGCGGGCTTTTTCGCCGTGGCACTGATCTTGGCGCTGGGCTTCATGGGGTGCATGGTGCAGTCCAATTCCATCGGGGAGACCTGCGCTGCCGCCTTCGGTGTGCCGTCGTGGGCGGTGGGCATCGCGGTGGCGGTGTTGGCGGCGGTGGTGTTTCTGGGAGGCATCCAGCGCATTGCCGGGGTCACGGAGAAGCTGGTGCCGGTTATGGCGGCGCTGTATCTGCTGGGGGGACTTGTGGTGCTGGTGTGCCGGATCCGGTACCTGCCGGAGGCGGTGGGGATGATCTTCCGCTACGCCTTCGTCCCCAACGCCATCATCGGCGGCAGCTTGGGCTATGCCTTGAAAATGGCCGTCAGTCAGGGGGTCAAGCGGGGGCTGTTCTCCAATGAGGCGGGCATGGGCTCCACACCTCACGCCCACGCCATGGCCAAGGTGAAGCATCCCCACGAGCAGGGAGTGGTGGCCATGACGGGTGTGTTCATCGATACCTTCGTGGTGCTGACCATGACGGCGCTGGTGGTGATCTCCACCCTGTATGCAGGAAACGGCATCCTCTCCGCCGGGGCGGCGGAGGGCGTCAGCAAGGCCAACATGGCGCAGCTGGCCTTCGGCACGGTGCTGGGCAGCCGGGCAGGCAGTATGTTCGTGGCGGTGTGCCTGCTATTCTTCGCCTTTTCCACCATCCTCAGCTGGAACTTCTTCGGGCGGCTCAACGTATCGTGGCTGCTGGGGGAGAAGGCCGTGGGGGTGTATTCGGTGCTGGCCATCGGGTTCATCTTTCTGGGTTCGTGCCTGTCCAACGACTTGGTATGGGAGCTGGCGGATCTATTCAACCAGCTGATGGTGCTGCCCAACGTACTGGCGCTGGTGACGCTGGGCGGACTGGTGGCAGCGGCCTGCCGGAGGAAGTAACGGCGGCGGGGACGGGAGACCGTCCCCGCTTTTCGGTGTTCTGCCCATAGATTTTTCCGGCGGGATGTAGTATCATGAGAGGCAAGATATCTGGCCCTGCGGGGCAGAGGAGGAACGGATATGGAATCCACACTGAGGCGCACCTGGGCGGAGATCGATCTGGATGCGCTGGCGCATAATTATCAGACGCTGCGGCGGCGGACGGGGACAAGGTTCGTGGGCGTGGTGAAGGCGGACGCCTATGGCCACGGGTCGGTGCAGGTGTCCCGAGTGCTGGAGGAGCTGGGGGCGGACTATCTGGCGGTGTCCAGTCTGGACGAGGCCATGGAGCTGCGGGCCGGGGGCATCCATATGCCCATTCTGATTCTGGGCCATACGCCGCCGGAGCGGGTGGAGGAGCTGCTGCGCTACCACATCACGCAGGCGGTGACCTGCGAAGCCAAGGCACTGGAGTACAGCGCCGAGGCGGTGCGCTGCGGCGGCACGCTGAAGGTCCACATCAAGGTGGATACCGGGATGTCCCGGCTGGGCTTCCTGTGCGGAGGTGACCACTTCGAGACGGGGGTGGCGGGCATCTGTGCTGCCTGCACCCTGCCGGGACTGGAGGCAGAGGGTATCTTCACCCATTTCGCTGTGTCCGATGAGGCGGATGCGGAGAGCGACGCCTATACACGGGGGCAGTTCGACCTGTTCTGCCGGGTCATCGGGGCGGTGGAGCAGCGGCTGGGACGGAGGTTCCCCCTGCGGCACTGCGCCAACACCGGGGCGGTGGCCCGGTGGCCGGAGACGTATCTGGATATGGTGCGGCCGGGGCTGCTGCTGTATGGCTGCGGTGAATTTGCCGGGCAGCTTGGCCTGCGGCCTGTGATGACACTGAAAACCACCGTCAGCACCATCAAGGTCTATGAGCCGGGGATCTCCGTCAGCTATGGGCGGCGGTTCGTCACGGACCGTACCACCCGCATGGGCGTGGTGCCTTACGGCTACGCCGACGGATTTTTCCGGTGCCTGTCCGACCGGTGGCAGATGATGACGGCGGAGGGGCCTGCCCCCCAGCGGGGACGCATCTGCATGGATATGTGCATGATCGATCTGACGGATCGGCCCAGCGTGGACGTGGGGGACGAGGTGGAGATCTTCGGGCCGGACAACTCCGTCAACGATATGGCGGAGCAGGCGGGAACCATCCCCTATGAGCTGACCTGCGCCGTCAGCAAGCGGGTACCCCGCATCTATCTGCGGCGGGGACAGGAGATCGCACGGGAGCTGCTGCTGCGGTTTTGATGGAACGAAAAAGAGGGCCTGCGGCGATGCCGCAGGCCCTCTTTTTTTAGACGAAAGGCTTACAGATCCAGCTTCAGGTCGCCGGGCTTGATCCAGCCCCACTTCCGCAGAGGCATGGCGAACAGCCACGTCAGCACCGCCGGCAGCACGAAGGAGATCAGCGCCAGCCCCAGCCAGTCCATGGCGCCGATGCCGGGCTTCAGTCCGGCGGCCACGTCGCTGACCCAGCCGGTATATACGCCGATCTGCCCCACCAGCCCGCAGGTGCCCATGCCGCTGGACACGGCGGGGCCGTTCATTTGCAGCTCAAAGACGCAGGTGGCGATGGGGCCGGTGACGGCAGCGGCCAGCGTGGGGGGGATCCAGACACGGGGATTGCGGACGATGTTGCCCATTTGCAGCATACTGGTGCCAAGTCCCTGCGCCGCCAGACCGCCCCAGCGGTTCTCCGGGAAGCTCATGACGGCGAAGCCGATCATCTGGGCGCAGCAGCCTGCTACGGCGGCGCCGCCGGCCAGACCCGTCAGGCCCAGCGCCAGACAGATGGCGGCGGAGGAGATGGGAAGGGTCAGGGCCACGCCGATGACCACGGAGACGATGATCCCCATGAAGAAGGGCTGGAGCTCCGTGGCCCACATGATGGCCTGTCCCACGGCGGAGGCGGCCTTGCCCACCGGGGCGGCAATGAGGGCGGCGAAGCCGATACCCGCCAGCACCGTGACGATGGGCGTCACCAGAATGTCGATCTTAGTCTCCTTACTGACGGCCTTACCCAGCTCGGCGGCCAGAATGGTGACGAACAGCACCGCCAGCGGGCCGCCGGCTCCGCCCATGGAGTTGGTGGCGAAGCCCACGGGGATCAGGGAGAACAGCACCAGCGGCGGGGCCTCCAGCGCCCGGCCGATGGCTACCGCCATGCCGGGGCCCACCATGGCGGAGCACAGGCTGCCGATGGTGTAGGCCACGGCCCCCTCGCCCTTGCCGATGGTGACGATGCTCTCCGTCAGGAAGCCGATGTGCAGCTGCGTCCCCAGAGTGTTGAGGATGGTCCCCACCAGCAGGGTGCAGAAGAGACCCTGCGCCATAGCTCCCATGGCGTCGATGAAGTAGCGCTTGGCGGAGAAAGCGATGTTCTTCCGGGCCAGAAATGCTTTGAATTTGTTCATGAGTGTCCCTCTCTTATTGGTAAACTTTGGTGTCTTGACACATGACCACTTCCAAATATTATAGCGGCTCTTTTCCATTTGTCAACAGAAAAATTCCCGGCGGAGGGAGGGCCTCCGCCGGGAAAAGGGGAAATGGTCGTTCTTTTAGGGTCGGTGGTCACTCCACCAGAAAGCCCCGCTGGCGCAGAAGCTGCAGCAGATGCTCATAGGCGGTCTCGTCCGGGCAGGAGAGGGTGTGCAGATGCACGCCGCCGGTGAGCTGGGACAGGGGGGCGGCCCCGTCCATGCGCTTCATGAACTGATCCACGTCCAGACGGCTGGACAGGTGCAGGGGAGCGGTAAGCTGCCCGTAGACCGGGTGCTCCACGATGACGTCCACCACGGTACAGCCGCAGTCCACCATGGCGTCGAGCTCGTCCCGTGTCTCCCCGGCAGAGTGTATACAGGCGATGCGGCGCAGCAGGCCATTTTGTGCGGGGATCACATAGCCCCGTGCGGTGGCGATGATCTCCTGACCGGCGGCACGCAGCAGGGCGATATCCCCCACGATGATCTGACGGCTGACGCCCAGCTCCTGGGAAAGGGTCGTGGCGCTGATCGGCGCTTGGGATGCGGAAAGTAGCCGGGCGATTTGCTGGCGGCGCTCCGAAGCAGTCATAGCAGACATGGCAAGGTCTCCTCTTTTGAAAATCTCTAGTCATTATACACCAACTGCCATTTTTTGGCAAGCACTTTTTAGCGTATAGAGAGGCTGTTTTCTGTTATGTGACGAAAACGTGACGAAACTATGGGGGATTTGGCGGAAAGGATCTCACTATCTGCGCTGTGTATGCGAAAATCGCTGTAAAATGGGATCATGAAACCTTACTAATATAAGATAAAATGAATGTGGATGCTAAAAATTTAGCGGCGGGAGGGCGTGGAATGATCCCGACGACAGAAAGCGGCAGGCTTTTTCCCGGCGGGTGAATTGACAAGGGGAGCGGTGTGTGTTACAATTTGGTTACAAGTGTATGGTTCTATTAAAGAAGGGAGTTATTCAAATGGCTGAAAACAAAAAGACCGAGGGTCTCATCTATAAAAACCACCCTCTGCGCCGTATCGACAACATCATTTACTACGGCAGCATGGCGGACAAGTACATCATTATGCTGCAGATCCTGGACACCAAGAAGGAGCAGGACATGGACGTGGCCACCCGTGTGTCCGTGCAGCTGCAGCTGACGGATCCCGACCTGAAGTCCCGTGACCGGGTGGTGAAGAAGTCCGAGAAGGACAGCCTGTACGCAGCCATGGACGTGGGCTCCATCTGGCTGGAGCGGGCTCTGGCCGGGAAATAAGCGGGTGTCCGGCATGACACGAAAATTCCTGCTGGCGGCGCTGGTGATCCTGCTGGCGGCTTTGTGTACGGTACATCTCACCACGGAGCGCACGCCGCCGGAGAATGTGGTTTCCCCCGCCGTCCACTTGGGCATGGTGGTGCCAAGAGAGGCGCTGGAGAAGCTGAAGGCGGCGGAGACTGCGGCTCTGGCGGCCCCCCAGACGGCGGAGCCGACGGCAGACGTGACAGCGGAGCCTGCGGAGGAGGAGAGCCTTCCGGCGACGGATACCTCCGTGCTGGCGGCGGCTGTCACCACTGACGCCCTCTACATCCGCCGCAGCGGCGATTGGGACGCCGAGGCGCTGGCGCTGGTGGACTATGGCACCACGGTGGCCGTCACGGGAAAGAGCGGCGGCTGGTATCAGGTGCGCTACGACGGCATCGAGGGCTATCTCTCCGGGGAATATCTGGACCTGCGAACCTCCGGCCTGACCGGCTACGGACAGGTGACGGCGGATGCACTGAATCTGCGTTCCGGGGCCGGTACCGGCTATGAAACGGTGACATCCCTCCCCTATGAAGCATGGGTGTCAGTGTCCGGATTTGAAAACGGCTGGTTTTATGTAGACTACGACGGGGTGAGCGGCTACGTCTCCGGGGACTATCTGGAACTGTCTGCCTCACGGCCCCAAGCCGGGGGAGATGCGTCCTCCGACAGTGGTTCCTCCGGCGGCTCCGGCGATCTGCCCAGCGGCGGCGACGCCGGAACGGTCTCCGGATCGGCGTCGGATCTGGTGGCGCTGGCCCTGTCCTATCAGGGGGTGCCTTACGCCTATGGCGGGGCGTCTCCCAGCGGCTTTGACTGCTCCGGCTATACCATGTACATCTATCAGCGGTTCGGGGTGTATCTGCCCCACGGGGCCACGGATCAGCTGAGCTACGGCATGGCGGTGGGCTTCGGGGAACTGCAGCCGGGGGATCTGGTGTTCTTTCAGGATGCGGATTTCTCCTCCAGCGCCGCCTCCCACTGCGGCATCTACATCGGAGACGGGCAGTTCATCCACGCCACCTCCGATTCCCGCTTCAACTGTGTGAAGATCACATCCTTCAGCGAGAGCTACTATGCCAGCCACTTCCTGACGGGCCGGCGGTTGTTCTGAGGGGATAAGAGAACAAAAAGCATCGCATCTGCATAGCAGATGCGATGCTTTTTTACTATTTCTATCGTGTTATGTTACCTATCAGAACAGACCGGAGATGACGCCGTTTTCGTCCACGTCGATGGCCTCTGCCGCCGGGGTCTTGGGCAGACCCGGCATGGTGAGAATGTCCCCCGTCAGGGCCACGATGAACCCGGCTCCGGCGGAGACCTTCACCTTCCGCACCGTCAGGATGAAGTCCTGAGGGGCTCCCAGCTTTGTGGGGTCATCGGAAAGACTGTACTGGGTCTTGGCCACGCACACCGGCAGGCCGCCGAAGCCCAGCTCCGTCAGGCGGTCGATCTCCCGGTCGGCCTCCTCGGTATAGGCCACATTGCGGCCACCGTAGACCCTTTGGGTCAGGGCCAGCAGCTTGTCCCGGATGGGGAGAGCGGCATCGTAGGCGAAGCGGAAGTGGTTTTCCCGCTCCAACGCACGCAGAACGCCGCAGGCCAGCTCCATGCCGCCCCGGCTGCCCTTCTCCCACACCTCCGATAGGGCCACCTCCGCCCCGTAGGCGGCGCAGGCCTCCTGCACCAGTGCCAGCTCCGCCGCCGTGTCGGTGGTGAAGCGGTTCAGGGCCACCACCGCCGGCAGACCGTAGACCTGCGTGATGTTCTCGATGTGCCGCAGCAGATTGGGGATGCCTCGGCGCAGGGCTGCCGTGTCCTCCGTGGCCAGCTGGGTCTTATCGGCGCCCCCGTGGAGCTTCAGGGCCCGGACCGTGGCCACGATCACCACTGCATCCGGCCGCAGTCCCGATCCGCGGCACTTGATATCCAGAAATTTCTCGGCACCCAGATCGGCGCCGAAGCCCGCCTCCGTTACCACATAGTGCCCCAGCCGCAGGGCAGCCTTGGTGGCGGCCACGCTGTTGCAGCCGTGGGCGATGTTGGCGAAGGGGCCACCGTGGATGATGGCGGGAGTCCCCTCCAGCGACTGGGCCAGATTGGGGCGGATGGCGTCCTTCAATAGGGCAGCCATGGCCCCCGCCGCCTTCAGGTCGCCGGCAGTCACCGGCTGGCCGTGGCCGTTGTATCCCACGATCATCCGGGCCAGACGAGCCTTCAAGTCCGCTAAATTTTCCGCCAGACACAGCACCGCCATGACCTCCGTAGCCACAGTGATGTCAAAGCCCTCCTCACGGGGTACGCCGTTTCCCTTGCCCCCCAAGCCGCAGAGGATGTACCGCAGCTGGCGGTCGTTCATGTCCACGCAGCGTCGCCACGTCACCTGTTGGATGTCCAGAGCGTTGCCCTGATAGATGTGGTTATCCACCATGGCCGCCAGAAGGTTGTTGGCGGCGCCGATGGCGTGGAAGTCACCGGTGAAATGGAGGTTGATGTCCTCCATGGGGGCCACCTGCGCCCAGCCGCCGCCGGTGGCTCCGCCCTTGAGGCCGAACACCGGCCCCAGAGACGGCTCCCGCAGAGCCAGCACCGTCTTTTTCCCCAGCGCCGACAGGCTGTCCGCCAGCCCAATGCTGGTGGTGGTCTTCCCCTCCCCGGCGGCGGTGGGGTTGATGGCTGTGACCAGGATCAGCTTCCCGGTCTGGGGCTTGCCCGCTGTGGCGGAGGGCAGCAGCTTGGCCTTATAGCGGCCGTAGCACTCCAGCTGCTCCTCCGTCAGACCCAGCTTTGCGCCGATGGCGGTGATGGGGAGGAGGGTACAGCTCTGTGCGATCTCGATATCTGTTTTCATAGGTCAGTCCTCCTTGCGCTGCCGTCTGCGGGATGCGGAGACGGTATTTTCCATGAGCATGGCCCGTGTCATGGGGCCTACGCCCCCCGGCACGGGGGTGATATAGGCCGCCTTTTCCGCTACGGCGGCGAAGTCCACGTCGCCGCAGAGTTTGCCCTCCTCATTGCGGTTCATAGCCACATCCACGACCACGGCGCCGGGTTTGACCATGTCGGAGGTGATGAGGCCACGGCGACCCACGGCGGAGATGAGGATGTCCGCCCGGCGGCACTGCTCCGCCAGATCCGGCGTGCGGCTGTGGCAGACGGTGACGGTGGCATCCTCCGCCAGAAGCAGCAGGGCCATGGGCTTTCCCACGATGTTGCTGCGGCCCACCACCACACAGTGTTTCCCGGCGGGGGAGATGCCATACGCCCGCAGCAGGGCCATGATCCCGGCGGGGGTGCAGGGCAGGAACCGGGGCAGCCCCAGCATCAGGCGACCCACATTCTCCGGGTGGAAGGCGTCCACGTCCTTCTCCGGGCGGATGGCCTCCAGCACGGCCCGGCTGTCCAGACCCTCCGGCAGAGGCAGCTGCACCAGGATCCCGTCCACGTCCTCCCGGCGGTTCATCTCCTCCACCAGCGCCAGCAGCTCCTGCTGGGTGGCTTCGGCGGGCAGATGGTGGTTCAGGCACCGCACCCCGCACTGGGCGCAGTCCTTCTCCTTGTTGCGGACGTATACGGCGCTGGCGGGGTCGTCCCCCACCAGAATCACCGCCAGACCCGGCTGGCGGGGCAGGGCGGCGGCCTCCTGCCGCAGCTGCTCCCGCATCCGGGCGGACAGGGCCTTGCCGTCTAACAGCACGGCGCTCATGACGGATCCTCCGTCGGAGCCTCGCCGGAGGGCTCCTCTTGGGAGGGAGCCTCCGTCTCGGAAGAGCCGGCTTCGGCGGAAGCATCCTCAGTGGGAGTTGCCTGAGCGGGAGACTCAGCTGCCGGGGCGGCAGCCGCTTCGGCTGCGGCGGCGTTGCGGGCCGCAACGATGTTGACATACAGCTCCTCCGGCTTGTGGGGATGGAGCTTGATGTTGTAGTACAGCATGAAGAGGGAAACGAATACCATCACAAGGCTCAGGGCCTGAGACACCCGGATGGGCTGGCCACCGATGGTCCAGTTGAAGAGGTACAGGCTGTCGGTCCGCAGGCCCTCGATCCAGAAGCGGCCGATGCCGTACCACAGGAAGTAGAACCAGGTGTTCTCACCGTCGAAGCGGCGAGCCTTGGATACCACGAAGATGATGAGCAGCAGGCCCACCAGATTCCACAGGCTCTCATACAGGAACGTGGGGTGGACCTCCACCAGCTGGCCGGTGACGGTGGTCAGCTGCATCCGCCAGGGCAGGGTGGTCTCGGCGCCGAAGGCCTCCCGGTTCATGAAGTTGCCCCACCGGCCGATGCACTGGCCGATGAGCAGGCCCATCACCGCAAGGTCAAGCATGGCTCCCAGCTTATAGCCCTTGTGACGGCTGACGCAGATGCCCACGATGACCACGGCGATGACGGCGCCGTAGATGGCAAGGCCGCCGTCCCAGATGGCGATGGCCTTGCGGAAGCTGAAGCTGCCGTCGCTGTTTTTGAACTGATCCAGATAGAACAGCACATAGTAAATTCTTGCCCCCACGATGGCGCAGGGGATACCCCACAGAACGCTGTCCAGCAGGTCGTCCTCGGTGATGCCGTACTTGGATTTCTGGTTCATGCACCACCAGATGGCGATGACCAGACCAAGGGCGATGAGGATACCGTACCAGTAGATGCCGTTGCCGATGTCCAGCGCCTTGGAGCTGGCGGTAAAGGCCCAGTCCCCGAACAGACCGGGGAACCGGATGGGGCTGTCAGTCATAATTTGCATGATGATTCCTCCTTGGGATAAAGTGCAGAGCGCCGTGCGCTCGAAGGGATGGGGTGGCTTCAGGCCTGCGCCGCCAGCTCACGGGCCAGCCGCTCCACCACGCCGGGGGCGTAGGGCAGCTCCAGCCCGGCAGCTGCCAGCGTTTCGGCGTAGAGCTTGCTGCCGCCGGAGGCGCACAGGGCGTGGTATCTGGCCCAGCCGTCCACAGGGTCGGCGTCATAGGCGGCCTTCAGCTGCTGGGCGCAGACGATGGAGAGGGCGTAGCTCACCACATAGCGGGGGAGCATATAGATGGCCATGTTGGTGAACAGATCGCAGCCGGCCAGCACCTGCTGCCGCCACGGCTCGTTGTTCTGCGCCCGGCCGAAGGCTTTCTCCGTGCGGTCGAACTCCTCCGCCCACTGAGAAAGAGAGGCGTCCGGGTGCTCATAGAGCCACGTTTCGAAGGTGTGGATGGAGCAGAAGGCGCACAGCTCCTTGATGAAGTCGTAGCGGTGCTCCGTCAGGAACTGGGGGGCGTGAGGGCCGAAGAAGTCCCGTGCGTAGGGGAGGGTCAGCAGCTCCATGGTCTTGGAGTGGACCTCCGCCAGATCGGGACTCAGCCCCACATAGTCCGCCAGCGGCTGGCTGCGGTAGGAGAGGTAGCCCTGAAGGCCGTGGCCCAGCTCATGGGTATAGACGGTGACGTCGGAGCCGGTGCCGTCGCAGTTGGCGAAGATGAAGGGCATCCCGCAGGGGGCACCCAGCATATCGCAGAAGCCCATGCCGGAGATTTTATTGGGAGAGCCTGCCACGTCCAACAGGTCGTGGCGGACCATCTCGTCGAAGAAATGTCCCGCCTCCGGACTCAGGGCGTGATACATCCGGCGGGCGGCCTTGGGCAGCTCCTCTGCCGCCACGGGGACGGCGTTGCCCTCTGGGAACACCAGCGCCCGGTCATAGGGCAGCAGCGTTTCCACCCCCAGCCGCTGGCGCTGCTGCTCCTGCATTTGCAGGTACAGGGGGGTGATGTACTTTTGCACCTGACGGCAGAACTCGTCCAACTCCGCCCGGCCATAGCCCAGACGCTGCATACTGAGATCGCCGTAGTCGGCAAAGCTGTCGAAGCCGTTTTCACGGGCCAGCTGGTTCCGGGCATGGACCAGCTCCCGCAGGAGCTTTTCCATCACGGGGCCGTTTTCCACGGCGGTCTGCTGCTGGGCGTCATAGGCGGCCTTGCGGCGCTCCCGGTGGGTGCTGGTCAGTGCAAAGCGCAGCTGACCGCCGCTGAGAGTCTCGCCCTGCACCTGATACTTGGTGGAGGCTGCCAGCTGCTGATATTGGGCGGTGAGCCGGGAGATGCGGGCCTGCAGCTCCTTGCCGCCGGTGTGGAGCCGCTGGTCCAGCGTCAGCAGGCGGCGCAGCTGGGGGCCGAAGGCCTCATCCACCGCCGCAGCGTAGGGACTCGCTGCAATGGCCATGGATAGGGACTGGGTATCCAGCGTCTCCAGTCGGGGCAGAGTCTCCTGCAGCTCCCGCTGGTAAAATTCATCGGTGACATCGTGGAAGGCCCGGATGGTGGCGATGCTCTGGCAGAGAGCTACCTCCTGCTGGAGGGCATCCCGCTGCCGAACCACCTCCAGCAGATCCTCCGGATCTTGGGCGTCCTTAGCCCGCTGGGTCAGGGCATCATACCGGGCCTGAAGGGCCTCTACATCGGGGGTGGTATAGGGAAGACCGGAAAATTTCCAGTTGTCGTTCATGATCAGTCCTCCTTGGGATAGATAACGGACAGGGCCGCACGGCTGCGGCAGATATGCTCCCGGATGAAATCCAGCACATCCTGCGGGGTGATGCTGTCGTAAATTTCCGGGAAGCGCAGGGGATCAAAGTGCTGGAAGCAGCCCTCCACCAGCGAAATGGCGATGGAATCGAAGGAGTTGAGACCCTTCAGGGAGGCCCCGAAGTTCCCCCGCTTCATCCGCTGCCAGTAGTCCGGATCCAGACCCTCACGGGTCAGGCGTCGGGCCTCCTCTAAAATGGCCTCCATCACGGCAGCGGGATCGTTGCTGTCGCCGCCGGCGTAGGCGTAGGCCGCTCCGGGCAGCAGGTCGAAGGAGCTGCCGAAGGAGCCGTTGATGAGACCCTGACTGTACAGCCGGGAGAACAGGGGACTGGAGTCCCCCATGAGGATATCGCAGGCCAGATCCCCCAGGATGTCCCAGCGCAGCCGCTGCTCTCCCTCCGGGGGAGCGGGGCATTTGAAGCCCACCAGAAACGACGGCATGGACACCTCCATCCGGCAGGAGGTCTCCGACTGAGCGGGGGTGTCTCCCTCGCTGCCACCGTAGTCACGGGGGATATCCGGGCCGCTTTCCGGGGGCAGGATATCCTCCGCTGCCCGGAACACCGCCTCGGCGTCCAGATCACCCACCGCCACCAGACACATATTGGCGGGGGTGTAGAAGGCCTTGTGGCAGCGGTACAGGGTCTCGGCGGTGATGCGGGAGATGCTCTCCACGGAGCCGGCCACGGGGATACGGGCGGGACTCTCCCGGTACAGGGCCTGCAGCATCCGCTTATAGACCTGCCACTCCGGGTCGTCCTCGATCATGCCGATCTCCTGAGCAATAATGCCCTGCTCCTTGGCCACGCTCTCGTCGGTGAAGTACGGCACCGACACAAAGAACAGCAGCTGCCGCAGATTCTCGTCAAAATGCTCCGTGCAGTCGAAGTAGTAGGCCGTCATGGCGTTGCTGGTAAAGGCATTGGGCTCGGCGCCGTTTTTGGCCATCTCCTGCATGGCGTTTCCGTCGGCGGTGTCGAACATCTTGTGCTCCAGATAGTGGGCGATGCCCGCCGGGGTATCCTGCCATGCGCCGTCCTGCTGAAAGCGCAGGTCCATGCCGCCGTAGCGGGTGGCGAACATGGCGTATTTCCGGGTGTAGCCGGGCTTGTGGACCACATAGGCCGGCAGGCCGTTTTTCAGGCGGCGGAAGGTCACCGTCTCGTCAATGCGGGGATAATACATCCTCACGCCTCCTTTCCCTTCAGGAAGTAAATGGTATCCAGCTGCACACTCTGGGCTGCCGCACGGATGCGCTCCGGGGTCACCTGCCGCAGCAGCGCCGCCATCTCCTCCGGGGTCTCCCGGCGGCCGGTGGCTGCCAGCCCCAGATAGTAGTTCTCCAGCGCTCCCTGAGAATCTCCCAGCGCCTGCAGGGCGCTGAGCAGACTCTCCCGTGCCGCCGTCAGCTCCCAGTCCTCCCAGAGGCCCTGCCGGATCTCGTCCAGCTGGCGGAGGATCTCCGCCTCGGCCCGGTCATAGTCCGCCGTCTCGATGCCGGAGGACACCGTCAGGATGCCCTTGGAGCGGACGTAGGTGCTGGAGGCATAGTAGCAGAGGGAGAGCTTCTCCCGGACGTTCAGAAACAGCTTGGAGTTGCTGGAGCCGCCGAACATGAGATTAGCCAGGATCATGGCGGGCTCGTCATCGGTATCGCAGCGGAAGCCCATGGAGAGCTTGCCCTGCGTCACATCCATCTCCTCCGTCACCAGTCGGGGCTGGGAGGGAGCGGCGAACCGTCGGGGCGGCTCCGGCTCCGTTTGGGGGCCACGGGTCAGGGAGGAGAAGGCCGTCAGCAGGGCCTCCTCCACCCGGTGGCACTCGACGCTGCCGCAGTAGAACAGCTCCAGCCGGGAGGAGGACATCATCCGCTGGCTGTGAGCGTAAAGCTTCTGGTTGTTGATCTTGGCCAGCCCCGCCTCGTCACCGAAGCGGCTGATGCCATAGGGCTCCCCGGCGCACATCTCCTGCAAAAGCCGCAGATCGGCCCAGTCCCGCTTGTCGTTGCGGATGGAGCGGATGGCGTCGGCCAGATTGGCCTTCTCGCCCTCCACATATTCCTGCAGAAACCGGCCGCCACGGGTCACAGGGTCCAGCAGCAGCTCCCCCAGCAGCTCCGCCGCAGGCTCCAGCAGCGGTTCATTCCGGGAGACGAACCGGTCATCGATAAAGCTGGCCACGAAGCCAAGGCACTGCGTCTCCCCCCGCTTGCGGATGGTGGGGCTGATCTGTGCGCCGTAGAGCCGATCCATGGCCGCAGCGAGCTGCTCCATGTCCGGGCAGCGCATGGTGCCGCGGTGCAGCACCGCCGGCAGCAGGGCGTTGTAGGACGCCGTTTCCTTGGCCAGCGGCGTGATGAATTGGGCCGACAGCACCCCGGTTTTGAATTTCCGGGCCGGCAGATAGGTCAGATACACATGGGGCATGAGCTCCCAGCGCTTCACTTCCATGAGATAGGCACCTCCATCGGGTCGTAATCAGAGCCTATTATACCGCAATCTGCATCGATTGAAAAGAGCCAGTTGCCGGAGCGGGGAATTTTTATGGGCAAAAGGAAGCGGGGCGGACAGAGGGTCCGCCCCGCAGGGGATATAGCTTTAGGAGGGGGAGGTGAGGTCGTCGTCCAGATTGTGACCGCAGTTGTCACAGAAACGACTGCCGGGCGTCAGCTGAGCGCCGCAGCGGGAGCAGAAGCGAACGGCCGGAGGTACAGGCGGCACACTCATGGGCGCAGGAGGCACGTCCGGCGCATGGAGTATGGTGGTTTCCGCAGCGGCAGACTGGGCGGCGCTTTCACTGGCCGAAGGTGTCATGGGGGCATCGCCGGAAGGGGTGTTATCCATGGAAATAGGGGCTTGGGCAGGTTCATCGGCAGGGGCGTCGGGGGAAGGCTCTGCATCCGGAGCGGTGTCGGGCTGCCTCGGCTTCAGGCACAGGACAATGAGGAGGGAGAGCAGGGGGGAGAGAATGTAAGCGAGGGCAAAAAAGCCCCAGAAGCTGCGGCCCTTCTTCTTAGCGAGATGACCGGCCAGCACGGCAAAGGGAGCAAAAAAGAGGATTGTTATCAGCATGACCAGCAGACGATGCCCGATCACCTCGCCGGATGCGGTGTGGCTGGTGGTACGATTCGTTGTGGTATCGGTGGAGCTGGAGGGAATGGGCGGCTCTGATGTGTCGGTATCCGCTGAGGGGTACCGGACGCTGGAGAGCAGGGACTCAAAATCCCGGTAATGGGGGCCATCGGCGTCTTCGGAAATGTAGAAGAGGTAGAGATAGCCGTTTTCAATGCGGAGGGCATAGAGAAAGGTGGCCTCGAAATCCGTGCCGCTGATATTGGTAGAGGAGGTGATCCGGGCGGTATAGTACTCCACGCCGCCATAGGCTGCGGTGGATATGATGTCGGAGGAGGCGCCAAAGAGGGAGGCAATGTCCTCGGCGGTAAAGGCGGAGTTATCCAACTCCTCTCTGGTGCCGGAGACCTGACCGTTGGAGAGAGCGGCCATCCACAGGTCAACGCTGCCATAGCCCATCATGGAAAAGGCACCGTCCTTCTGATAGGCCAAGGCCTCCTTTATGTAGCTGGGCATGGTGGAGGGAACGGCATACTCCTCCCAGTCGGCGGGAATGGTGAATTTCAGGCCGGTCATATAGTCCGTGTAGACCCCGTCGATAACGGCGGCGTAGGTGGGAAGCAGCAGCATCAGAGTCAGCGCCGCTGCCAGAGCCAGAGCAAATAGGTGTCGCAGATGTTTCATGGCGGTTCTCCTTTGTATCGGCGGGAGCAGCGCTCCGCACCGGAGTGACGTGCGATATGTCAAGACGCACGCTTTAGCAGAAACATCCTATCATATAAGGAACAGAAAAGCAATATCATGTCGAAAAAATGAAAAATTTCTAACAGATAGCCCGTGTGAGCTTGATATATTTGCCTGTGAACGTTCGTTCAGCAAGATGATTTGCGGGAAGATTTTGATGCTGAGGGGATGCTTTCCGTAAGAGACTTGCAAAGCCGCCTGCCGGGAGAGATCTTAACGCCAGCAATGCCCGCAGATATTCCCCTATCAAAGACCACAGCAAAACGCCCCCTTCCGGGGTTCGGAAGGGGGTGGCGGTCATGGGGCATTACTTTCCCGACAGGTCCACGGCATGGCGGATGAAGCTCATAGGCGGTACCGGCCGGGGCAGGGGCATGGTAAAGGTCATCTGAGGTGTTTTCGGCTCAAAGAGGGGCAGTCCGTCGGCATCCGTCATCTCCGGCACGGTAAGGGAGAAGGGACGGGTATCCGGCCCCACCACCTCCACAGTATCGCCGGTGCGGAACTTGTTGCGGAGACTCAGGGTGGCCAGTCCCTCCGGGGTGCAGCCCGTTACCACGGCGCAGATCTGCCAGTCCCGGATATAGCGGGAGCTCTCGTAATACTGGCCGGGAGGGCCGTAGAAAAAGCCGGTGGAATAGTGGCGGTGGCTGACGTGCTCCACCTCGTCCCGCCAGACGGGGTCGGCGGGGCGGCCCTGCGCCACGTCGTCGATGACATGGCGGTAAGCACCGGTAACGATGGCGGCATAATAGGCGGATTTAGCCCGGCCCTCGATCTTCAGGCAATCCACTCCGGCGTCCATGAGGTCGTCCAGATGGTCGATCATGCACATATCGCGGGAGTTCATGATGTAGGTACCCTTTTCGTCCTCGAACACCGGAAAGTACTCGCCGGGGCGCTTCTCCTCCATCAGAGCGTACTGATAGCGGCAGGGCTGGGCGCAGGCGCCCCGGTTGGAGTCCCGACCGGTCATGTAATTGGAGAGCAGACAGCGGCCGGAGTAGGACACGCACATGGCCCCGTGGCAGAAGGTTTCCAGCTCCAGCTCCGGGGAGGTGCGGCGGCGGATCTCACGGATCTCGTCCATGCTCAGCTCACGGGCCAGCACCACCCGCTTGGCGCCCAGATCGTACCATGCCTGAGCGCAGGCGTAGTTGGCGATGGATTGCTGGGTGCTGATGTGGCGCTCGCAGCGGGGGGCGTATTTCCCCGCCAGCGTGAAGGCCCCCAGATCCGCCAGAATGAGAGCATCCACCCCGGCATCGTTCAGGCGCTCCAGATGGGCGGGGAGGGCATCCACCTCGCCGCTGCGGGGCATGGTATTGACGGTGACGTGGACCCGGACGCCGTGGTCATGGGCATAGGCCACCGCAAGGGGCAGCTCCTCCGGGGAGAAATTCCCGGCGAAGGAGCGCATCCCGAAGGAGGTGCCTGCCAGATACACGGCGTCGGCACCATAGGCCACGGCCATTTTCAGCTTTTCTATATCCCCGGCCGGGGACAGCAGCTCAGGCTTTTTTCTCATCATATCCATCAATCCGGGGCGTACATATCGCTGTTGACGAAGGCCAGATGCTCATCATAGGTGCGGAAGAAGTGGCTGACTCCATCCTTGCCGTAGGCAAAGTAGTAGTAGCCGGTGTCGTTGGGATGCACCGCCGCCTTGATGGAGGACAGACTGGGGTTGCAGATGGGGCCGACGGGGAGGCCGCCGTATTTGTAGGTGTTGTAGGGGCTGTCCAGATCCGTGGAGAACTGGGTATCGTCCATGCCGGCGATGTGCAGGGCATAGTAGATAGTGGCGTCGGACTGGAGGGCGGTGCCGATCTCGGAGTTGTCGCCGCTGAGACGGTTATAGAACACGGAGGAGATGTTGGCACGCTCCTCGTCGTCCCCGATGGCCTCCTTTTCAATGATGGAGGCCAGTGTGACGATCTCACGGAGGCTGTACTGGGAGTCCTCGATATCCGTCAGCAGATCGCCGCTGACACGGGTCTGGAAGTTGGAGAGCAGGCGATCCAGCGCAGAGACGGCGTCCTCCTTGTGGAAGAACTCGTAGGTATCCGGGAAGAGGTAGCCCTCCAGCCGGGTGATGCTGCCCAGATTCTCGTTATCCACAAAGGTGTAGTCGAACACATGGTTCTTGGCGGCCTCCGTCAGGTCCTCCACATTGGACACGTCGCTGTCGGCCAGCAGTTGGATGGTCTCCTGCACGGAGTAGCCCTCCGGGATGGTGACCTTCACCGTCCCGGCCACAGAGGAGCCCTGCTGCATGGAGTCGATGATGCAGTTGTAGTCCATGTCGGTGTTGAGTTCGTAGCTGCCGGGCTGGATGGTGTCCTTGGCGTGGAAGAGGGGACTGGTGATGACGAACAGCAGCTTATATTTGATGATGCCCGCCTTCTTCAGCTTGGAGGCGATCTGCCCCACGGAGTCGCCCTTTTCGATCTCCACCGTGGCGGTGAGAGGTGCTTTGTTCAGGGCGCACACGTCATTGACTATGAGCCAACCCAGTCCCGCCAGCAGGCAGGAGCCCAGCACCACACCGGCGCAGTAGATGGCCCAGAAACGGGTCCGGCGCATTTTCTTGCGCTGCTTGCGCTGAGTCTGCTGGCGGCGCACCTCGTCGGCGTTCCAGCTGGTGGTCTCGTTGTTTTTGCGGTCTGCCATAGATCGTTGTTCCTTTCTTTATCGCATTTTTCCCAGCGCAAATCAGACCGGACAAGATACCTTCCGGGGCGGTGGGGCATAGAATAAGCCAGTGAAGAACAAGTGAGGTGAGGTTCAAGTGTGCTTTGACAACAACAACTGCTCCTGCATCTGGCTGATCGTCATCGTTTTACTGGTGCTCTGCTGCTGCGGCGGCGGACAGAACGAGCGCTGCTGCGGCGGCGACTCCCGCTGCTCCTGCTGAGGACATAGGGACAGACACGTACCATAGGGTTCGGCCGAACCGGGACGGGACGCTGCGGCGTTCCGTCCTTTTTTTTACGGCAGCAGATCCGCCACACGCTCCAGAACCTCCTGATGGATGTCCTGAATACTGCGGATCCGGCCGTCCCGGTCGCAGCGGATGCGCTGCCAGCCGCACCAGTCCACCACACGGGCGGCGCTCTCCCGGCAGGAGCGGAGATAAGCCTCGTCCTGCTCATGGATGTCGGCATGGGTATGGGTGGCCTCCTCCCGGCGGCGCATCATCTGCTCGGACAGCTCCGTGGGGAGATCCAGGTACAGCACTCGATCCGGAGCCGGCAGACCCAGCTTCTGATACTCGAAGTCAAAGAGCCAGTCCACAAAGGGCCGCTGCTGCTCCGGCGGAAGCTTGGAGGTCTGGTGAACGGCGTTGGAGGTGGTATAGCGGTCGGCGATGAGCAGACCGCCCTGCTCATAGTAGCTGCCCCAGTCCTGCTTATAGGAGGCGTAGCGGTCCACGGAGTAGAAGGCCGCAGCGGCATAGGCATTGACATCGCCGGGCTTCTGGCCGAAGGCCCCGCCCAGATAGAGCCGCACCAGCGCCGAGGATTCCTCCTGATACCGGGGGAAGGTCAGCTTGCGGTAGGGAACGCCCCGCCGGGTCAGCTCCTGACACAGCAGCTCCGACTGCGTAGCCTTGCCGGAACCGTCGGTCCCCTCAAATACGATGAGCTTTCCCTGCATGACATTGTCCCTCCCGTTGGCTCGGAAAATTTTATCACACTATTCTACCACAGCTTTCCCCATTTGTCCACATGGGAAACCGGCGTTTACAGAATGGCAAAAACTTGATATAATCACAGAAACGATCCGAGCGGAGGACGAATGGATGCATATTTTTGACATGGACGGGACCCTGATCGATTCCAACGGCATCTGGCGGGAGGTGGATGAGGCATTTCTGGCCAAGCGTGGCTTTCCCTACACCAAGGAGTACTATCAGGGGGTGGCTCACACCATTTTCCCGCTGGCGGCGGAGTTCACCAAGCGCTACTGCCGTCTGGAGGAGTCTGTGGAGGATATCATGGCAGAGTGGATGGAGATGGCCGGGGACGCCTACGCCACACGGGTACAGGTGAAGCCCGGCGTGCGGGAGTATCTGGATCAGTGCCGCCGCCGGGGGCAGCGGATGATGGTGCTGACCTCCAGTGTTCCGGCCCACTGCCGGGCGGCACTGGGGCATCTGGGACTGATGCCATATTTTGAGGAGATCTTGTTTGCCCACGATCTGAAGATCGAGAAGAAGGACCCGGAGATCTTCCGGGTAGCGGCCCGACGCATGGGCGTGGAGCCGGCGGAGTGCGTGGTGTATGACGACTCTGTGGAGGCGTGCCGTGGGGCCAAGGCGGCCGGGATGCACACGGTGGGGGTCTACGATCAGTTCTTTCACGTCTCGTGGGAGGAGATGACACGGGTGTGCGAGCGGACCATCCGGAGCTTCACGGAGCTGCTGGAGGATTGAAAAAACGGAATTGCCGAAAGAAGAAACAGGGGAGGGGACAGTGGATGCTGCCCCCTCCCCTGTGGCCATTACGGACGATTCTTTTTTGTCCCCCACGGGTGCCTTGCTTTCGGCGGATACGGAACGTGTCTCCGACGGCCTGCTTTTCCAGCTGCTGGGAAAAGTGGGCCGCCGGAGGCACGGTTCCTATGAAAAATACCGCTATTGGCAGAAAAGCATCCCGTCGGAGACGATAAAAAACGAGAACTTACCCACCGTGGACCGGTTCACACCTTACTTCACACCTTACTGTAACGGCTCACGCAGAGGTCGTGGTGCAGGGCCACCTGTCCCCCGTCCACCAGCCAGCCCGACAGATGCAGGAAATTGCGCTGGGTGACGCTGATGCGGAAGGGATCATGAGTGTGGATGCCCTCCTGACGGCAGTAGGCATAGAGCCACTGGTCGGCGGTCATGCCGTCGGTGAGACAGCTCAGCAGCCGCCGCCCCTTATCGTGGATGGCGGCGATGTTGGCATCGATGACGGGGCCAAGCTCTGTGACGCTGGTCTTATGGGCCAGCACATAGGCCGGGCAGCGGAGACTGCGGAGGGACTCCATCACCGTCAGATCACGGGCAATGTGCATGATGGTGGGCAGCTTGAAGCGCTGCAGCTGCTCCGGCCCCAACAGGCAGTCCGCCAGATAGGCAGTGCCGTCGGGGGTGATAAAGCCCATCTGCCCGGCAGAGTGGCCCGGCAGGGGCAGCAGGCCGAAACGGACGCCGCAAAAGTCCAGATGATCGATATCCGGAGAGATGAGAACGTCCGACAGGAAGCACTCCTCCGGAAACATGGACTGGATGGTGCCGTAGGTGAGGGTCTCGTAGTTGGCCCGGAAGGCGGTGGCATCGGCGCAGATGGCGGCCTCGATCATGGGCATGGCGATGGGGCAGCCGTAACGGCAGCGGAGATAGGCGGCGTTGCCTACGTGGTCATAGTGGGCGTGGGAGCAGAGGATCCCCTTAGGGTGCAGGCCGTGCTCCTCCAGCAGGGCGGTAAGGCCCTCCCGGTCAGAGGCGGCGATGCCGGTGTCCAGCAGGACAATGTCCGTATCCGTCAGGCGGTAAAAGGGGATCAGGGCCGTGGCTCCCACGGCGGCCCATGTATCTTTATGTATGTGCAGCAGCTCCATAAGGCGTCTCCTATCAGTTTCTTTTCGTTGAGATGGTACCATCTTCCGCCGGAAAATGCAAGGCGGGGAGAGAGGCCGGAAAAAATTTTGCTTTTCCCTCTATGCAAACGGGAAAAAATAAGGTAAAATACTCCCAAGTATCACATACGGAGGAAGAGCAATGGACGAACCGAAGTATAAACGGGTGCTGCTGAAGATCAGCGGCGAGGCACTGGCGGGCGAGAAGCACTTCGGCCTGGACTTTCAGGTGCTGGGTCAGGTGGCGGACGTCATCAAGGAGTGCGTGAACATGGGCGTGCAGATCGGCGTTGTCATCGGCGGCGGCAACTTCTGGCGGGGCGTGAAGAACGGCGAGGGTCACATCGAGCGTACCCGTGCCGACCACATGGGGATGCTGGCCACGGCCATGAACTGCATGGCACTGGCGGACGTGCTGGAGCAGAAGGGCGTGGACGTCCGGCTCCAGACGGCGCTGGAGATCCGTGAGGTGGCGGAGCCCTATATCCGGGCCAGAGCCGTCCGGCATCTGGAAAAGGGCCGGGTGGTGCTGTTTGGCTGCGGTGTGGGATGCCCCTTCTTCTCCACCGATACGGCGGCGGTGCTGCGGGCGGCGGAGATCAACGCCGACGTGATCCTGCTGGCCAAGAACATCGACGGCGTGTACGACTGCGACCCGGCCAAGAACGCCGACGCCGTGAAGTTCGACGCCATCACCTATGACGAGGTGCTCAAGCGTCATCTGGCGGTGATGGATTCCACCGCCACCAGCCTGTCCATGGACAACCACATCCCGGTGCTGGTGTTTGCACTGAAAGACCCGTATAATATCGTGCGTGTGCTGCGGGGCGAAAAAATCGGAACGATCGTGAAGGAGGCATAACCATGCTGAAGGAACACTACAAGGTATACGAGGAAAAGATGAAGAAGAGCGTGGAGGCGGTGGAGCGTGACTTCGGAGCCGTGCGGGCCGGACGGGCCAATGCATCCGTCCTCAACCGCATTCAGGTGGACTACTACGGCACCCCCACCCCCATCCAGCAGATCGCTGCGGTGGCGTCCCCCGATCCCCGGACGCTGCTCATCACCCCCTGGGACGCCTCGGCCCTGAAGGGCATTGAGAAGGCCATTCAGGAGTCCGATCTGGGCATCAATCCCCAGAATGACGGCAAGTCCGTCCGGCTGGCCTTCCCCCAGCTGACGGAGGAGCGCCGCAAGGAGCTGGTCAAGCAGATCCGCAAGTACAACGAGGGTGGCAAGGTGGCCATCCGCAACATCCGCCGGGATGCGCTGGAGGCGTTCAAGAAGATGCAGAAGGCCTCCGAGATCACCGAGGACGAGCTGAAGCTGGCTGAGAAGGACCTGCAGAAGATGACCGACGACCACTGCAAGGAGCTGGATAAGCTGCTGGATACCAAAGAAAAGGAACTCATGTCTGTCTGATGGGCCTGTTTTCCAAAAAGAAGCATCATACGGCGGGGCAGGGGGATGAAAACCGCCTTCCCCGCCATATCGCTGTTATCATGGACGGCAACGGGAGATGGGCCAAGCGTCGGGGCCTGCCCCGCACCGCCGGACATAAGGTAGGGGCGGAGGTGTTCCGCAAGATCGCTACCTACTGCAAGGAGCTGGGAGTGGAGTACCTGACGGTATACGCATTCTCCACGGAGAACTGGAAGCGCCCGGCGGACGAGGTCAACACCATCATGGGTCTTCTGAAGCAGTATATGCTGGAGGCCATCGACTCTATGGAGCGGGATCAGATCCGGCTGCGGTTTCTGGGGGACATGAGCGCCCTTTCACCGGAGCTGCAGGAGCTGGCCCGGCGTACCAACGAGATATCCTCCCACATTCAGGGCTTTCAGGCCAACGTCTGCCTGAACTACGGCGGCCGGGATGAGCTGCTGCGGGCGGCCCGGCACTTTGCCGCCGACTGTGTGGAGGGCCGCTGCCGCCCGGAGGAGCTGGATGAGGAGCGATTCTCCGGCTACCTGTTTACGGACGGTCTCCCGGATCCGGAGCTCATCATCCGCACCAGCGGAGAGGAGCGGCTGTCGGGCTTTCTGCTGTGGCAGTGCGCCTATTCGGAGCTGTATTTCTGCGATACCCTGTGGCCGGACTTCGGGCCGGAGGATATGGACCGGGCCATCGTGGCGTATCAGCAGCGTGACCGCCGGTTCGGCGGGATAAAATAAAGAGGAAAGCATATGAAACAGAGAATTATCGTGGCGGTGATCGGCATCCCGCTGCTGCTGGCCATCCTGTGCGTGGCACCGGACTGGGCCACGGCGGCGCTGTTGGCAGCGCTGAGCGTGGTGGGTACCCATGAGCTGCTGGCGGCTGTGTGCGGGCCGGAAAAGACCCGGCGCTGGACGGCGCTGCCGGCGGTGATGGGCATATTCGTGGTGCTGCATTTTTACGGTGCGGGCCATGGGTGGCAGCTGCCGCTGGGCATCGTGGACGGGCTGCTGCTGGTGGGCGTGATAGCGCTGCCGGCGGCGGGCGTGCTGACCTACGGCAAGCCCCACGCCCTGACCCTGCTGGATGTGTGCGTCATGGCCATAGCGGGGCTGGCCATCCCGGCCTCCTTCAGCTGCCTGCTGCTGCTGCGGCTGCTGCCCTACGGCGGCGGACTGGTGTTGGTGCCGCTGGTGGCGGCCTTCTGCAGCGACTCGGCGGCCCTGTTTACCGGTATGGCCTGCGGCAAGCACAAGCTGTCGCCGCTGGTAAGCCCTCACAAGACTGTGGAGGGTGCCGTGGGCGGCCTTGTCGGCGGCGTGCTGGGCATGGTGATCTTCCGGATCATCTTTTACCTCTGTACCCTGCAGCCCCTGCACATCGGCGGCTGCATCCTCATGGGTCTGGTGGGCGCTCTCATGGGCCAGCTGGGCGACCTGAGCTTTTCGGCCATCAAGCGCCAGTACGGCATCAAGGACTATGGGCGGCTGCTGCCGGGTCACGGCGGCGTGCTGGACCGGTTCGACAGTGTGCTGTTTGCTGCGCCGGTGCTGTGGCTCATGACCTGCTGGGTCATCGGTCTGTAACAAGGAGAAACGATTATGACAAAGACTGTTGCGGTCTTGGGCTCCACCGGCTCCATCGGGCGGCAGACGCTGCAGGTGGTGCAGGAGCTGGGACTGACGGTGGCGGCGCTGACGGCCAACCGCCAGGTGGATCTGCTGGAGCAGCAGGCTCGACAGCTCCATCCGAAGCTGGCGGTGCTGTATGACCGGGCGGCGGCGGGAGAGCTGCGGCTGCGGCTGTCCGACACGGATATCCGGGTAGCGGAGGGGCCGGAGGGGCTTCTGGAGGCGGCGACGCTGCCGGAGGCGGACACGGTGGTCACCGCCGTCATGGGCAGCGTTGGGCTGGAACCCACGCTGGCGGCTATCCGGGAGAAAAAGCGCATCGCTCTGGCCAATAAGGAGACGCTGGTGTGCGCCGGCGAACTGGTGATGGCGGAGGCGGAGCGCTGCGGCGCCGAGATCGTGCCGGTGGATTCGGAGCACTCGGCCATTTTCCAGAGCCTGCAGGGCTGCCGGGATCGCCGGGAGGTAAAGCGTCTGCTGCTGACCTGCTCCGGCGGGCCGTTTTTCGGCCTGAGCCATGAGGAACTGGAGCATAAGACCCCGGCGGACGCTCTGAAGCACCCTAACTGGAGCATGGGGGCCAAGATCACCATCGACTCGGCCACCCTCATGAACAAGGGACTGGAGATCATCGAGGCCATGCGGCTGTACCGGCTGCCGGTGGAGCAGGTGGAGGCGGTGATCCACCGCCAGAGCATCGTCCATTCGCTGGTGGAGTACCGGGACGGGGCCATGATCGCCCAGCTGGGAACGGCGGATATGAAGCTGCCTATCCGTTACGCCTTCACATGGCCCTACCGGGCCGAGACACCGGATCGGACGCTGGATCTGCTGTCCTGCGGGCCGCTGACCTTTCAGGCCCCGGATACGGAGGCATTTCCCTGTTTGGCTATCGCCCGCCGGTGCGCCCGGATGGGCGGCACCGCCTGCGCCATCATGAACGGTGCCAATGAGGAGGCCGTGGGCCTGTTCCTGCGGCAGGAGATCGGCTTTAACGACATCGCCCGGCGGGTGGAGGACGCCCTGTGCCGGGTGGAGGTGAAATATACGCCCTCTCTGGAGGATATACTGGAGGCAGACAGACTGGCCCGTGCCGCTGTACTGAACCGGTAGGAGGAACCATGATCTATATTATTGCTGCGATCCTGATTTTCGGCGTACTCATCGCCGTACACGAGTTGGGCCATTTTCTGGCGGCCAAGGCCTGCGGTGTGCGGGTCAACGAATTTTCCATCGGTATGGGCCCCACCATTCTGCGCAAGACCAAGGGGGATACCACCTACTCTCTGCGGCTGCTGCCCATCGGCGGCTTTTGTGCCATGGAGGGCGAGGAGGAGGACTCCAACGACCCCACGGCCCTGAATAACCAGAGCTTCTGGAAAAAACTCATCATTTTTGCCGCCGGGGCCTTTATGAACTTTCTGACGGGCCTGATCATCATCGTCGCCCTGTACGCCGGGGCCAAGGCATTTTACGTCCCGGTCATCACGGACTTTGCCGACGGCTGCCCCCTCCAGAGCGAGAGCGGCCTGCAGGTGGGGGACCGTCTGGTGAGCATCGACGGGGAGCGGGTGTATGTTTACAGTGACGTGAGTCTGCTGCTGGGCCGCAACAAGACCGGTGTATTCGACCTGAAGGTCAAGCGTGACGGTCAGACCGTGACCCTGAAGGACTTCCCCATGGAGCGGGCGGAGTACACCGACCAGCAGGGTCAGACCTACACGGGCTTCGGCCTGATGTTCGGGACGGAGGAGGCCACCGTAGGCAGCCGCCTCCGGTACAGCTGGAACAACGCCGTGGACTTCGTGCGGATCGTGCGCCTGTCCCTGCAGATGCTGGTGACCGGTGAGGCGGGCCTCAAGGACGTCAGCGGCCCGGTGGGCATCGTCTCCACCATCACGGACGTGGGCGAACAGGCGGAGAGCGCCTCGGCGGCGGTGGAGAACATCGCCTATCTGGCGGCGCTGTTGGCGGTGAATCTGGCGGTGATGAACTTGCTGCCTCTGCCGGCGCTGGACGGCGGAAAGATCTTCTTTCTGGTGGTCAACGCCCTGTGTATGCTGACCATCCGCAAGAAAATTCCGGAAAAATTCGAGAGCTACGTCCATCTGGCCGGCTTCGCACTGCTGATGCTGCTGATGCTGGTCATCACCTTTCAGGACGTGTGGAAGCTGTTTCGGTAAGAGAGAAAGAGCACACGGGACGGGGAGCGGCTTCCCGTCCCTGTGGTGCGTTTTTGCCCCATGGAGGGGGATAAACTGAGGAGGAATCAGCCATGAGTAAGCAAATTCATGTGGGCAGCGTCCCGGTAGGCGGCGGGGTGGACATCGCCATTCAGTCCATGTGCAACACCCGGACGGAGGATGTGGCCGCCACCGTGGCCCAGATCCTCCGGCTGGAGGAGGCGGGGTGCGATATCATCCGGGTGGCGGTGCCGGATATGGCGGCGGCGCAGGCCGTGGGTCGCATCCGCCGGGCCATCCACATCCCGCTGGTGGCGGATATCCACTTCGACTACAAGCTGGCGCTGGAGTGCGTGCGGCAGGGCATCGATAAGATCCGCATCAACCCCGGCAACATCGGCTCACAGGAGAAGGTGCGGGCCGTGGCGGACGCCTGCCGCAGCGAGGGCATCCCCATCCGCATCGGCGTCAACGGCGGCTCGCTGGAGCGGGAACTGCTGCAAAAATACGGCGGCGTCACCCCGGAGGCGCTGGTGGAGAGTGCCATGGGCCATGTCCGCCTGCTGAACGACTGCAATTTCGACGACATCTGCATCTCCGTGAAGTGCTCCCGTGTGCCGGTGAACATGGCGGCCTATCAGCTGCTGCACCGGCAGACGGATTACCCCCTGCATCTGGGAGTCACAGAGGCGGGTACACCCCGGATGGGGGTACTGAAATCCGCCATCGGCATCGGCGGCCTGCTGTGTCAGGGTATCGGCGACACCATTCGGGTGAGCCTCACCGCCGACCCGGTGGAGGAGGTGTGTGCGGCCAAGGATATCCTCTCTGCCGCCGGACTGCGGCAAACGGGGCCGAACCTCATCTCCTGCCCCACCTGCGGCCGCACAAAATACGACATGATCCCCATTGCACGGGAGGTAGAGCGCCGGTTGGAGGGCTGCACCAAGCCCATCACCGTGGCGGTGATGGGGTGCGTGGTCAACGGGCCGGGGGAGGCCCGTGCGGCGGACGTGGGCATCGCCGGCGGCGATGGCGAGGGTCTGGTGTTCCGCAAGGGGGAGATCCTTTACAAGGTGCCGCAGGACAAGCTGGTGGACGCTTTGATGGATGAAATCGACCGACTATGACAGCAGGAGTGCGCTATGAGGGAACAGATCACATTTTTTGATTTTTTTGAAAGCTTCGTGCCGCCCAGAGAGCTGCGGCTGCTGTTCCACGATGCCGTGGTCACCGGTGGGTCACTGGATCGGAAACAGCGGGCGCTGGAGCTGGACGTGGCCACCGGGGAGCGCATCCCGGAGGCAGCCCAGACGGCGCTGGAGCAGCTGCTGACCCGGCAGTACGGCCTGCACCGGCTGCATCTCACCATTCATGACCGAAAGGCGGAGAAGAAAAGCGGCGGCACCGAGGTGCTGCTGGGCAAGGAGATCAAGGGCAAGCCCGTCTCCATGACGGAGCTGAACGTGAAAATGGGTACGGCCATCGTGGAGGGCAAGGTCTTTGCCGCCGAGTGCCGGGAGACCAAGCGCCCCGGTATGTGGATGCTGAGCTTCGACATGACGGACTATCAGAGCTCCGTCACCGTGCGCAAATATACCGAGGGACAGGAGGCGCTGGCCCTGCAGAGCGCCATCGCCCCCGGTATGTGGCTGCGGGTGCAGGGGCAGCCGGAGCTGACCCGTGACGGCAAGGACATTCAGCTCAAGCCCTACCACATCATGAAGGTTCCCCATGAGGGCCGCAAGGACACGGCCCCGGAGAAGCGGGTGGAGCTGCACCTGCATACGAAAATGTCCAACATGGACGCTCTGACGGACACGGCCGCCGTCATTAAGCAGGCCATCTCCTGGGGACACCCCGCCATCGCCATCACCGACCACGGCGTAGCCCAGTCCTTCCCGGATGCATGGCACACCGCCAAGGGGAAGATCAAGATCCTCTACGGCGTGGAGGGGTATTATGTCAATAACCTCGACGACCGCATCGCCGTCCACGGTCCGCAGGATCAGAATTTTGCCGACGAGATCGTGTGCTTCGACATCGAGACCACGGGCCTGAAGGTGGAGCGGGAGGCCATCACGGAGATCGGCGCCGTGGTGCTGCGCAACGGCGAGGTGGCGGAGCGGTTTCAGACCTTCGTCAACCCCAACCGCCGCCTGACGCCGGAGATCGTGGGCCTGACGGGCATCACGGATGCCATGCTGGCCGACGCTCCCCAGCTGAAGGAGGCCCTGACGAGTTTTCTGGAGTTTGTGGGGGATCGCCCGCTGGCGGCCCACAACGCCGAATTTGACATCAGCTTCATCCGGGCCGGGTGCCGGAAGGTGGGCCTTCCCTTCGATCCCACCTATGTGGACTCCCTGATCCTGGCCCAGAATCTGCTGCCGGAGCTGCATAAGTATAAGCTGGATATCGTGGCGGAGCATCTGGATCTGCCCGCTTTCAACCACCACCGGGCTTCGGACGATGCGGCCATGGTGGCCTATATGCTGATCCCCTTCTTCGAGAAGATGGAGCGGGAGCTGGGCATCCACCGCCTGCAGGAGATCAACGGGGAGATGCTGAAGCTGCGGCCTCAGGGCAGCAAGACCAGCCGCTTTCCCAAGCACATCATCATTCTGGCCAAGAACAAGCTGGGCCTCAAGCACCTGTATCAGCTGATCTCCGCTTCCAACCTGAAATACTTCAAGCGGGTGCCCATCATCCCCAAGACGGAGCTCATCACTCACCGGGAGGGGCTGATCATCGGCTCGGCCTGCGAGGCGGGCGAGCTGTTCCGGGCGGTGACGGATCACAAGGATTGGGCGGAGCTCAAGCGCATTGCCTCCTTCTACGACTATCTGGAGATACAGCCCATTTGCAACAATCTCTTCATGCTGCGAAACGGCGACGTGCAGTCGGAGGAGGAACTGCGGGAGTATAACCGCACCATCGTCCGGCTGGGGGAGGAGCTGCATAAGCCCGTCTGCGCCACCGGCGACGTGCATTTTCAGGAGCCGGAGGACGAGATCTATCGCCATGTGCTGCTGGCCAGCAAGAAGTTCCCCGATGCCGATGCGCCGCTGCCCATCTACTTCAAGACCACCGACGAGATGCTGGAGGAGTTCTCTTATTTGGGGGAGGACAAGGCATATGAGGTGGTGGTGACCAATCCCCGCCATATTGCGGATCTGGTGGAGGAGATCGAGCTGCTGCCGCCGGGCCAGCTGTTCCCGCCGAGGCTGGAAAACTCCGAGGAGGACCTGAACCGTCTGGTGTGGGACAAGTGCCACGAGCTGTACGGCGACCAGCCGCCCCAGCTGATCGTGGACCGCCTGAACGTGGAGCTGGGCAGTATTCTGGGCAAGTACGACGTGGTGTATATGTCGGCACAGAAACTGGTGCAGCGGAGCTTGGAAAACGGCTATCTGGTAGGCTCACGAGGCTCTGTGGGCTCGTCGCTGGTGGCCTATATGTCGGGCATCACCGAGGTCAACTCCCTGCCGCCCCACTACCGCTGCCCCAAGTGCCGCCATTCGGAGTTCATCACCGACGGCAGCTTCGGCTGCGGCGCCGATATGCCGGATAAGGTCTGCCCCGTCTGCGGGGAGCAGTACGTCAAGGACGGCTTCGACATCCCCTTTGAGACGTTCCTTGGCTACGGCGGCGGCAAGGTGCCGGATATCGACCTGAACTTTTCCGGGGAATATCAGGCCAGAGCCCACCGCCACGCCGTGGAGATGTTCGGTGAGACGCAGGTGTTCCGGGCCGGTACCATCGGCACCCTGAAGGACAAGACGGTGTACCCCTTTGTCAAACACTATCTGGAGGAGAACGGCCGGGAGGTGTCCCGTGCCGAGGAGAACCGCCTCATTCAGGGCTGCGTGGGGGTGCGGCGCACCACGGGCCAGCACCCCGGCGGTCTGGTGGTGGTGCCGGATGACATGGATGTGGAGGATTTCACCGCCGTGCAGCACCCGGCGGATGCCGAGGATGCCGATACCATCACCACCCATTTTGAATACCACTGCATGGAGGATAACCTCCTGAAGCTGGATATGCTGGGTCACGATGACCCCACCATGATCCGGATGCTGGAGGATCTTACCGGCGTCAACGCCCGCCAGATCCCGCTGGACGATCCGGACACCATGAGCATTTTTGTTTCCTCCAAGGTGCTGGGCTTTGAAAACGACGAGTTGCTGGGCCCCACCGGCGCCGTGGCCATCCCGGAGTTCAACACCCGCTTCACCCGTGGGATGCTGATGGACACCCTGCCCAAGGATTTCAATACGCTGGTGCGCCTGTCCGGCTTTTCCCACGGCACGGATGTGTGGCTGGGCAACGCACGGGAGCTGATCGTCAGCGGTACCGCCTCCGTTCTGGAGACGGTGGGCTGCCGTGACGATATCATGCTGTATCTGATTTCCATGGGGCTGGACCCCAAAATGAGCTTCAAGATCATGGAGGCCGTCCGTAAGGGCAAGGTGAAAAAGGGCGGCTTTCAGGAGGGATGGGTGGAGGCCATGCAGGAGCATAACGTCCCCCAGTGGTATATCGACTCGCTGGCCAAGATCGGCTATCTGTTCCCCAAGGCCCACGCCGTGGCCTACGTCATGATGGCCTTCCGCATCGCATGGTTCAAGGTCCACCGGCCGCTGGCCTTCTACGCCACCTTCTTCACCGTCCGGGCCAAGGCCTTCGACGCCGAGTACTGCTGCGCCGGTATCGACGCCGTGAAACAGAAGATCCGGGAGATCGAGAACAACAAGGATGCCACCGCTGTGGAGAAGAACCTGATGGTGACGCTGGAGGTGTGCTACGAGTTCTATCTGCGTGGCTTCCACTTTGATACCATCAGCATCTACGACTCCGACGCCACCGCCTTCAGGATCACGGAGAACGGCCTGTTGCCGCCCTTCATCTCCGTTCGGGGACTGGGCGAGTCGGCGGCTCTGGATACCGTGGAAAAGCGCAAGGGAAAGCGCTTCATCTCGGTGGAGGAGTTCTCCACCTGCTGCAACAAGCTCTCCAAGACCCATATCGAGCAGCTGAAGGCGCTGGGTTCCTTCGCAGGTATGGCGGATACCAGCCAGATCACCCTGTTCTGATATGGTGCGGTATATTCAGATCACGCAGGTGCCGCCCCAGCGGATGGCCCTGTGGCGCAGCTGGCTGTCCCCTCAGCGGCGGAAGCGAGCCGAAAGGATGCCGGATGACCGGGAGACGGTCTGCGGCGAGGGACTGGCCCGTGAGCTGCTGGCGGCGGCGCTGCACTGCCCGCCGGAGGAGGCACCCCTACGATACGACGCACAGGGAAAGCCCCTGACGGACGGCCTGTATCTCAGCATCAGCCACAGCCGTGGGCTGGCGGCCTGCGCCGTGGCGGACCGCCCGGTGGGGCTGGATGTGGAGCTGGTGCGGCCTGCGCCCCGGCGGGTATGGGAGCATCTTTCCCCGGAGGAGCGATCCCATGCCGCCGACGATGCGGCGTTCTTCCGGCTGTGGACCGCCAAGGAGGCGCTGCTGAAGTGCCGGGGCGGCCGGTTGGGGCAGCTGCGGGAGCCGGCGTCCTTCCTGACGCCGGAGGGCTTCGCCCTGCCGGGCTATGCCTTCTCCCCGGTGCAGCTGCCGGAGGGCTGGACAGGCACCCTGTGTCTGGCGGAAAAACGGACATAGGACCGGCCCGGTGCAGCATAGGCTGGTTCCGAGGTGGAACAGCATGATGGAACGATTTTCGCACCTGCGGCGCAAGGAGGTCATCAATATCTGCGACGGGCGGCGACTGGGCTTCGTGGGGGATCTGGAGCTGAAGGTCCCGGAGGGGGAGGTCAAGGCCCTCATCGTGTTCGGCCCCTGCCGCTTCTTCGGCCTGTTCGGCAGGGGGGAGGATTTCTACGTCCCATGGGACTGCGTGCAGCGGTTCGGGGACGACATCATCCTCATCGACAAGCCCTTCCAGCGGCGGGAGGAGGACAAAAAGCGCCGCCGCTGGGGCTGAGCCGGGACAATACGGCGAAAAAACCGCTGATTTTCCGGGAAAGCCGCAAAAAATCCCTTGCAAACAGCTATAGACTGTGGTATGATATTTCAGCATTCCGCACAGGGGCGGACTTCCGGTCGGTGCCGCAAGGTTGGCCGGGGGGAGGAAGCCTCTGGAGGTAAGAAACTAAATTCAAAGGAGAAATGAACAAACATGGCAAACCAGAACATCGTATCCATGAAGGCCCTGCTGGAGGCCGGTGTCCACTTCGGTCACCAGACCCGCCGCTGGAACCCCAAGATGGCTCCCTACATTTACACGGAGCGCAACGGCATCTATATCATCGACCTGCAGAAGACCGTGAAGAAGCTGGAGGAGGCCTATAACTTCGTGCGCCAGCTGTCCGAGAACGGCCAGTCCCTGCTGTTCGTGGGTACCAAGAAGCAGGCGCAGGAGGCCATCAAGGACGAGGCCCTGCGCTGCAATATGTACTATGTCAACGCCCGCTGGCTGGGCGGCATGATGACCAACTTCAAGACCATGCGCACCCGTATCGACCGTCTGAACCAGCTCAAGGCCATGCAGGCCGACGGCACCTTCGATATGCTGCCCAAGAAGGAAGTCATCAAGCACCTGGGCGAGATCGAGAAGCTGGAGAAGTATCTGGGCGGCGTGAAGGAAATGAAGAAGCTGCCCGGCGCTCTGTTCATCGTGGACACCCGTAAGGAGCGCAACGCCATCGCTGAGGCCCATCGTCTGGGCATCCCTGTTGTGGCCATCGCTGATACCAACTGCGATCCCGACGAGATCGATTACCCCATCCCCGGTAACGACGACGCCATCCGTGCCATCAAGCTGATCTCCTCCATTATGGCCAACGCCATGATCGAGGGCCGTCAGGGCGAGCAGGATGAGGAAGCCGCCGCCGAGACCGCTGAATAATCCGAGGATCACCGCTTAACCAACGGGGCAGGGTCGTTGCCCTGCCCCGTTTACCTTTGAAAATACGAACTGGAGGAAAAGAAAATGGCTTTTACTGCTGCTGATGTTAAGAACCTGCGTGAGATGACCGGCGTGGGTATGATGGACTGCAAGAAGGCACTGACCGAGACCGACGGCGATATGGACAAGGCCGTGGAGTATCTGCGTGAGAAGGGTCTGGCCAAGGCCGCCAAGAAGGCCGGCCGCATCGCCGCCGAGGGCGTGTCTTACGCTCTGGTGGAGAACGGCGTGGGCGCACTGGTGGAGGTCAACTGCGAGACCGACTTCTGCGCCAAGAGCGCTCCCTTCGTGGCCTTCGTCAAGGACATCGCCAAGGTGGTGGCCGACAACGATCCCGCCGACGTGGATGCCCTGATGAACTGCAAGTATCCCGGCACTGAGCTGACCGTGTCCGAGACCATGCCCGAAAAGGTCATGTCCATCGGTGAGAACCTGCAGATCCGCCGCTTTGTCCGCTTTGCCGAGAACACCAGTGTGGGCTATGTCCATGCCGGCGGCAAGATCGGCGTGCTGGTGAATCTGGCCGTGGAGGGCGGCGTGGATGCCACCGAGATCGGCAAGAATGTTGCCATGCAGATCGCCGCTCTGAATCCCCGCTTCTGGGACAAGTCTCAGGTCACCGAGGATGTGCTGGCCGAGGAGAAGAAGGTGGCTCTGGCCCTGATGGATTCCGACCCCAAGATGGCCTCCAAGCCCGCTCAGGTGAAGGAGAAGATCGTCATGGGCAAGATGAACAAGTTCTACGAGGAGAACTGCCTGCTGCAGATGGAGTTCGTCCGTGGCGACCTGTTCTCCGGCACCGTGGAGCAGTATATCGCCGACGCCGGCAAGAAGCTGGGCGGCAGCGTGAAGTTCCTGACTGCCGTCCGCTATCAGACCGGCGAGGGCATCGAGAAGAAGGAAGAGAACTTCGCCGCCGAGGTGGCTGCCCAGATGAATCAGGGCAAGTAAGTCTCCTTATAGCAAAAGAGATCATACACCGTAAGATAAAAGCACAGGGCGCTTTCCGTAAGGGAGCGCCCTGTGCTTTCCTATTTACTTTCAGACCATGGTAAAGCATCATACGGATATCAGGGGGTGTTGGCTATGATAACGATCCATAGGGCGGACGATGTTTTTTCTGTCGATACCGAGCAGACACAACGGTATGATGAAGCACACTCCCTCTGCGACTGCGGGTACTGCCGCAACTACTACGCCCAAATAAAGGGTAAGCTTCCGAAATTAGACGGTTTTTTAAGGGAGTTCGGGGTCGATATGGCAAAGCCGGACGAGATATCCAGCGTCGAGACGGATGGACTATATCCGTGTGGATTACACCGTCTGCGGAAGCGTTCAAGTCATGGGGCAAGGTACGATCCATATAGAGGATGCGTTGCTTTTAGAGGCGGCCATCACCGACGGCTTTGCTTCCCCCAACGAGCAAACCGGAACATACTTTACGATCTCAGTCATAGGTATAGAGCTTCCGTGGGTGTTGGACGAACCGTTTCCGAAGTCGATGAAGAGCCGATAAGGGAAAACGAAAGAAACGCAAACGGCCTTTTCATAGAATATTATTTGCCCCCGGCGGCCCACTTTCTGCCAATATCAGCATTTTTCATAGGGAACGTGCCTCCGGCGCCCCACTTTTCCGGCTGTTGGCAAAAAGCATGCCGTCGGAGACAAAAAGGATGATGGGCCTCCGGCGGCAAAGAGAAAAAGTCCCCTACCAAGGGCAAGAGAACAAAAAGCAGTGGAGCCGTCCCACAGGGCCGCTCCACAGCCGAAAAAACAAAATGAAAAAAGCTCTGTGAGGCTTCACAGAGCTTTTAATCATCAGATCGCACGGGTAACCTTGCCGGAACGCAGGCACCGGGTACAAACATACACATGGCGAGGCGTGCCATTGATAACCGCCTTAACACGCTTGACATTGGGCTTCCAGGGACGATTGGAACGCCGGTGGGAGTGAGAGACCTTGATGCCGAAGGTCACGCCCTTGTCGCAAAATTCGCACTTAGCCATCCGTTGCACCTCCTTGCTGTGACTAACTTCCGCTTGATTCACAAGCATTTAATATAGTAACAGATAAAACCGGAAAATGCAAGCACTATTTGACAAAAAAACAAAAAAATTCGGCAGAGAATCGAAGCGGCAGACCCTCCGCCACCGGAAACCGGCTCGGGGAGCGGGAAAGCGGGTGCCGCAGGGGAGATGTCCGGGGCGGCAGGCTGCGTTTTTGGTATTGTAAAAACGCCCCCCGTACGATATAATACTATAAATATAAACCGAGGAACAGGGGGCTTCCATATGGCAGATAAGGTGAAGCGCACCCCCGCCAAGCTCAGCAAGCTGGTGGAGGATTTTGATATGGAGATCGTGTGCCGGGGCAGCGACTATGACCAGCGCACGGTGAGCATTTCCGATATGAATCGCCCGGCCCTGCAGCTGGTGGGCTTTTACGACTACTTCGAGCCCAAGCGCCTGCAGGTGTTCGGCAAGTCCGAGATGACCTTCCTCAAGGCCATGAAGCTGGAGGACCGCCGCCGGGTGTTCGACAACCTGCTGCGCTGCGAGATACCGGCCCTCATCATCGCCCGGAACATGGAGATCTTCCCTGAGCTGCTGGAGATTGCCCGGAAGCACGGCCGCACGCTGCTGCGTTCCGAGCTGAACACCGTGGAGCTGACCAGCCAGATCATCGACTACCTGAACCGGGCGCTGGCCCCTCAGATCACCCGCCACGGCGTGTTGATGAATATCAACGGGCAGGGCGTGCTGCTGCTGGGCGAGTCCGGCATCGGCAAGAGCGAAACGGCCATCGAGCTGCTGAAGCGAGGCCACCGTCTGGTGGCGGACGACGCCGTGGAGATCCGGCGGGTGTCCGACTCCCTCTACGGCACGGCCCCGGAGCTGATCCGCCACTACATCGAGATCCGTGGCATCGGCGTTATCGACGTGCAGCAGCTGTTCGGCATGGGCTCCGTGCAGTTTGATACGGAGCTGGATCTTGTGGTGCAGCTGGAGAAGTGGGTGGACGGCAAGTTCTATGATCGGCTGGGCCTGGGGGAGGAGATGTATTCCATTCTGGGCGTCAAGCTGCCGTATATGATCATCCCCGTCCGACCGGGCCGAAATCTGGCCGGCATCGTGGAGATCGCCACCATGAAGAACCGGCAGATGAAGTTCGGCTATAACCCGGCCCGGGATTTCGTGGACCGGGTAGATCGCCAGATCGACGCCCTGACCCGGCAGAGTGAGGAGCAGAAATGAACTACATCGGCATTGACATCGGCGGCACCAACCTGAAGGCGGGGCTGGTGAACGACGAGGGCAGCATCCTCGCCATGGAAAAGCGCAAAATTGCCGAGGTCTCCGACCAGAAAGCACTGGTGGAGGCACTGGTGGCGCTGACTCAGAGCCTGACGGAGCGGGGCGGCCTGACGCCGGAGCAGATACGCTCCGTGGGCGTGGGTGTGCCGGGAGCGGTGGAGATCCACTCCGGTGCGGTGCTGTACACCTGCAATCTGCCCCTGCGGAACGTCCCCCTCCGCAAGCTCTTCCACCGGTATCTGCCCTACCCCCTGTATGTGGAGAACGACGCCAACTGTGCGGCGCTGGCGGAATACTACGCCGGAGCCGGCAAGGGCAGCAAGCGCTTTGTCACCATCACGCTGGGGACCGGCGTGGGAGCGGGTATCCTTCACAACGGACAGATCTATCACGGCGCTAACGGCATGGCCGGCGAGGTGGGCCACATGAGCATCGTCTACCACGGGGAGCCCTGTCCCTGCGGACGCAGAGGCTGCTGGGAGCGCTACGCCTCCGCCAGCGCCCTGAAGCGCCTGACGGCACGGGCCATGGAGGAGCACCCCGGCAGCATCCTGTGCCGGGTGGTGGCCGAGAACAACGGCAAGGTATCGGGCCAGTCGGCCTTTATCGCCGCACGGGAGGGAGACCCCGTGGGCCAAAGTGTCTGCGACGAGTACATCGGCTATCTGGCGGCGGGAGTCACCAACGTGGTAAACATCTTCCAGCCGGATACGTTGGCCATCGGCGGCGGCGTCAGCAACGAGAGCGACGAGCAGCTGCTGCTGCCCCTGCGGCGGCTGGTGGAGCAGGAGAGCATCCCCTGCAACCGGGACAAACGCACCCGGATCGTCAAGGCCCAGTTGGGCAACAATGCCGGGATCATCGGTGCCGCTCTGCTGGGAAAACGAAAATTACGGAAATAGGAGGCTGGCCTATGTGCTGGTATGAGCAGCTGGACGAAAAAGTGCGGGAGTACCTGCCGGATATGACCATGGAGCGGGAGGTCCCCCTCAGCAAGCACACCTCCTTCCGCATCGGCGGCCCCGCCCGGCGGCTGGCCTTTCCCGCCAACCGGGAGCAGCTGGTGATCCTCATGGGACTGGCAGAGAGCTGCGGAGTGAAGCCGTTCCTGCTGGGCCGTGGCACCAATCTGCTGGTGGACGACCGGGGGCTGAACACGCTGGTCATCAAGACGGCGGAGCATATGACGGCGGTGCGGCAGCTGGACGAGGTGACGCTGGAGGCGGATGCCGGCATCCTGTTGAACCATCTGGCGGTGTATGCCCAGCAGCACGGCCTGTCGGGTCTGGAGTTCGCCCACGGCATCCCCGGCACCTTAGGCGGGGCCATATGTATGAACGCCGGAGCCTACGGCGGCGAGATGCGTCAGGTGGTGACGGAGGTGACGGCGCTGCTGCCGGAGGGCGTGCGGCGCTTCACGGCGGAGGAGGCGGCCTTCGGCTATCGACGCAGCGCCTTTCTGGATACGGAGGCGGTGGTGCTGGGCGCCAGACTGCGCCTGACCCCCGATGACCCCGCTGCCATCCGGCGGCGGATGGACGATCTCATGGCCCGCCGCCGCCAGTCTCAGCCGCTGGAGTATCCCAGCGCCGGCAGCACCTTCAAGCGGCCGGAGGGCTACTTCGCCGGGACACTCATCGAACAGACGGGTCTGAAGGGCCTGACGGTGGGCGGAGCGCAGGTTTCCACCAAGCACGCAGGCTTTGTCATCAACGTGGGCGGCGCTACCAGCGCCGATGTGGAGGAGCTGATCCGGCAGGTGCAGCAGGCGGTGTACGCCGCCCACGGCGTGCATCTGGAGCCGGAGGTGCGGATCGTCCGCTGAGAAAGGAACGAGCATGGAAATTCTGATCATCACGGGGCTGTCCGGCGGCGGCAAGAGCCGGGCGGCCTCCTATCTGGAGGATATCGGCTACTACACGGTGGATAATCTGCCGGCGGAGATGATGGTGAAGTTTGCCGACTTCTGCGCTGGGTCCAGCGGACGGTACGACCGGGTGGCGCTGGTGTACGACGTCCGCTCCGGGGAACCCACGGACATCCTTATCGAGACGCTGGAGCGCCTGAAGGCCAGCGGCGTCAACTGCCGGATGCTGTTTCTGGAGGCGGATAACCAGACCATCGTCAACCGCTATAAGGAGACTCGCCGGATGCACCCCCTGCAAAAGAAGGGGGAGAGTGTGGAGCAGGCCATCCGCCGGGAGCGGGAGTGGATGCAGCCGGTGCGGGATCATGCGGATTTCGTGCTGGACACCTCCGCCCTCTCCATCGCCAAGCTCCGCAGCGAGCTGCTGGACCTGTTCGGCCAGCAGGGGGATCGGGGAGGATTGGCCGTCAACATCCTGTCCTTCGGCTTCAAGCACGGCATCCCCATTGAGGCGGATCTGGTGTTCGACGTGCGCTTTATGCCCAACCCCTACTACGTGCCGGAGCTGAAGAACAAGACGGGTCTGGATCAGGCGGTGCGGGACTTCGTGTTCTCCTTCCGCCAGACTAACGATTTCATGGAGCAGCTGGAGAAGATGCTGACCTTCCTGCTGCCCCTGTACGCCGAGGAGGGCAAGTCCGCCCTGGTCATCGCCATCGGCTGTACCGGCGGCCACCACCGCTCCGTGGCGGTGGCCCACGAGCTGGCAGAGTACATCACCGAGGAGGGCTATCAGGTCACGGAGAACCACCGGGACATCTCCCGATAACAGGAGGGACGCTGTATGGAGCCATACCGACAGTCGGTAGCACCGGAACACGGCCCCCGCATTGCCGCCATCGGCGGCGGCACGGGGCTCTCCACGCTGCTGCGTGGCCTGAAGCGTTATACGAAGAATATCACGGCCATCGTCACGGTGGCCGACGACGGCGGCGGCTCCGGGCGGCTGCGGCAGGACCTGGGGATGCTTCCGCCGGGGGATATCCGCAACTGTCTGGAGGCGCTGGCCAATGCCGAGCCCCTGATGGCCCAGCTGATGCACTACCGGTTTCCGGAGGGGGAGCTGGCGGGCCAGAGCTTCGGCAATCTCTTTCTGGCGGCCCTCAACGGCATCATGCCCAGCTTTGACCGGGCGGTAGAGAGCCTGAGCCAGGTGCTGGCCATTACCGGTAGGGTGCTGCCGGTGACCAATGAGAATATCCAGCTGGAGGCGGAGTTTGAAAACGGCGTACGGGTGGTGGGGGAGTCCCGCATCTTTCAGTGCAAGCAGGAGCAGGACTGCCGCATCCGCCGGGTGAATCTGCTGCCCAGCCGTCCCAAGGCCCTGCCGGAGGCGGTGGAGGCCATCCGGGAGGCGGAGATGGTGGTGCTGGCGCCGGGGAGCCTGTATACCAGCATCATCCCCAACCTGCTGGTGGATGGTATCGTGGAGGCCATCCGGGAGTCCCGTGCCCTGAAAATTTACGTCTGTAATGTCATGACGCAGGAGGGGGAGACAGAGGGGTATACTGCCTCGGACCATATCCGGGCGCTGTTTAACCACAGCTGCCCCGGACTCTTCGACTTATGTCTGGTCAACGACGCCCCCATCCCACCTTCGGTGATGCGGGGCTATACCCGTGAGGGGGCGGAGCCCATCCTGTGCGACCGGGATGCCTGCGAGGCGCTGGGGGTGGAGGTCATCACTCGCCCCGTGTCCACGGTGGAAAACGGGCTGGTGCGCCATAATCCGGGCCATTTGGCGTGGGAGCTGGTGCGGCTCCACGCCCAGAGAAATATCCGTCTGGTGGAGGATTCCCTCCGCCGGACGCCGAGAAACCGAGTGGAGAAATGAGGAAGGTATGCAGTCATTTGCGGGAAAGGTGAAAAACGAGCTGTGCCGGACGCCGGTGCAGCGCCTGTGCTGCGCACGGGCCGAGGCCTACGGCGTGCTGCTTTACGGCAATACCTTCAGCCCCACGGAGGTGCGGCTCATTACCGAGAGCGCCGACTTTGCCGCCCGGCTGCCCCGGCTGTTCCAGCGGGCCTTCGGTCTGAAATTCGACCGTCTGCCGGAGGAGGAGCGGGGGAAGCTGATCTTCGGCATCACCGACCGGAGCAAGCTGGACCGCATCATCAACCAGCTGGGCTACGATCCCCGGCAGAATCTGGTGCTCCATGTGAACTTCGGCCTGCTGGAGGATGAGTGCTGCCGGACGGCCTTCCTGCGGGGGGCCTTTCTGGCGGGGGGCAGCGTCACCGACCCGGAAAAGCGCTACCATCTGGAGCTGGACACCGGCCATGCGCAGGCCAGCCGGGAGGTGGCGGCCCTGCTGACGGAGATGGGCTTTCTGCCCCACAGCGTCCGCCGGGGTGGCAGCTCCGTTATTTACTTCAAGCAGTCCGAGCATATCGAGGATCTGCTGACCACCATTGGGGCCCCGGCGGCGGCTATGGATATCATGACCGCCAAGGTGGATAAGGAGATCCGCAACGGGGCCAACCGGGCCATGAACTGCGACATGGCCAATGTGAATAAGACCATCGACGCTGCGCTGGAGCAGAAAAATGCCATCCAGCGCCTGCAGGAGAACGGACGGCTGGAGCGCCTGCCGGAAAAGCTGCGGCAGACAGCGCTGCTGCGCCTGCAATACCCGGAGATGTCCCTGTCCCAGCTGGCGGAGAAATGCGACCCGCCGGTGACGAAATCCTGCATGAACCATCGGATGCGGAAGCTATTGGAGGAGGCGAAGAAGCTGTGATGACGAAGGAAGAGCGGTGCCGTCTGGCCCTTGGCTATCACCGGCAGCACTATAACTGCGGCCAGAGCGTGCTGGGGGCCTTCCGGGACCTGACGGGTCTGACGGAGGAGCAGTGCTGGGGCCTTGGCAGCGGTCTCGGCAGCGGGATGCGCTGCGGCGGCATCTGCGGCGCCGTGTCCGGCGGCGTGCTGGTGCTGGGTCTGCTGCATCCCTACACGGCACAGGAGGGGCCGGAGGGCCGGCGGCGCTCCGTGGAGCAGGTCAAAGAGTTCCAGCGCCGCTTCACCCAGCAGTTTCACCTGCTGAACTGCCGGGAACTGCTGGCGGAGCGTGGCCTGCATCCTACGCCTGCGGCGCAGGCGGTAGGGGCCGACGACCACTGCGGAACACTCATCGTCTCGGCGGTGGAGCTGCTGTGTGACTATCTGGCGGAGCTGGACGGCCAAAAATAAGCAGCCGAAATAAGTGACTGAGAACAAAGCGACAGGAGAAGCAGCCAAGGATGAACCTGCGACGGAGGAAAGAGTAGCTATGGGATTTGTGCATCTTCATGTGCATACGGAATACAGCCTGCTGGACGGGGCCTGCCGCATCCGGGACCTTCCGGCCCGCATCAAGGGAATGGGCCAGACGGCGGTGGCCATCACCGACCACGGGGTCATGTATGGTGCCATCGACTTCTACCGGGCCTGCAAGGCGGAAGGCATCCATCCGATCATCGGGTGCGAGGTGTATGTGGCCCGCCGCACCCGGTTCGATAAAGTTCATGAATATGACGCCGAGTCCAGGCATCTGGTGCTGCTGTGTAAAAACGAGACGGGCTACCGGAACCTGTCGTACATGGTGAGTCAGGCATTTGTGGAGGGTTTTTACATCAAGCCCCGCATCGATCTGGACCTGCTGCGCCAGCACAGCGAGGGACTCATCGCCCTGTCGGCCTGTCTGGCCGGGGAGATCCCCAAGCGGCTGGTAAACGGCGACTACGACGGGGCCAAGGAGTACGCCCTGACCATGCAGGAGATCTTCGGGGAGGATAACTTCTATCTGGAACTGCAGGACCACGGCATCCCCCAGCAGACGCTGGTGAACCGGGATCTGCTCCGCATCCATCAGGAGACGGGCATCCCACTGGTCTGCACCAACGACGCCCACTACCTGCGGCCGGAGGACGCCGAGAGCCACGATGTACTGCTGTGCATCCAGACGGGCAAGACCGTAGACGACGAGAACCGGATGCGCTATGAGCCGAGAAACTTCTACCTCCGCTCCACGGAGGAGATGGAGGAGCTGTTCGGTGCCTATCCCGACGCCGTAGCCAACACCCAGCGCATCGCCGACCGCTGCCAAATGGAGTTCACCTTTGGCAAGTATCATCTGCCGGAGTTCCGGCTGCCGCCGGGGGTAGATTCTCCCACCTATCTGCGGCAGCTGTGCGAAAAGGGGTTCACCGAGCGCTACGGCACGGAGCACGAGGACTACCGCCGCCAGCTGGACTACGAGCTGGACATGATCGGACGCATGGGCTTTACGGATTATTTCCTCATCGTGTCGGATTTCGTCCGATACGCCAAGGATGCCGGTATCCCCGTGGGACCGGGCCGAGGCTCGGCGGCGGGGAGCATGGTCTCCTACTGTCTGTGCATCACGGACATCGACCCCATGCAGTACCATTTGTATTTTGAGCGCTTCCTGAATCCGGAGCGGGTATCCATGCCGGATATCGATATGGACTTCGGAGACACCCGCCGGGGCGAGGTGGTGGACTACGTTCGCCGCAAGTACGGCGACGACCATGTGGCCCAGATCGTCACCTTCGGCACCATGGCGGCACGGGCCGCCATTCGGGATGTGGGCCGGGCGCTGAACATGACCTATGCCGAGGTGGATGTGGTGGCTAAGCTGGTGCCAACGGCCCTGCACATCACGATCAAGGATGCGCTGAAGCTGTCCAAGCAGCTCTCCGACCTCTATGAGACGGATGAACGGGTCCGCCGGCTCATCAACATGGCGCAGGCGCTGGAGGGGATGCCCCGCCACGCCTCCACCCACGCAGCCGGTGTGGTCATCACCAAGCGGCCGGTATATGAGTATGTACCGCTGGCCCGGAACGACGAGTCCATCGTCTGCCAGTACACCATGGTGACGCTGGAGGAGCTGGGGCTGCTGAAAATGGATTTTCTGGGCCTGCGGAACCTGACGGTTTTGGACGACGCCGTGAAGATGGTGCAGAAGTACCGACCGGACTTCCGGCTGGCGGATATCCCCATGGACGATGCAGCGGTGTTCGAGATGCTGTCGCAGGGCAAGACCGGCGGCGTATTTCAGATGGAGTCCGCCGGCATGACCGGGGTGTGCGTGGGGCTGAAGCCCCAGAGCATCGAGGACATCACCGCCATCATCGCCCTGTACCGCCCCGGCCCCATGGAGTCCATCCCCCGGTTCATCGCCTGCAAGCACGACCCCAAGCTGGTGGTGTACAAGCACCCTTCCCTCCAGCCCATCCTGTCCGGCACCTATGGGTGCATTGTCTATCAGGAGCAGGTCATCCAGATCTTCCAGCAGCTGGCGGGCTATTCGCTGGGGCAGGCGGACATGGTGCGTCGGGCCATGTCCAAGAAGAAGGCCAAGGATGTGGAGCGGGAGCGGGAGGCATTCCTCCACGGCGACCCCGCCCGGAACATCCGGGGCTGTGTGGCCAACGGCATCCCGGAGGCAACGGCTCAGGCCATCTACGACGAAATCTACGACTTCGCCAACTACGCCTTCAATAAGGCCCACGCCGTCAGCTATGCGGTGGTGGCCTATCAGACGGCGTATTTCAAGCGCTACTTCACACGGGAGTACATGGCGGCGCTGCTGACGTCGGTGCTGGATAACTCCGACAAGGTGGCGGAGTACATCGCTGAGTGCCGGGACTGCGGCATTGAGCTGCTGCCCCCGGACGTGAACCGCTCCAGCGACGGCTTCACCGTGGAGGATGGAGGCATCCGCTTCGGGCTGGTGGCCATCAAGAACATCGGCCGGGGCTTTATCCAGACCATGATGCGGCGGCGGGAGCAGGACGGCCCCTTCCGGTCGTTTCAGGACTTCTGCCAGCGGATGTTCGACTGCACGGACATGAACAAGCGGGCAGTGGAGAATCTGATCCGCAGCGGCGCCTTCGACTCCATGAAGGTGCGGCGCTCCCAGCTGATCCAGGTCTTTGAAAAGGTGCTGGACAGCATTGCAGAGTCCCGGCGCAAGAACGTGGAGGGCCAGCTGGATCTGTTCGGTATGGCGGCGGGGGAGGACGCCCCGCCGGCGGAGACGCCCCTGCCGGACATTCCGGAGTTCACCGCCGCCGAGCGGATGTTCATGGAGAAGGAGACTACGGGCCTTTATCTCAGCGGCCACCCCATGGCGGATTACCGGGCGCTGGCCCGGCAGGCGGGAGCGGTGCCTATCCACACCATTCTGGAGGACTTTTCCGCCGAGGACGGGCCTGTCCGGTTCGCCGACGGCCAGAGCATCACCATTGCGGGCATCGTCACTGCCAGCCGTACCCGCACCACCCGCAACAACGCCCTCATGGCCTACGTGACGGTGGAGGATGAGGCGGCATCCATCGAGCTGCTGTGCTTCAGCCGCACCATTGAGCGCTGCGGCAGCTATATGCAGGTGAACAGCCCGGTGCTGGTGCAGGGGAAGCTCTCCGTCCGGGACGAGAAGCCGCCGCAGATCATGTGCGACAGCGTTTATCCCCTGAAGGAGGGGCTGCCGCCCCGGCGGGAGAACCGCCGTCCGGCACAGGAGAACGCCACCATTTATCTGCGGGTCCCCGGCATGGACAGCCCGGCGTTCCAGCATATCAAGCTGGTGATGACCATGTTCGAGGGGGACACGCCACTGAAGATCCGGCTGGCGGACAGCGGCAAGCTGTTGGGGGCCAAGTGCCTGAACCACCCGGCCTTCGTGCAGGAGTGCCGGGAGTGGCTGGGTCCGGAGAACGTGGTGGTGAAAACCGCCTTCACCGGAAAATGAGGCTCTTGCCGCCTGCGGGCAGCAGATGCCGCAAAGCGTGAGATAAGGCCCCGGACACCCATGGGTGTCCGGGGCCTTTTATGCCGGATGGGTCTTGCCGTTGGGATGGAGCAGTGCGCTTACGGAAAATAGGGCAACGGAAAGGGGGAAGGATCAGTGGCAGGCGCAGTAGCTGCGGGTGCTGGCGTAGTCCTTGGGCATCTCCACGGTGTTGGGCGGGAAGAACTCGTTGACCGGGAAGGCCACGCTGCGGAACAGGCCGCAGGGGTCCTCCTGATCGCCGCCGCTGCACTCCGTCTGGGGGATGCAGTAGTCATACACCGGGATCAGCAGCTGGGTGTCCCGCTCCAGCCGCACCAGAGAGAACTGTCCTAAGGTGACATAATACCGACGGCCGCCGTTGTCGTCAAAGAGCAGGGGCTGGTCGAAGCTCTGGGCGATGAAGGCGGGGATCTCCGTCAGGCCGCAGTCGCAGCGGCAGGGCTTGCAGCGGTCCTCGGCACGGGCGTCCAGCACAATGGGGTCCACCGCCTCCACCACCGCCGTGGGCAGGTTGCTGCGGCGGCAGCCGGGGATATCCAGATCGTCCAGCACCGTGTCGGAGGAGAAAATTTTGGCGCTGCCCTCGCTGCCGAAGAGAATGACCCGCTTGTCAAAGACGCACAGGCCCTCCGCCTCGGTACAGCGGGGAGTGCCGGTGCCGACCTGGAGAGTGACCCGGTAGAAAAACCGCATATCGATGGAGTAGAACCCCCGGTTGAAGGTGACGGGCTCCACGTCGGTATAGACGTAGAGCAGCTCCGCCGTGCCGCCCCGCACCATCTGGCAGGCCGACAGCACCTCCTGAGCCGATGCCGTGGGGTAAAAGCGCAGATCCTCCACGCAGTCCTTGTCACGGCAGGAGTCGAAGATCTTATGGGTATGGATGCAGACGGCCTCACGCACGCTGCTCAGATCGCAGACCGGGCCGGGCATACCGTTTTCAGGCATAGAAAAACCTCCTATTTAAGTACTCAAGGGCATCGCCCTTTCAATCCAGTCTATGCGTCCGGCCCGGCGGGGTGCGGGAAATGCAGGCGAGGAGGGGAAAAACCTCTGTACAAATCGGAAATTTTTCATTATAATAGGGGTGTATAGAAAAGCCGAAAGGACGTGATCCAATGGGAGTCGGATTTATCCGTGACAAGCTGGAGATCAAGTTTCTCATTTTGTACATTGCCGCCCGTGTGTCGGAGCCGCTGCCGCTGGAGGGGATGCAGGAGCTGACCATGTGCGACGACGGCATTGACTATTTCGATTTTTCGGAGTGTCTGAACGATCTGGTGCAGACGGAGCATCTGCGCCTGACGGAGGAGGGGCGGTACGCCATCACCCCCAAGGGGCTGAAAAACAGCGCCATCTGCGAGTCCAGCCTGCCCTATTCCGTGCGGCTGCGGACGGACAGGAACATCGAGGAATACAACAAGGAGCTGCTGCGGCAGGCGCAGGTGCAGGGGAAGGCCATCCCGCGGGAAAACGGCACCTACACCGTGGAATTAAAGCTCAGCGACGATGTGGACAGCCTGATGCAGCTGGAGCTGATGGTGGCCACGGAGGAGATGGCCAAGGATCTGGCGGAGCGGTTTCGCAAGGACCCGGAGCATCTCTATGCCCGTGTGCTGGAGGCCCTGTACGAGGAACAGAAGTGAAATGACGGAGGGCGGCGGGAGCCGTCCTCCGGTTTTTTGGGCTTTACAAAATAGAAAATATGTTCTATAATGAAAGGGAAACCAAAGGGGGAAGGAGGGAGCGCTATGCGAGCCAGACCGATCAGCTGCTGTTTTTCCGGCCATCGGCCCGGTAAGCTGCCGTGGGGCGACGATGAGGGAGATCGCCGGTGTCTTGCGCTGAAGGAGCGGCTGTGGAACGAGATGGAGGCGGCCTATGAGCGGGGCTATCGCCACTTCATCTGCGGCATGGCCCAAGGGTGCGACCTGTATTTCTGCGAGCTGGCGCTGGCGCTGCGGCAGCTGCACGGCGACGTGACGGTGGAGGCGGCCATCCCGTGTCCCTCGCAGGCGGAGGGGTGGCCGGCGGAGCAGCGGCTGCGGTGGCAGCGGCTGGTGGCGGCCTGCGACTATGAGACGATGGTGCAGCAGCAGTACAGCCCCGGCTGTATGCAGCGGCGCAACCGGTACATGGTGGATCACGCCTCGCTGCTGATCGCCGTACACGATGGGCTTCCCGGCGGCACCCGGCGCACCATCGAATACGCCCTGCGACGGGGCATCGGCATTGTGGATATCCCGGTGGGATAGGAAAAAGCGTGGGACGCCGGAGGGCGTCCCACGCTTTTCGTATATTGCGTTCTGTTGATCTATGCTCTGTCACTTGATGAGCTTCTGGATGGCCTTGCTGTCGGGGGTGCCGGCGGCGGCCAGCAGCTCGAAGAGGGTGGCCTCGCAGGTGGTGAGGAGGATGCCCTCCTGTTTGGCCCGCTCCAGCGCCATCCGGTGGTCGGCGGGCTTGCGGCTGGAGAGGCAGTCGGCGACCAGATACGGCTGGTAGCCGTGGGCCTTCAGGTCCATGGCGGTCTGGAGCACACAGATGTGGCTCTCGATGCCGCAGAGCAGCACATAGGGCTGCTGCTCCGGGGGCAGCAGCTTCTCCCGCAGCTGGGGATAAGCGCTGAAGGTGAGCTTTTCCAGATGCTCCGATGTGCCGGCGGCCTCCCGGATGGGGGCCACGGTATCACCCAGACCCTTGGTGTACTGCTGCGTCAGGTACACGGGGACGCCCAGCACCCGCAGACCCTTCAGCAGCTTTACGGTGTTTTGGAGCAGCGTTTCGGGATCGGTCATGGCGGGCAGGATACGCTCCTGATAGTCCACGCAGACGGCGGCGGTTTTTTCTCGGATGATTCGCATAACAGACCTCCTGTTGACTTCTGTGGATAACAAAAAGACCCGAAACCTTACGGTTTCGGGTCTTTTTGGCACGCCGTGAGGGATTCGAACCCCCGGCCTTCTGGTCCGTAGGTTGTCCCGAAGAAAAAACGGAGCCGTTTCGGCTCCGTTTCAAGCTGTTTACCGATATTTGCTGGACAGGCATTCCTTTGTTTCCGCCCGTAACTGCCTGTTCCAGTTCTATTCTGGGTCAAAAATGGGTCAAAATACTTTTCCATACAGCATATGCTATCGCTTAAGGTCATTGTACCATAGTGTAAGAGCATATACAACAACGAACCTAATAAAAATGTGAAAACCTCCACAATTCAAGAATAGGCTTCCCGCAGCCCTGCGGGGCTGCGATGCCGGAGAAAGCGGACGCACGCTGTAAACGCATACATCCGCTTCCTCCGGCTTTGCTGTGTCAGCTGACGAGACCCTCGCACAGAAGTACCCCGTGTTTGCCCTCGTGAGCCGCTGTGTGACCTCCTTCGGGGAAGGGAAGCATCCCAGCCCAAGAGAAGGCTTTCAAGCCGGTTTCGGGCGGATTTGGAAAAGACTCCGCGTTTGAGCCGTGTCGTGTGGCAGCGCAAAAATGACCACGCTGTAATCAAAGAATACTGAGACCGGAAACGACAGGCGTTCCTTCCCCCCACACAAAACGGCAAAAGCGGGGGCGCTTGACGCACCTCCGCTTTTGCCATATAGAGAAAAATCAAAGAAAGGCGGCTTGTTAGTTCTCTTTGCGCTTACGGGTGACGATCACCGCGCCAGCCATGACAGCCACAAGACCCATGCCCAGATACAGGGTGATACCCGCGTCGCCGGTGTTACCGGACTTCACGTCCTTACCGTCGTTCTTCTTGTCATCGGTGGTGCTGGAACTGGAACTGCCGCCAGCGGGGCGGGTCAGCTTCTTGTAGGACTTCTCGGCATCCAGCAGGGTCTGATAGTTGGTGACAAGCTCCTTCTGCGCATCGGACAGCGCGTCATAGGCCTTGCGGGCGGCCTTGATGCTGCTGCCGCTGTCCTTGGTCACCTTGCCGATGGCGTCGATCTTGGCGATCACATCCGCCACGGCGTCCTCGTCGGCCTGAGCCTGTGTCTTGAGGTTCACGTAGTAGATCACAGGCTCCTTTTCTCCCTCCTGCACCACAACGCGCACCATGCGGTGGTTCAGGGAGTCAAACTTGGCGCTCTTGCCGTAGACGTCGTTAATGTAGACGTTGGCACCCTCCGGCGCGTCCACAGCCACCTCAACGGCGGTATCGGCCACGGCGGAATACACGTCCACGCCATCCTTCAGCGCCAGCTTCTGGCCGTTGATGGAGATGGAGGCGGGAGCGGCGGTAACGCCAACGGGAGCGGCAGCCGCGTCGGTCTTATAGATGGCGCTGACCTCGGTGGACTTTTCGCCGATGCCGCCGCCATCGACGTTGGAGGCGGTCTGCACCTTTACGTACTTGACCCAATCCAGCTGCACGGGCTGGCCGTTCTCGTCTACGGCCCAGTCAAGGTCGAATACCTCGCCGCCCTCGGCACCGGTGTAGGGATTCAGGCCGTTATAGCAGGTGTCGGCATAGCCCCACTTGGGAACAGCCACATCGAAAATCTCATTACGAGTGGTTCCTTTGCCGCCCAACAGCGTACCGGTAACGGTAATACTGGTATCATTTTCAGCTGTCCACGGGAACAGGGGATAGAGGGCTTTGTTGGGATAGAGATAGCTGGTGCCGGAATAGCCCATGCTGTCTGTCCAGTCTGCCGCCGTACCGGAAGCGCCGCCATAGACGGTGGAGGTGCCGGTGGACTTGGTGTAAGTTATGGTATAATCCCAATAGGCGTGGTTGCTGTAGTGGTCGGAACCAGCCAGCGTATACCACGTCTTGCCATCCTGCGATACCAACACATTGGCAGGCTCATAAAAGCTGAAGTCGTTGGTGCCGTAGTTGTTGCCCCGCACCACGAAGTCCACGCCGTAAGGGTGGTTGGGATCGTTGGTGATCAGTTGGTCAAAGCGGTAGATGATGTAGCCGCCGAAGTTGCCCAAAGATACCAGCATATTCATACCAGTACCACTCTGCGGGAAGCCTGCCAGCGTCCGCTCCGGCATGGTTCCATAAGTACCTGTTGCGTTATTGGCGTTGTTGGTGTACTGGCTGGCCAGACACAGATATTCCTCCACCGCTGTGGGGGTATCCATAGCGTTATCCCGCTGGTACACCGTAACATTAAAGCGCAGCTTGCGGCCAGTGGTAGACTCTGCCAGCACATAGTAGGTCTTTTCCATCCGCCGGGAATGCAGTCCGCTGGCCTCAAGCTCGGAAGCATTGACAGGCAGCACGTAGAAGCCATCCTTCTGCTCCAGTGCAGCGCCCTCTGCCTTGTATTGTTCATCGGTGAGATAGACTTTCTTTGCCTCAGTATTAAAAAGGAAAGAAGCGGTCTCTGCATTGCGGTCAAGTATCATGCTAAATCTGTTCTGTGCCGTCTGCACTGGAGTATAGAGGGTCGCATTTTCTACCTTGACCTCTTGGATGGGGCTGTCTGTGTCCTGCTCCCACGCCAAGAATACATGTTCCTTTTCTACCTTAATCCTGTTACAGAACCAGTCGCTCTCAGGGTATTTCGGTAGTATTCCACGGGTAAACAGAACTCTTTCGGGCGCAAAGGTTGTTTTGCTTAAATCGCCCTGCGCACGTGTCACAGCGCAAAAACCTTCACTGTCATATTCTGGTGTCCAAAGAGGTGTACCGGTTGCAGGGCCGCTATTATCAATAATCGTATAGCCTTTGGCAGGGCGGACTAAGATGTGGTCGACGGCGGCAGGAATCTCAATCACATTGAAGGTGCCATTTCCGACAGCTCTGGTCTCTGCCTTCATGGTCAAGGGTTGCTTAGTTCCGTCACCAAAGACCGCATACACTTCGGCCAACGGCAATACGTTAAACTGCAGCTCACCCTGTAGCGTCGGATCGTCCACCGAAGTGGCTGTCAGCACAAGAGCATTTTTCACTTCTGTGCCCTTGATCGCAATGCTGGATTGTCCGTCCCAAGGATTCTTTGCTCTGTACGGCATCACGGAGGGATCGTTGACTGTCCAATTACAGACCACCGGCTCGCCCTTTTCGTTGGTGGCAGTCACGGTGACCTTCTCGTTCCAAATGACGCTTTCCTTGTCTGTGGTCAGCGTCAGCTTGGGAGTGGTCACGCCGCCTGCCTCCACCGTCACCGCGGCGTAGGCGGGGGAGCTGACGACATTGTTGGTACTCTTACCCTTGGCGCCGTTGGCCCACACATACCAGTCGCCTGCTTCGGGGAAGGTGATGCTGGCCGCACCGCTGGAGTCGGTGGTGACGCTCTGGGCGTCGCTGGCAAACAGCGTCTTGCCGTAGTAAACGGTCTGCGTACCGCAGACGTTATACTGCGTCCCGCTGGGACTCATCATGTTCGTCTGCGCTGTCTTGCAGGTGATGACCTTGGCCTCGCCCGCCGTGGCGGTATAGCTGTGGGTGGGTGCGTCGCCATCCATGAAATACTGGAAGCCCGCGTAGGCGTCACTCCAGAAGCTCCAGTCGTCGAACATCGCCACGTCCACCACGTCGCCATCTTTCAGGATGATCCAGTCCGCCGTGGCGCCGGTGTTGCCCGACATGATGGGGTACACATGGTTCACATAATAGGTCAGGTTCTGATCGTGGCCCCAGAACTTCGTCATAAACATACTTCCGGCGGCACCGGACACGGTAAGCGCGTCGCTATCTGCCGTCAGCTTGCCGCCGTTCAGGTACTCCTGCTCCAGCATTTTGATGAACAGGTGCAGCACCGTAGGCTGCTCGCCCGCGTCCGCACGGGTGTATTGGCCCAGGCCGTAGTCGTCCAGATCAAAATACTCCACCGTTACCGGGACATAGGCCAGCGTTTTGCCGCTGGTGCCGTTTTTGTACTTCCCGTTATCCGACAGGGAGAAATAAACCGTGACCTTGCTGTTGTCTTCACCCGCGGCAAACGCCAGCGTGGGGATCAGGCTCAGCACCATCATCAGCGCCAGCAGAAGCGAGAGGATTCTCTTTTTCATCGCGTGATTTTCCTTTCTCTTTTGTATTTTTCTTATCTTAAAAGGCCGTGAGGCCTAAATTTTTGCGCATATGCGCAAAAACATAAAGCGATATCGCTTTATGAGGAGATCTTCTGGACTTGAGGAGGCTGGGAGAGGGGAGCGCCCCCTCTCCCGCCCGGAGAAAAGCGGCTTATCACCGTAGTCAGCCGCAAAAAATAACGCACAGCCAAACCCGGCTATGCGTTGTGGAAAAACAAAAGCGCATGGCCCAAATGACCGTGCGCCGCACCTCTCATTTTGGCTTCGGGAATGGCAAAACCAACCGGCCCGGTGCATAGCGTATCTGACTTAGCCCCCTCGCGCCGCGTTTCCGCGCCGCCCAAGGCATCACAGTGACCTTCTCGCGGGGCCTCTCACCCCATTCCGCCGCCGGGTGTTGTTTTCGCATTCGCGTTTGTTCCCCGGCGCACCGTCCGTATCTTTAGTTGTCGTAATGTAGTGTATCACATCGAAACGGGAATTGCAAGGGAGATGTCCGGTGTTTTTTACGAAAACAGTTGACAGGGCAGGGAGGGGGCATCCCGGCCTTAAAGGTGGTTTTCGGGCGGTTTTGCGGAGGACTTTCGGGACGAAGAGAGAAGCAGGAGAAAGGCATTGGCGCTTTTCGCGCCAATGCCTATTCACAGCAGCCCGCAGTGCGAGCTGCCGCAAGGGTTTGCGGGTTTTGGAAATTGACGCTTTTTTCGAGGTTCCCGGAACTGTTTGACGCTAAATTTGGGAAAAGTCACCGCAAAGCCCCGTGTCACAACGGTTTGCGGCGGCGCTTTGATAGAAAATCGGTACGCTTTATACCGTTGTAGTCGGCGGAAGTCTCCGTAGCAGCTCAAATCTTGCTACGCCATAAACAAAGATAAGCGGCGGCTGGGAATTGATAACTTTCTGATAATAGTGTGGCTTCCCCATAGCTTTTCTCTGCCTTTTACGGTATTGTGTACCGTTACAAAGGAGGTCGATTTTATGCCAAAACGACGAGCAAACGGAGAAGGCAATATCCGAAAGCGCAAGGATGGCCGATGGGAGGGCCGCTACACAGTCGGTCACGATCCGGAAACCGGAAAAGCCATCATCAAGAATGTTCTCGGCAAGACGCAGTCCGAAGTCAAGGAAAAGCTGAAAAAGGCAATCGAGGAAAACGTGGGCATCGACTACGGACGGGCCAAGACCTACACGGTGGGGACATGGCTGGAGGTCTGGCTGGAAAACTACGCAAAAATCAAGCTGCGCCCATCGACCTTCAAAACCTCGCAAGGCTTTCTGAAAAACCACATCAAGCCGCAAATTGGCAGCATCCCGCTGGCAGACTTGACCTCTCTGAACTTACAGCAGTTCTACAAGCACCTGTTGGACGGTGGCCGGGTAGACCGCATTGAGGCCAAGAAAAAGCCGAAAGGTCTGGCGCCCAAAACAGTGCGCAACATCCACCAGATGATCGGCTCGGCATACAATCTCGCCATCGAACAGTGTCTTGTCGCGAAAAATCCAACGCAGGGCTGTGCCCTGCCAAAGGTGGAGCACAAGGAGATGAAGACCCTGACCGCCGACCAACTCAGTGCCTTCTTCCAAGAGGCCAGGGACAGCGGCGTGTACGAGCTCTACTACCTCGACCTCGCCACCGGACTACGCCGTGGGGAACTACTGGGACTGAAATGGACGGACGTCGACCTCGACCGTGGCATACTGAAAATCCAACGGGCCATCTCGCGGCAGAACGGCAAGGTAGTGGAAGCCCCACTGAAAACGAAAAACGCCTACCGCACACTGCCGTTGTCGGCAGACGCGATAGACGTTCTAAAGGCACAGAAAAACAAGGTGGGAAGCAGCGAATGGGTATTTCCATCGCCCACCGGAGGCCCCATGTCCCCGGACAGCGTCCTGCATATGCTCCAGCGGGTGCTGAAACGGGCAGGGCTGCCCCGCATCCGATTCCACGATC
>OLFV01000241.1_pt1 | contig 67017 bp, 56 predicted proteins | sample 1605551 | NCBI WGS metagenome assembly OLFV01 (sample SAMEA3888922, study PRJEB22519) | human gut metagenome | biome: human gut; feature: human-associated habitat; material: faeces | place: Denmark | collected 2011 | reverse complement strand
ATGCTTGGCGATGAGCACATTGTCGAACACCGTCTGGGTCTTCCACAGGCGGATGTTCTGGAAGGTCCGGGCCATGCCCGCCCGGGTGATCTTGTCCGGGGTAGGGGAGAGGGTCTCCGTGTAAAGTCCGTCGCACTGGCCCTTGTACTGCTTTTTCATTTTGCCCTGGGGGTGGTTTTCGATGATCTTTGCCCCGTCGAACCACACCGCGCCGTTGGTGGGCTGGTACACGCCGGTGATGACATTGAAGGCGGTGGTCTTTCCCGCGCCGTTGGGTCCGATGAGGGCCACGATCTCCCCCTCGTTGACCTCCAGCTCCAGATCGTCCACAGCCACAACGCCGCCGAACTGCATGGTGATGTGATCCAGTCTCAAAAGCTGCTCACTCATGGCTGTACCGCCTCCTTAGTTGCTTTTTTCTGCCGCTTTTTCAGGAGATCCGGCAGCTCTTTATCTCCCATGATGCCCTTTCGGAAGAACAGCACCACCACCATGATGATGACGGAGAACACCACCATGCGGAAGCCAGTCCGCAGGAACGGCACCTTGAAGCTGCCGATGTAGGTCTCGGTATCCAGAAACCGCAGCCACCACTCGCTGGCCGCCACGTACAAAAACGCCGCAATGCAGCTTCCGGAAATGGAGCCGATGCCGCCGATGACCACAATGAGCAAAATCTCATAAGTCATGGCCGTGGTAAACACCTTGGCCTGCGCCTGATTTGCAAACATGGCGAACATTCCGCCGCCCACCCCGGCAAAAAACGAGCTGATGCAGAAGGCCAGCCGCTTGTGGCGGGCCAGATTGATGCCCATGGCCTCTGCCGCCACCTCATCGTCCCGGATGGCCTTGAAGGCACGGCCGTAGGTGGAGTTGATCAGCAGTACGATCACCGCCACGCACACCCCCGCCAGCAGAAACGGTACGAAGGTGGACAGCCGCAGGATCACCTTGCCGTCGGCATTCTGGATATTGAAGCTGGAGAAGGTGGGGAAGTTTTTCAAGGCGTTGGCGCCGTTGGTCACAGGGCCGAGGGGGTCCCACTGGAAAATGGCCCGGATGATCTCCGCGAAGCCCAAAGTGGCAATGGCCAGATAGTCGGACTTCAGACGCAGCACCGGCAGGCCGATGAGCCACGCCACCGCTGCCGCCACGCAGCCGCCCAGAAACAGGGCCAGCAGAACGCCCAGCACCAGCCCCACAGCCCCCCCGCCGAACAGCTCCGGCAGGGAGAAATTCACGGCGGAGCCGTTATAGAGATAGTACACCGCTTCCCGGTCCGCCGTGGGAATGGTGAGAATGGCGTAGGTGTAAGCGCCCAGCAGCATGAAGCCCGCCTGTCCCAGAGAAAACAGGCCGGTGAAGCCGTTGAGCAGGTTCATGGACACCGCCACCAGCGCATATACCGCGCCCTTTTTCAGAACGGTGAACAGCATCCCCGTGGGCTTCATGGTGTTTTCCAGCAGGATGACCAGCGCCAACAGTGCCAGCGCGCAGAGCAGGGCGATCACCGTGCCCCGTTTGCTTTTCTTTTCGTTCAGCACAGTCGATCCCCCCTTACACTTTGTCCGTGACCTTTTCGCCGAACAGACCCGTGGGCTTCACGCAAAGCACCACGATCAGGATGGCGAAGGTAAAGGCATCGGAAAAGACGCTCCAATCGGAACCTTTGATGACGCTCTCGCAGATACCGATGAGAAACGCCCCCACCACGGCGCCGGGAATGGAGCCGATACCGCCGAATACTGCTGCTACGAAGGCCCGCAGTCCCGGCAGGGAGCCGGACAGGGGGACGATGGACTGGTAGTTGGTGAAGTACAGCAGGGAGCCGATGGCCGCCAGCAGAGAGCCGATGATGAAGGTCACGGAGATCACGCTGTTGATCCGGATGCCCATGAGCTGCGCGGTTTCAAAATCCCGGGACACAGCCCGCATGGCCATGCCGATCCGGGTGTGGTTGATGAGCTGGGTCAGGGCCGCCACCAGAAGTACCACCAGCACCGGCGTGACCACCGTCACATACTTGGTGGATACCCCCGCGATGGTCAGCTGGTTGGACAGACCGGGCAGGGCGGGGTACATCTGGGGCAGGCCGCCGGTGACGTAGGTCGCCAGATTTTGCAGCAGATAGCTGACGCCGATGGCGGAGATCATCACCGACATCCGGGGGGCTGTCCGCAGAGGCTTGTAGGCCGCCCGCTCGATGATGAAGCCCAGCAGCACCGTCAGAATGATCATCAGGGGAATGGCCGCGGCCAGCGGCAGGCTGGCGCTGAGGTAGACCATCATCAGACCGGCTACCATGAATACATCGCCGTGAGCAAAGTTGATCAGCCGCAGGATGCCGTAGACCATGGTATAGCCGATGGCGATGAGGGCGTACTGCCCGCCCAGCGATATGCCGGAGAGCAGAATGGAGATGCCGTATTGCACGGGGAACCCTCCCTTTTCTTTCAAGTTTTACGCGGAAGGCACGCGGCGGAGCCGTCTTGAAAAAAGCCGCAGAGCGGCTGCTTTCGGGGCGGTCCCGGCCTTGGCGTGTTCACGCGAACCGTCTGTAAACGGTAAGACCGCCTGGCGGGGGAGTCCCCGCCAGGCAGGTCGGCAGGATCGGATCAACCGGCTTTCTGCATCGTTTCCAGAGCCCAGGCGTTGTTGGCGGTGTCAGCCACCTTGATGTAGGCAGTGTCGCGGATAGCGTCGCCGATGTCGTCAAAGGCGATGTCGCCGGTGACGCCGGTGTAGGTCACACCGGGCAGCGCGGCCTTTACAGCGGCGGGATCGGTGGAGCCGGCGGCCTTCAGAGCCTCCAGCGCCACATAGTAGGCATCATAGCCCATGGCGGTGACGGCCGCGATGGTGTCATTGCCGCCGTTGTTGGTCATGGCGGTGGCGTCCTCGTTCAGCCAGGCCTTGATGCCCTCGTCGAATTCGGGAGAGCCGCCCTCCTGATAGAAGGTGGAGACATACAGCTTTACGTCAGAGCCGGAAGCGGCTTCCAGAACCATGTTGCTGTCCAGCGTATCGGAGCCCAGAATGGGGATCTCCAGACCCATGGAAGCAGCCAGCTTCACGATCTGAGTGGAGTAGGAAATGGACACGGGGCAGAAGATGACTTCCGCGCCGGAGGAGGCAGCCTTCGACAGGTAAGTGCTGAAGTCGGAGGTGTTGGTGGGGAAGGAGTCGGTGATGACCTCGCCGTCAAAGGCGTCGGTGAAGTACTTGATCAGGCCCTGATCGTACTCGTTGCCCAGCTCGCCCAGGCAATAGGCCTTCTTAGCGGAGAACTTCTCCTGCGCGAAGTTGGCCAGAACGGTGCCCTGGAAGGGGTCCAGGAAGCAGATGCGGAAATAGTAGTCATTGCCCGCGGTGACGCCGGGGTTGGTGCAGGTCACGCCGATGGCGGCCAGACCCGCTTCACCGAAGATGGGGCCGCCGGCCATGGCGCAGCTGGAGCCGTAAGTACCCAGCACCAGAGAAACGTCCTTGCTCACCAGCTCAGAAGCGGCGGTAGGAGCCTTGGCGGAATCGGAGCCGTTATCGGCATAGACCAGCTCCACCTTGTAGGTCTCGCCGCCGATGTCCACGGTGGGGGTCATGTGGTTGGCGTACAGCATACCCAGCATCTCCTGCTTGCCGCCGGCGCCGGAGTCACCGGTAGCAGGCTCAAATACGCCGATCTTTACAACTTTTTCACCGGAAGCGGCGTCAGAACTGCTCTGGCTGTCGCTGCTGGCATCGCTGGAGCTGTCAGCGCCGCAGGCCGCCAGACTCATGGACATAGCCAGCGCCAGCATAATGGAAACAAACTTCTTCATTCAATTCATCCTCCTTGCGAGATCCGGACTGCTCAAAGCGTCCGCACTCTGTAGATGGATGTATTTTATGCAGATACAATACCGCCTGCAAGAGAAAATCCGCACAAAATTTTTCCTGCGGTTTTCGCAGGCTTTTCACCGAATGACCATACAGTGAAATCGAATGTATTTGATACACGGACAAATTGGCTGATTTCAGAAAATACAGCTTTTTTTGCTGTCCGTCAGAAACGGACAGTGCCTCTGGTAATTTTGACTAAGAAATTTGAGTTTCTTGGACGAAACGTAAAAGCAAAGGGCGGCCAGCACTTTATCCGGACGGTATGGCTTTCCGCGGCGGCCTCTTTGCGGGGATGAGACCATTTGAGCCGGCGAAACCGGCAACGTAAAGCGATCAGGGCCTCACCGCTTCTGGCGCAGTGAAGCTGACCGTCAACGGCGTTTCCGATGGTGGGGCAATCACCGTGACCCGGACGGATGACCAGAACAGCGAGCCTAAGGCGATGCCCCTCATCGGGAATGGGGCGGTTTCTGCGAACCTGAATAACACGACGAAGGATAGCCTCCGAGGCTTCATATACGCTTCGGATGATATGCTTATTTTGTACCAAACAGAGAAATGAAGCTTTTGATTCCGGCGGACATCGAAGGATAAGGCTACCTTGAAAATAGTCCATCGTATGCGTTATTTTCAGCGACACCTGTATAGTGCCGCTGAAATTGATGCTTATCCCTTGACTGCAAAAGCGGTCAGGGGAGTCCCTTTTTATCTCCATTTACACGGATCGAGGCTGGAAACAGGCGGCTGACTTGCCGATAAAAAACGGCCGGCAGCGTTTCACTGCCGGCCGGGAAAACCTTATATTTTTCGTTGTACATTTCATGAGCAACAGCTCGCAACTCCGGGCTGAAACACGCGAAAAGATGAGATCAGCGGTCCGTGGAGATGACCTGAACGTGCTCCTGTTCTAACCGCTCCAGGAGATCAGGATTTGTCACAGGCTTGGAAGTGACGATGCCGGTCAGTTCCCGGAAGTCTGCGAACAGGTTCACACCGGTAGCGTGGAATTTGCTTTCCACCAACAGGGCATAGATCTCCTGCGCGGATTTGATCATCTGCCGTTTTACAGCAAACTGGAAGAGGGAAGTGGTGGTGAGGCCCTGTGTCCCCCGGATGCCGGTGGCACTGATAAATGCCTTGTCAACCTGATGGGCGGCCAAAAACTGGATCGCATCGTCATCCACCACGGCCATGTCCTCCAGCATCCCGCCGCAGAAGAACACATGGACGGCGGTACCGTTGAAGATATAGGCTACGGGGATGGAATTGGTGATCACAGAGAGCCGCTGGCGGTCCCGCAGAGCATTGGCCAGCGCTTGGGTGGTAGTGCCGGCGTCGATGATGATCGTATCACCGTCCCGCACCAGAGCGGCAGCCGCCTGGGCAATGCGCTTTTTTTCATCACCGTACATCTCACCCCGCAGTTCAAAGGCCGGAACCTGAGGATTACCCTCCAGAAAAATCCGTCCCCGATCCTTGCGGATCTTGCCGCTGGCTGCCAGAGCTGTAATATCCCGCCGCACGGTGGCCGGAGAGGCAGGCAGCATCTCGATCAGCTCATTTACAGAGATGCTTCCAGACAGCCGCATGGCGGCCAGGATCTGCTCTTGTCGTTCCGTACCGTTCAAATCAAATACTCCTTTCCAGTCGCTTATTCTTTTTATAATACCAGACAGACTGGAGAGCCGCAAGTCCTGTCGGCGCTGAGTTTTACTTTTCAGCGGACTTTTTTTTCAGAAGAGGATGGATGATCGGCCACAGCAGGGAGAATACGGAGATAATGATCAGTACCAGAGAGATGGGACGAGTGAAGAAGATGGAGATGCTGCCGTTAGAAATCACCAGCGCCCGCTGGAGGTTCTTTTCCGCCAGATTGCCCAGAATCAGGCCCAGAATGATGGGAGGCATGGGGAAGTCGCACTTGATCAGGAAGAAGGCCACCGCGCCGAAGATCATCATCATGAAGATATCCAGAATGTTGTTGTTCAGCGCGTAGGTGCCCACCACGCAGAACACGAACACAATGGGAGTCAGATAGGTGTTGGACACATTGCCGATCTTGGCAAAGCCCCGGATGGCGGCATAGCCCAGAATACACATGGCAATATTGGCAAAGAACAATCCGGCGATGATGGTGTAGACCATGCCGGTCTGATCCGTGAACAGGGTGGGGCCGGGAACGACGCCCTGCATCATCAGGGCGCTGAGCATAACGGCTGTGCCTGCGTCACCGGGGATACCCAGCGTCAGCAGGGGAATCAGCGCGCCGCCGGAGATGGCGTTGTTGGCAGCTTCGGGAGCGGCAATGCCCTCGGGAACGCCTTCGCCGAACTTTTCGGGGTGCTTAGACCAGCGCTTGGCCTCGTTATAGCCAACCCAGCTGGCAATGTCGCCGCCGGTGCCGGGGATGGCGCCGATCACGGTGCCGATGACGCTGGAGCGGAGAATGGTGGGGAAGGTGGTCTTTATATCAGCCAGCGTGGGAAGAATCCGTTCCAGCTTGGCGTTGCTCTTCTCGCCGCCCTTCTTGCCATCTTCAATGTTGCTGAGGCCCTGAGAGAATGCGTACAGGGCAATCAGCGTGGGCACCATGGCAATACCGCCCATGAGATAGACGGAGCCGAAGGTAAACCGGGGAGAGCCTGTGAGGGAGTTGATGCCGATGGTGGACAACATCAGGCCGATGACGGCGCCGATGAGACCCTTGATTACGTTCTTGGAGGAAATACTGGTCACCATGCTCAGTCCGAACATGGCCAGCGCAAAATACTCGGCGGCGCCGAACTTCAGGGCAAACTTGCTCAGCAGGGGCGCCGTCCACAGCAGCATCACGGCGCTGAACAATCCGCCGAAGGTGGAGGCCATGGTGGAGATGCCGATGGCCCGGCCCGGCTGGCCCAGCTTGGTGGCCATGGGATAGCCGTCCAGCACGGTGGCGGCGGAGTTGGCGGTACCGGGGGTCTTAATCAGAATGGCGGTGATGGAGCCGCCGTAAATAGCGCCGCAGAAGATGCCCAGCAGCATCAGAATACCGGCATTGCCCTCCAGAGAGAGAGTCAGGGGCATCATAATACTCAGGCCCATGATGGAAGACAGGCCGGGCATGGCGCCCACCAGAATGCCGATCAGAGTGCCGAAGAAAATGACGCCGATATGATAGGGCTGGAGCACATAAGCCAGCGCAGTCATCAATGCTTCCATTGTTGTACGCTCCTTTCCGTCAGAACAGGATCCCCTGAGGCAGAGGCAGCTTCAGGGCCACGGAGAAGATCACAAAGACCGCCACCAGAACGCCCACATCCACGCCAGCCAGCACAGGGATCCGCTTTTCGCCCATCAGCAGCATCACCGCGGGGATCATGAAGGCGGCGGCGATCATAAAGCCCACAAAGTACAGCAGGGCGCAGAAAGCTGCCAGAATCAGAATGCCCACGCCCACGCGCTTGAGCTCGGGGCCGGCGTGGAAGGGCGCTTCCCGTCCGGACTTGTCTCCAAGGCTTTCAATCAGCAGCAGAATGGACAGGATGCCCAGCAGAACAGCCAGCACCTTGGGCCAGCTCCCGGGGCCGATGGAAGCATCGTTGCTGGCAGGCAGAGCGGAAGCCGCAACAAACGTAGCCACGGAGACCGCCAGCAGAACGATGGAAATACCGACGTTGTATTTTTTCAATTTGGTGTCCTCCTTTGCGAAAAAGCGGTGAGACCCGGACGCGCGAACGCGGGGGTCTCACCGTTCTGCGTTGTGAGATTTACTTCAGCAGGGACTCGTAGTAGCTGTGCTGGGCGGCAACGAAGTTCAGCATATCCTCGTTGCTCATCTCTTCCACGGGCTGGAAGAAGAAGCCCTCCTGAGTGGCCTTGTAGGCATCGGACACAGCGGCGGGAGCAAATGCATCCTGCAGGAAGGAGATGATCTCGGGATCGGTGTCGGCCTTCACAGCCACCATGATCCAGCTGTTGACCTGCATGTCAGCCAGCTCGGTATACAGCTCGCCCATGGCAGGCACGTCGGGATAGGTGGACAGACGCTCGTTGGAGGTCACAGCCAAAGGCACCACGTTGCCGCCGTCCATCTGGCCCACGGCAGCGCCGGAAGCGGTGATGGCAGCCTGCACCTCGCCGCTGACCACAGCCACAACGCTGTCGGCGGCGGAGTCATAGGAAACGGTCTTCAGATCCAGACCCAGATCCTGGGTCAGAGCCAGATAAGCCAGGTGGGGAGCGGCGCCAGCGCCGGTATCGGCCACGGTGACCTCGCCGGGATGAGCCTTGGCGTAGTCAACGAACTCCTCGAAGGTCTGATAGGGAGCGTCCTTGCTCACGACAAACAGATAGGGGTCATTCTCAATGCAGGCCAGAGGCACGAACTGGTCAGAGGTGATGTCAGTGTTGCCCAGCACGTTGTTGAGCACCAGGTCGCAGTTCAGCACACCGATGGTGTAGCCGTCGGACTTGGCATTGACAAACTGGCTGGCGCCCACCAGACCGGAGCCGCCGGTAACGTTGGAAACAATGAAATTCTTGGTGACAACGCTCTTGTCAACAGCGTCCAGCACGCCGCGGACGCACAGGTCAGTGGTGCCGCCGGCGCCGTAGGGCACCACTACGGTGATGTCCTTGGTGGGATAGTCGACCGTGGTAGTGGCGGCGGAATTGTCGCTGTCGGTGGAGGCATCGGCGGACGGGGTCTCAGTCTTGCTGCCGCAGGCGGTCAGGGTGGACAGAGCCATCGCGGTGACCAGCAAAGCGGCAAAGAGCTTCTTTACGTTCTTCATCATCTTTACTCCTCTTTGTTTTTTCATATATACGAACACCCGAATAGGTGTTACGCAGCATATCAGTCGGCCCTGATCTCCAGGGCGGGGCGCTCCGCCATGAAGCGGCGCACCGTGTCATAATCCGGTACTCCGGCGGTCGCGCCGAAGGCCTGAACAGCGTGGGCGGAGGTGGCGGTGGCGAACCGCACGCAGTCTTCCAGATTTCCACCGTGGCCCAGTTCTGTCAAGAATCCTGCTACAAAGGCATCGCCCGCACCGGTGGTCTCCGCCACAGGCACGGTATAGCGCCCGCAGTAGAATGCCCGGTCCTTGTTCTTGCAGTAGCAGCCGCGGGTCCCCAGCTTGATAGCCACGGTCCCCACGCCCCGTTCCAGAAAGTAGTCGGCGATTCGGCGTTCATCCTCCGTCCCGGCGATGCAGGCGGCCTGCTCGATCGAGGGGAGGAAGTAATCCAGATGGGGGTAGCAGGGGGCAATGGCGGTCCATTTACCGGTACGGTCCTTCGTCACATCCATGCAGGTAGTGACGCCCTTGGACCGGGCCAATTCCAGCAGCCGGGCAGAGCCTTCGCCATCAAATGCAGGCAGATGAAACGCGCCGCCGATCTGGAGAATATCCACCTTGTCCAGCAGACTCAGGTCCACGTCCTCAAAACAGAACTTTGCGCTGGTACCGGGATACTGGAGAAAGTGGCGGTCACCCCGGTCATTGATCAGGATGAGGGACCGGGTCTGGTCTGTGTCGGTGGAGCGCTTGGCGTAATCCACGCACACGCCGGCTTCCTGTGCGATCTTCAGGCAGTTGTCTGCCAATGCATCCCGGCCAGCCAGAGTTACGAGGTAGACCTCGTTTCCCAGCTTTGCCAAATCAATGGCGTTGTTATTGGCATCGCCGCCGCTTTTTACGGCAATTTCCTCTACGCTGTCGGCGTCATTGTCAAAGACGATCTCGGGCACGGGGTGCACCAGCAAATCTGCCATCATCTCGCCTACGCAAAGGACTCTCATAGCTGTTCACCCCTTTGTGATCATTGTGGTGATTATTTAATGATTCCTAATTAACGAAACAATCATAACGCAATGATTGTTTGATGTAAAGACACGAATATGTAGAATCGAGGGCTTATATTTTGTGCAGACTGCAGAAAAATGGGAAAGTTTTACGGTTACAGTCCCTGAAACAACCGGATCTTCTGGCGGGCCACAGCAGTAATATTGTCCTTGGCCTGCTTGCACATTTTATAGAAATCACGCTGGCCCACACTGGCCTCCAGGCCCTCCATATAGGCCATCCGCAACTCAGTGGCAACATTGATTTTGCGGATACCCAGTTCGATCGCCTTGCGGAGCATCTCGTCGGGAGTGCCGGAACCGCCGTGGAGCACCAGCGGGGGAGTATCCAATTTGCGGCAGGCGGTCAGCCGGTCAAAGTCGAAGTGAGGCGTACCTTTATAAAGACCGTGCGCGTTGCCGATGCCGATTGCCAAGGCGTCACAGTCCACCTGAGCACAGAACCGCTCGACTTCGCCCACATCCACCAAATTCAAGTGATCGTGGGACATTCCGTCCTCTACACCGCCGATGGCGCCCAGCTCACATTCCACAGAAACGCCTACAGCATGGGCGCTGCGGATCACGGCCAGACTCTCCCGCACGTTTTCCTCAAAGGGATGATGGGAACCATCATACATCACGGAGGTAAAGCCGGCCCGCAGGCACACCACAGTCTGCTCATAGCTGACGCCATGGTCCAGATGCAGAACGACAGGCACCTTGCTGTCATTGGCAGCCCGCTGAACGGCATCTGCCAGATACCAGAGGTTTCCGGCGTTAATGGCACCCTGACCGATACTGAGAATGACGGGATAATTCTCGGTGTCGGCGGCCTCCATAACGGCTTCGATCCCATCGATGTTATCAATATTGAAGTGGGGAATAGCAGTTTCCCGCTGATTCGCAATTTCCAGAACTTCTTTCAATGTAGCAAGCATGTCATCCTGTCCTTTCGCGCGGACTTAAAAATCGGCGCATGAATTTCATGTACAAATTATCACAAATCTGATTACTAATCAATAATTTTGATTGAGAAATAATCAATTCTACGTTTTAATGATTTTTTAATGATTTATTTGTGAATATTTACATGATTGAATTCGCGTTTTTCTCATGATATGATCGTTGCAATCATTCTTGAAGAAGGTGGATTTTACGAAAGAGCCTGTTATGTTGGACCACGCCGGCGCTTGGCGCGTGTATCTGGGCGGACGCAGCATCCGCGCCCTACGGGGGGAAAACGCGCCCGTAGACGATCACTTTCCCGAAGAGTGGATCGCTTCCACCGTGGAGGCTGCCGGAGCGGGCGCCTTGCCGGGAGCCGGTCTCAGCCGCCTGCGGGAAACGCCCTATTCCACGCTGCGGGATAAAATTGCCTCCGCGCCGGGCTTCTGGCTGGGCGAAGAATTCGTCCGGCAGCACGGTCCGGACTGCGGCGTACTGCTAAAGCTGCTGGACGCTGCGGAGCGCCTGAATGTGCAGGTCCATCCTTCCAGAGACAATGCCCGGCGTTTTTGGGGATTACCGTATGGAAAGCTGGAGTGCTGGTATTTTCTGGACGGAAGGAGCATAAACGGACAGCCTCCTTATTTTTATCTGGGCCTGCGGCAGGATGTTGACAGGGCGAGGCTTCAGCAGGCATTTTACAGTGGCGACTTCCAACGGGTGCTGGACTGCATGTACCGTTTTCCCGCCGTGCCGGGCCAAACGGTTTTGGTGGAAAGCGGCGTTCCTCATGCCATTGGCGCCGGGTGCTTTTTAATGGAGCTGCAGGAACCCAGTGACCTGACGCTCCGTCTGGAAAAGCGCACAACCTCCGGTACGGAGGTTTCAGATGACTGCTGCCATATGGGAACTGGCTATGACGCACTGTTTTCCATGGTCCGGTATGAGCATTTCACGGAAGAAGAGACTCGAAACGCCTACTTCATCCCGGCCCGTGTCCTGAAAACGGATGCCGGCGGAACCATTACCCAGCTGCTGGGATATGACCGGTGCCCTTATTTTTCCATGGAGGAAATTCAGGTGCGGACAGCGCTGACACTGAAAAGCCGCCCCGCCTTCTATGGCCTGTTTGTTCTCTCAGGTCGCGGAAGTCTGCAATGCGGTGAAAAACGCATGTCTCTGACCCCCGGAGATCAGATATTTGTTCCCGGAGACACCCCTGCAATAACCCTCTCATCGAACCTGCGCCTGATCCGCTTTTTTGGCCCACAGTAAAAGAGCCGGCATCTGCCGCCCCTTCAGTCTGTCGAGGAACCCAGTCTGCTCCTGAGTACAGACCGGGTTCCTCGACAGACTGAAACGACCGTCTACATTGATATAGACGGTCGTTTTCAAAAAAGTTTCACAAAATGTCAATTTTCATACCGGGTCCAGTCCGGGTCCGCATTGAGGCTGGTCCAGGTCTCGTAGCTGCCGGCCTTGTGCCTGTAATCGTGGGAGTTGGTAGCCTCCTGAATGGCCAGATAGAACCAGTCACCGGGCCTGCAATCCGGCCAGACGTTCATGCCGGGCAGCAGATCGCTAGGGTCCTCCGGGACCCGGTTCAGCATCCGGTTGATCATGGTCACGGCCTGGGCGCGGGTGATATAGGCGTCAGGGCGGAAGGTGCCGTCCTGGAAGCCGCTGATCCAGCCTAACTCTGCCGCCCGCTCGATATACGCCTTGGCCCAATGGCCCTCGATGTCGGAGAAGGTGCGGCTGCCGTTGCTCTTGCCGGTGTCGAACCGGGCGCAGATGGCGGCAAACTGGGCCCGGGTGATGGGTGCCGACGGATCAAAGGTTGTGGCGCTGTGACCCTGCACAATGCCCAAACCGGTCATGGTGGAGATGGCGGTGTTGGCCCAGTGACCGTCCGGTACGTCAGTGTAGGTGCAGCCGGTCAGCAGGTTGGCATCACGGACGGAGTCCTTCAGCAGGCGGAAGAAGATGGTGGCCACGCCTGCCCGCGTCATGCTGTCATTGGGACGGACTGTACCGTCTGGCCCACCGACGATATAGGCATAGTGGTCATCGGTGAACAGTGCAGGCACTGCGGCCTCAGCATTGTAGACAGTGATCCTGCTGTTTTTGGCTGTATCGGTCGGGTGCTTGCCCCCGTCCAATCGGTAGCCCTCAGGCGGCACGGTCTCGACCCAGTAGTAATCGCCGCTTTGGGAGACCTCTGCCTGTGTCCAGCCGTACCGGTTGGTCTCATAGACGCCGAGCCTTGTATCGGATCGGGTCCCGACACGCCACAGCTCAAATTTCGCGCCGCTCAGCGGCGTACCGTCCCCGGCATCGAGCTTGGTGAGCCGGAGCGTGTAGCCGGTGTCATCATCGTCGCCGCTGCTGTTGCGTGTCCACTGCGCGTACAGATGAATATGGTCTGTTACCGTGATCGAAGAGCCGGGGACATGGTGCGTGCCGCTCCCATCGCGCTGAGTGTTCCAGCCGACGAAAGAGTGCCCGTCGCGGACGTAGCCGTTTTCGGATACCACGGCCAAATCTCCGAAGATGTAGCTGCGGCTGTCGACCGTTTCGCCGGAATCGGCCTCGTTTCCGTGGTAAAACACGGAGTAGTGCGCGGTCATCCTGGTCCGGCAGACCTTGGAGGGGATCATGACAGGTGTGATGGTACCGCCGTCGGATACTGTACCGCTGATATGAGCGGCGGTGTTCAGAGAACTGCCGCCGGAGAAGTCCGCTGCCGCCAGTACGCCGGTGCATTGCAGTGCCATCTTGACGGAGGATTTTCCCGCAATCGCGGCTTTCCAACCGGGCAAGGGGGCGCAGGTGACGGTGACCGTATGGCCGGAGACGCTGGCCGTGCCGCCGAGGATGCCGGCGCCGTCAAAGGTGTAGAGGAACTTGCCGACAGCGTCTGTTTTCGCCGTCAGGAGGTTGTCCAGCTCCACCACAAAGGACATGGGCTTGATATCGGCTGTCATTTGCAGCATACTGAGCAGGCTGTCCGACATGGTGTAGGTCACGGTATAGGGGATTTCATAAACGCCGCCGGACAGGTCCGCGGTTTCCTCTAATTCCGGCTTCGTGGTAGTGATGTCCACTGAGCCGAAGTCGGTGGTGGGCTGTGCCAGCGCCACCGCGCAGCCGTTTCCGGACACATCGGGAAGAGTGAACTTGACCTTGCCTGTGTTGCCGGTTTTCTGTGCCGCAAAAACCTTCGGCGCTGCGCCGGTGCTCACAGCGCCGGTTTCATCCACCGGCAGAGTAAGCACATAAACAGGTAGATCGTTGTTTACCATCAGCCCGTCCACCGTCAGTTCGGCCGTACCGTCCCGCTGCGTCCAGAAGGTGGCGAAGGGATCAGCCCAACCGTTGCCGTTGGAAGCGGTTTTCAAGGCCGCCTTGCTGTCGGTGCTGGCGTTGCCCAGCTTGATGTTCAGGCTGTCCGCCGCAGGGGTGACGGTCTTGGTATTCTGCGTCATGGTCACAAGGCCGCTCTCCAAATCAAAGCGGTCGGCAATGTAAACATGGCCTTTGCTTGGCGAGGCAGATACATTTGCTGCAAGCGTGACGCTTTGTGCCTTGCCTGCGTTCAGCTCCACGGTCGGCGTTCCATTCTCAACATAGATCCCGGCTTCACCGCCTGTTGTGGAGGTGTTGCCCGTCACCTCGCCGCCGTTCATTATGAACTTGGCGCTGCCCTTGTGTACTTGTACTGCGCCGCATGGACCGCTGTTTCCGCTGATCGTGCCGCCATTCATGGTGAAGGAGCAGCTACCCTGCTGCAGCTCGACTGCCGCGCCGTATTTGCTGCCGCTGTTGGTGTTGTTGCAGATCTCACCGCCCTGTTCCAGCGTCGCGTGAGAATCACCACCGTTAGGGGCGATAAAGAGCGCCGCGGCATTTTTGCCGGAAGAAGAGTAATTGTCATTGATCTTGCCATAAATGGTTAGATTTGAACTGTTATGAACGTAAGCCGCCCCGTGAGAAGTAAGCTCATTCTTGTGGATGATGCCATCTTCACCAAGAACAACTTTGGCGGTCTGCAAACGGAGTGGGATGGCACCGCTTACTTCGGTAATTTCACCGTTGAGTTGGACGTTCTTATTGGAAACGCAGTTAACGCCAATCGTTTGCGTTAGCTTCCTGATCGTGGAGTCCTTTTCAGTAAGGAAACGATTGTCCACACCGGTCACATAGACCGCGCTGCCGCCGCCGGAGATCTCTTCAATCACAGCGGTAGAGGTCAGGACTGCACTGGTATTTTCGCCGCGCAGGTGAATGGCCGTGCCGTCCCTGCCCTGCCACATATCGGCATTGCCGGTGATGCTGCTGATCGTGCCACCGACGGTCACTTCGCCGCCGTCCGCGTAGACCGCGCGGCCATTGATATTTCTGATCTTGGCGCCGTTCTCCATTTCAAGGCTGCCGCCCTGCAGCCAGACCGCGCCGGCGGGGCCGACGGAGCCTGCATCGCCTTTGCTTCGTGTGATCGACGAAGCATCCTCAATCACGCTGCCGGATTTCATGACCAGTTTGGCCTGATCTGTCACCCGTACAGCAGACATACCGCCGAAGTTCCGCAGCACCGCGCCATCACCCAGCGTGATCGTGGTGGGGACGGTGGCGTTGGAGGCGATGATGGCGTCCTGCACACAGGTCTTGTTGTCGATTGAACCATCACTGACGGCCTGAGCAAACACCGTGCCGCTTGTCTTGCCGGCATCGTCAAAAATGATGTTCGTCAGGGTCAGACCGGCGCCCTCACCGCCGGTGTGCGTCTGCACCTCAATCATGGCGGGGTTGTACCAGCTTCGGGCGTGGTCGCTCTGCGGGTCAAACTCCGTCCCCCGGGAGATAGTGACAGGATTATTGGGATCAAGGCTGGTGATCGTCAGGTCTTTATCGTAGTACCGTGCGCACTTAGTCATAGTCAGGTTACTCATGACATAGATCGTTGAGCCGTCCTCTGCCTCTGTGACCGCCTTGGCCAGCGTGGCGTAGGGTGCGCTTTGCGAGCCGTTACCGGCCGTATCGTCACCTGCGCTGCTGACATAGACCGCCGTGCCCCCGTCGGCATAGGCCGCTGCCGGAAGGAGTGTGAGACACAGCACAAGTGCCATCAGGGATGACAAAATCCTTCGTTTCATAAGTTTCTTTCCTCTCTTAAATATGATTATATAAAAGTAGCCAGACACAGGCTGTACCGGCTGGATTTATACCGCAGCGGTGCTGCCGCCCTTGAAGCGGAAGTGAATTGTTTGGCAGTGATGGCCAAAATCCGTCAAAATGCAAAAAAATGCGGGGGGGGGTGGACTGGCTATTTGTATATTTTACCATGCGCGAACATAAAAAGCAAGGCGTTTGCAGAGTTGACAGACAGAGTTTGCGCTAAGTGAGCTTGTTAAGAAATTGATGATCCGCTGCGGAACCGGGGGGTGCCTCCTTACCTATATAGGATACGGGCTGAAAGAGGAAAAAAACAAGCGAACGCGCTCGAATGACCATGCCAGATTTTCGGCACAAACCGTGCCAAAATTGTTGGCTCGTGCGGATAGCTGTCATATAATGGAGAAAAAAGCGGAGAGATCACCATGTTTGTCGAACGATTTGACGGACTGATGAATATTGCGGAACTTTCCAACAGCCAGCTGGGACGAGAGATCAGCATGAATCCCCCCCGTATCGGACGGCTGCGCTCCGGTGCACGGCCTCTGCCGAAGCACCACGAGTTTCTGCCCGGGATGTGCGCTTATCTGGCAGCGCACCTACCTTGCGGGAATGATCCGGTGAGAAACCGTACAGCGGGGCAGAACTGCCCGATTCCGTAATAGATAAAACCCCCGGATACCTTGCTCCCCTGACAGGGAGGATAAGGTATCCGGGGTTTTTATTCCTGAGTTTGCAGGCTTTCCGTATGGCGGTCAATTCTCTTTTCTGCCTGCGGATGTCCTTGCGAAAGAGGGCGTCTGCCATACCAGGCCTGCGCCGGTAGGCAGATAGGCGGGTACTGTTTGGGCAAAGACTTCCAGACCCATAGGGCCGGTGCAGTGACAGACACCGGCACAGGTGATGGAGCTGTGCCGGAAATAGTCTGCCGCCCGGGCAATGCGTTCCGGGTCCGGGGGTACCAGGTGGGTACCGCCGAAAACGGCCTGGATGGGCCGCTCCGGGAAGCGCCGTTCCACCGTGGAGAGAATGTTGCGGATGCCGTTGTGGGCGCATCCGGTGAGTACCACCAGCCCTGCTGGGGTATCCACCACACAGACCTGCTCCTCCGGGAAGGTATCCAGGACAAGGCGGCCGTCCGGGCCCTCCATGACCGAGGAGGGATGGACCGCCTCTTCCGGTCCGGGGGCCGGAAAGTTTTCCAGAAGATACACATGCGGAGCGATCTGTATGCAGTCATCTGCCAGACAGCGGAAGCCGGTCAGCCCCTGCTGGAAGAACCAGGATGCCTCCATGGGCGGGCCTACCAACTCCAGCGTCTGGGAATAGGTTTCCTGCTGAGGCGGGTCGCACCGGTGATCCCACCACTTCCGGATGAAAAAGCCGCTATGGGCATAAATGGGTACGTCCGGCGGAAGGAGCTCCGCCAGGCGCAGAAAACCACCGCAGTGATCCCGGTGGTTGTGACTGAACGCCACGGCAGTGACCCGCCGGAGGTCGATACCCAGCTTCTCCGCGTTCCGCAGGCAGGCGTCCCGCTCCCCGGCGTCGAACAGCAGGCGGGTGTCCCCCTCCTCCAGGTAGACGGACAGGCCGAATTCCCCCTCAAGGCCGGGGTACAGAACGGCGTTTTCTGATAAGACAGTCAGCTTCATGGCAGGCTCTTCTCCTTGTCAGTTGTTAAAAAAACGGAGGAAACGCCGGGGCGTCTCCTCCGTTTTTGTATGGTCGGGGAAATTACTGAACGGCAACAGTGCGCTGGAAGGTATCGATCCAGGCTTCCTTGTTGGCGGTGATGTAGGCCTCGTCAAATTCCTTCAAGGCGTTCATGGACTCGTCGCCGAAGGCCAGATAGGTCTTCAGGGAATCGTCCATGGTGGCGTTCTTGTTCACGGGGGCCTCGTTCATGACCTCAGCGATCTTGTCCTGGGTGTCCTTGCTGATGAGGTATTCCACAAACAGCTGGGCCAGCTCAGGGTTCTTGCAGTTCTTCACCACGTTGGCGGTAGCGGGAGCGGAGAAGGAACCCTCGGCGGCGTCCACCCAGACCATGTTCAGGCCGCTGTCGGTCAGGCTGGGCATATTGATGTCCATGAACACGGCGATGTTGGCCTCACCGGTGGTGAAGGCGTTGACAACGTCGGAAGAGGTGGAATACCACAGATCGATGTTGTCCTTCTTCTCTTGCATCAGCTCCATGGCGGGGGTCACATCCTCCTGGCTGCCGCCCATGGCCTCGGCCATAGCCACCAGCATGTAGGGGCCGGCGGTGGAGGTCATGTCGGGCAGAGCCACCATGTGCGCATACTGGTCATCAAACAGACCCTCGTAGGAGGTGGGGGCGGGCAGACCGGCCTTCTCCAGAGCGTCGGCATTGTACATGATGCCGTAGCGGCACAGGGAGTAGCAGGGGCCGTAGCCGTCGGCGTTGACAGCGATGTCATACAGATCGCCGATGCTGGTGACGATGTTGGTGTCGATCTTCTCAAACAGGCCCGCCTCATTGCCGGTCTGGGCAAAGCTCTTGGTCAGCAGGGCCACATCGGCGGTGGGATCGTTCTGCTCAGCCATCAGCTTGTTGAGACGGTCGCCGTTGCCGCTGGTGGGGTCCACCACGATGGTGCAGTTGTACTTGGACTCAAAGTCGGCGGCCAGGGTCTTGAGACCGGCCTCGGCCCAGCCCCAGGTAGCAACGACCAGCTCGGCGCCGCCGAAATCCTGAGTATCGCCAGCTGCTTCGCCGTTTCCGGCGTTATCGGCGGGAGCTTCCTCCTGCTTGCTGCCGCCGCAGGCGGCCAGACTCAGGGTCATGACCAGAGCCAGCATCAGTGTAAAAATGCGCTTGCTTTTCATTTTGTTTACATCCTCCAGATTTTATTTGATGTCTTTATATACACAGAAATGCTGGGCGGGGAAGTGAAGCAGAACTTCACTGCCCTCCTGCACGTCCGCATATTCGTGGATAGCGGGGTATACCATTTCCTCAAAGCAGCCGGAGACCTCCAGCCGGGTGGTATGACCCTTGTAGGTGGCACTTTTGACGGTGCCCCGGACGGTATTGACACCTTCCTGCTCCGCAGTCCGGATGTTTTCGGAGCGGATGGCCAGAATGCAGGCATCCCCCTCGGCCAGTTCCCGGGCGGATTCTGCCGGGACCTGGAGCGTGTGAGCACCGCAGCGGATCAGGCGCATATCTCCCTCTGCTCCGGCGGCGATGCCGTGAAGAAAGGTGGAAAAGCCCATAAAGTCTGCAATAAAGGGAGAGGCGGGCCTGTCAAAGACCTCCTGGGGCTTGCCGATCTGCAAAATGTGGCCGGCATTCATGACGATGACCCGGTCTGCCAGGGAGACGGCCTCCTCATGATCGTGGGTCACGATGATGGTGGTGATGCCCAGCTCCTTCTGGATGCGCTTGATCTCCACCTGCATCTCTACCCGGAGCTTGGCGTCCAGGTTGGAGAGGGGCTCATCCAGCAGCAGAATGGAGGGACGGGTCACCAGAGCCCGGGCCAGGGCCACCCGCTGCTGCTGACCGCCGGAGAGCTGCCGGGGATAACGCTTGTCCATGCCGGTAAGCTTTACCAGAGCGAGCATGTGCTCCACCCGCTCACGGATCTCGTTTTTGGGCAGCTTCTGGAGCTTCAGACCAAAGGCCACGTTTTCAAAAACCGTCATGTGGGGGAACAGCGCGTAATTCTGGAAGAAAATGCCGATATTGCGGCGGTAGGGGGGGATAGTGGAAACGTTTTTGCCGTCCACCAGGATCTGTCCGGCGGTGGGTTCAGTAAAGCCGGCGATCATGCGCAGTGTGGTGGTCTTGCCGCAGCCGCTGCCGCCCAGCAGGGCGATCATCTCGCCTTCGGCAGCCTTCAGGTTCATGGAATCCACCGCAGTGAACTCGCCGAATCGCTTGGTCAGTCCCTGTAATTCCAAAGTAGCCATAGTTTACACCTTTCCGTTCTCACTTAACAAACATGTCCAACCCTACAAACTTCTCCATCAGTACGATCAGAACCAGAGATGCCAGGATCAGCAGTGTGGAGATGGCGGCCAGAGTGGGGTCGAAGGTCAGCTCCATATAGTTCATGATGCGGATGGGCAGGGTGATGAACCTCGGGGTGGAGAGCAGGCTGCTCAGGGCCACCTCGTCAAAGGAATACAAAAAAGCCAGCAGCGCACCGGCCATGATGCCGGGCCGGGCCAAGGGAATGGTGATCTTGAAGAACACCTGAATAGGGGTGGCTCCCATGGAGGTAGCCGCATCCTCCAGCGTCCAGTTGAACACGTGGAGTACAGACACCGTGTTCCGCACGATGTAGGGCAGAATGATAATGAGATGGCCGATGAAAATGCGCAGCATACCGGACACACCGCCGATCTGGCTGTAGACCTGCAGCAAAACAAAGGCGAAGGCCACACTGGGCACATACATGGGAGAGGTGTAGTAGTTCAGCAGAGCGTCCTTGCCCTTAAAGCTGTACCGGCAGACGGATAGGGCCGCCGTGACGCCCAGCAGAATATCCGCCGCCGTAGCCAGAATACCGATTTTCAGGCTGTTCACCAGACCATCCATAAAGTGGGTGGAGGAACCGAAAATATTGGCGTACCATTTCAGGGAGAAGCCCTGGGGCGGGAAGGTGATGAGGGCTGTGGGCGTGAAGGAGGCGATGACGATCACCACCAGAGGCGCCAGCAGGAACAGCATCACCAGAATGGCAAAGATCCGGCAGGGCAGATTCACATCTTTTTCGCGCATATCACTTTCCTCCTCCCATACGTTTCATATATCCGGAGGTGCACAGCACCACCGCGATCTGCACCAGCAGGATCACTGCCAGCAGAATATAGCTGATGGCGGAGGCCGCACCCCAGTCGAAATTCACATTGATCTCCTGGACCACCATGGTGGCCATCATCCGGAACTTGGAGCCGCCCAGCAGTTTGGGCGTTACGTAAGAGGTCATGCTCATAGTGAACACCAGAACGCAGCCGGAGATAATGCCCGGCAGGCTCAGGGGGAACACCACCTTGGAAAAGGTCTGCAGAGGAGAGGCACCCAAGCTGTAGGCCGCGTACTCCACGTTAGGGTCAATGCTCTGGAGCACACCCACCAGAGAGAGGACCATATAGGGCACCAGCAGGTGGATCATACCGATGATGACCGCCGTCTCCGTGTTCAGGATTTTCAGAGGGGCGGAGATGAGCCCCAAGGACTGGAGTAGCTGGTTCAAAAGGCCGTTGGTTCCCAGAATGACCATCCAGCCGTAGGAACGGACCACGGCGCTGACCAAAAAGGGAAACAGGATCACAATCATCATGACCTGCTTCATACGGGACTTAGTCCGGGCCATGTAAAAAGCCGTGGGATAGCCCAGCACCAGGGAGATGGCGGTGGACACCAGGGACACCCGGAGGGTGACCCAGAGGATGTTGCGGTAAAAGGGATCTCCGAAGAAATCCACAAAATCGGAAAAACCGTTTTCATGCAGGGTGTGGACCAGAATGGAGACCATCGGTGCCACGAAGAAAAACAGCAGGGTCAATACGGTGGGCAGTGCCAGCAGCAGTGCACGGTGTTTACGTTCCATCCGAACTTATCTCCTTTATCTCGTCAATCAAAGGCAGAAGCCGCTTGTGCAGCGCATCCACCAGACCCCGGTCCGTGCATTTCAGCTCCGGCGAAACCGCCAGCGGCATAAGGGTGAAGAACGTCAGCAAATTTTGATGGTTGAAGCCCATGCGGCGGCAGTCCGACAGGAGCTGTTCCATCTGCTCCAGCAGTACCTCCGGAGGCAGATCACACATCAGCCCCGCCAGAGGCAGCGGGATGAGGGTCAGTACCTTGCCGTTTTCCACGGTGCAGAGCCCACCCTGGGATTCCCGGAGGGTGTTGGCCGCCAGAGCCATATCAGTGTCATTACCGCCATAGACCGTCAGGTTGTGGCAGTCGTGGCCGTAGGTCAGTGCGGCGGCACCAGTGACACCGTCCATGCCGGTCAGCAGGCCGATGCCGTGCTGATCCCGGCCGTAGCGGTTGAATACTGCCATTTTTAAGTAAGGAGCTGTTTTCAGACAGGCAAAGCCGTCCCTTTCAGCGGACAGGGGTAGGGCCTTCCGGACCCGCTGGGTGCGAATGGAGACGCCATCCTGGCCGATCAGATTCACCACGGCGGTGCCGCCGGAGAAGCCGGGGCGTACCGGCACCTTGACGGCAAAGTCCGCTTCCGTCACGGGACGGAGATGAACAGAGCTCCGCAGATGGTCCGGGATCTGGTAAGGGGCGGTATGGGGCAGATAGCTGCCATGGTCCCAGACGATCTCTCCGGCCCGGAGCACCAGCTCCGGTCTGGGATGGCGCAGATCCTGCACCAGCTGTATATCAGCCTCCATGCCGGGGGCGATGCCGCCTGTATGATACAGCCGCAGCCGGACGGCAGGGTTGATGGTGACATACCGGATGGCCCGGATGGGGTCAAGACCCAGCTCGATGGCCCGCTCCACCACAAAGTTCAAATGCCCCTGACGCATCAGCCGGGGGAGGGGAACATCGTCCGTCACCAGGCAGATGCGGTCCTGCACCGGCGCAGCATTCATGGCCTGGACGATTTCCCGGTTCAGCATGCATTCCTGTACCTGCACCGTGAAGCCCAGAGCCAGCTCCTCCCGGAGCTTTTCAGCAGAGGGAACGGTGTGGTCGCTGTCGATGCCCATGGCCCGGAAGGTCTGCAAGCGGCGGCCGGTGAGGGCGGAGACATGGCCATCCAGAAAAACGCCGTGGTTGGCGGCAGCTTCAATGACGGAGAGCATCCGCTCATCCCCGGCGGCGACGGCGTTGAAATCCATGACCTCCCCCAGTCCCGCCACTCCGGGAATGTCCAGCAGGGCCTCCATCTCAGCGGGGCCAACGTCAAAGCCGGAATCCTCCAGGCCGGGGGCGGAGGGAACGGTGGAGGGGGCGGTGAGGAGCACCCGCAGGGGCAGATCCCGGCAGGCGTCCGCCAGGCCCCGGACGCCCTCGATGCCCAGCACGTTGGCGATCTCGTGGGGGTCGGCGCACACCGTGGTGGTGCCGCAGGAGAGGGCCACCCGGGCAAAGTGGTCGGGGGTCAGCATGCTGCTTTCCAGATGCATGTGGGAATCCACGAAGCCCGGCAGGGCGTAAGCGCTGCCGCCGTCCATGGTTCGGCGGCCCTCCGGCGCTTCCTCCGGGCCGAAAACCCCGGCGATATGACCGTTGACAATGCCGATGGAGCCGCTTACAATAGAAGCGCTGAACACGTTGACGATCTGCACATTGCGGATCACCAGGTCAAAGGGGCGGCTGCCCAGCATGGCTTCGGCAATATCTTTCAGCATAGCGGTGTCCCCTCCGTTTCGTATGTCAAAAATAAGACATTTTAATGATATCTTTCTGGGGAAAAAAGTCAAGGTCATACCATACCATAATTTTAAACGGGAATTGCGGTTGTTTCATACAAGTTGAACGATTGGAACACCCCTTGAGAACAGGAGTAATGAATATGATTTCAGAAGAGGTCCTGGCGCTGGAGCCTGATATAATCGCTTGGCGGCGCCATATGCATCAGAACCCGGAGCTTTCCTTTCAGGAGGTCCATACAACGGCTTACCTGACGGAGGAACTGAAAAAGATCCCGGGTCTGACGTTGGAATTTCCCACCAAAACAGGCGTGGTGGCAGTGCTGAAGGGGGTCCAGCCCGGTCCGGTACTGGCCCTGCGGGCGGATATTGACGCGCTTCCCATTCAGGAGGAGACGGGGCTGCCCTATGCCTCCACAGTGCCCGGTGTCATGCATGCCTGCGGCCACGATGGCCATGCGGCCATGCAGCTTGCGGCGGCTAAGCTGCTTGCGGCGGAGCGGACCAGCCTCAAGGGCGAGGTGCGGTTCCTGTTCCAGCATGCGGAGGAGCTGCCTCCCGGCGGCGCGGCGGAAATGCTGAAGGCCGGCGTGATGAAGGGGGTAGACGAGCTGTACGGCATGCACCTGAGCTCAAACTTCCCTACGGGCACCTTCGGTGTCCGGCCCGGGGCCCTCACCAGCGCCACGGACCGTTTCGATATCCGGGTCATCGGCAAGGGCGGTCACTCCGCGTTCCCGGAGACCTGTGTGGACCCCATCGTCATCGCCGGTGAGATCGTGGGAGCCTTGCAGACCCTGGTTTCCCGGCGTATCCAGGCGGTGGAGCCTGCCGTGGTGTCCGTGTGCATGATCCATGCCGGAGAGGCGTATAATATCATCCCCGGTGAGGTGGCCATCACCGGTTCCACCCGAACCTTCAGCAAGGAGACCCGGGAGCGGCTCCCCAAGCTGATGGAGGAGCTTGCCCGCGGCATCTGCGCGGCCCACGATGCGGACTGCGATTTCAAGTTCACCTTGGGCTATGCCTCCGTGATGAATGACAAGGCCCTGACGGCTTCCAGCCGCAAAGTCATTGAGGAGCATTTCGGCGAAAGCGCTGTGCTGGAGATCGATCCCCTGATGCCCGGTGAGGATTTCTCCGCTCTGCAGGAAAACTGCCCTGGCTTTTTTGTGGAGCTGGGAGCCCGCAGTGAGGAAAAGGGTATTACCTTCCCCCATCACAACTGCCGCTACCTGATGGATGAGGATGCGCTGAAATACGGCGTGGAGTATCTCTATCAGTTGGTCCGCAGCCGTTTGTCGATCAGCTGAATCAAAGCGTGAGGCCTTGACAGGCACAGCGAAAAACGAAATATAGACCGAATCAAAAGCGGCGTTCCTAACTTCCGAGCTGGAAGAATAGGAACGCCGTTTTTTGCTATGCAAAATCAGAAATGTGCCATTTTCTCGCCCCTGTGGGGCAACCGGAAATGGTGCACACCAACTTCGTGCACCGGCATTTGCGCATTTTCGCGGTGCGGTACTCATGCATGAAGCTTGATACCTCAGTATTTACAGGCTGATGGCGCCGTCGGCGGTCTGAGCGTCCGTCAGCAGGGGGGCATACTCCGCCAGCAGGCGCTCCACCTGCTCTTTGCAGCGGCCGATGTACAGGGACGGCTCCATCACGGCGTCCAACTCCACACGGGTCATGCCAAAGGCCGGGTCTGCGGCCAGACGGTCCAGCAGATCGCAGGATTCGCCCTCCTTCATCCGTGCGGTGGCGGCCATGGAGTGCTGGCGGATCTTCTCATGCAGTTCCTGGCGGTCGCCGCCCCGCTTCACCGCCTCCATCATGATGTTTTCCGTGGCCAGGAAGGGCAGATATTCCCGGATGGCCCGGTCCACGATCTTCTCGTTGACGTGTAGCCCGTTGGTCACGTTCTGGCACAGCCGCAGCACCGCATCAGCGCAGAGGAAGCCCTCCGGCAGGGAAATGCGGCGGTTGGCGGAGTCATCCAGCGTCCGTTCCAGCCACTGAACGGAGGCGGTCATGGGGGCGTTGGCGGCGTCGGCCATGAGATAGCGGCTGAGGGAGCAGATCCGCTCGGAACGCATGGGGTTCCGCTTGTAGGCCATGGCGCTGGAGCCGATCTGATTCTTCTCAAAAGGCTCCTCCACCTGACGGTCATGCTGCAAGAGCCGGAGGTCATTGGCCATGCGGTAGGCGCTCTGGGCGATGGAGGACAGTACGTTCAAAATGCGGCTGTCGGTTTTCCGGGGATAGGTCTGGCCGCAGACGGAGAAGCAGCGCTCAAAGCCGAAGGCGGCGGCGATCCGGCGGTTCATCTCGTCGATTTTCGCCCCGTCGCCCTCAAAGAGATCCATGAAGCTGGCCTCAGTGCCGGTGGTGCCCCGGCAGCCCAAGAAGCGCAGGGTGGCCAGCACGTGATCCAGTTCTTCCAGATCGGAGCGGAAGTCCTGCATCCACAATGCCGCCCGCTTGCCCACCGTCACCGGCTGGGCGGGCTGGTAGTGGGTGTAGCCCAGAGTGGGCGTGGCGGCGTACTGCCGGGCAAAGGCCGCCAGATTCACCAGAACGGATAAGATCTGCCCCCGCAGATACCGCAGACCGTCCCGGTAGAGGATCAGGTCGGCGTTGTCCGTCACATAGCAGCTGGTAGCGCCCAGATGGATGATCCCCGCCGCGGAGGGGGCCGCCAGACCGTAGGCGTAGACATGGGCCATCACGTCATGGCGGACTTCCTTTTCCCGCTGCTCTGCGGCAGCGTAGTCGATGTCGGTGACGTGGGCTTCCAGCTCCGCCACCTGCTCTGCGGTGATGGGCAGACCCAGTTCGTGCTCCGCCCGGGCCAGCTCCACCCACAGCCGCCGCCAGGTCTGGAACCGCATATCCGGAGAGAACAGGTGCAGCATGTATTTCGACGCATACCGGGAAGCCAGGGGGGATTCGTAAATGTCCTTGCTCATAAAAGTCCCTCTTTTACATTGATGATTCGATTCAATTCATTCTACAGAAAAACAGCGGAAATGTCCAGGCAGAAGAACTGGAACGGCGCCGCCGTTCCAGTTCCTTTTCATTTTACCGGATGATGAGGCTGTCCCGCTCCGCGCCCACGGACACATAGCCGATGTGACAGCCGATGGCCCGCTCCACATACTCCACGTAGTTCCGGGCGTTTTCCGGCAGCTCGTCCCAGCTGCGGACCTTGGAGATGTCGCACTTCCAGCCATCCACGTACTCGATGACGGGCTTGGCGTCCTGAAGGCAGACGGGGAAGGGGAATTCGTCGGTCTGCTGGCCGTCCAGCTCATAGTGGGCGCAGACGGGGATCTTGTCCATATAGCTGAGAATATCCAGCTTGGTGAGGGCGATATTGGTGGCGCCCTGGACCTCCACGCCGTAACGGGTGGCTACCAGGTCGATGGGACCCACCCGGCGGGGCCGTCCGGTCTTGGCGCCGTATTCCGCGCCGGCATCCCGGAGCTTCTGGGCCTCGTCGCCGAACCATTCGCACACAAAGGGGCCTTCGCCTACGCAGGAGGAATAGGCCTTCACCACGCCGACTACCTCGTCCAGCTTGGCGGTGGGCAGACCGGAGCCGACCGGCGCATAGGCCGCCACAGAGTTGGAGGAGGTGGTATAGGGATAAATGCCGTAGTCCAGGTCCCGGAGGGCGCCCAGCTGGGCCTCAAAGAGGATGGATTTGCCCGCTTTCTGGGCGTCCCGCAGGAACGCGGTGGTGTTTGTAATGTAAGGCTTAACTGCTTCACAGTACTTGTCTACCCAAGCTAACAGCTCGTCCAGCGTGTAGCCCTTGGTGCCGTAGACCTTCTGGAGGGTCAGATTCTTCCATTCCAGCAGATCCGCCAGATGCTCCTTCAGATGCTGGGGGTGGAGCAGCTCTCCGGCCATCACCGTCTTTTTCTGGTACTTGTCGGAATAGAAGGGGGCGATGCCCTGCTTGGTGGAGCCGTACTTCTTGTCAGCCAGCCGGGCTTCCTCCAGACCGTCCAGCTCCCGGTGCCAGGGCAGCAGGAGGGAGGCCCGGTCGCTGATCTTCAGATTCTCCGGGGTGATGGACACCCCGGCGGCCCGGAGGGTGTTCATCTCCGCCAGCAGGTTTTCGCAGTCCAGCGCCACGCCGTTGCCCAGAATGTTCACCACACCCTCCCGGAAAATGCCGGAGGGCAGCAGGTGGAGGGCGAAGGTGCCCCTGTCATTCACCACGGTATGTCCGGCGTTGCCGCCGCCCTGATACCGCACCACCACGTCAAAGTGGTTGGTGAGATAATCCACCATGCGGCCCTTGCCTTCGTCGCCCCAGTTGATTCCTACGATTGCGCAGTTTGCCATTTGAATTGCCTCCCAAATTACGTGCGGAAGCTCCGCACGGCATACGATTGCTTTTTTTGACCGGGTTATTATAGAATGGTTTTTTTTACAAGAAAAGAATGAAAATCAAATATTTACTATAAGAAGCGCTGATGCACCCGGATAAAAAACAGTTGCGGGGCAGAGCGTTTTTCTATGAAAAACAAACCGTCCCTCCGCATTTCGGAGCGCCGGAAAAAAACGTCCCGGACCTTTTTAAAAGGCCCGGGACGGCGGGGAAAGATTAAAATTTGTACTCCACGAACAGCTCCCGGACGGCGTTGGGGTTGGCGGGAGGGGCCTTGGGTGCTTCAGCAGGCTGGGCCGGGGCCTCGTGAGGGCTGTCCCGCCAGGCTAAGAACTTGGGGGCCACCTGGGGGAACAGGGCCAGAGACAGCACGTCCTCCTCAGACTTGGCGATGTCCTTGAACTGCTCCTTGTAGGTCTCCAGCTCCGGGGCGATGTTGTCCGCCGGACGGCAGGTGATGACTTCCTCCGGGTCGATGCCCGCCAGCGCCCGGACCTCCGGGTTCACCTCGCCGGGCAGCGCGCCGTACTCGCCCCGCAGCAGTCCCTTGGACTCCTTGGGGAAGGTCTTGTACTTACCCACGATGACGTTCATCACCGCCTGGGTGCCTACGATCTGGCTGGTGGGGGTCACCAGCGGGGGATAGCCGAAGTCCTTGCGGACGCGGGGGATCTCCGCCAGCACGTCGTAATACTTATCCTCCTTCCCGGCCTGCTTCAGCTGGGAGATCAGGTTGGAGAGCATTCCGCCGGGGACCTGATAGAGCAGGGTGTTGGTGTCCACCCGCAGCACCTTGGGGTCCAGGATCCCCTCGTTTTGCAGACGGGCCGCCACCTTGCGGAAGTGGGCCGCCGCGTCGCTGAGCTTGGACTGATCCAGCCCGGTGTCCCGGACGGTGCCCCGCAGCGTGGCCACCAGAGACTCCGTGGCGGGCTGGGAGGTGCCGTTGGCAAGGGGGGAGAGGGCGGTGTCCACGATGTCCACCCCCGCCATGGCGGCCATGAGGTTCACCATGTCGCCGGTGCCGGTGGTGTTGTGGGTGTGGAGGTGGATGGGGATGGAGACCGTCTCCTTCAGCCGCTTGATGAGGGAGTAGGCGTCCATGGGCAGCAGGAGGTTGGCCATGTCCTTGACGCAGATGGCGCTGGCACCCATTTCCTCCAGCGTTTTGGCCAGCTTCACGAAGTAGTCCTCGTTGTGGATGGGGGAGACGGTGTAGCTCATGGTGGCCTCCACCTCGCCGCCGTACTTCCGGGTGGACTTGATGGCCTGCTCCAGGTTCCGCACATCGTTCAGCGCGTCGAAAATGCGGATGATGTCGATGCCGTTTTCAATGGACTTGCGGCAGAAGGCGTCCACCACATCGTCGGCATAGTGCTTGTAGCCCAGAATGTTCTGGCCACGGAACAGCATTTGCAGCTTTGTGTGCTTCACGTGCTGGCGGATGGTCCGCAGTCGCTCCCACGGATCCTCGTTCAGGAAACGCATACAGGCGTCGAAGGTGGCGCCGCCCCAGCACTCCAGAGAGTAGTAGCCGATGGAGTCCAGCATTTCCAGCGCGGGGAGCATATCCGCCGTGGTCATACGGGTGGCCGCCTGAGACTGGTGAGCGTCCCGGAGGATGGTATCCGTAATGAGCAGGGGCTTGTTCGATAAAAATTCCATATCTGCCTCCTATCAGCCGTACAGGGAGATCAGCACGCCCGCGGCGATGGCGGAGCCGATGACGCCTGCCACGTTGGGGCCCATGGCGTGCATCAGCAGGAAGTTGCCGGGGTTGTACTTCTGGCCCACCATCTGGGACACGCGGGCCGCCATAGGCACGGCGGACACGCCGGCGGAACCGATGAGGGGATTGATCTTCTCCTTGAGGAACAGGTTCATGAACTTGGCAAGCAGGACGCCGCCGGCGGTGCCGAAGCTGAAGGCCACCACGCCCATGGCCATGATCTTGATGGTCTGGAGGGACAGGAAGGTGGTGCCGGTGGCCGTTGCGCCGACGCTGACGCCAAGAAAGATGGTCACGATGTTGATGAGCTCATTCTGAACGGTCTTGCTGAGCCGCTCCGTGACGCCGCACTCCTTAAAGAGGTTGCCCAGCATGAGGCAGGCAATGAGGGGGGCGGCAGAGGGAACCAGCAGCGCCACGAAGATAGTCACTACGATGGGGAAGATGATCTTCTCCTTCTTGCTGACCTCCCGGAGGGGCTTCATGACGATTTGGCGCTCTTTTTCCGTGGTCAGCAGCTTCATGATGGGAGGCTGGATCACGGGGACCAGCGCCATGTAGGAGTAAGCCGCCACGGCGATGGGGCCTAAGAGGGCCGGAGCCAGCAGAACGGTGACGAAAATGGCTGTGGGGCCGTCTGCGCCGCCGATGATGCCGATGGCGCTGGATTCCGGGCCGGTGAAGCCCATGAAACGGCAGCCCACGAAGGTGATGAAGATGCCCAGCTGGGCGGCCGCGCCCAGCAGCAGGGACTTGGGGTTGGCGATGAGGGGACCGAAGTCCGTCATAGCGCCCACGCCCATGAAGATCAGGCAGGGATAGATACCCAGCTTGACGCCTAAGTAAAGGATGTCCACCAGCCCCGGGGTGATGGTGATGTCAGAGAGGGTCATGCCGTAGTAGGCAGCAGCCTGCTCCGCCTGCACCAGCGCCTGAAGCTGTGCTTCCAGAGCGGTGATGGCGGCTCCGGCCTCCTCCGTGACGGCGGCGATGGCCTGTTCCACCATCTCCGGGGAGAAGGCGGTCTGGGCGGCGGTCATCAACTGCTGGATGTAGGGGGCCAGCACGTTTTCTGCCACGCCCTGACTGTGGAGATCCGCCAGCAGCGACGCTGTGACGGGCTGTCCGCCGATGAGGTCCCAGTGGATGTGGCCCCCGGCGAAGAAGATCTCGTGGAACATATTCGCGCCGGGGAGGTTGGTGATGAGCATACCGAAGGCGATGGGCACCAGCAGCAGCGGCTCAAACTTCTTTACGATGCCCAGATACAGCAGCACGCAGGCAATGCCCAGCATGATGAGGCAGCGCCAGTTGCCGTCCTGGGAAAAGAGGTAGAAGCCGGTGTCCTGTAAAAAGCGAATGATCGCGTCCATATCGGCCCTGCCTTACTGGAGGACGCACAGCAGCGTGCCGGACTCCACGGAAGCGCCCTTGGAGGTGTTGACGGAGGCCACTACGCCGTCCCGGGGGCACATGATCTCGTTTTCCATCTTCATGGCCTCCAGAACCATCAGCACGTCGCCCTTTTTCACGGTTTGCCCGGCGGTGACATTGACAGCCAGAATGTTGCCGGGCATGGGGGCGCAGATCTGCTCACCGGCAGCCGGTGCGGCAGACGCGGCAGGTGCGGGGGCAGCGGCGGGAGCCGCCGGGGCGGAAACGGGGACGGAGCCGGTCAGCTCTTCCAGTTCGACTTCATAAACCGTCCCGTTGACGGTGACTCTGTACTTTTTCATGTGTGTTTCTCCCTCTCCTTACATTTTTTTCATGGAAACGATGCGGATGCCGGTGATGTCGGTGCCCAGCTCCTCCGCCAGCGCGGCGGATACGGCGGCTACCAGCTCCGGTGTTACCTCACCGGCGGTCTGGGGCGCAGCCGGGACCGGTGCCGGAGTGGCCTTTTTCCCGCGGCCCACCACGGCGCTCATGAGATAGGTCAGCGCGATCAGGCAGATCAGCCCGAAGAACACCGTGCCCATGCCCATGAGACAGACAAAAATGCTGCTGTACTCCATACGATACTCCCTTTCGTGATTCCCCCGCCGGGAAACAGTGCTCCGCCGCTGACGGAGCGCAGCCCGGCTTGTGTCGGGGGCAAGGTACTGTGGCTATCATACCATGCCGGCGCGGAAAAGCAAAGAGTCTTGTGAAGAAGGACGCCGATTTTTAGCGGATGTTTTTTGAAAAATCTGTCAGGATCTACACTCAGACAACAGGGGGAGGGGCTGCTTGCCGTCTTAGCTGAATCATAAAACGATTACGGGAAAATTGAGGCAGAGATCCGCTGCGGACTGCGCATTACCGCAGCTCCTCTCTAAAGTTGCTATGTACTAAAAGATACAACCCTCTTGCCATTTTAAAAAGAAATGATTACAATGATCCTGCGTTTAAGGGCTTTTACTTTAGGCCGCGATGAATGGCTCACTCAAAAGCCCTTGGCAAAAAAGGATTGAAATATAAAAGCAAACGTGCGAGACTGTGCTGCGAGCATATCTCAACCAGAGAAGAAGGTGAAATCATGAGCGTGACCGTATCCGACCTGCTGAAGCTGCCGTCCCTGCAACAGGCACGCGTTATTGGCGGCGCAGGCGGGCTGAAAAAGGTCGTGTCTTCGATCTCCGTATTGGAATCTACCGATCCGGGGGTCCTGATCAACGAGGTGTTTCGCCATAACAAATACCCCGGCAGTGAGATCGTCATTACCGGCTTTCTTAACTGCATCAATGATGTGGAGTGCCAGTGCTCCAATCTGCTGCGGCTCATTGAGGGCGGGGAAGTGGGGATGGTGCTGTATTATGTGGGCGTCTACCTCCCCCGGGTGGACCGGCGGTTGATCGAGATCGCTGACGCCAATGATTTCGTCCTGATCTGTATGCCGGAGGGCCAGCGGCATCTCCGTTACAGCGACCTGATTACCGACGTGACAGAGTGCATCTACAAGGACCGCCTGGTCCCGGGCTCCCTTGTGTCGGATATTCTTGCACGGATCTCCTCGGCGCCGCACCACCAGCAGACGGTGGGGACCGCGCTGCAAATGCTGTGTGCGGAGCTGGGGTGCTCCGCCGTGCTGACTACCCATGAAGGCAACATCCTGAATCTTGCGACCTGGCCCAGCGGTATGGAGGATACGGTCCGGGAGGGGATAGGACGCTGTCTGCCGCTTTCGGCTGAGCAGACCTGCGCACCCTGCCCCTTCCTTGCGGATGCGGAAATGTCCTGTATTTCTATCCGCTCAGATCTGGCGCAGCCGCTCCGTCTGGCGCTGATCAAGGTCGGCGCGCCGCTGGGGGCTTCGCTGGTGGAGCAGGCGGCGGATATCGTGAGAATCTGCATCAATATCTGGGGAAAGCAGCATGGCGCTGTGGCGATCCATGAATTGCTGCGGGCGATCTTGCAGGACGAGCCACTGAAAATGCGCCGTCTGGCGGAGATCTTTCATGTGGACGTTGCCTCTGTTCATGAGCTGTGGATGCTGTGCGGCGCGGATGCCGGGGAAGTGGAGCAGCGGATCGAGCAGGATCTGGCTCTGGCCAGACAGTGTGCGGATACCGTTGTGGGCGCGATCTATGAAGGACAGCCGGTCATGTGCCTGAGCACGCCGCATTCATTGAGAGAAACCGAGAGCGCAATTCAGGAGATCCTTTCGTGTGCGCTGAAGACCAGCCCGGATGCTGTTGTGGTGCGATGCAGCGGATTGTCCAATACAACAAGCTGCCGGAGAGCGTATTTGTTGACTCTCGACAATTTGGAGGATGCCAAGCGCATTTTCCCTCATAAAAAAATGTTCCTGCAAGGGGAACTGGAGCTGGCAGCTTCCTGCCGCAAGCGCATTGACGAAGGGGAGGCTGCTGCTGTGCGGCGCACCCTGCCGCTGACAGCGTTGCAGGCTGACCGGGAATACCACGATCTGCTTGATACGGCCTGTGTCTTCCTTCTGGACTGCGACGGCAGCGTTACACGGACCGCGGAGATGCTGTTTCTCCACAAGAACACCATCAAGTACCGGCTTCAGAGAATTGCGGACCTGCTGGGCTACCGCCTTGGAAAAATGCCGGAAACCATCGAGCTTTACCGCAGTGCTGCTGTTTACCGGCTTCTTCATGAGATTCGTTGATATTTACAATAAGTGGGACTGTGCCGTTTGTCCTTTGGGACAAGCGGCGCGGTCTTTTTTTCGGCCTATTCGACAGTATTCTTCACTGCTTTGAAGTGCTATACTTGCCCCATTCTTTGGTTCGGACACAGAATATACCCAAGAGAAAGAGGTGTTTTCCCATGCGTGAAAACAACAGCGGCTTCAAAATTGACGAATCACAGCGACAGAGCTGGCTGTCCATTGCGGCAGTCTGGGCGGGCGGCATGATCTGCGTGCCCTGCCTGATGATCGGCGGCGTGCTGGCGGGCGGCGGACTGAGTCTCGGTCAGATCGTCCTGTCCATCCTGATCGGCTACGGCCTGATCTGCGCCTATATGATCTGCATCGGTATGCAGGCCTGCGATACCGGACTGCCGGTGTCCGTGATGGCTTCCGGTGCGCTGGGCGAAAAGGGCGCACGGTATATCATCAGCACACTTCTTGCAATCGCCTGCGTCGGTTGGTTCGGTATCCAGTCTGCCACCTGCGGCAGCGCCTTTGCCAGCATGGTGGCCAATATGCTGGGCACGGAGGCATCCCCGGTATTTGTTTCCATCAGCTCCATCGCCTGGGGCGTCATCATGCTGCTGACGGCCTGCGTCGGCTTCAAGGGCCTCAAATGGCTCAACTATATTGCCGTGCCGCTGCTGGTCATCGTCTGCCTGTACGGTCTCATTGCCGGTATTACCACAAATGACGGTGGCAGCGCCATCGCAAACTATGCGCCCGAGAACTCCTCCGGCATGGTGTTCGGCATCTCTATGGTGGTCGCCTCCTTCGCCTTGGGCGGCGTGATCTCCGCCGACTACTGCCGCTTTGCCAAGAGCCGTGCGGATGTGGTGAAATCCTCCCTTGTGGGCGTTATTCCCGCAGGACTCTTTATGCTGCTGACCGGTGCGCTTATGAGCGTTGTGACGGGCCAGTATGACATTTCCGCCATCCTCGCCTCTCTGGGCGTACCGTTTGTCGGTCTTGTGGCACTGGTGCTGGCAACCTGGACCACCAACGTTACCAACGCTTATTCCGGCGGTCTGGCCCTCAGCAACCTCCTTGGGTTTGACGAGAGCAAGTTCAAGGTCACCACCGGTGTGGCCGGTGCCATCGGCACGCTGCTGGCAGCCTTCGGCCTGCTGAATGCCTTCCAGGGCTTCCTGTCCCTCATGTCCGCGCTGATCCCGCCGCTGGCCGGCGTACTGATTGCCTCCTACTGGATCGTGGGCAAGGGCAAGCGGGAGAATTTCTCTCCCCGCCCCGGTTTCTCCGCCGTCGGCGTCATCTCCTTTGCCGTGGGCGCTGTGTTTGCCTGCATCACCGGCGGTACCTTCGCCAGCTTCCCCGGTCTGGTAAAGGCGTTACCGTTTCTGAATTGGCCGTTCTTTGTTGGCCCGGTCAACGGAATTGTGGTTTCTCTGGTCCTCTATGTGGGTCTCGCGAAGCTGACGTCCGCAAAGCCGATGCCTGCAAAGCAGACTGCGTAATATCTGTCGCAGGAGGAGCGGGGATCTGCCCGCTTCTCCTGTGCACTGCAATTATAACGAAAGAAGGAAAAGGTCATGCGAAAAATCGGAATCCCTGAGATCGAAGATATTGCCACCGGCGCGGCGCTGTTGGGCGCCGGCGGCGGCGGTGATCCCTATGTAGGCAAGCTGGTGGCCATCGGCGCCGTACAGGAGTGCGGCCCTGTCACGCTGCTGGACCCGGAGGAGGTGCCGGATGACGCCCTTGTTGTCCCCATCGCCATGATGGGCGCGCCGACGGTACTGGCGGAGAAGGCCATCGGCGGCAACGAATACAAAAAGCTCTTTGATATGGTCTCCAAGTTCTTTGGCAGGGAGATCTACGCCTTTATGCCCATCGAGGCCGGCGGCGTCAACTCCATGCTGCCCATCGCTGCGGCGGCCCGGCTGAATATGCCGATGGTGGATGTGGACGGCATGGGCCGTGCCTTCCCTGAATTGCAGATGGTGACCTTTACCATCGGCGGTATCAAGGCAACGCCGATGGCGCTGGTGGACGAGAAGGGCAACAGCTGCATCTTTGAGACCATCACCAACAAGTGGACGGAGGAGCTGGCCCGGTCGGTCACCATGAGCTGCGGCGCATCGGTCTCCGTGTCTCTTTATCCCATGAGCGGCAAACAGATGAAGGAATTTGGCGTCCACGGCATCGTCACCCGCAGCCAGCAGCTTGGCAAGGCCATCCGCACTGTCAAGGACTGCGGCGACCAGACGCCGGAGGAGCATTTCCTTGAAATGTCCGAGGGCTTCAAGCTCTTTAAGGGCAAGATCGCGGATGTGCTGCGGGAGACCCGGGCCGGCTTCAACATCGGCAAGGTCGTGCTGGAGGGCATCGGTGAGTACAAGGGCCATACCGCCTATGTGGAGTTCCAGAATGAGAACCTGACCGCCACGGTGGACGGCAAGATCCTGGCTACCACCCCCGACCTCATTTCTCTGGTGGATACGGAGACCTATATCCCCGTTACCACAGACGGCCTCAAGTACGGCAAGCGTGTCATGGTGGTCGGTCTCAAGTGCTTCCACCTGTGGCGGACGGAAAAGGGCATCGAGCTGGTAGGCCCCCGCTATTTCGGCGTGGACACGGATTACATTCCTCTGGAAGAGCGCTGCAAGGGAGGTAACTGATCATGTATAAACTCGGAATTGATGTGGGCGGCACCAATACGGATGCCGTCCTGGTGGACGAGAACCGCGCGGTGGTGGCGGACATCAAGTATCCCACCTCTGCGGATATTTACGACGGTATTCTGGGCGCTATGCGCACGGTGCTGGAGGTCTCCGGTGTGGATCCCGCGCAGATCCATCAGGCAATGCTGGGTACAACCCAGTGCACCAACGCCATTGTGGAGCGCAAGAATCTGGCCCCCATCGGCATCCTGCGCATCGGCGCGCCTGCCACCACCGGCATCCGTCCCATGGTGGACTGGTCGGAGGACATTCAGAAGGTGGCCGTGGGCAGCACCATCATCGGAGGCGGCTTTGAATATGACGGCAGGGAACTGGCCCCGCTGGATACCGCTGCCGCCAAGGCGTTCTTTGAGGAAATGAAGGCAAAGGGTGTGAAGTCCATTGCCATTTCCTGTGTGTTCTCCACCGTCCGCAATGACCATGAGGTAGAGGCGGCCAAGCTCTGCCGGGAGATCATGGGCGAGGACGTCCATATTTCCATCTCCAGCGAGATCGGCTCTATGGGCCTGATCGAGCGGGAAAATGCCACGATCCTGAACGCCGCGCTCTGGCAGGTGGCCGAGCGCTTCACCGAGGGCTTTGCCAAGAGCCTGCGGGATGAGGGCATTGTCAATGCAGACGTGTATCTCAGCCAGAATGACGGCACGCTCATGACCATGGAGCACGCCCGCCGCTATCCGATCCTGACGGTCGCCTGCGGCCCCACGAACTCCATTCGCGGTGCCAGTTACCTCTCCTCCTTGAAGGATGCCATCGTGGTAGATGTGGGCGGTACGACCACCGACCTCGGCGTGATCCAGAACGGCTTCCCCCGGGAATCCAGCGTGGCCGTCACCATTGGCGGTGTGCGCACCAACTTCCGGATGCCGGACGTCATCTCCATTGGCCTCGGCGGCGGTTCCATCGTGCGCATGAAGCCGGATGGCAGCGTGACCGTCGGCCCCGACAGCGTAGGCTATGAGATCACAAAGAAGGCGCTTGTGTTCGGCGGCGATGTGATGACCGCCACTGATATCGCCGTGCGGCTGGGCATGGTGGAGCTGGGCGACAAGTCCAAGGTGGAAGTTATCTCTCAGGAAGTGGCAGATAAGGCCATGGCTGCGATCCGCGCACTGGTGGAAGACAGCGTGGACGCCATGAAGGTCTCCAATGCGGACGTAGATCTGATCCTTGTGGGCGGCGGCTCCATCATCCTGCCGGAGAAGATCAACGGTGCGGCATCTGTCCTGAAGCCGGAGCACTTCGGCTGCGCCAACGCCATCGGCTCTGCCATCTCCAAGGTGAGTGGCACCTATGAAAAGCTGATGAACTACGATGAGCTGCCCCGGGAGCAGTCGCTGGAAAAGGCCAAGAAGGAGGCCGTTGAGCTGGCTGTGGAGGCTGGCGCTGTGCGGGATACCGTGGAGATCATCGAAATGGAGGATGTGCCGCTGGCCTATTATCCCGGCAACACCAACCGGGTGAAGATCAAGGCCGCCGGCGACCTGAGCTAAATAGGAAGCAACCATCATTGCCGGGAAAATCTTTCTGCGTCAGTGTGATTGCGATATTATGAAGAAAACAGATGCACGCCATAAGGCGTGCATCTGTTTTTAACGGAGCGGCATCATTGCCCCCAATTAAATATGATAGCATAGGTAAAGGCGCGAATCAATTCACAGAACGGTCAAAGTTTTTCTGCAAATTTTAACATCCCTGCGAATTGATATTCCGGCGGATTTGCGTATAATAAGAATCAGGAAAGGGTGAGTCCGATGTATCACTAAGAGTACCCCAGCAAGCGAAAGACCAAAGCTTTCCGAAAACTGAAGAATGTGAGGTTACGTCAATGATTGAACCCAAGATGCATGAGTAACGGCCTTCAACTGGGAGACAACGGTTGAAGGTCGTTACTTTTTTGCCTGATTCCATTTTGGGGTCCGCATTGCGTTTCCGCGCCCTGTATGTCAGGGGCGCAAAAACCAAAAGGGGACCGGAGATTCCAGCCCGCCGCAGCTTGGCCGTGCCCACATTCTCAAAAACCGCGTTTGTCCGACAGGGGAGAACTGCTCAGCCGTTGGCTGGGAGCGGGGCTTCCGGGTCGATCCGTGACGGCAGGCGGTTGAGCTTGCAGTAGTACCTGTAAAAACGCTCTACCCGTGATTTTTCATCGGCTGTCAAGGCGTTCTCCTTGCAATCAAAGAGGACCTTTTCACCGGTGCGGTTGGACATATATTTGAAGGCCGTTTTGCCCCAACGCTGTTTTTCCGGCTCCTTGGCCACATAGGGCCAGAAGAGGGGCTGGCGTTCCGGCGGCAGCTGGATCCGATGGGTGGGGTGGGCCTGAATGGTGCCGTCCGTGCAGCAGGTGCCGATGAAATCATCCTCCACCATGAATGCGCCGACGATGCGCCGCTCCGCTTCGGAACAGCCCTTGGGCCGTTCCGTCAGCAGGCACATGGAGTTGGGCTGCAAGCGCTCCGGGATCCGTGGCTCGCCCTTGGAATAGCCACTGAGATAGCAGCCCGTGGAGACCGTCCACGAAGAAAATACCGCCTCATGCGCCTCTGCGTCGATATGGAATACGGCCTGAGACTGGGGCGACAGCTTCAGATTTTCCAGCATGTGCTTCTTTTCCTGCTGCTCCTGAAGCTCCTTCAGTTCGGTTTCCCGTTCCTCCTCACGGACGTCCAGCAGGTGTTGGATCTTCTTCTGAGCGTCGGCGTTTTTCAAGATCAGGAAGTTGGAAAAGGCGTCCGGGTAGATGAATTTCTTCTCACCGGCAGAAAAGCAGACGGTGATCACATTTCCGTTCCAATCTGTGACCACGCCTTTTCCGAAGGTAACGTGTTTGATTGGCTGTCCGATCAACTGCATCGTGTATGCTCCTTTCTGGCGGAAGCGCCCTGATCCCGCGCTGGCGCGGGGATCAAGGCTCCTCGTGTGGCGGATGGGGACGTCGGACGCTTAGGCATCCTCTTCCACCGCCCGTTTTTTATCGACGATCCGCAGAACCATGCTGTCCGCATCGATCTGCAGCTCGATTTTATCGCTCTGAAATTCCGGAATATCCTTGACCGTCAGAGTCATTCCGGCGGGCATCCCGTCCAGATCCACGGTAACGGTGTCGATCATATCTGCGGGCAGGGAGGCAAAGGGGACCTCAAAGAGCATCTGCTCCAGCGTGCCGGGCACCAGCTCCGTGTTTTTCAGGAAGATGTGGGTGACGCTGTTGACCTTCTTGTTGGCGGACAGGGCCTGAAATCCAAAATGCTCCACCTGGCCGCTCATCATTTTCTCCTTTTCCTTGATCTGCGCGGGGATGACCCGGCCGTCCAGCTCAAGGCCCACCTGACTGCCCTCACGCTTCGTGTGGAACAGCCTGTTGGCAGTCTGCTGATCCATCTGGATGGAGATGGATTCCGGCAGATCGCCGCCATAAACACAGCAGGGCACAAGGCCACTCCGCCGCAGCTGATTCGCTTTTGCCTGTTCGTTCCGTTTTTCTACTTTGATAACGTCCATTGTGATCCTCCTTGTAATATGGTATATATAAAAAGAAAGACCTCCTTTTCTGCCGGCGGCAAAAAACAAAAGCCTTTCTTTTCAGACGGTTCTTTTTATCAGGTTTTCAGTTCGCGTACCCCGGCGGACTGCCGGATATGCAAAAAAGAAGGACCTTCCATACAACGCCCCGCAGCGTGGTACCAAAAGCCCTTCTTCAATAGACGGTTCTTTTTCAGATTTTCTTCATTATAGCACAATCAAAGCACAAAAGCAACTTGTTTTCCAGGCAATTATTTTTTATTATTTCAACATTTCGTACATTTTAAATGATTGAACAAAAAAATCAGAGTAGATCCGAAGGGACAACAGGGAAGGGGGGCGACCCCGGAACGGAGGAATATCCATGGCACGCTTACTGATGAAAAACGCATCCCACATCGTCACCTGCGACCCCAGCGACACCGTGTACACCGACAGCAATTTGCTGATGGAGGACGGCGTCATCACCTACATCGGCCCGGAGGAACAGCAGGCGGAGGAGGTCATCGACGCCGCCGGTTGCATCGTCTATCCCGGCCTCATCAACACCCATCACCATCTGTACCAGACCTTCAGCCGTAACCTGCCTCAGGTGCAGAATCTGGAGCTGTTCGACTGGCTGAAGGCTCTGTACGAGATCTGGAAGAATCTGGACAGCCGGGTGATCTACCACAGCTCCGTCACCGGCATGGGAGAGCTGATGAAAAACGGCTGCACCACCTGCTTTGACCACCATTACGTTTTCCCGCAGGGGCAGGCGGAGGGGCTGCTGGACGCACAGTTCGCCGCCGCGGAGGATCTGGGCATCCGGATGTACGCCTCCCGGGGCAGCATGGACCTGAGCAAGAAGGACGGCGGCCTGCCGCCGGACAGTGTGGTGCAGACCGTGGACGAGATCCTGCGGGATTGTCAGCGTGCGGTGGAGACCTACCATGATCCGTCCCGATTCTCCATGCGGATGGTGGCGCTGGCACCTTGCTCACCCTTCAGCGTTTCCGAGGAGCTGCTGCGGCAGTCCGCAATTTTAGCCAGAGATCTGGGCGTGCGGCTCCATACCCACCTCTGCGAGACGAAGGACGAGGAGCGCTTCGTCCGGGAGCGGTGCGGGATGCGGCCCCTGGAATACATGGAATCCCTTGGTTGGATCGGCCCGGATGTCTGGTATGCCCACGGCATCCATTTCAACGGGGACGAGCTGCGCCGTCTGGCGGAGACCGGTACCGGCGTGGCCCATTGTCCCATCTCCAACATGAAGCTCAGCTCCGGCGTGTGCCGAGTGCCGGAAATGCTGGAATTGGGCGTTCCCGTGGGCCTTGCGGTGGACGGCAGCGCCAGCAATGACGGCTCCAATCTGTTAGAGGAGCTGCGGGTGGCCTATCTGCTCCACCGTCTCCAATCCAGTGAAAAGGCTCCCAGCGGCTATGACGTTCTGAAAATCGCCACCGTGGGCAGCGCGAAGATCCTGGGCCGGGACGACATCGGCTCTCTGGAAGTGGGGAAGGCCGGAGACCTGTTCGCCATCGACACCCGCCGTCTGGAGCTGGTGGGGGCGGATCTGGACCCGAAATCCCTGTTGGGGACCGTGGGCTGGAAAGGCCCGGTGGACTACACCGTGGTCAACGGCAAGGTCACGGTCCGCAACGGAAAACTGGTGAACCTGGACGAGGAAAAAGCTGCCCGGGAGGCCGCTGCACTGGTGCGGGATTACCTGTCCCGCTGAGACCGGCCTGCGACCTTACGGAATGTTTACTTGCATTAGCAGCGCACTTTCCAGCCTTGGAAAGTGCGCTGCTTTTTGCGTCTGCGGCCACATTGATCGACTTGGCACCGTACCTAATACCTCTGTCAGGGTTTCCATTCCGAAAACTGACCGTTCCGTAGGCAGCGGGATTTCGTTCGTACAAAAAAGCATGTCACGGCGCGTTCCGCGCTGACGGAGAGACAAGTGTGCGCTTACTACTTCAGGTGAGTGGGCTCCGGAAGAAGAGAACCGATCATATGCGCTGCGGGGTGGGAAAGATGGGCTTCATGACAAATCACCATTCCTTTTTCACCGCAGAGCAGCGGTGGCTTCGCAATGTGATGCTGTTTAAGCTATAAAGTGCTATAGCATGTCATTACGTATGTTTGAACGGTTATATGTGTCAATAGGCAGCGGAATTCTTGCATATTTGGTTAAGCCCGAAAAATCAAATAAAATATGTGGACAATCGTTTATAAACAGTATATACTGATTATAATCGACAGCTTCCAACACCAAAATAAATTGCCCCTCCGGGGCAAATCCTTTACAAAAAAGCATTCCAACACACCATCGGAGGTGCTCTCATGTCCGTTTCAACTCCATTCCTCCACACCATCCAGCCGGTCTCCGAGGACCGCCCGGCAGAAGCGGTGGCAAGAGAAATTCTTGCGCTGATCCGCTCCGAATACCGCTACACGATCGCGGATCTGTGCCGTATGTTCTGCTGCGAGCGGCAGTGGATCGAAGATTTTTTCGTCCCAAACATCCGCCACATTCACGTCAATCACTTCTTCATGTCCTATATCATCCAGCAGTTTGCGGACCGTCTCACCCCGGAGGAACAGTCCCACCTGATCCACGGGCATTACTTCCTCTCCGATGCGGATCTGGGCCGTTTCTGGCGGGAAAATGCGTCTGCCGCCGTCAAATGCCGGACCGTAGATCTGTCCGACTACCTGGCTGACGGCCGCTCCCGCAAAGCGCTCTCCGCAGAGAAAGCGCGTCACGAAGCTGCAAAGCGAGCAAAGGGGGAAGGGCAGCGTCACGATGCAGAAATGCGCCGCCTGCTTACCAGTGAAGGATACATGCTTTACACGTATCGGACGCAGTTCTCGAGGTTTCTCTGGCAGCCGGTCCCGTTGCCGGAGCTGTCTCCCCGAACCATCCGCAGTCTGGTTTCCACCACGCAGTATCAGCGGCGGAACGGCCTCCCGTCAAACGGCGTTGCCAGAAAACGGCTGATGGAGCGCGGCTCTGTTCAGATCAAACTGGGGGGCAAGACCCTATGGGTCGAGGCTCCTGCTCCGGACGGCATTTGGGTGATTCCCACCGGGACATTGCCGTAATAAAGGTTTTTCCATGCATGCGCGCTCCCAAAAGGTCATTGCATTGCACATCCGCTGATTTCAGTCTGTGTAAAGTAGTTTGCCATGTCACTTATTATTGGAAATTACAGCATATTTTGCGGCGTTTACCGCTGCTGATTTCCATGTATCGGCACCATGAATTTCATGCTGTCGCCAAATATCCGATCTGACGACGTGTAAAAGAGGGACCGCTCTGAAACGGTCCCTCTTTTGAAAAATCGCAGTGTTGCTTTCGCTGGATCACATCTTTGCCAATGCCTGATCGAAGTCGTTCAGCAGATCGTCGGTATCCTCCAGACCGGAAGAAAGCCGGATCTGGCCCATGGTGATGCCGATGGCCGCCAGCTCGTCGGGGCTGAGATCCCGGTGAGACGCTCTGGGTGGATAGGTCAGCGTGGTGCCAACGCCGGCCAGAGTGGGTACGAAGCGTACCAGCTGCAAGTTGCTGATGAGCTTGTCGATCTCCTTCTGACCGCCCTTGAAGTTTACGCAGAGCATACCGCCGTAGCCGTTGCCTTCGAACTGCTTGTCGGCCAGCGCCTTGCTGGGGGAGGATTCCAGACCGGGGTAGTAAACCTTTTCCACCTTGGGATGGCTCTCGAAGAACTTGGCCAGTGCCAGACCGTTTTCAGCCATCTTCTTTACCCGCAGGGGCAGCGTCCGCAGGCTCCGGGCCAGCAGCCAGGATTCTGTGGCGCCCAGATTCGCGCCGTAGAGACCCAGGTAGAAGCTCAGAGACTTGATGATCTCCTCGGAGCCGACCACTGCGCCGCCTACCAGATCATCGTGACCGCCCAGATACTTGGTGGCGCTGTAAATCACCAGATCTGCGCCGTACTTGATGGGCTTGGCAATGATCGAAGTGGCAAAGGTGTTGTCGATAAACAGCTTGGCGCCGTTGGCGTGAGCCACGTCCGCCAGATGCTGGATGTCCGGTACGCTCATCAGGGGGTTGGCAATGGTCTCGCCGTATACCAGCTTGGTGTTGGGACGGATATAGTCCGCCACATCCTGCGTGTTGAAGTCGATGAAGGTGGTCTCCACGCCCCAGCGCTTCAGCTCATGCTTCAGGTAGTAGAACGCCTCGCCGTAGATGATGGGGGAGGCCACGATGTGATCGCCGGGCTTCACCGTTGCCAGAATGGAGGTCGTAATGGCCGCCATGCCGGAGGAGAATACCAGACCCTTTTCGGCCCCGTCACCGGCGGCCAGGATCTGAGAGGTGGCGTCGGCATTGGGATTGCCCAGACGGAAGTAAGCATAGCCGGGAGCACCCTCGTCGCAGATCTTGTCGATGGGATCAATGGAGTCGAAGATGTAGGCAGAGGACAGGTAGATGGGGAAGGTCTCCGGCACAGTCAGAGCCTTGTTCAGCTCATAGCACAGCTCGCCGTTGCCGGTATGGACATATTTGGTCGCGTCGCCTTTTTCAATGGACATAGAAATTCCTCCTTACGCGCTTTGCGCGTTCCATTCCAATACGGTATAAAGCTCAGAAACAGTTTGCTCAGGTCTCCGTGCGGCCCTTGCCCTTCCAGGCAATGAGACCCACGATGAAGCCCACGATGGCGGGAACGATCCAGCCGAAGCCCAGACCATAGAGGGGGATGTGATTCAGAACGGGGTCCAGGAAGCCGAAACCGTACTCGTGGGGCAGATCCAGAACGGCGTAGATCACCGTGAAGTACACAGCGCCCTTGAACGCGCCGTCATTGGGGATCTTCTTCTCGAAGATGCCCAGAATGGTCATCACCAGCGTGATGGGATAGAAGAAGGAGAACCAGGGGGAGGTCAGGCTCACGATGGTATCCAGACCGAAGCTGGCGACGATGGTGGTGACGATAGGGACGATCATGACCAGAACCTTGTAGGACAGCTTGCCGTGGGTGGCGGTCTCATAGAAATCTGCCACTGCGGTGATCTGGCTGATGGCGGTGGTGAGGCAGGCCAGCACCACGGACAGGCACAGACCGTAAATCGCGATCTGGCCGCCGCTGGAGCGGATGATCGCCAGCAGGAGGTTGGCGTTGCTGATGCTGTCGGGCGTGTACTCCGTGCTGACGCAGGCGCCCATATACAGCAGGCCGCCATAGACAATAGCCAGGCAGACGGCGGCGATCAGGCAGGCCCGGACATGGGCCTTGCGGAAGGCTTCACCCTCGTAGCCCTTGCGCTTGATGCTGTCAAAGAACACGCCGGCAGCCAGGAAGGACACCAGAACGTCGCCGGTGCTGTAACCGCCCAGGAAGCTGTTGACAAAGGCGTTATCCACGGAGGCGGCGCCGGGGGTACCGATGGGGCTGACAGCGCCCTTGACTACCAGAATGAACAGGATGATGGTCATAATGGGGGTCAGGATCTTACCGACCTTATCCAGTGCGGTGCCGCGGTCCTTGGCGAACAGGAACGCGATCACGAAGTAGAGAATGACGAAAACCAGATAGGGCGCGCCGGGCCAGATGCCCTGAAGGCCCATCTCAATGCCGACGGCTGCGGTTCTGGGGATGGACACGCAGCAGCAGAGGATCATGATGGCACTGATCATGACGGTGTAGAATTTCTTGTTCACATGATCGGAGATCTTCTGGACGGAGCCGCACATACCCAGCACGATGATAGCCAGAATGGGCAGACCCACACCGGAGGCCAGCATACCGATCATGCCGCTGAGCCAGTTGCTGCCGCTTTGCAGGCCCAGCATCGGCGGGAAGATCAGGTTGCCCGCGCCGAAGTAGGAGGCGAAGAACGCCAGACCGACGAACAATACGTCGGTAAATTTGATTTTTTTCTCTTGCATAAAGTAAGTTCCTCCCTATTTCTCTATTTTGCACACCGAAAAACTGAGAACCGCTTGCTGTTTTCTATGATAGCCGCAAAGGTCGGATTTGTCCAATAAACCAATGTTATAAACCGCAATTACTTTTGTGTATATCGCCTCATAATCGTGCATTTTTTAAAAAAATGCTGTTTTGTGCCGCGAAAATGTTTGTTTTTATTAAAGTAAACCTTTATGGTATGATTTTAGTTGCGCATTTTGAATTTCTTGTGCTATAATACGAGAGATCCATCAAAAAATGAGGAAAGGCGGCGCTTGGTATGACACTGCTCCAGTTGAAGTATATTTCCACGGTGGCAAAATGCGGCTCCTTCAGCAAAGCCGCTCAGGCCCTGTATGTCTCCCAGCCCGGCATCAGCAAAATGGTCTGCGCATTGGAGGAGGAGCTGGGGATCACGATTTTTGTCCGCTCTGCCGCCGGGATCACCCTGACCGCCGAGGGCCGGGAGCTTCTGAACATGGGAGAGCGGCTTTTGACGGACGCTGAGCATATTTCCCAGCACTTTTCACAGGATCTGAGCAAGACCCACGAGACCCTCAGCGTCAGCAGCCAGCATTACTGCTTCGCCATCGACGCCATGATGGCCTATCAGAACACCTATCAAAAGGAATCCTATACCTATAAATTCCTGGTAGGGCAAGGCCCGGAGGTCATTCAGCAGGTCATGGACAAAACCACGGAGCTGGGCGTATTGTTCATCAGCAGCCGCAGCCGAAAGCACATGAACCGTGTCTTTGGCGACAACAATCTGGAATTTCACCCGCTTTTTGACAGCAAGCCCTATGTGTTTATCCATAAGTCCCATCCTCTGGCCTCCAAGGAGGTCCTGACGATCGAGGAGCTGCACCCGTATCCCTGCATCATGTATGAGCTGGACTCCGACGCGCCCTCCGTTTTGCAGGAGGAGATGCTGGTGCCGGACTTTTATCCCCAGAAGGTCACCATTGTCAACGGACTCTATCAAAGCCTGATGGTCATGCAGCAGTGTCAGGGCTATGATCTGGGTACCGGCTTCATCTCCGAAAGCAACGGGGCGCAGGGGGTGATCAAGCGTCCCATCAAGGGCTTTGACGATCCCATCACCATCGGCTGGGTCTGCCAGAAGGCCCATACGCTGTCGCAGCCCGCGGAACGCTTTATCCAGCTTCTGCAAAAATACGGACGAGACCTTCCCGAAGCCTGAACAAGAATATCCGAATGTTATTGCCAGCGATAACATTCGGATATTTCCGTTTTTATGGGTGGTTGTGCTATGCTCAATGCAACCAAGCAAGTTAGTAGGTATCCATTTGCGCAGTCACACAACCGACGGGAGGTATTTTAAATGAGCCAGTTAGTTTTGAAGCACCCTGATTTGAAGCATGAAGATCTGAAATTCAACACGGTAGAAGTCCACGCCGGCGAGCCGCGGGATATGTACGGTGCCCTGATCCCGCCCATTTACCAGACGTCCACATTCTATTTTGATTCCACGGACGATGCGGTGAAGGCCTGCGATGACTACGCCGAGAGCTTTGCATACAGCCGGATCACCAATCCCTCCGTGGATTATCTGGAACAGAAGCTGGCAGCGCTGGAACACGGCAAGGGGGCCGTGGCCTATGCGTCCGGCATGGGCGCTGTTTCCGGTGCGATTTTCGCGCTGCTAAAAAGCGGCGACCACGCTATTTTCACCAAGGCCAAGTATTCCGGCACGGAGGACGTGACCAGCGACTGGCTGCCTCGCTTCGGGATCGCCCACGATACCTTTGACGCCGCCGATCTCAGCCAGCTGGAAGACCTGATCAAGCCCAACACCAAGCTGATCTATGTGGAGTCTCCCGCCAACCCCACCATGGTGCTGGTGGATATTGCCGCCGTGGTGGAGATCGCCCATAAGCACGGCATCAAGGTCTTTATCGACAACACCTTTGCCACGCCCTACAACACCACCCCGCTGGATCTGGGCGTGGATGCAGTCATCCACAGCCTCACCAAATACATCGGCGGCCACGGCGATCTGCTGGGCGGCGCGGTGATCTCCAACGATGAGCAGTTCCTGCGGGAGTGCCGTCTGGGTACCCTCATGCACTTTGGCTCCGTCATGGCGCCCTTTACCGCATTTCTGGTGTGCCGCGGGCTCAAGACGCTGGGCGTCCGCATGAAGCAGTACAATGAAAGCGCTCTGAAGATTGCCAAGTGGCTGGAGGCCAATCCCAAGATTGAAACGGTCCGCTATCCCTTCCTGGAATCCAATCCCCAGTACGCCATTGCCAAGAAGCAGATGAAGGGCGGAGGCGGCATGATCTCCTTTGACGTGGCCGGCGGTCTGGAGGCCGGTAAGAAGTTCATCAACAGCCTAAAGCTCTGCACGCTGGCTGTCTCTCTGGGCGATACGGAAACGTTGGTGGAGCAGGCTGCCGCCATGACCCACACCATGATCCCCAAGGAGATCCGGGAGGCTGCCGGCATTACCGACGGAATGATCCGGATGTCCGTCGGTCTGGAGGACCCGGATGACATCATCGCCGATCTGAAGCAGGCGCTGGGCGACTGACGGCGCAAAAGCCCCATACCGGCAGACACAAAACCATCCAAAAAAACACCGGAGAGGAAGCAATTTCCTCTCCGGTATTTTACTCTTCCTCCGGGGCCAGCAGCATTTTCTTAAAGGCTTTCATGGCAACGCTTTGAGGGCGGGATGTATCCTCGATCAGGTTGACGAACCGTTCCGGGATCGGCTCCGCAAGGCGGATCTGGAACACCGTCCCGGCGGCAAGGGCGGGAGCGGCCATGGACTCCGGGTAGAAACCGACGCCCAGATTGCTCTGCACCATCGCAAGGACCTGATCCATGGTGCCGGCTTCCATTTCCACATGAAAAGCCAAATTGTGCTTTAAGAACAGCTGTTGATAAAAGGTATATGTACTGGTCCCTCTGCTCATGCACACAAAGGGGAGATTTTCCAGATCCCGCAGACTCTGCGTTTCTGCGGCCAGATCATGAAAATCCGAACCGCAGATCAGGATCTCCCGGAAGGAGACCAGCGCGGTTTCCTGCAGGGACTTTCTCACCGGATAGGGCGTGGTGACCGCCGCGCAGTCCACCTGTCCCCGCAGCAGTCCTTCCATGGCGCGGGGAGTGGAATCGTTGGTGATCCGCAGGTGGATCCCCGGATACCGCCGGTGAAACGCGTCAAGACGGTTCAGAAGGGTCAGATGGAGCGCGGCTTCGCTGGCGGCAATGGAAATGCTGCCGGTCCGCAGGCTGCAATCTGACCGGAGTTCGCTTTCGCCAAGGCGCAGCTGTTCAAAGGCTACGGCAGCACGGCTGTAAAGCCGTTGGCCTTCCGGGGTCAGGGAGACGCCGTGGTTGGTGCGGACAAACAGCTTGCAGCCCAGATCCTGCTCCAGGTTGTTCATGCAGCGGGTAATGTTGGGCTGGTTGTTGCCCAAAGCTTCGGCGGCCTTGGTAAAGCTCTTATGTTGGGCAACATAGTAAAAAATGCGGTAATAATCGTAGGGAACAGCCACTTTTTTCGCCTCCGTGCCATATCATTCAGATATGTCCAACATATCAAATATACTTTTTACATCTTTCTGTTAGAACAGTATAATACGGGCGTTCTTAGAAGACAAGTCCTTTAACGGTCACGCCGAAAAATGGGACGCGGTCAGGCCAGACCGCAGCGCCTGTATTCCGGTGTGGAAAGGAGACTGGCTATCAGCATGAAAAACAAAAAGAAATTTATGATCCTATGGGTCCTGCTCATCGCGGTCCTGTTCGCGGGCAGTCTGTTGACGGCGCCGCCGGGAAAAGCGGAGACCATTCAGACCGCCATGCGGGACGCGGTCCTGCATGAGGAAAATCAGATCAGCCTGTTCGGCTGGAAGAACGTCAATCCGGGACTGATCTCCGCCATGACGGTATCCGCTATCCTGCTGATAGCGGCGGCGTGTATCCGCGTGTTTGTCATTCCGAAATTCAAGCTGGTGCCGGGGCGGTTCCAGCTGCTGCTGGAGCAGGCCGTAAGTTTGTTTGACAGCATGGCCAGAACCAGCAGTCCTCAGCGAAACGGATTTCTGGGGGCCTACATCTTCGGCGCAGGCGCGTATATCTTCGTGGGGACGCTGTTTGAACTGCTGGGCTTACAGGCCGTCACCACCACGGGCCGCTCCGTGACCCTTCCTGCACCGCTGTCGGACGTAAACGGCGCTATCGCCCTTGGCTGCTTATCCTATCTTGTGATCCTCTCCGGCGGGATCGCGGGCAACGGTCTGAAGGGCGTGGGCAGCACATTGAAGGAATTCTCGCTGCCTATTTCCATGAGCTTCCGTCTGTTCGGCGCGCTGCTCAGCGGCCTGCTGGTAACGGAGCTGGTCTATTACTATGTGCAGCTGAGCTATGTGCTGCCGGTGCTGGTGGGCGTTCTGTTCACCCTGCTCCACGCGTTGATCCAGGCCTATGTTCTGACCATGCTCACAGCGTTGTTCTACGGCGAGGTGTCGGAGCGTCCCGAACCGACGTCCGGGCGGGCATGACCGTTTCAATCATTTACGGATCGAATCATTTTGGAGGTAATAAACATGAAACTGCTTAAGAAAAAGGTCCCCGCGCTGTTCCTGATCCTGCTGGTGGTGCTGTCCCTGACGGTCCCCGCACTGGCCGCTTCTTCCACGGATACCGCTGCCGCACCCGCTGCGGCGGAAACCGCCCAGACCCAGAGCGACGCCACGGGGTCCAAGTCCATCGCCGCGGGTATCGCCATCGGCCTTGCCGCCGCAGGCGGCGCCGTGGCCATGGGCGTTGCCGTCAGCAAGTCTGCGGAGGGGATCGCCCGTCAGCCGGAGGCGGAGGGCAAGATCCGTACCACGCTGATGCTGGGACTGGTCTTTATCGAAACCGCTATCATTTATGCGCTGCTGGTCGTCATTCTGATCATCTTCGTCCTATAAGTAAGGCAGGTGGGAAACCGTGAATATCCCGTTGAATATTGATTGGCAGCAAATTTTACTGCACCTGCTGAATTTTGTGATTCTGGCAGGCGGGCTGTATCTGCTGCTCTATAAGCCCGTCAAGACGTTTATGGAGAAGCGGCAGCAGTACTATCAGGAACAGGACGCGAAAGCGGCAAAGACGCTGGCAGACGCAGAGAAAACAGCGGCAGAGGTCCGTCAGCAGTTGAAAAATGCCGACGCCGACGCTGCGGCAAAGCTCGCCGCCGCCCAGAAGTCGGCGGACGCCGCCATGCAGCGGCAGCTGTCCGACGCACGGGCACAGGCGGAGCAAATTCTGGCGGACGCCCATGCCGCTGCCCAGCGGGAGCATGACAAGCTGCTGTCCGATGCGCAGAAGGAGCTGAAGGATCTGGCAGTGACAGCCACGGAAAAGCTGGTGCTGCAATCCGACGGCGATGCGTTCGATCAGTTTTTGGACGCGGCGGAGAGGGGGGAGTCCCATGCGTGAAACGGTACTGGAAGCGGTCCTGCGCAGCGCGGACGCCCCCAGTGAGGTGCAGCGGAACCGTTTTGCGGCCTTTTTGAAAAAGCAGTACGGGCAGGAGGTTCCCCTCCGTTGGGAGCAGGACCCCGCGCTGGAAAAGGGCTTTCGGATGGAAGTGGGCGCCGACCTGTATGACTGGAGTCTGGAGGGCCGTCTGCGGCAGTTCCGGGAGCGGTTGGAGCAGCTGAACCCCGCCGGGGTCTCCGTGATCCCGCTGATGCGGGAGGCCGTCCGCAACTGGCAGCCGGATGCCGCGCCGGAGGAGGTGGGCAGCGTTCTGACGGTGGGTGACGAGATCGCCACCGTCAGCGGATTGGAACACGCGGCCTACGGCGAAATTCTGCAATTTTCCTCCGGTGTGAAGGGCATGGTGCAGGATCTGCGGCCGGACCGTGTAGGCTGCATCCTGTTCGGCGGCAGTGAGGCCATTGAATCCGGCAGCATCGTCCGCCGCACAGGTAAGACCGCCGGTATCCCGGTAGGAGACGGCTTTCTGGGCCGGGTGGTGGACGCGCTGGGTATGCCCATTGACGGGCAGGGCGACATTCCGTCAGAGGGCTATCTGCCCATTGAGTCCCCGGCCCCCGGCATCATTGACCGCCAGCCGGTAAACGCGCCTATGGAGACGGGCCTGCTCGCCATCGACTCCATGTTCCCCATCGGACGGGGACAGCGGGAGCTGATCATCGGCGACCGGCAGACCGGCAAGACCGCCATCGCCCTGGACACCGTTCTGAACCAGAAAGGGAAGGGCGTGGTGTGCATCTACGTCGCCATCGGGCAGAAATCCAGCTCCGTCGCCCAACTGGTAGAGAATCTGAAGCACAAGGGCGCTATGGACTATACCATCGTGGTGAACGCGCCCGCCAGCGCGTCGGCGTCCCTGCAATACATCGCCCCCTACGCCGGAACGGCCATTGGCGAATACTTCATGCGCAAGGGCCGGGACGTTCTGATCGTCTATGACGATCTCTCCAAGCACGCCGTGGCCTACCGGACGCTGAGCCTGCTGCTGGAGCGGTCCCCCGGACGGGAGGCCTACCCCGGCGATGTGTTCTATCTGCACTCCCGTCTGCTGGAGCGGTCCGCCCACCTCTCGGAGGAATTGGGCGGCGGCAGCATGACGGCGCTGCCCATTGTGGAGACCCAGGCCGGCGACGTGTCCGCCTACATCCCCACCAACATCATTTCCATTACCGACGGCCAGATCTTTCTGGAGAGCAGTCTGTTCTTCTCCGGCCAGCGGCCCGCGGTCAACGTGGGATTGTCGGTGTCCCGTGTGGGCGGCGACGCTCAGACGAAGGCCATGAAAAAGGCGGCGGGTGCCCTGCGTCTGGATCTGGCCCAGTACCGGGAAATGGAGGTCTTTACCCAGTTTTCCAGCGATCTGGACGAGACCACCAAACGGCAGCTGATTTACGGACAGGGCCTGATGCGCCTGCTGCGCCAGCCCCAGAACCACCCCTACCAGCAGCACCAGCAGGTGATTTTGCTGGTGGCGGCGCTGGATCATGTGATGCAGACGGTGCCCCTTGCGCGGATGGACGATTTTCGCACCGGGCTCCTGACCTATATCGAGACCCAGGACCAGGCCCTGTGCCGCCGGATCGATGAGAGCGGTCAGCTGAGTGATGAGGATCGGGAGACGATTCTGAAGCTGTCCAGAGAATTTCTGACGCGGTTCCAGACGGAAGCTGCGGAAAAGAGCGGTGAGTGAAATGGCCAATACCCGTGAGATCAAAAACCGGATTGAAAGCGTACAGCAGACCCGGAAGATCACCAACGCCATGTACCTCATCGCCTCCACCAAGCTGCGGAAGGCACGGAACGATCTGGCCAACACCCGGCCGTATTTTGACGCGCTGCGTGGCGAGATCAAGCGGGTCTTTCGCACGGCAGGGGATGTAGACAGTCCCTATTTCTATCCGCCGGACAATAACACGCCGCTGGAGGGCACCTATGGGTGTCTGGTCATCACGGCGGACAAGGGCCTTGCAGGGGCCTACAACCAGAACGTCATCAAGGAGGCTGAAAAGCTCCTTGCCCAACACCCGGACACCAAGCTGTATGTAGTGGGGGAGTATGGCCGCCGGTACTTTGACCAGCACAAGATCCCCATTGAGCACAGCTTTCTCTACACCGCCCAGAATCCCACGCTGGACCGGGCGCGGGAGATCAGCGCTCTGCTGCTGGACGGTTTCCTGGCGGGAACGCTGAAGGAGATCTTCGTGGTCTACACCGATATGGAGAGCAGTCTGCTCTCCGAGGCCAAGTCCACCCGGCTGCTGCCTTTCCACCGGATGCAGTTCGCGCCGCCCGCCAAGGAAAAGGCCGTGCAGGAGCCTTTTGAATTCTATCCGTCCGTAGGGGCGGTGCTGAACAGCATGATCCCCAGCTATGTCTCCGGCTTCCTGTACAGCGCCCTGCTGGACAGCTTCTGCAGCGAGCAGAACGCCCGCATGACCGCTATGGACGCCGCCAACCAGAACGCAGAGGAGCTGTTGAGCGCCTTGCGGCTGCAATACAACCGCGTGCGGCAGGCGGCTATCACCCAGGAGATCACAGAAATTTCCGCAGGCGCGGCGGCACAGCGGGGAACCTTTGGAAGCGAGGGATAACAGTGTCAACAACCCACGGCCAAAAGGCCATGGGCTTGTAACTGCCCAGTCATAGTAACGGATAGCTCCTCCGACCTTTAACCCCAAGAGACATTGCTGTCTCAAGTGGCGTTACATCGTAGGGTGGTAGACAGCACCCTTTGCGGCAAAGTTTACTCTGCCGCAACTGTATCAGGTACTTGGCTATCATAGAGATAGTTGATTCCCATGCGATACAGATTCATTGCGCCGATACGGTCATCGTTCGACTTGTAGCCGCAGTTCTTACAGGTAAACAGATGTATCTTCTTGTTGCGGTTTGCCTGTTCTGTGTGTCCACAGACGGGACAGCACTGGCTGGTATACCGAGGGTCGACCTTGATTACGGAAGATTGGTTTTGTTTCGCCTTGTAGATGAGCTTCTGTTCGAGGTCATAGAAAGCCCACGATACAGAAACATAGCGATGCTTCGTTTTGACACGCTCCGTGGCATGACGAATACCGGACAAATCTTCCAGAACGAAGAGAGTGTGCGCGGGGTTATTTACAACGAGTGCCTTTGATACACAATGGTTGACATCCTGCATCCAACGGTTTTCTCGTTGACCAATGCTTTTGAGTCTACGTCTTGAAGACGGGGTATGCCGCATCTGGAGTTCTTTTCTAAGTGCTGAATAGTGGGCTCTCTTCTGTTTGATAGATCGGCCGTTCACAAACCCGGACTTGTGCTTGCTATCGTAAGTTGCAACGACGAAGTTGATGCCTCGGTCGATGCCTACAACATTACAGATATCGGAGAGATTACTCTCTTCTACATCATAGGTCACAGGGATATGTAGGAAGTACTTGCCATGCTTGTTCACCAGTTTGGCAGTGCCGAACCGGTAGATAGAGCGGTCGAAGTATTTCGACATCCCTTCCGCAAAATAAGGCAGTTTCACTCTTCCGCCGAGCGTGTTTATGGAAAAGCGGTCTTGCGTCAGAGAGTAGTCTCTGTTCCAGACGAGGTCATACTGAGGTTTCTTGAAAGACGGTTTAATCCACTCTTTCTGATTCTCAAGGATGGTCTTATATCTGGCAATGACCGTCTTGAATACAGACTGAGTCATTTGAGATTTCAGTCCGAATTCTGCGCGCAACGTAGGATACAGAGCCTTGTTGAGCGAAAACTGTTTTAAATCGTGTGTGCGAAACACATAATCCGAGACATAGTTGCACGCTTCACGATAGACAGACATCGTTTCATCAAGTAACGCCTTATCTTCATCAGATGCCACTACTTGGATTTTTGCCGTGATGGACATTTGAGCCATAGTCAATCCTCCTTTCTTTATTATTTCACTAATACTATTATGCAATAATAGATAGTGAACGTCAAGGCGTATCGAGGTGACTTATGGATTGATGCCATAAAACAAAAGATTCAGAGCATCGCTGATGCCCATCACTGCGAAATCATGGCGATGGAAACAGACAAAGACCACGTGCATATCCTCCTCGGATACGGCACGACGGATTCCGTCTGTAACATCGTCAAGACACTAAAATAAGAAACGACACATCATCTTTGGCAAAGATTCGGGCCTTTCTTGGGCAAACACTATTGGAAGAAAAGGATATTCTGGTCCGATGGATACTTTGCCTGTAGTATCGGGGAAGTATCCTCGGCAATTATCCAAAAGTATATCGAAAACCAAGGATGATGCGTCTTTACGAACAGGGCTCCTCCCACCGCCTAAAGGCATTGGGTTTCCGCCTAAACTATGTTGGAGGTATTTTTTATGAAAATCGGAACGATCACGCAGGTATCCGGCCCTGTGGTGGATGTGGAGTTTGAAGCCGGACATCTGCCTAAGATCAAGGAAGCACTGTCCGTGGAGTTGAACGGTCAGACCCGCGTGATGGAGGTAGCCCAGCACATGAGCGAGCGGGTCGTCCGCTGCATCATGCTGGCGGGCAGCGAGGGTCTGGCCCGGGGCATGAAGGTAACCGCCCCCGGCAAAACCATCGAGGTCCCGGTAGGGGAGCAGACGCTGGGCCGGATGTTCAACGTGCTGGGCCAGCCCATCGACGGCGGAGAGCCGCTCCCGGCAGAAACGCCCCGCAAGAGCATTTACCGGGACCCGCCCTCCTTTGAGGATCAAAGCCCCGCCGTGGAGATTCTGGAGACCGGCATCAAGGTCATCGACCTGCTGGAGCCGTATCCCAAGGGCGGCAAGATCGGCCTGTTCGGCGGCGCCGGTGTGGGTAAGACCGTGCTGATCCAGGAGCTGATTCACAACGTAGCCATGGAGCACAACGGCTATTCCATCTTCACCGGCGTAGGCGAGCGGAGCCGGGAGGGTAATGACCTCTGGCGGGAAATGCGGGAGAGCGGCGTGGCGGATAAGACGGCGCTGGTCTTCGGCCAGATGAACGAATCTCCCGGCGTCCGTATGCGGGTGGCGCTGTCCGGTCTGACCATGGCCGAGCATTTCCGGGACGTGGAGCACAAGGATGTGCTGCTGTTCATCGACAACATTTTCCGGTTTGTGCAGGCAGGCAGCGAGGTTTCCACCCTGCGGGGCCGGATGCCCTCCGCCGTGGGCTATCAGCCTACGCTGGCCAACGAGATGGGCCAGTTACAGGAGCGTATCACCTCCACCAAGGACGGCTCTGTCACCTCGGTACAGGCGGTCTATGTGCCCGCCGACGATTTGACTGACCCCGCCACCGCCACCACCTTTGCCCATCTGGACGCCACCACGGTGCTGAGCCGGAAGATCTCCGAGCAGGGCATTTACCCCGCCGTGGACCCGCTGGAATCCTCCTCCCGGATTTTGGAGGCGGACATTGTGGGCGCGGAGCATTACCGCATCGCCCGGAGGGTGCAGGAGACGCTGCAAAAATATCAGGAATTGCAGGACATTATCGCCATTCTCGGCATGGACGAGCTGAGCGACGAGGACCGGCAGACTGTGAACCGCGCCCGCCGCATCCAGCGCTTTCTGGCGCAGCCCACCCATGTAGCGGAAAAATTCACCGGTATCCCCGGCGTGTATGTCCCTCTGAAGGAGACGCTGCGGGGCTTTGCCGCCATCGTGGACGGCGAAATGGACCAGTATCCGGAGGCGGCCTTCTACAATGTGGGTACGCTGGATGATGTGGTCGCCAAGGCGAAAAAGATCGAGGAAGGTGAGGTCTGATGAGCGCGTTTCACGCACGGATTCTGGCCTCGGACGCTCTGTTCTTTGACGGTGACTGCGAATTCATGGTGGTTCCCTGTACGGACGGCGCAATGGGGATCCTCTCCCACCACAGCAATATGATCGCGGCTGTGGTGCCGGGGGAGCTGCGGTTTCAGCCGGTGGGCGGCCCGCTGCGGACGGCGGCCGTTTCCGCCGGACTGGTGAAGGTTGAAGCGGGGGAGGTCATGCTTCTGGTGTCCACGGCGGAGCGGCCGGAGGACATTGACGTCAACCGGGCAAGGCGGGCGGAGGACGCCGCGAAGGAGGCCCTTCTGCAAAAGAAAAGTATGCAGGAGCACCGGAACGCGGAGGCCCAGCTGGCCCGGGCCATCAGCCGCCTGCGGACCAAAGAACACTGGAACAGCAGACGCTGAGCTATGAGAACACTTGAAGAGGAGTCTTGATCGTGAACCTCCGGAATCATCACGGCCAGATGTCGGAATCCCTGCTGACCGCCTCGTTTATCATTCTCTCCGGCGGCTTGCAGGACGCCTATACCTATCTCTGCCGGGGCAAGGTGTTTGCCAATGCCCAGACGGGCAATATCGTGCTGTGCAGCGCCTATCTGTTTGACGGCCAGTGGCGGCACAGCGCCCGGTATCTCGTTCCGGTGCTGTCGTTTCTGCTGGGGATCTTCGCGGCGGAGTGCATCCACCGCCATTTCAAGTACACGGAGAAGGTGCACTGGCGGCAGATGATCATTTTAGCGGAGATCGCTTTGCTGTTTGCAGTAGGCTTTCTGCCGCAGGAGGCCAACACCTTCGCCAACGCCGTTGTGTCCTTTGTCTGTGCCATGCAGGTGCAGACCTTCCGCAAGGTCCGGGGCCACGCTTACGCCAGTACCATGTGCATCGGCAATATGCGCAGCGGCACGGAAGCCCTGTGCGTCTATTTCCACACCCATGACCGGGAGGTGCTCTGCAAGGCGCTGACCTATTTCGGCGTCATCGGCCTGTTTGCCATAGGCGCGGGATTGGGGGCGCTGTTGTCGGCGCACATGGCCGAACGGGGCATTTGGGTCTCCTGCGCACTGCTGGCCGTCAGCTTTTTCATCATGTTCATCCGGGAAGAAGAAAAGGTGTAAGCGATAGATGGGGCCGGGATCTCAATATGCCGCCTCATTCTCCATAAAGCTTCCTGCATGAGCAGCGCACCGCAAACCTGCACAAATGACAGTGCATGGAGGTTTCGTGCGTCATGTCCGGTTGCCCCGCAGGGGCGAGGAACTGGCACATTTCTTATTTTTCTATGCTTTTGCATAGCAAAAAGCCCGTCTATCTGGGTTTTTCCGGTAAGCAAAACTGCTCCGACACTTGTGTGCCGGAGCAGTTTTTTCCACGTTGTCAAAATGGCCGTGCCAAACCGCCGCACTGCTTGTTTTCACAGCAAAAGACCGCCCGGGTCAAGCACAAGGCGGTCTTTCGCGCGATTCGGAACGTTTTCTCCGCAAAACATCTCCCAGAGGGCATTTGCCGGCTGCGGAGCTTTTCTCGGCAGATGGGGATCTTTCAGCTTGCAAGGAAGGTTTCCGCGATGGTAGGCAGCCGGGCGCCGAAGCCCTCAGCCGCTTCCGCCGGATACCGCCACGAAACAGCATAGGAATCCGCGCCGCCGCCCGCAGCCACAAAGAAAGAAAGGTATTCGCCCTTTTCATTTGTGCCCGTCAGCGGGTCACCGGGGCTGCCGCCCATCAGATCCTCAAACTCATAGCCGCTGGACTGAGCAAAGGCCTCCCGCGCCTCCGTGACCGTCATATCCCCACAGCGGGATACAGACAGCGCCACATCGCTGTTGAAGGCGCTGACCCAAGTGTCCGTCGGAACGCCGCTCTCCGCGGACTGCTCCGGGCCGTCCCAGTCCTCATCGGGAATATAGAGGGAGTACCCATCTCCGACATACAGGGTGGCAGGCAGAGCTTCTTCCTCGCCCTCAACGAAAAAGGTCAAGTCGACCTGTTCTGCACGGGCAGGCGTCTCCGGCTCCGGATTCACAGGCGGTTCATTGGGTTCCTGCTGCGTGGGAGACGGGTCGGAAGGTGGGACCGGCGTTTCGGGTTTCTGTCCGCAGCCGGTCAGCAGGAAAATGGACAATAAAACAATCCAAAGCTTTTTCATAAATCCTCCTTATAGTTGAGAGATTGAGACGAAGGGAAGCGCTCTGCGCGATTTCCTATACCAGAGCGTCGCCGTCATAGCGCAGCAGGCCCCGCCGCATGGCATCCGGCAGGACGAATTTCTTTTCGCCGGACTGCGGAAACTGTACGGTCATAACGGCTCCCTGACAGCTGACGATGGTTCCCGTGCCGAAGGCCGTATGGATCACCTTCCGGCCACGTACCGCACCGGCCATCAGCGCCGTCATTTCCTCCGACGTCAGGCTCCTGTCCCGCTGCGGAACAGTTTGTTCGGCAGGGGGGATCGCCACCCGCAGCTTTCCCTGAACGGCGGTGCGGCTGGGTGCGGCCCGCAGGACCCGCCGCCGGTCATACATCTGGCCGATGGTCAGCGTTTCCGTTTCACCGCCGGGGTAGGCGATCATGCAGCGCCCTTCGCAGGCGGCCCTGATGGTGCCCCGGCCTTTTTGTCCGTGGTAATAGGCTTTTCCGCAGAGCTCTTCCCGCAAGGCGGCGAAGAGGTCATCCTCCTCGGTTTTTTCCACCGGCAGCTCCCGGCGCAATTCTCTGATAAACGCAGAGCTGCGGTCGAGGCAGAAGAACAGGTACAGATGGTCCTTTGCCCGGGTCATCGCCACATAAAAGAGCCGGCGTTCCTCCTGATACCGCCGTTGTTCCTCCGGGCCCTTCGGCTCCGTAACGGCCGGCAGAATTCCATCCAGCACGTCCAGAAGGTAGACCGTTTCATATTCCAGGCCCTTGCTGGAATGGACGGTGGAGAGGATCAGCCCCTCCGATGAGGGCTCTGGCGGCGCAGAGGCCAGCATCCGCAGGTAGTCCAGCCGGGCGACCAGCGTATTCAGATCGGCTTCCCGTTCCGCCAGCAGGGTCAGGATCTCAAACTTGTTGCCGTCTAATTGCTGCTGTTCCACATAATCCTTGTAGCGCAGCTCCGTCCAGATCCGCTTCAAGCCCTGGGCCGCCGTCTCCTCCAGAAGCTGCGGCAGCAGGTCTATCAGTCCGGCAGCGCTGTCCCGGGCATACTGGGAGAGAGGGGAGAAGGTGAGCAGCTCCTCCAGAACCGTTTTCCCGGAGCGCTGACAGGCTTCACAGGCATATTCCGCGGCCTTTTTGGTGATGCCGCAGCCGATTTTATAGTAGATGCGGAGAAATGCCTCCGTGTTCCTCCGGTCATTGGCAAAGGCGATGATGTCCAGAAGATCCGCCACCAGCCGATGGGTGAAAAAGGTGTCATCCATCTGTCTGCACCGGTGGGGAAAGCCCTGCCGTTCCATCAGGTCGATCAGCGGCAGGGCGCTGTCGTTGTTGCGGTACAAGACCGCCGTCTGCCCATCGCAATGGGCCGCCATGGCCAGCAGCCATGCGTACTGGGCCGTGCGGTCTGCCGCCGAGATCAGGTGTACGTTCGCCCCGGACACTCTGGTGGGGCGGACGGTCTTAGGGCGGCGGTCCGTATTCTTCCGGATAAACCCGTTGGCCAGATGGAGGATCTCCGGCGTGGAGCGGTAGTTTTCCTCCATCAGCAGCACCCGGGCCTTGGGATAGGTCTGCTCAAACTGCATCAGCGCGTCCGGGTAGGCGGCTCGGAAGCCGTAGATACTCTGATCCTCGTCTCCGACCATGAATAGGTTGCCGGTTTTCCGGGCCAGCAGCTGAATGATGGCGTGCTGGATTTTGGAGGTGTCCTGCGCTTCGTCCACGCAGATATAGGGGAAAGCGTCCTGAAAATGGGCCAGAATATCCGGATAATTTTCCAGAATGGTCTTGGCGTAGATCATCTGGTCATCATAATCCATCCACCGGCGCTGCCGCAGCGCCAGATTGTACTGTACATACAGCTCTGGGAACTGGTCGAATCCAGTGTCCAATTCGCCGAGATCCTCTTTGCCAAGCATCATGTTCTTCACATAGGCGATCCCCTTGCGAAGCTCCTTGATCACGCTCTGGGTGGCAAACTCACCGCTGAGCTCCCGGTACAGATCGGAAACGATTTTTGCCAGTTCGCCTTCATTTTCAACCACTGTAAAGGCGCTTCCGCTGCCATGCGTCCGGGCATAAAAATCAATGATTTTAGAGGAAACGCCGTTGATCGTGCGGATCTCCGGGACCTGCGGACAATCCTGGCCAAAAAGCCGGACGAACCGCTTCTGCATTTCCCTGGTGGCCGCCTTGGTGTAGGTCATGGTCAGGATCGCGTCCGGAGAGATCCCGCAGCAGCAAAGCATATACCCCAGCCGGGTCACCAACACCGTGGTTTTTCCGCTGCCGGGTACGGCCAAAAGCAGCACTGCGCCGTCGACGGCGTGTACCGCCGCCAACTGCTGCGGGTTGAGCTGTGATGTGTATTTCCGGCCAAATTCGCTTCTGGTCATGCTGACGTTTCCTCTGGACTTTCTGTGGCGTTTGTATCCTGAATGGCAGATAGCTTCAGAATGATTGTAGCACAAACCGCTCTGAAACTCAATCAAATCCCATTTGCCATATGCATGGACTGTCTGCGCAGGGACATACAGATTCGCAGAAAGCGTTCTAAGTTTTCAGTTCCAATCAGTGTATAGTATATATGATTTACAGCAGCTTGAATGTAAAAGTGAAGTTTCCCATGTAATATACTCTGGAAAGAGAACTGCCGTAGATGCCCGCTGTGGCGGTCATTGTCATGGCGGTCTGCAAGTGTCCCTCCATTCCCACGCTGATGGTCTCCACTCTGGTGGCTGTGGTGTTGGCGATGCTCGTTCAGGGGCAGTCGCTCTCCGGTATTTTGAATATTCTGGACAGCGGATTCTCCATTGACACCGCGCTGCCCGAGTTCAACCGGCTGGTGAACAGAGGCGGGCTGCAAAGTATGCTGTGGACGGCGGCTCTGGGCATCCTCGGTATGCTGTACGGCTCCATCATGGAAAAGACCGGCTTGCTGGAGGCTCTGCTATCCAAAATGGACCCTCTGGTGAAGTCTACCGGCGGGCTTGTCACCGCTGTCGTCCTGACGTGCACGCTGCTGCTGATGGCAACAGCATCTCAGACCTTGGCAATCGTGGTGGGCGGCAGGATGTATATCGGCGAGTTCAAGAAGAAAAACCTCCTGCCTCAGACCCTCTCCCGTACCTTGGAGGATTCCGGCACGATCATCAGCCCTCTGGTTCCTTGGTCTCTGTGCGGCGCCTATATGGCGGGCACCTTGGGGGTCTCCACCATGTCGTATCTGCCCTTTGCCATGTTCTGCTGGCTGTGCCCTGTACTGGCCATTGTATATGGCTTCACCGGCAAATTCTTCTGGAAGACCGGCGAAAAGTCCAGCCAGAAAGTCTACCAGTTCAGCACATTGATGGAAGCGTCCTGATAAATTCATTGAGATAAGACCGCACCAAGAGCAGAGCAGCTGCCACGAGTAAGCGAACAGGCTTATTTTTGTGGCAGCTGCCTTTTTCACGCGAGACAAGGTCATGCGGCGCCCGACAGAAACACCCGGCCAAAACTCACGTGAGACATATACAGCCCGCATAAATAGTGGCAGACACGGATGCGGCTGCCGGTATTTTATGGCAAACGAGATCAAGACCTCGTAAGTAGGAGAACGTGACACACGGATCGCAAAAGCTGCGTGTAAGAATGGGAAACTGTGTCGGCGATCCGGGCGGCGTTATCGGCTGCGGGTATGAGCCGACTTCTCTGAGCAGCTGGCCATGACGCTCCCGGAATCTCCCAAAAGCCGGAAGCGGCGGTACGATGCTGTGTGACGGCGGGAAGAACCTCCACAATTGACTGATTCCCTGCGGAGCGTACTGATATGTTACTATTTTGCCGCAGGTTCGGTATAATTGCGTTATACCAGCGAAAAATACAAGAATGCGAGGAGATAATACAATGAAATTTCAAAGAGGTGTAAAATAAAGAAAATGCGCGTAAAAGAATGTAGTGTTTTCAAGGGTTTGCTGGTTTTTCTGTAAAATACGGTAAGCTGTTATAAAAGCTGTTAGGGGTAAATATAGGGGTAGAAATCAGCCCCTTATTCTGGCTTCGGAACAGCGTAAAAAGTTGCATTTTGTCGTTCTTTATGATATGCTCACCGTGGCGCTACCAGTTAACGGCGGCGGTTTGGCCCCCATTTCCGGGGGTAACTTCTTGCCCCCTGATCTTGCGAAAGGGGGGCTGCTCATGAGTACATCCGAAGTTCTTCAACTTTGCCTTGTCATCATCGGTATTTGCAGCCTGTTCATTCAGGCAAAAAAGAAGTAACCGCCCAGCCTCCAAGCAAGCGGTTACTTCTTAACCAAGTGGGGAGCTAACCATCTGCCGGTAGCGCCTCTTTCTATTTTCATTATAGCGATTTCTTTCGTGATGTCAAGTTTCGCTTTGCATAGAGCAGTTCCCCGCCGAGTGGCGGGGAACTGCTCATTTTATAGGGATTTACTTACCCTGATAGGCACGATACAGGAACGTGACGATTTGTGCACGGGTGCAGCCATCGGCGAGGCTGAACGTGGTAGCGGACGTGCCGTTGGTCACGCCGTTCTCCACTGCCCATGCCACACAGCACCAGCGCAGAAGGAATCAGCCGCCACATCGGTAAAGCCGTTGACCGTGCTGGGAGCCGTGCCCAGCGCACGATACAGGAACGTCACACTCTGCCCACGGGTGCAGGTATTGTTGACGCCGAAGGTGCCATCTGCCATGCCGTTGGTAACTCCGAGTTGACCGCCAAGCGGTTGGTAGAATACGCGTTGGAGCATCACAAAATCGGCGTTGAGGGTCAGACCATGGTCATCATTGACGAGTGTCAGATCATCTTCAACTGCCGGGACTTCGGGTGGAAGGATCGCGGCGCTTGGGTGACGCTGTTCTCCCAGCACCGGAAGCTGAACAACTACGGTTTCGGCGGTCTGCTGATCTCCCTGACCGGCATGACGTGGTTCGTTGCGATCGAATACTGGTACGGCGGCAACAAGCTCATGCTCAGTAAGCAGATTTTCGCGTATCACAAGAAGTACAGCAAGGTCTACGACAGCTATAAGCTCTTCAGCGATATGGTCAGCGCAGGCGGGGACGTCTGTGCCGGGGGGAACCGCGCGAGCGATGGGGCCCCGGGGAACGGCGGCCCCGACGCGCATGACCAGCAAGCGAAAAAGCGCTTGATGCGTCGGCTCGTCGCTGTACTCACTGTCATACAAAATTCGCAGCCTGGCACGTCGCAGCCTGGCACGGCTGCGGCTGCGGAACTGTAAGACACCGGAAAAGTGCAGGAAACCGCACTTGACCCCCGGCTGGTAGCACGGGGGTGCTATTAGTCATGGTGGTTTGTACCAAAGCCTTTCATACCAATGGTTTGAGGGTGATTTTATAGAGATACTGATTGACTATCTCCGATTTACCTCAAAAATACATAATTGGGTTGATTTGGCGGAAATGCTGGGACTGTAAAAAGTAGATTGGGAGCAGGGAAAGGCTCGTGACGGCTGGCTCTGTCATGAGTTCTTCGGTGGGATTCATCTCTATCACGGTGGCCGTGATGATGCCGGTGTGGAGCTGTCCGGCGCTGGCTGCCAGATGCTGGAAACCTGCAACGGAAATTCCTTCGACTGGATCGGCTTGTTTAGCTACATCCGGGAGCAGGGCGATGAAATGAATCCTCGCCCCGCTCCACTCTCCGCCGTGCCACACGGCACAGCAGCGCCACAGCCGTACTCATACGCCCTCACCTCCGAACAGCAGCGCCGCCACCAGCGTCTCCAGCTCCTCCAGCCGGGTCTCCTGAGAGGGACAGCGCTTCCGCCAGTCCGCCCGCAGAGTTTCGGTACATTCCGGCACGGAGGACAGCTCGCAGTCCTCCGCCAGGGGCCCGTAGGTTCCGCCGGTTTTTGTTGTCACCGTGTCTTCCGTATAGTCCGTCACATCCTCGATCTTCAGGATTGGAACGTTCTCTCCCAACCGGTACAAGTACAAATTCATCCCTTCACCTCATTTTCTCACAGCAGTGTGCCATCCTCCCGGACAATAGCGCCGCCCTTCTTGCGGTTGCTGGTGCCCCCAAGCAGATCCGGTATCTGTGGGCCGAAAATTGCGATCCCGCCGTTGTAGGCGTACACGCCCGTAACATTATCCGCATAGCCCGCACCGCTGGTATGCGCAAGGGCGGCAATGGAGCTGGTGGTGGTCTCCAAGGCATAGGTACAGCCTGTCACCGAGCTGGAAATCAGGCTTACCAGTGAGCTGTCCGTTGCACGGACGCCTGTGAGATTTCTCGGCCCCACGATCGTACAGTCGGTCGTCCAGACCGCTGCGGCCGATGCGCAGTACAGAAGATACCCGCCTTCGGCAGCCATTTCCGCCGTGGCCTTCATGGTCAGCTTTTCCAGCCACACCATGCAGCCGCAGTTACAAACCTGAATCCCTCCGTGAAGGATCGCTGTACCCTCGCCCTGAATGCTCAGAGTCCCGCAGCCGTAAAACCCAACAATCGGAATCATCCCCGTCCATTCGCCGCTGACTTTAATGGTGAGCTTTTCCGTCAGCAGGCGGGGCAGGCGGGAAATGTAGTCCGCCAGTTCTTCCATGGGCACCGTGACCGTGCGGCTGGGCGCGCTGACAGCCAGCACCTTCTTTCGCACCGGCGCGCAGTCGCTTTCGGTGATGAGACCGGCAGGGGAGCAGAGCACCTCTACGCCGCCGTCATCGCTGATGGTCTGGCGCAGGTTGAACCGCAGCACCGTGTCGCTTCCGGCCTGAATACGCGGCTGTTCTTTGAGCTGATCGACCGTCGCTACAACAAGGACGGCAATTTTAACATGGTTTTCACCAGCAACAAAAATCCGGCTCTCTGGCGTGAGGACTTTAATGAGGACTCTACACTTCTGTGTGCGCTGGACCGCATCTTTGATGAAGCTACGGTATTCAAGCTGCGGGGCGAGAGTTTCCGCGGGAAGAAACTGGATACAGTTTCTGTACAGACTGGCAAAGTAAAGGCCGTTGAGCTGCTGGCTGACCAGCAAGAAGAATAATATTTATTTGCCAATCTGGGTTGTTTGGTTTTTCTATCTGAGCTTTGATTAGCGATTTCAGTTGAGCCCGCAGTGGTTTTCCTGGCGAACGCTAACAATCCCATTCCGGGTCAAAACTGGGTCAGGAACAGGGGACTCCAATTTTTCTGGCATGGTGCCCCAAATTTTTCTTGCGTGATGGAATGGCTCATGGTATTATAAAAGTGCAATCGCAAGAAAAGTTATAAAGGGGGTGCTGACTTGCCAAGAGGAAAACTGTTAAACGGTCTGGTGACGCAGCAGAAGGTATTACGAGCGGCGGTGGCGTTGTTCCTGGAAAAGGGCTACACGAAAACCACCACCGGCGAGATCGCAAAGGCGGCGGGCATCGGACAGAGTTCATTCTTCCATGTTTTTCCCAGTAAGGAGGCGCTGCTGCTGGAGCTGGTAAAGCGGATGTTCAGCGGGCAATTCGCTCTGGCGGGACAGCACAGCGGGGAACAAGACCCTGTACTCCTGTACGCCGTGGAAACGGCCCTCCAGCTCCACATCGCTGAACTGACCGAGCCGCTGCGGGAGCTGTATGTGATGGCATACTCCCTGCCTTCCATCGCGGCGTATCTTTACAAAAGCACAACGAAACGGCTGCAAGTTATTTTCGGGCCTTATCTGCCGGAGGCGCAGCCCAAGGACTTCTACGAAATGGAGATCGCGTCGGGCAGTATCATGCGGGGCTTCATGTCGGTTCCCTGTGATGTGTATTTCACGATGGAGGCCAAGGTTTCCCGCTTTTTGGACTGTTCATTGAAACTCTATGACGTACCGAAGGAGAAGCGCGCGGCAATCACAGCAGCCGTTCTGCAGTTGGATTTGCACGCGATGGCAGCAAGCATCATCCAAAAGACCGTCCAACAGGCGGAAAAGGGCTTTGAAGCCCTGACGGAAAAA
>OLFV01000237.1_pt1 | contig 67599 bp, 59 predicted proteins | sample 1605551 | NCBI WGS metagenome assembly OLFV01 (sample SAMEA3888922, study PRJEB22519) | human gut metagenome | biome: human gut; feature: human-associated habitat; material: faeces | place: Denmark | collected 2011 | reverse complement strand
TCATTGTCATTTTGTGTCATTTTTGAAATTCAATGTCATTTCCGCCGCTATATAATAAATAAATATAAATATTTATTTATTATATAGAGCACTTTTCTCTTTCAAAAACGAAAATGACACAAAATGACAATGACACAAAATGACTTATTTTGCCAGGACAATTGTCAAAAAAGCAACACAAAGTCCCGGTCAAATTCGGTCATGGTCATTTCGGTCAAATTCGTTTTCTGATGAAAAAAAGTTCTAAAGATAGTATATATAAATAATTATATTATTTATATATACTATCTTTAGGCGAGAAATTATTTTTTTATTTTGATTTTGACCGAAATGACCATGACCGGATTTGACCGGAATCACCCTAACTACAAAGTAAAGTAACATTACACGTTTACAATCTATCAGTAGTGCAGAAACAGAAAAATAATCATATTCAGAAGTCCAGACTTTTTTAAAAATCTGTTCATGAAAAGGTAAGTAAAAGTCTTAAAATTAACAATATATAACATAAAAGAGAAAAGTTAGCTAATATTTAACTTTTACCATGTATACTTATTGCTGTTTTCGATGAATGAATTTGTATAAATATACTAAGCCACATTATTAAGGAAGAATGTATAAATATACATTATTGAAAAACAGGAATTTTAGGTGCAAAGAATGCAGTAAACAGATTTTACAAAAACTGCATCTTCTTCTCGCTTTTCACAGTCATCAATTTCACATAATGAAAGCCGTCAGCGAAAGCAAACCATCTTGCCACATCGACATTTATTTCTTTCTTTCCGTCTCATCGACGCAGGAAACGGTGGATGGCAAACCAGAAGTAGAATGCCAAGAGGAAATAACCCACATAATATAGTGTGCAGAGACTGAAGATGATGTAATCGACTGCACAGACTCCGACAAGACCTCCCAGATACAGAATGGCATCGCCAAGACTGAGACGATGCTTTACCTCGTCGAGACAGGCCAATGCCAATATCAATATCGCCCAAACAGACGCCAGGAAGAATCCCAACACACGGGGTACGGCAAAGGGATTGAGAGTGGGATGAAAATAGAAATGACGCCACATCTCGGGTGCAAACAACTGGATGGTGGCATAGAAAGCCGCTGAGAGCGACACCATCAGCACCAATGCCGTAGGATATGGCGAGTCGATGTCGTTGAAATGAACGATGTGCGCATTGCTGTGGGATATCTTGCGCAGAAGATAAGCCACTGAAATCAACACGATGACGATCATGAAGATGAGCAGGTGGGTGTTGCTGAAGATGAGGATGAACTGAGAGATGGGATCGTCGGGGACGACACGGGGCAACAGACGGGACTCGTGTGTCCAGCCAAACTCATTCTCCTCGGTGGCCAACTGTACCCATACGGAGTCTTCTGTGTCCTGGGGAATGATGCGTATGTCGGAAACGACCAGCAGACAGTGCTTCCTGACGGCAAAGGAGTCGATGCGCAGATGGTTGACATACTCCTCCGGCTGCTGACGTATCAGCATGAGTGAGTCGGAACTGACTACAAAGTTGTATTTGTTGGTGTAATGATGCGTGGAGGAAAACGAGATGGAGTCGAGTTGCCGGTCGCTGTACTCTATCAGGGCGGCATGCTGAACCTTGCCACCATGACGATGATAGCAACCGCTGAGCAGCAACAGCATGCCCAACAGACAACAGGTAATCCATGTATTTCGTTTTACTTGGCTCATATATCTTTCTTTTTTCAACGCTCAGAATACACATTCATCTGACATTCGTTGCAGGCAAACTGGAGGCGGAACTTCCTGCCGTCGCCCAGACGAAGGAAGAGCGGTTCCTTCCACGTGGGCTTGCGCCCTCCCCGCTTCACACAATAGCCCAACGAATAACGCAGACAGTGGCGGCACTGCATCAGCAGAACCTCCTCCTGCCGCTCTGCCCCGTTGCGCAGCTCGAAGGCATAGCCTGGCTTCGCCATGCCGTGTGCCTGATAGAAAGAGCGGGCACTCTGATTGGCGATATTGTAGAGATAGCTATACTTGGCGTATTCCGGCTGCCATGCCTTTGCGGGCGATGTCTTGTCGGCGGAAGCCTCAGCATGAGATGCCTCCGGGGCTGCGACGGCACCCGACAGGGCTGAAACCAAAGAACGGCGCAGGTCGGTAAGCACACTGCTGGGGATGAAATACTGGTCGGCTGCATTGCGAATCTCCACCTCACGGCACTCATAGATGGTGCCGCCCAACTTGCTGAGTTGTTTGATGATATTCTCGCGCTGCGGCTTTTTCGCCATGCTGTGCTCAAAGGCTACGGCTTCGGTAGCCATATATTCCAAGGAAGCATGCTGCTCGGTGTCTCCGCTCACGAATGGGGTCTTTCCCTGCTCCTTGCAGTAATAGGCAGTGGCTGAGAAGCCGCTCACAGCGTCCTCATCGTACAAGTCGAAGACGATCTTGACAGGAATCTTCCGTTCTGCCGTTCTGCCTGCCAATATCCTGCTGAAAGCGACGTCGTTGTTGCGATAGAGCGCCACTCCGGGACGCAGATGGCGAGGCATCTCTAAGGGGAAGAGGCGGTTGCCCTCGGCACGGTTGACACGGAAGCCTTCCAGCTCGCGCTCGTCATTGATGAAGCACAAGCCGTCGCCATTGGCAAAACTCGCCACGGATGCTACATTGAAACTGTTGCCGCGCAGCTCCTTCACCTTTCCCACATACTCGCCGATGGCCTTCGGGGTGTCGAAGGAGGTGATGTCCATCTGTCTGCCACGCAGGAAATAATGGGTAAAACCACGGTTGAAAGTCTTCTTCAGGTTGGGCTCGAAAGCATAGCGGGGTCTGCCCAGCGATGGACGCTCATACTCGCCGGGGCGCTGGCGGCAGATGTCGTCGAGGCGCTGGCTGTAGGCTGCCACCACATTCTTCACGTAGTCGACATCCTTCAACCTGCCTTCGATCTTGAACGAGCAGGCTCCGGCGTCAGCCAAGGCCTCCAGGTTGTCTATCTGGCACATATCCTTGAGGGACAGCAGATGGCGCTGATGCTCGATCTCCTGTCCGTCGGCATCGAGAAGGTCGAACTTCATGCGGCAGAACTGGGCGCACTCGCCCCTGTTGGCTGAGCGGCCGAAACAGTACTCTGACGCATAGCACACGCCGGAATAGCACACACAAAGTGCACCATGGACGAACACCTCGAGCTCCATATCGGGCACAGCGGCATGAATGGCCTCTATCTCACTGACCGAGAGCTCGCGAGCCAATACTGCCCGATGAAAGCCCAATGACTGAAGCCACTTCACCTTGTCGGCAGTCCTGGTGTCGCACTGGGTGCTGGAATGCAGGAACTCTGTCCACCCGCCCTCTGTCGACAGAGGGCCCTCGCCCTGAAGGGCATAGAACACACCCATGTCCTGCAACAGTAGGGCATCGACACCGGCTGCCTGCAACTGCTGAATCATCTGCAGGGTGTCCCTGATCTCGGAATCGTAGACTATGGTGTTGACCGTGACATGCACCTTGGCATGAAACTGATGGGCGTAGTCACACAGCTGACGGATATCCTCGATCGAGTTACCCGCAGCCGCACGGGCACCAAACTTGGGTGCTCCGATATATACGGCATCTGCGCCATGGTCGATGGCAGCGATGCCGCACTCTAAATTTTTGGCAGGTGCCAGCAATTCCAAAGTTCTCATTCTTCGCTTTTTCGCTTCTTCGCTTTCGCGCTTACTTGATGTCATCAATATTATAAGGTGTCTCCTGGTAAACGTAATAGTTGATCCAGTTGCTGTAGAACAGGTTGGCATGCGCCCTCCAGGTCACCAAGGGCTCCTCGGTGGGATCGTCGTGATAATAATAGTTCTTTGGCAAGTCGACGTCATCACGCTTGCCCAGGTCGCGACGGTATTCCTTGTCGAGTGTGTCGGGAGCGTACTCCAAATGGCCCGTGACAAAGAACTCCCTGCCGCCACGTGCCATCACGATGCTCACACCGCTCTCGGGCGACTCGGCTATGATGTCAAGCCCCGGCACCTTCTCGATGTCCTCGCGTCGCACCTCGGTATGGCGGCTCTGCGGCATGGCGAACCAGTCGTCGAAGCCACGGAAGATAGGCAGCGAGGGGTCGAGGGATTTCTGTCGGAAGATGCCAAACATCTTCTTGCTGAGTGGATGCTTGGGTACGCCATAGAAATGGTAAAGTCCTGCCTGCGCGCCCCAGCAGATGTAGAGTGTGGAGGTGACATGGGTACGAGCCCAGTCGAAGATCTGCTGAATCTCGGGCCAGTATTCCACGTCCTCGTACTGCATGGTTTCGATGGGTGCACCCGTTACGATCATGCCATCAAACTTCTGCTTTGACAGTTCGGCAAAGTCTTTGTAGAACATCATCATGTGCTCGATGGGGGTGTTCTTGGGAGTATGACTCTTCAGTTTCATGAAATACACCTCTATCTGCAGTGGTGTGTTGGAGAGCAGTCTGACGAGATCGGTCTCCGTTGTTATCTTCAGCGGCATGAGGTTGAGCACTACGATACGCAGGGGGCGAATCTCCTGACTGTGCGCCCTACTCTCGTCCATGACGAAGATGTTCTCGTGCTTCAGCAGCTCTATGGCTGGCAATTTATCTGGCAATCTTAATGGCATGATTCTATTCCTTTCTCTAATTTTGTGCAAAAATACACTTTTTCAATGAGATAATGAAAAAAGGATGCCAAAATTTCTTTCAGCATCCTTCTTTTTATCGATTATTACCAAAGTTCCAGTCGCTCATTCTTAGGAATGAACATCTTGTCGCCCGGCTTCACACCGAAGGCCTCATACCAGGCATCGATATGTGGCAGGGCTCCGTCGACACGCCATTTGCCCAAAGCGTGTGGGTCGTTCTTGACGCGCTGACGTATCTCCTTCTCGGTGATGTTCTGTCCCCATACACCTGCGTAGGCCAGGAAGAAGCGCTGAGCTGGAGTGAAACCGTCCTTGTTCTTGAGGGGCTTCTTGGCGGTGACATTCTTCAAAGCATTGAAGGCTACCATCAAACCGCCATGGTCGGCAAGATTCTCGCCCAGTGTGAAACGGCCGTTGCCATTCAGGTCGGGCAATACCTTGATATTGCTGAAGAAGTCGGCATACATGTCGGCACGCTGATTGAAGCCCTTGGCATCGTCGGCTGTCCACCAGTCCTGCAGATTGCCAGTAGCATCATACTGGCGGCCCTGATCGTCGAAACCGTGAGTCATCTCATGACCTATCACGACACCGATGGCGCCATAGTTGAACGCCTCGTCGGCCTTTGGGTCGAAGAAAGGATACTGCAGGATTCCGGCAGGGAAACAGATCTCGTTGGTGGTAGGATTGTAGTAGGCATTGACGGTCTGTGGAGTCATGTACCACTCGTCTCTGTCGACTGGCTTTCCGGCCTTCTCGGCGATTTCCTTGTCGTTGGCAAACTTGCGGCAAGCCAACACATTCTCGTAGTAACTCTTGGAAGGATCGATGTTGAGCAGGCTGTAGTCGGTCCACTTGTTGGGATAACCTATCTTGACATAGAACTTGTCGAGCTTCTTATGGGCTGCAGCCTTGGTTACGTCGCTCATCCAGGTCTGTGCGTCGATGCGCTCGCCCAAGCTGATCTGCAGGTTCTTTACCAGGGTCTCCATCATCTTCTTGGAACTCTCGGGGAAGAACTTCTTGCAGTAGATGCGGCCAAGCGCCTCACCCATCTGATTCTCGACCTGATTGGTGGCACGCTTCCAGAGAGGATAGTCCTCCTGACGGCCACTCATGGTCTTGCCGAAGAAGTCGAAGTTGGCCTCGCGAATCTCATCGGTCAGGTAAGCGGAAGAGCTGCGGATGACACTCCAGAGCATCAGCGCCTTCAGGACCGAGGCGTTCTCGGCTGCCGAAAGCTTGTCGTAGGCTGCAAAGAATGCTGGCTGACCTACAATGAGTTCCTGCATATACTCGCTCTTGATGCCCTCGCCATTGGCCAAGGCCTCGAGAGGTATGTTGGGATAGTTTTCACAGAACTGCTTGAGAGTCATCTTGTTGTAGTTGGCCTGTGGGTCACGAAGCTCGGTGCGGCTCTTGGAAACAAAGGCAAGACTGGTTTCGTGCAGGAAGATGGCCTGTGCATACTGGACAGCATCGGCTGCAGAGAAACCATAGAGCTGGAACATCTTGGCAAGATATGCCTTGTAAGCCTCACGGATGGCCACAGTGGCGGCATCGTTGTTGAGGTAATAATCCTTGGCGCCAAGGGTGAGACCGCCCTGCGAGAGATTGTAGATGTTCTGAGTGACATTCTTCTCGTCGGCAGCGAAACCAGCACCATAGCTTACTCCGAGTCCCATCCAGGCATACTTGATCTGCAATTTCTGCAGGTCGGCCTTGGTTTGGGCAGCAGCTATCTCGTCGAGCAGAGGCTTTACGGGAGCTATGCCCTCCTTGTTGCGGCGGTCGACATCGATCGCCAACTTGTAGAAGTCGGACAGTTTCTGCTCGATACTTCCCTTCTTGTAGCTCTTTTTCTGGAGCTCGCCCAAGATGCTGTTGATACGCTTGTTGTTGTTTTCCTGCAACTGGTCGAAGCTTCCATAGCGGCTGTAGGCTGCTGGCAAAGGATTGTTCTTCTGCCATCCGCCTGTGGCAAACTGATAGAAATCGTCGGCAGGCTTTGTCGTCTTGTCAAGATTGCTCATGACAAGTCCCGACTTGTTTTGTGCGTCTGCACCCATAGGCATGGCTGCTATCATCACCATCGGGATAATCATCTTCATGTTCATAATGTTATAATTATTTGGTTATTGTTGTTTTGTCTGGATTTTATTGCCCTGACACTTCTTCCAGCTCCTCGGAGAGGACGAGCCAGTTGTCGTTCTCCTCATCGAGTTTCTGCATCAGCGAGGTGTACTCTGTGACGAGTTCCATGTTGGTAGCATTCTCGGGCTTCATCAGCAAATCGTCAATCTCCTTCTTGCGTTTTTCCAAGGTGGCGATACGCTGCTCGCAGTCCTTCACCGCCTTCTCGGCCTTGCGAATCTTCTTCTGCTGTTCCTTGTGCTCGGCGTAACTCTGCTTCTTCGACGACGCATTGTCTGTTGCGGCAGGCGATGCGTCCTGCTGCTGTGACTTGGCAGAAGAAGCGCCCATGGATGGCTCACCCTTGGCAAGGGCTGCCTGGATGGTCTCGGCATTGTGGGCACGCAGATAGTCGTAGATGCCGCCCAGATGCTCGCGTACCTTTCCGCCACCAAACTCATACACCTTGTCTACCAGTCCGTCGAGGAACTCACGGTCGTGGCTCACGATGATGGCTGTTCCGTCGAAGGCCTTGATGGCTTCCTTGAGAACATCCTTCGACTGCATGTCGAGATGGTTGGTTGGCTCATCGAGAATCAGGAGGTTGACAGGCTCGAGCAGCAACTTGATCATTGCCAGTCGGCTGCGCTCGCCGCCACTGAGCACCTTGACATACTTCTCGGAGGTCTCGCCGCCAAACATGAATGCTCCCAAGAGATCGTTCACCTTGAGGCGCATATCGCCCGTGGCCACATTGTCTATGGTCTGGAAGATGGTAAGGCGCTCGTCTAAGAGCTGTGCCTGGTTTTGTGCGAAATAGCCTATCTGCACATTGTGGCCTATCTTCAGCGTTCCTGTAAACGGAATCTCGCCCATGATACACTTCACAAGTGTGGACTTTCCCTCGCCGTTCTTGCCGACGAAAGCCACTTTCTCACCGCGCTTGATGGTAAGGGTGACGTGGTCGAAAACTGTATGCGAGCCATAATCCTTGCGCACCTCGTCGCAGATAATGGGATAGTCGCCACTGCGAAGACAGGGTGGAAACTTGAGGTGCATCTGCTTGTTGTCGACCTCGTCGACCTCAATGGGCACGATCTTCTCCAACTGCTTGATGCGGCTCTGCACCTGCACGGCCTTGGTGGGCTTGTAGCGGAAACGCTCTATAAAGTCCTTGATATCGGCAATCTCCTTCTGCTGGTTCTCGTAGGCTCGCAACTGCTGTTCGCGGCGCTCTGCACGAAGTACCACATACTCGTCGTATTTCACACGATAGTCCTCTACCCTGCCGCAGGTTATCTCTAAGGTGCGGTTGGTCACATTGTTAATAAAGGCACGGTCGTGGCTGACCAGCACCACCGCCTTGGCACTCTGGGCAAGAAACTGCTCCAACCACTGTATACTCTCTATATCGAGATGGTTGGTAGGCTCGTCGAGAAGAAGCACATCGGGTTTCTGCAACAGTATCTTAGCCAACTCGATACGCATACGCCATCCACCAGAGAACTCACGGGTAGGACGGTCGAAGTCCTCGCGGGTGAAGCCCAGACCTGTAAGCGTGCGCTCTATCTCTGCCTCATAGTTCTCGCCGCCCATCATCATGTAGCGTTCATGCTCCTGGGTAAACTTCTCTACCAGTTGGGCATACGACTCGCTCTCATAGTCGGTACGGTCGGCCATCTCTTGCTGCATCTTGTCGAGACGTGCCTTCATCTCTGTGTTATGAGCAAAGGCCTTGCGGGTTTCCTCCTTCACGGTGGTGTCGTCCTGCAACTTCATCACCTGTGGCAGATAGCCTATCGTTGTCTCGTTGGGCACAGCCACAACACCATCTGTTGGTTTCTGCATACCACAAAGTATCTTGAGCATCGTCGACTTACCTGCTCCGTTCTTGCCCACCAGGGCTATGCGGTCACGGTCGTTGATGACAAAGTTCACATCGTGGAAGAGAGGTTTTACGCCAAACTCGACTTTCAAGCCTTCTACTGAAATCATATTTTCTTATCTCGTTATTATTTTACCGTCACAAAACACTTATTTTCCAAAAAGGCAGCCCTTCATTCCAAGGGCTGCCTCTCTCTATAATATAAATAGGTGTAATTCCAATATAAGTAGCGCTTACTTGATGACGCCTTCCTCTACGAAGACCTCCTTCAGAATTTTCACACCGCGTTCTACCTGCTCCTTGGTATGAGTAGCCATGAGGGCGAAACGTACCAATGTGTCCTGAGGAGCACATGCTGGAGGGATGACTGGGTTGATGAATACGCCACGGTCGTAAGCCTTCTTGGTTACCTCGAAAGTCTTCATAGCATCGCGCACATAGAGAGGAATGATAGGACTCTCTGTCTCGCCAATCTCGAAACCTTCCTCACGGAAACGCTTCAGGGCGTAGTTGGTAACATCCCACAACTGCTCGAAGCGCTCTGGCTCGTTCTGAATGATGTGAAGAGCCTCCAAGGCTGCTGCTGTGGCTGCTGGAGTGTTGGATGCACTGAAGATATAAGTACGGCAAGAATGACGCAGGAAGTTGATGGTGTCCTTGTCTGATGCGATGAAACCACCGATAGACGCCAGACTCTTGGAGAATGTACCCATGATGAGGTCGACCTCGTCGGTAAGACCAAAGTGATCGCATACGCCACGTCCCTGCTTGCCAAACACACCCAGACCATGAGCCTCGTCGACCATGATGGAGCAGTTGTACTTGTGCTTCAACTTGACAATCTCTGGCAAGTTGGCCAGGTCGCCCTCCATAGAGAAGACGCCATCGACAACGATCAGCTTGATAGCCTCATGAGGCAAGGTCTTGAGTACGCGCTCAAGGTCCTCCATATCATTGTGCTTATAGTGCAGCTGGGTTGCAAACGAAAGACGGCGGCCGTCTACGATACTGGCGTGGTCGCGGTCGTCGCAGATGATATAGTCATTGCGGCCTACCACACAAGCCAACACGCCCTGGTTGACAGAGAAACCTGTAGAGAAGCACAGGGACTCATCCTTGTGCATGAACTCGGCCAACTCCTTCTCGAGCTGTACGTGAAGGTCGAGGGTTCCATTGAGGAAACGGCTTCCTGCACAACCAGAACCATACTTGTCGAGAGCAGCCTTGGCTGCATCGATAACACGCTGGTCGTTGGTCAAACCCTGATAAGCATTAGAACCGAACATCAAAATCTTATGTCCGTCGATGTCGGTAACTTCCGTCATCTGCTTACTGGTGATCTCACGGAAGTATGGGTACACACCGGCAGCCATATACTTCTGAGGTTCACGATAATTCTTGTATTTTTCTTGTAATTGTCCCATTATGAATAGGTGTACTTTTTATAATTTCTAAGTTTACAGGGTGCAAAGATACAAAAAAGAACTAATATATCGTGTTTTTTTCCAAGAAAGTTGATTTTTAGTGTTTTTTTAGGGTCTAAAAAGGCGTTTTTATACTAATTTTATTACTTTTGCAACTGAATATTCATAAAATTCTGTCTAATTAGATGAAGAAGAAGATCGTTTTTATCATGAATCCTATCTCGGGCACGGCAAGCAAAGCATCCATCCCCAACCTGATAGATAGCATTCTGGACAAGGACCGCTTTGAGTACGAGATAAGAACTACGGAAAGAGCCGGACACGCATCGGAAATTGCTTCCGAGGCGAAGGAGGCTCATGTTGACATTGTGGTGGCTGTGGGAGGTGACGGTACTGTCAACGAAGTGGCAAGAGCCATCGTACACTCCGACACAGCCCTGGGAATTCTGCCTTGTGGATCGGGCAACGGACTGGCTCGTCACCTCATGCTGCCCATGAACCTGAAAAAGAGTATTGAGATCATCAACCAATGCGAGATTCACGACCTCGACTATGGGGTCATCAACGGCTATCCTTTCTTCTGTACCTGCGGTATGGGATTTGACGCCTTCGTAAGCATGAAGTTTGCCGAAAGCGGCAAACGAGGACCCATCAGCTATGCTGAGAACATCCTGAGAGAAGGACTGAAGTATCAACCTGAAACCTACACCCTCGAGGACGAGACGGGAACAAAACAATACAAGGCCTTCCTCATCTCGTGTGCCAACGCATCGCAATATGGCAACAACGCCTATATCGCTCCACAGGCATCGATGAGCGACGGACTGATGGACGTGGTCATCATGGAGCCTTTCGATGTACTGGAGGCTCCGCAGGTAAGTTTCGATATGTTCAACAAGACGCTCGACAAGCACTCCAAGATTAAGTCGTTCAGATGCAAAAAGCTGCATATCACCCGCACCAAGCCTGGTGTCATCCATTATGACGGCGACCCGGTTATGACGGGTGCTGACATTGATGTGCACTTGGAGGAGAAAGGCATCAAGATTATCGTCAACCCATTTGCCGACAAGAATGCCCGGAAACCCAACGCCATACAGTCGGCCTTTGCCGATTTCTTCAACGGTCTCAATGCCGTGAGAAGCGACATCAGAGAGCAAGGAAGAAAGGTGGAGGCGCTGAGCAAACTCGTGCAGAGCAAACTGAACTTATGATGCTTGACGAAGGAGTTAAGGAGTTAAGGAGTTAAGACAAATGCCTTTAGGGGATTGTTTAATTTCAAGTCCACTTAAGCATTTGTCTTAGCTCCTCAGCGACCGCAGGGAGCGATAACTTCTTAACTTCCTTGAAATCCCATGAAAACTCCTTTGAAAACTCCTTTGAAATCTACTTGATATAAAATTCTTCCGTTAACCGGGAATACCATTCCGAACGACTGCCATCCGGCAACTGGAGCACTTCTGTAGACTCCTCAAAGTTGCCCATACGGCTACGGGAGAAGGTAAGAAGAAGCCGTTTGGGAGCCTTGCGCTCCACAGTCTTCACCATGCATTTGCGAACAAGCGTAAAGCCTTTATAATAAGCCTCTTCCTCCACCCTACCAAACACTTCTGTGGGTACAACAATCGACAGGAAACCATGTTCCGTAAGCAGACGTCTGGCTCCGGCAAAGAGGTCGGCAAAAGGCAGTGTGTCTGTATGCCGGGCAAGCGAGCGCTTGACATCAGGATTCTTCAGACTGTCGACAAAGAAAGGCGGATTGCTGACGATGGCATCGTAAGGCTGGGAAGACAGAAAATCCTGCAGCGGACAATGACTCACATGCACACTTCCGGCAAAAGGACTTGCCGCCACATTCTCGGCAGCCTGCCTGCAAGCCTCCTCGTCAATATCGATGGCATCGACTACTGACTGCGGAAAACGCTGAGCCATCATGAGTGCTACGAGACCTGTCCCCGTACCTATATCCAGCACCCTGCTGCCTCCCAAAGCCCATGCTCCCAAGAGTACGCCGTCTGTGCCTACCTTCATGCCGCACTTATCCTGCATGATTCCAAAATGTTTGAATTGAAAATCTGCCACCGTTTCTTGTTTTTATTCTGATTTACGCAACTTTCGCTTACCTCAGGAAAAACGCAAACAAGTCTGTTTTATTTTATCATTTTTACAAAAAATGCCACGAATATATTAAAATATCTATACCAACCCCTCTGAATTCAATAAAAATGACTACCTTTGCACCCTAAAAAGAATTCTAAAAACGAATATGAACAGAAAACAAAATACACAATTTCAAATGATAGCCGATTTTGACGGCGATGCTTCTGTATTGGTGGCAGAAAGAGAATCAGGAGAATACCCTATTCTCTGCACACGCAATCTCGTCATCTTTCCTACCGTTCTGGCACCCATCATCGTGGGAAGACCCCAGAGCGTTCAACTCGCCCAAAAGCTAATCGAAAATCCAGACAAGGTATTCTGTATCTTCTGCCAGAAAGATGAGGCTACAGAAAACCCCACATCTGGAAACCTCTATAAGACTGGTGTTTTTGCTAAACTCATAAAAACAGTTGAACTGCCAGGAGTAGAATCAGGTAACATAACCATCGTGGTACAGGCTCTTGGCAGATGCCGACTCGAACAGATCACATCAATAAGTCCTTACTACAAAGGACAGGTAACCAGTCTGCCAGAAAAGTGGCCCAACCTGGAAGACGTGCATTTCCAGACGCTGTTGGACACACTGCATCAGGAAACAGCCAACTTCATACATGCCTGCGATGATATGCCCAATGAGGCTGAATATGCCCTCAACAACATATCCAACCCCATGATAGCCGCCAACTTCATCTGCAGCAACATGCCTTTCAGCATAGAGGACAAGATGGAGATGCTGGAGAAAGACAACCTCAGCGACCGTCTTTACATCGCTCTGAAAGCCGAGCACAAAGAGCTGCAGCTGCTGAGCATACAGTCGGACATCAAGCAGAAAACACGCTTCGACCTCGACGAACAGCAGAGAGAATACTTCCTGCAGCAGCAACTCAAGAACATACGCGAGGAACTGGGGGGAGACGAGAAAAATCCTGAGCGAAAAGAACTGACTGAAAAGGCCAAGAACAAGAAATGGAACGAGGCTACAGCCAAGGTGTTCAATAAGGAATTGAACAAGCTCGAAACCATCAACCCACAGAGCCCCGACTACTCTATCCTCGTCAACTACCTGCAGACCATGGTAGACCTGCCTTGGAATGAATACACTCAGGACAACCTGAGCCTCAAGCATGCCAAGAAAGTTCTCGACAAAGCGCACTATGGCATGGAAAAGGTTAAGGAACGTATCTTGGAATACCTGGCTGTAAGATCGCTGCGAGGAGACCTGAAGAGCCCTATCCTCTGCCTCTATGGCCCTCCAGGAGTTGGCAAGACAAGTCTTGGAAAGAGCATCGCCGAGGCGATGGGCAGAAAATATGTGCGTATGTCATTGGGCGGTCTGCACGACGAGTCGGAGATACGAGGACACCGCCGTACCTATATAGGAGCCATGCCCGGACAAATCATCAAGAACATTCAGAAGGCTGGAAGCAGCAACCCTGTATTCATCCTCGACGAGATAGACAAGGTGACACAGAACACCATCAACGGAAACCCGGCATCGGCTCTGCTCGAAGTGCTCGACCCAGAACAGAACAATGCCTTCCACGACAATTATCTCGATACAGACTACGATTTGTCGAAGGTGCTCTTCATTGCTACTGCCAACGATATCAGCAGTATTCCACGTCCGTTGCTCGACCGTATGGAGCTCATCGAGGTGGGCGGATACATCATCGAGGAGAAGGTGGAGATAGCCAAGCGACACCTGGTGCCACGCGAACTGAAGAATACAGGTCTCGACAAGTATGAGCCCAAGATAAAGTTTACCAAAGCAGCCATCGAAGACCTGATAGACCACTATACACGCGAAAGCGGAGTGCGCCAACTCGAGAAAGCTATCAACAAGGCTTTGCGCAAGATGGCATACAAACTGGCATATACCGAAGAACTGGAGAAACCTACCATCACTCCTGCTGAGGTGGAAAAGCTGTTGGGCAAGCCTATCTTCACACGCGACATCTACCAGGGAAACCAATATGCTGGCGTGGTAACAGGACTGGCATGGACATCGGTAGGAGGAGAAATCCTCTTCATAGAAACCTCACTCAGCAAGAGCAAGGCTGCCAAACTCACCCTGACAGGAAACCTGGGCGACGTGATGAAGGAATCGGCGGTCATTGCGCTGGAATATGTCAAGGCGCACGCCGACCTCTTGGGCATAGACTATCGTATCTTCGAAAACTGGAACATCCATATCCATGTGCCCGAGGGAGCTACTCCTAAAGACGGTCCTTCTGCTGGTATCACCATCGCTACAAGTATAGCATCGGCCCTGACACAGCGCAAGGTGCGAAAGAACACAGCCATGACAGGAGAGATAACACTTCGTGGAAAAGTTCTCCCCGTAGGTGGCATCAAGGAGAAGATTCTGGCCGCCAAGCGAGCCGGCATTACCGATATCGTGATCTGTCAGGACAACAAGAAAGACATTGAGGAGATTCCTGAGATCTATCGCAAGGGAGTGGAATTCCACTATGTGGAGAATGTTGCCGATGTATGGCACTTCGCGCTCACCGACGAAAAGGTGGAACATCCCATCGATTTCACGATTCCCGAGGAAGCGAAGAAAGGAGAGTGAGAAATCAATATAAACAAGAAGAATGAAATTTGAACTACAAGTAACAGATAAAGCCAGTGATGCACGCACAGGCATCATCACCACCGACCACGGACAGATAAAGACTCCTATCTTTATGCCAGTGGGAACTGTCGGATCAGTGAAAGGTGTGCACTTCGAGGAACTGCGCCAACAGGTTAAGGCACAGATTATCTTAGGCAACACCTACCACCTATACCTACGACCAGGACTCGAGGTCATCAAGGCCGCAGGCGGACTGCATGGCTTCAACGGATGGGACCGACCCATCCTGACAGACAGTGGCGGATTCCAGGTGTTCTCGCTTACAGGCATCCGAAAGTTGCGTGAGGAGGGGTGCGAGTTCCGCTCTCACATCGACGGAAGCAAGCACATCTTCACACCCGAGAACGTGATGGACACTGAGCGAATTATTGGTGCCGACATCATGATGGCGTTCGACGAGTGTCCTCCTGGACAAAGCGACTTCCAGTATGCCAAGAAGAGTCTCGAGATGACACAGCGTTGGCTCGACCGCTGTTTCAAGCGCTTCAACGAGACCGAACCGCTGTACGGATATCAGCAAAGCCTCTTCCCCATCGTACAGGGCTGCACCTTCCCCGAACTAAGAAGAGAGGCGGCCAAATATGTGGCAGACAAGGGAGCTGACGGAAATGCTATCGGTGGACTTGCCGTAGGCGAGCCCACTGAGGTGATGTACGAAATGATAGAGGTGGTGAACGAAATCCTGCCCAAGGACAAGCCGCGCTATCTCATGGGGGTGGGTACACCACAGAACATACTCGAGGCCATAGAACGAGGAGTGGACATGTTCGACTGTGTGATGCCAACCCGCAACGGACGCAATGCCATGCTCTTCACCTACAACGGAACGATGAACATGCGCAACAAGAAATGGGAAATGGACTTCAGTCCCGTAGACCCTGACGGATGCGACATCGACCGTATCACAACCAAGGCTTACCTGCATCACCTCTTCAAGGCACAGGAACTCCTGGCCATGCAGATAGCAAGCATACACAACCTGGCCTTCTATCTGCGACTCGTCACCGATGCGCGACAGCACATCGAGCAGGGAGACTTCGTGCAATGGAAAAATTCGATCATCGACCAGCTGGGACAAAGAATATAAAGACCACAGGCTGGGAGAACAAACGCAAAGACCACAGACTGACTGGTCGAACAAAAAAAAGACCTATTAAAAGGTCAAAAACATAAAATGAAGACATTTCATCAATTAAGAAAACATCGCAGGCTCTATAAAGCCAAAAGATGGTTCGGACAACACTTTGCTGGGCTCATACACTTCACACAATGGCTCGCAAAGAAGTTGGCCTTCCTGCGTATACTCAGGTTCCTGAACCCATTCAGGTATATCAAGCGCATGGACTGGTACATCATCAAGAAGTTTGTAGGCACATACTTCTTCTCTATCCTGCTGATTATATCGGTGGCTATCGTGTTCGACGTAAACGACAACCTGCCTAAATTCACCGAGAATCATGCACCGCTGAGGGCTATCGTCTTTGACTATTACCTCAACTTCGTGCCTTACTTCGCCAACCTCTTCAGTGCGCTGTTTGTCTTCATTGCCGTCATCTTCTTTACATCTAAGATGGCTGGCAACTCTGAGATTATCGCCATCATGGCATCAGGCATCTCATTCAAGCGGCTGTTGCGCCCTTACATGATTACCTGCATCATGCTCTCGGCCATGTCGTATGCCCTCTCTGCCTATGTTATTCCCTATGGAACGGTGGTAAGACAGAATTTCGAAATCAAGTACAAGAAGAAGAGCAAGAACACATCGGCAGAAAACGTACAGCTGCAGGTGGACAGGGGCGTCATCGCGTATCTGCAGCACTACGACAACCAAAGCAAGAAAGGCTTCGGCTTCTGCCTTGACAAGTTCAAGGACAAGAAATTGGTAAGCCACCTCACCGCCATGGAGGTGCAGTACGACACCATCTCCGACTCCAAGTACCACTGGAAAATAAGAAACTGGAAGGTACGACAGCTCCAGGGACTGAAGGAGCACATCACCAGCGGAGCCGAGAAAGACACCATCATCATGATGGAACCCACCGACCTGGTATACTCCAAGGGACAGCAGGAAACATTTACCAGTCCTGCACTGAAGGATTATATCTCCAAACAGATCAACCGAGGTTCGGGCAATGTGGTGCAATATCAGGTGGAATATCACAAGCGAATTGCAGCCTCATTCGCCTCATTCATCCTTACCATAATAGGTGTGTCGCTCTCGTCGCGCAAGCGCAAAGGTGGAATGGGAACATCGCTCGGCATCGGACTGGCACTGAGTTTCAGCTACATCATGCTGCAAACCATCTCTGCCACATTCGCCATCCAGGACAACTTCCCGCCTATGCTGGCTGCCTGGATGCCCAACTTCCTCTTCGCATTCGTGGCATACTTCTGCTACCGCAACGCACCGAGGTAAGTATTAATGATTAATGACAAAAAAAGAAAAAAGGAAAAAGAAAAATAAGAAATATGTATTTCGACGAATTAGATTTAAATGACAACGTGCTCGATGCGCTCTACGATATGCGTTTCGACACTTGCACCCCAGTACAGGAAAAGTGTATTCCTGAGATATTGAAAGGCAACGACGTAATGGGAGTTGCGCAAACCGGAACAGGCAAAACTGCTGCCTATCTGCTGCCAGTGCTCAGCAAACTCGACGACGGTGGTTATCCTTCTGATGCCATCAACTGTGTTATCATGTCGCCTACACGCGAGTTGGCACAACAGATAGACCAGGCCATGCAGGGCTTCGGATATTACCTGCAAGGCGTAAGCAGCGTGGCTGTATATGGAGGAAACGACGGAAACCGTTACGACCAGGAACTGAAAAGCCTGCGCATGGGTGCAGACGTGGTGATAGCTACACCAGGCCGACTCATCTCTCATATCAGCTTGGGCAATGTAGACCTCAGCAAGGTAAGCTTCTTTATTCTTGATGAGGCAGACCGCATGCTCGACATGGGATTCTTGGAGGATATCAAGACCATCGCAGCCAAATTGCCAAAAACTTGCCAGACCATTATGTTCTCTGCCACAATGCCCGAGAAAATAGAAGAACTGGCAAAGACTCTGCTCAAGAATCCTGTAGAGATCAAACTCGCAGTAAGCAAACCTGCCGAGAAGATACAGCAGAAAGCTTACGTATGCTACGAGACACAGAAGATGGACATCATCAAGGACATCTTCAAAGCTGGCGACCTGCAGCGAGTCATCATCTTCTGCGGAAGCAAGATGAAGGTAAAGCAAGTGGCAGGATCACTGCAGCGTAAACATATCAACTGTGGCGAGATGCACTCTGACCTGGACCAGGCTGAACGCGACAATATGATGTTCAAATTCAAGAGCGGACAAATCGATGTGCTCGTAGCTACCGACATCGTGGCACGAGGCATAGACATCGATGATATCGCATTGGTTATCAACTATGATGTGCCTCACGATACTGAAGACTATGTGCACCGTATCGGACGTACTGCACGTGCCGACCGTGACGGAGTGGCTATCACCTTTGTGAGCGAGGAAGATATCTTCTATTTCCAGCAGATAGAGAAGTTCTTGGAAAAAGAAGTGGAAAAGGTTGCTCTACCCGAAGGATGCGGAGAAGGACCTGCATACACCAAGCAGAACAAGCCCAGAAAGGCAGGCAACAACAGCGCAAAGAGCAGACGACGCAAAGATCGTGAACAGACTGCACACAAACGCAAACCTGCCAATAAAACTGCCAACCGACCTGAAAAGGCACAGCGTCGTACAGAAGACAACAACCCACAGGAAAACAGCAAGCAAGGCAACAACCAGCAAGACAACAACCAGCAAGGCAACAACCAGCCCAGGAACAAAGACAACAAGAAACAACAGGGCAACGCCAGACAACAGGGTAAGAACGCTCCTCGTACCAAGGATGGTCAGCAGCAGGGCAACAGCCAGCAGCAGAACAATGGTGGCAAACCAGAAAACGAGAATAAGCAAAATCGCAACAACCGACGTAAAGGCAATAATCGTCCTGCAAGCGATCAGACAGGAAACAAGTCACGCAACAGACAGGCACAGACTGACAACAAGCCAGGCAGCCAGGACAACAACGGCAAGCATCGCAATGTACGCCCAGGCAGCAACGGCAGAGGAAGAGGTGTCAGCCAGAAGAAGACTTCTGAAAAATCAACCACACGTAAGGTTACACCTATCGTAAATCCTCAGAAGAAAGAAAATGTAGTCAAGAAATTCATCAAGCGCATTTTCGGCTTCAAAAAATAACAACTGCTCCAGTTTCTCGTCTACCTGAAGCAAGAAGAAACTGTAGTTGAAAACAAAAAGTATCTTAAGTTACATGCAGATGTTTCTTAAGATACTTTTTTTGTTTTAAGATGATCCTGCCAATTACTTTTTTAGCTGCACTTACCTCTATCAGTAACTACTTTGCACCCCTATAGCCATGAATAGTCAACTGTAAATAAGACTAATAATTAAGTAACTGATGTTTCGCAAAGTGGTTCAAGTACAGGCTAAGGGCTTCTGCCCCTTCTGGGCGTGTGGAACATATTTGCGAAAGTTGAGTAAGTCTACGCGAATTATAAATAAGTAATAACTGAGTCAACTCATATTATCAATAATACTTAGAGTAGTCAACTAAAATCGTTAAACCACAATCAAATCTATGTTCGATACTTTAGAACTTAAGTTCGGTACTTTAGAACATAAGTTCGAAACTTTAGAACATAGATTTTTACATGCTAAAAGAAACATTTATCTCAGTCATATTCATAGTTGACTACTTATGCTGAGTAATTACCACCATCAGTAACTACTCATGGCTGAAAAAAACAGGGCTGTTTCCCTATGTATAATCGGGCTGTTTTCCCTATATATAATAAGGTGTACGCCCACAATTCTATAATAAAAGCCTCTTACAAACTGTTAAAAACTTACCTTTTTACACCTTTTCTTTATTTTTTCTGTCTTTTTGTTCTTTTTTTCAAACTTTTTCTTTAACTTTGCAATCGGAAATAACAAAATAGAAATTTTTAAACCCAATAAAAGATATAGATTATGAAAGCATCAGAAGTGATTGAGAATCTTCAGAGAAGATTCCCTAATGAGCCTGAATACATCCAGGCAGTTAGTCAGGTTCTCGGTACTATCGAGGAAGAGTACAACAAGCATCCTGAGTTTGAGAAGGCCAACCTCATTGAGCGCCTTTGCATTCCAGACCGCATTATCGAGTTCCGTGTTTCATGGGTAGACGACAAGGGTAATGTACAGACTAACATGGGTTACCGAATCCAGCACAACAATGTCATCGGTCCTTACAAGGGAGGTATTCGCTATCATAAGTCAGTAAACCTGAGCATCTTGAAGTTCCTGGCCTTCGAGCAGACATTCAAGAACTCTCTGACAACCCTTCCTATGGGTGGAGCCAAGGGTGGTTCTGATTTCTCACCTCGCGGCAAGAGCAACAATGAGGTTATGCGTTTCTGCCAGGCTTTCATGACTGAGCTTTATCGCCACATGGGCCCAGACGAGGACGTTCCTGCAGGTGATATTGGCGTAGGTGGCCGTGAGGTAGGCTATCTCTTCGGTATGTACAAGAAGTTGACTCACCAGTTCCAGGGTGTCTTGACTGGTAAGGGCCAGGAGTTTGGCGGTTCCCGTATCCGTCCTGAGGCAACAGGTTATGGTAATGTTTATTTCCTCTGCAACATGCTTGCCACCAAGAATATCGACATCAAGGGCAAAACTGTCTTGGTTTCTGGTTCTGGTAACGTGGCTCAGTACACTATGGAGAAGTTGCTTCAGTTGGGTGCAAAGCCTGTCACATGTTCCGACTCAGATGGTTACATCTACGATCCAGACGGTATCGACCGCGAGAAACTCGACTACATCATGGAGCTGAAGAATGTAGAGCGTGGCCGTATCAAGGAATATGCCGAGAAATATGGCGTGAAGTATGTTGAAGGAGCTAAGCCTTGGTTCGAGAAGGCAGACATCGCTCTTCCTTCTGCTACTCAGAACGAAATCAACGAAGAGGCTGCAAAGGCATTGGTTGCCAACGGCGTATTCGCTGTGAGCGAGGGTGCTAACATGCCTACTACTCCTGAGGCCATCAAGGTATTCCAGGATGCCAAGATCCTCTATGCTCCTGGTAAGGCTGCCAATGCTGGTGGTGTAGCTGTATCAGGTCTTGAGATGAGTCAGAACTCTGAGCGTCTGAAGTGGAGCCGTGAGGAGGTTGATGCTAAACTTCACGAAATCATGAACGATATTCACGCCAACTGTGTGAAGTATGGTACCGAGGCAGACGGTTACGTAAACTACGTAAAGGGTGCCAACGTTGCAGGCTTCCTAAAGGTTGCCAAGGCTATGATGGCTCAGGGTATCGTATAGATATTAAATTATACACATAAAAAAATCCTAACTTCTCTTCGTGAGAGGTTAGGATTTTTTTTAAGCAACAACAAGACTATTGTCGTGGCTGATAAAACAACACAGCCTTGATGTAGATTTCAAACTTCAGGTCGGCATGGCGCGCCAGCCGAAAGCGGATAACGGCTTTCAGTACAGCATATAGGCACAATGCCAACATCAGGCCGACAGCGATAGCCAAAACCGTAGTTCCCATCTTACCATAAATATAGGCACTGTCGGGAAAAGCCGAAAGAACGATAACAGGCAACAAAGTGATAATGCCACCCACCGTCAGCTTATTGCGACTGCTTCCTCCCATATCGAGAATAGCTTGCTTGTCAAAAAGATAATCATCCAGTTCCATACCCTCGATACCATAGTCTTCCATCTTGGGGAAGTCGGGATAATTGCCATACAACTTGATTTTGTTGGTCACTTTATGCTCAAAATCGTTGAGGATTTGCTTTTCTGGTTCTCTGATGTTCATGACTTTAAATAATTAAGTGGAGATTAAAAATAAATATATAAAAAGAAAGCAGTGCCCCTATAAGCCGAGTTCTGTTCCTGCAACAAAGTGCAGGTGCATGTCATTTATCTAATCCCTGAGTCACCCCAGGGCTTGAGCACTCTACCCTCCGCAGCTGCCATAAAAGACACTCGGGCGAGCAACCCTCAGTCTGCGGTATACATGAGCTTACAGCTCCCAGCCGACACAGCATGACGATCACCCGTCATCTGGTGGTCTCTTACACCACCTTCTCACCCTTACCCTGCTTTCATCTAAAGACTCAACAAGGCGGTTATTTTCTTCTGCCTACACCTACTGTCACCAATAGCTTCTATTTTCGGAAGTGGGATGCTCTGTGCTGCCCGGACTTTCCTCTCGTCTTACCATGAAGACCAGCGACACGCCGGGGCACTGCTTTCTGTATCTTACTAAAGTGCAAAGGTACAAAAAACTTTCGAAAAGTAAAGGACTTTTCTTACTTATTTTCAATACCTCAACCCTATAAGGATAACAAAAGCCCTCTTATCAGTACCCAAAAAGGGCTTTAGCAAGACTGTTCTGTTAATAGTTTTTTGCACTTTACAAAATATTAATTCCATATTTACAACTATGCATATTAAGCAAAGTGTTGAATATTTGTAAATTTAGGCACATTCTTGTTTAAGAGCCGTTAATATGTTAATTTAGAATGTTAAAACGGGATAAAAATACATGTATAATTGACTGTTTCTCGTTTTTTGCACCTATATTTGCAACCGAAATGAAAAGTTGGCAACACCAACAAAGCAAACATTAAAATTAACAACAAAAAATTATACATTATGAGAAAAGTAAGCAAATATGTTTTGGCTGTGCTCTGCATCAGCTCACTCGCATTCTCAGCAGGCGCATTCATGAAAGTCAATGCAGCCGCACCATCAGTGACTTCGGCCGCTCCTGGTCAACCAGTAGATTTAACCTATGCTGCCGAAAAGGCTCTGCCAGCAGTTGTCCATATCAAATATGTACAGAACTCAAAGGTACAGACTGTAGATGTTCAGAGCAATCCGTTTGGAGATTTCTTCGATCCATTCGGTTTCTTTGGCAACCCTGGCGGTGGTCAAGGCGGAACACGCAAACAGAAAGTGCAGACTCCTAAGAGAGAGGCTACAGGCTCTGGTGTCATCATCAGCAGCGACGGATATATCGTCACCAACAACCACGTGGTAGAAGGAGCTGACGAACTGACGGTAACACTCAACGACAACCGTGAATTCTCTGCACGCATCATTGGTACAGACAAAAGTACAGACCTTGCCCTGATAAAAGTCAACGCAAAAGACCTCCCTACTCTTCCTATTGCCAACAGCGACAACGTCAAGGTTGGCGAATGGGTCATTGCAGTAGGCAATCCTTTCGGTCTGAACAACACTGTCACAGCAGGTATCATCTCTGCAAAGGCTCGCTCGTTAGGTGCCAACGGTGTGGAGAGTTTCATACAGACTGATGCCGCCATCAATGCTGGAAACTCAGGCGGTGCACTGGTCAACACACAGGGCGAGTTGGTAGGTATCAACGCCATGCTCTACTCGCAGACAGGTTCATACGCAGGCTATGGTTTCGCCATTCCTACCTCTATAATGAATAAGGTAGTAGACGACCTGAAGAAATATGGCAGTGTACAGCGCGTGATGCTCAGCATTCAGGGAAGCGATGTGCTCAACTACATCAACTCGCAGAAGGAAAATGGCAAAGAAGTAGATTTAGGCACCAATGAAGGTGTATATGTAACCAAAGTGGATGAGGACGGAAACGGAGCCGACGCAGGCTTGAAGGAAGGTGACATCATAACCAAGATAGACGGCAAGAAGGTGACCAAGATGGCTGAACTCCAGGAAGCCCTCAACAGCAAACGCCCTGGTGACAAACTCTCTATCACCTACTTACGCAACAAGAAGAGCTACACCAAGAGCATCACACTCAAAAATGCTCAAGGCAACACTTCAGTCATCAAGAGTGCCGATCTGGATGTATTGGGTGGAACCTTCCGTCCTGTGACAGAAGCACAAAAGAAGGAACTTGGCATCAAATATGGTCTGGAGGTATTGAAGGTTGGAGCTGGCGCACTCAAGGATGCCGGAATTTCGCGCGGACTTATTATCCAGCGTGTAAATGATACCAACATCACCACGCTCGATGACTTGCAGAAGATAGTAAAGAGTGCATCCACAAGCAAGGAGCCAGTACTCTACATTCAGGGTGTATGGCCTACAGGCAAGAAGTCATACTTCGCCGTGCCTCTTCAGAAAGACTAAGCAAAACAAAGTCAATTATTGAGGGGCAAGACCAAGCCTGAGAAATGATAATAAATAAGTAAAACAGTTCTATAAATAAAAAAATAGCAGATATTTTCTCAAATATCTGCTATTTTTTTTGCACATATCGACAAAAAAGCGTATTTTTGCATCTACGAACAAAAAATAATGCTAACCATGAGACAACTGAAAATATCAAAGTCGATAACCAACAGAGAGAGTGCATCACTTGAAAAATACCTTCAAGAAATTGGGCACCAGGATCTTCTCACAGCAGATGAGGAGGTGGAACTGGCTCAACAAATCAGAAAGGGTGACCGCAAAGCACTTGAGAGATTGACGAAGGCCAACCTTAGATTTGTCGTTTCCGTCGCCAAGCAATATCAGAACAAGGGTCTGAGCTTACCCGACCTCATCAACGAGGGAAACCTCGGCTTGATAAAAGCAGCCGAAAGATATGACGAGACAAGAGGCTTCAAGTTTATCTCTTATGCTGTATGGTGGATTAGACAAAGCATTTTGCAGGCCATAGCAGAGCAAAGCCGCATCGTACGCCTCCCGCTCAACCAGGTGGGAAGTGTCAATCGTATCGCCCGCGAACTGAACAAGTTTGAGCAGGAAAACGAGCGCAAGCCCAGTGTGGAAGAAATGGCCGACCGCATAGACCTTCCCGAGGAAAAGATCGCAGAGGCGATGAAGATCAATACGCACCATGTAAGCATGGACGCACCTTTCGCCGACGGCGAGGACAACAGCCTGCTTGACTTCCTGCCGAACACCGACTCACCTTCTACCGACAACGTACTCGATCAGGAATCGCTACGAACAGAGATAGGAAGAGTGCTTGATGTTCTCAACGACAGAGAGCAGAAAGTGATAAAAGCTTTCTTTGGCATCGGCATGCAAGAAATGACCCTCGAGGAAATTGGAGACAAATACAACCTCACCCGCGAAAGAGTAAGACAGATTAAAGAGAAGGCTATTCGCAGGCTGAGATACAACACGAAAAGTAAAACGCTGAAGACCTACTTAGGCCAGTAAGCAATATCCATAACAGAAGAAACAGAAAATGAAACTTAGAAAATCAGTATTTGCAGCCATTGCTGCCACATTGCTTATCGCTGTCAGCATGCAGGCCAAAGACGAGATGAAGCGAATTTATATCTTTGGATTTGCATCATCGTTCAACGATTCTATCGTATGCTTCACCGATGTGCAGGCAGTAGACTCTGCCTGGCTCAACAGCAAGAACCACTTCCTGGTAAGCAGAGAAGATTACTCTTACCAGTTGCGCGACTATTTAGAGGGAGAAGGTTACAAACACCCCACCTGCATGGTAAGCTACAGCACAAACCTGAAAAAGCTGACCAAGAAATATAACAAAATGCGCAACAGCTATACCGCTCAACCCAAGAAATCCAAAAACAAAAGCGGTATGATAGAGGATGCAGCACCAAAATATCAGGTAAAAATCATCGGTATGGACCGTTTCATATTCTCGGGTATTAAGCCCGACTATGAGGTCAACGAAGAGGTGGCTCAGAAGCCAGCCAAGAAGATTAAAGCAAAAGACGCACTGAAACAACAAAAGAAAAAGAAGCGTAATGCAAAATGAGAACTTCTTTAGCATAGCCGAACTCGACATCAAGATCTGCTTTGCCGAGTCACCATTCAACGGCATGCATCTTATCCCATCATTAGAACCCTTCAGAGAGAAAAATCTGAAGGGTGAACTTTTTTTTCAACTCTCGGTTGACGATACCCTGAGCCCCTACCCAAAGGAAAAACGCAAACGCATCAGAGCCTTTGATACAGGAAATGGAAACACCATCGTCGACAAACTCGACAATGGCGGATACCAGTACATCATCAAGGACATACAAGGTGCCAACTGCTGCCTGTTGCTGACCAATAAAGACTTCAGCGACTGCCAATGCGCACTGAACGGTAACTACAACATGCGAAAATTCGGACTCAACAATGCCCTGATGCTCATCTTTGCCTTTGCAGGAAGCAAGATAGAAACACTCTTGCTGCATGCATCACTTGTAAGGCAAAACGGATATGGCTATGCCTTCATTGCCAAGAGCGGAACGGGAAAGAGTACACAGGTGAGCATGTGGCTGCGCTATCTGTCGGGGTGCGACTTGATGAACGACGACAACCCTATCCTACGAATCATAGACGATACACCTTATATATATGGTAGTCCCTGGAGCGGAAAGACACCATGCTATCGCAACGTAAAAGCAAAACTCGGTGCCATCACCCGCATAGACCGCGCACAAAAGAACTATGTGGAAAAGCTATCACCAGCAGAAGCCTTTGCATCCATACTGCCATCTTGTTCTTCTATGAAATGGGATCTGGATATTTTCAACAATATCTGCAATACCATCAGCCATCTTGTTGAGCTGTCGGATATCTACACCTTGCACTGCCTTCCCAATCGCGAGGCTGCCATTGTATGCAACCAAGCCATCAGAAAAGCATAACCCCATTCTGTATAAGATTTTATATGATGAAAGAGACTACATTACAAGTAACGGAAATACAGTTTCCTAATGCGCAGCTACTGCCCGAAATCATTAAGTTGCTTAATGAGGGACACACTGTCACCCTGCAGCTCAGGGGCTTTTCCATGCGTCCGTTCCTGGAAGACAAGCGCGACAAAGCCCTGCTTGCCAAACGCGAGATATACAATATCGGTGAGCCTGTATTGGCAGAAATCAGTCCTCGCCACTATGTACTGCATCGCATCATCAAAATTGAGGGCGAGGACGTCACACTGAAGGGCGACGGAAACCTCACAACAGAAAGTTGCAAGATGAAAGACATCAAGGCTATAGCTGTGGGATTCTACAGAAAAAGCCATCAAACACTCGACAGAATTGACGGCAGGAAATGGAGAATCTACTCTGCCATCTGGACTGCCTTGTCGCCTTGCCGAAGGTATTTGCTGGCCTTTTATCGCAAGATATGGATTCCGATTTTCGGAATCATGTAATACAAGTAGTACAAGTGAAAGAGTTAAAAAGAATCTATTTTCTAAACTCCTTCACTTCTTCTTTTTATACGTTGAATTTACACCTTATTCTATTATCTCAGCCTGTTTCCATTGGTCTACCAACAGCCGAGCATCACGAGTGGCAGTTTCCTCATCCACCTCGTACATTTCTATCAACAAATCAACCAGGTCTTTCACCTCAAAGTCTTTTCCCTGAATGCTGTTCCACAAGTAAGCAGAACTTTCATTCATGCTGATGATATTGCTGAAATCAATATTCTCCTCGCCTTCTGCCACGAGAATGTTTTCCCCACAAACAGTACGAAGATTGAATCCGTTCTTAGCTTTCATACTCTAATCGTCTTTATTTCATATTGTCGTTAAACCAATTCACAATCTGGCGCAAGAGATGTTTGCGGCTGTTGCCTCCATATATGCTATGATTACGATTGGTATAATATATCTCCTTAAAGTCCTTGTCTGCCTGAACCAAAGCCTCGGCATACTCGAATGTATTCTGTGGATGAACATTATCATCAGCCATGCCATGACACATAAGCAAAGCTCCATGCAAGTTGTCAACACGCTCTATGGGATTGGTCAGATAGCCAGCGGCATTCTCCTGAGGTGTACGCATATAGCGCTCAGTATACACCGTGTCATAATAGCGCCAGTTGGTGGGAGGTGCCACAGAAACACCTGCCTTGAATACAGGACGGCCCTCACTCATACTCATCAGTGTGCAGAATCCACCAAAGCTCCAGCCCCAGATACCGATGCGGTTTTTATCTACGAAAGGAAGACCGCCTAAATAAAGAGCTGTCTCTACCTGATCTTTTGCCTCTAAGTCACCCAGTCTGAGATAAGTACATTTCTCAAAGGCTGCTCCTCTGCCTCCAGTGCCACGACCATCTACACAAACGACAATATATCCTTCCTGGGCCAGATAATAGTCGAAGGCTCCTCCATTACCCATACTTCCTGTACTCCATGCATCCTTTACCTGCTGGTTACCCGGACCAGAATACTGGAACTGTATAACGGGATATTTTTTGTTGGCATCAAAGTCTACAGGTTTCACCATCCATCCATCCAGTTTCACTCCCTCGGATGTGGTGAAAGAGAAAGGTTCACGCTTTCCCCAATTATACTGGGCAACCTTGTCGAGCAACTTCTTATTGTCCTCCAACACTCTTACTACCTTTCCACGATTGGTACGCGAGGTGAAGACATAAGGATGACTGTAACTGCTCCAAGTATTGAAGAAATAACGATAATCACCCGAGAATACGGCAGCATTGTTTCCACGTGCATCGGTAAGTCTTTCGGTCGTGCCGTTGGCATGTGCCACATAGACCTGTCTGTCGTGCGGACTCAACATGCTTGACTGGAAATAGATATCACCCGTTTTCTCATTCATGCCATATACATCAGTCACCTCATAGTCACCCTTTTCTACCTGGCGAATCAACTTCCCCTTAATGTCGTACAGATAAAGATGCATAAAGCCGTCGCGATCACTGGGCAGTAAGATGTACTTATTGCCTACACGAGTCCATTCCACCACTTCTTCCTTCACATACTTGGGCACACTCTCTTTAATCAGCAGCTTCGCCTCACCCGTAAAAGGATTGAAAGAATAAAGATTCAGTTCGTCCTGATGTCTGTTCATCGTAAAGGCTATCATACTCTTGGCATCAGGAGCCTGCTTTACGCGAGGAATATAACCGTCCGAAGCCAAAGGTACATTCATGCGTATAGTCTTGCCGGCTTTCACATCATAACTCCAAAGGCTCACCACAGAGTTGTCCTGACCAGCCTTGGGATACTTATAGGAATATTCACCTGGATAATCGGCATACTGTTTCAAGGCTGGCTTCTGACCGCAGAACAACTGCAGGGAGTAAGTCTTCACCTTCGACTCATCATAACGAATCCAGCTGAGTGCAGTTCCGTCAGCATTCCAAGCAAAAGCCTTATTGAAACCAAACTCTTCTTCGTTCACCCAGTCAGGGATACCATTAATGATTTCATTGAACTTGCCGTCGTTTGTAACCTGTACCTCCTTCTTACCATCTGTGATAAAAAGATTGTTCTCTCTTACAAAAGCCACATGGCGGGAGTCTGGTGACCATGTAGCCACCTGCTGGTTCTCTCCATCCGACAACTTGAGCAAAGACTTGCTGGCAATGTCGTAAATGAAATACTCTGCTGTAAAAGAACGACGGTAAATACTCTTACGCTTGGTAAGAATGAGCATTCGCTTTCCGTCAGGACTCAGTTCGTAACCATCTACCGACTCAAAGGGAGCCTTGCATGCTGCGGCATCAAACAAGACAGTCACCTGCTTACCAGTCTTAAACGAATAACTCACGATTTGACTTCCATCGTTGCTGATAGAAGCATACAGGTCGGTGCCTTCTATCGGATTCACTCCGCTGACATAAGAAGCTGTAAAACATCTCGAAGTAATATCCTCCAAGTTCAACTTCTCAGCTGCCTGTATAGATGACACCATCATAAAGGTTGCTATAAATATAATAAGTTTCTTCATAATCAGTCTTTGTGCAATGCCTTGATAGGCGAATCATCCTTGCACTCCAGCAACTGCCGTACGGTTATCTTTGGATTACGCTTCAGATAACTGCTGATGGTCTTTACATAACTTGTGGTAAAGACTTCCTTGTTCATCGCCTTATTCACCACCCACATGATTTTTCCCATGTGAAGGTCTCGGTCAAGCTGCGAACGATTATCAAAATCATCCATAGGATAAATGCTCAACAGATAGAAGGTAAGGCAATCCGGAACAATATAAGTTCGTGACATGGTAGCCCGTTGCTGGGCTGTATAAAATTTCTTGTATAGCGGATACTCGCTGCCCATATACTTGTCAAGCGAAATCCCTACAGAGTGCTCACCCACCACGATACTCTGGTCGAGCGCTCCTATCTGTGCATAGAAAGAAGGCTGCTGCAACTCTGGCATCCAGGCGTTCAGACGTTCAAACGATTCCTTCAACTGCTGGTTGATATCATCCATATTGGCATACTCAGCCTCAGCATCGGCAATAAGCGCCTGCAGAGTAGAGTCCTGATAGAACATCAGAAACCGATTGCTGATATTGGCATCAGTAATCGTGCCCAACTGAAGCATCTTCTCTATCAACGTACGTGTTTCTATCGGATAATCGGTATTCATCTGCTGCAAGGCAGAGAAATCTCCTGTTGTCAGATAACGACTTTCCAGACGATCATAGCGCTGTACGGAAAGTACAGCAGCCTCTGTTTCCTCATTCGGCTTAAACTTGAGTTCACAAGCCGAACAAAGAAGAAGCGTCACCGCCATGAATGCCATATATTTAAAAATATTTTTCACTTTGTCGCTATCTATTAACATTACGTGTGCAAAAATACTAAAAAATGTGATAAAAACAAAGTGTTTTTACTAATATTTTTAAACAAAAAGAACAATAATGAACAATTTTGGTGTATTTTTGCTCATTATTGCCCTTTTGTGTAGTCATTATCGTATATTATAATACACTTGCACAGGTTCTTCGTTCAGTTTCTTCCAGTCTTTCAACCATCGATACCACTCTTTCTCACCCTTGAAGCCATAGGTCTCATTGGCGCTGGTATAAGCCAGCTTGTAACTCAACTTGTTGCCTGAAGGACGAACCACCTGTGTGTAGCAGTCTTTATTGGCAGGCACCTCTTTCACCAGCGCAGCCTGCGGCACATAGATACCCAAGCCCACTGTCTCCAGTTTGTGCTTGCCGTCATCCTTGCCCGTTGGCCAGTCACTGCCATAGCAGCCTCTTAAGCCCTTGCCGTCAGTATATTCGCTGGAACCTTTCACATTGATCAATCCTGTGGCAAACTGATAATCCGACACATCTTTGTTAAAGAACACGTCGACATCAAAATCACGATGCCCCGCATAGATGGTATAACGTATGGTGGCATTGACAGGTTTGAGTCCTGGAGCTGGTGTCCAGCCATTGTCTACTACCTCAACAATGGCTCTTACAGGACCTTCCGAGATAACTCTCTGTTCTTGGTACATTACATTGGTCAGCAATACTTGGTTCTCTCCATCCCAGCCACGGAGGGCACCCAAGCCATAGGTATTGCCCACCCACAGGCAGTCATCACCCGAGCCACCCTTCAACTGTTCCTCAGAAGGATAGAACTGCGTATCACGAATCACCAGTCCCTTGTTCACCTTGCCATATAGGTCGATAGTCTGTCGATGGTCGAAGTACACACGCATGGCTACCAATTCACTTTCAAAACATACGCCATGGGAGTGGACATAATGGTAAGGATCCTTGGTCTTCTTGTCAAATGAGATACTGCGCATATAGATATCCTGCGCATTTTTAGCCAGTTTTTTATTTCGGCTTGGCAATACCAGTTCGGCAAAGGTACGGGCAGGATAGGCAGTCTGGTCACCTTCCTGCAATAACTGCACGCTTACCTCCTTGGTTTCCTTCTTGTCAAGGTCGACAAGAAAGCATAACTCATCGTTCACACAGTCACGGTCGATGTCATCCAACTGCGAAGGCACCTCCTTGCCGTCTATTGTTACTACAGCCTTTTTGACATCTCCCCACTGACGGATATCAATAACCACAGGCACATCCTTACGTGCCTCTTTTGAAGGATTGGTCACCGTCACATGGACCGGCGCCTGAGCTTGCGCTTCTAAACAAAGAAACGCAGCCAGCAACATGAATAGTTTTTTCTTCATCTTAGATTTTATTTTGTAGTTTGTTTATCGATTTTCGAAAGTTCAAGCCACAGGAATGTCAGAAGTTCAATTTCGAGAAGACTTTTTTCCCCTTGGCATAGTACTGCCACAATATCGAGCCTTCATACACTTGCGGGACAACACCTTCAACCCTACCCGACTGTATTCGCTGGCGGTCTTCATCAAAATCCTTACGCCAGACTTTGAAAGCCCTTCGCGCCTTGAATATAGCTTTGAAGTCGCCCAAGTTTCTTTTCAGAATCAACATCTCGAATGCAGCCAGATAGTCCAGAAACCATCTAATGAACATCACATGCTGCAGATCCCTGTCATCCAGATTCTTGTAAAGCATAGTCAGATTGTTTCTGAAGTTAAGGAATGTCTTCATTGGATTGCTTTTTGGCAACGTACCACCACCGACATGATATACTTCACTCTCTGGTATGCAGTATATCTTGCGCCCCATAAGACGCAGGCGCCAGCACAAATCTATCTCTTCATTGTGTGCGAAGAAACGACCGTCAAGCGCTCCGGCATCCCAATAGTCCTTGGCACGTATCATCATGCAGGCACCTGTAGCCCACAACACTTCCTGCTGGTAATCATACTGTCCGTTGTCCCTCTCCACAGTCTCAAAGATACGCCCCCTGCAGAAAGGATAACCATATTTGTCCAAAAATCCACCACAGGCACCAGCATATTCAAAGCTGTCCTTATCGTATTCTGCCAACAGTTTAGGCTGACAGGCTGCCACCTGCGGATGACTGTCCATAAACTCGATGAGCGGAGTTAGCCAATGATGTGTCACTTCCACATCGCTGTTCAACAGTACATAATACTCAGCCTCTATCTGCTTCAGGGCCTGGTTGTAACCTTCCGCAAAACCAAAGTTCTGCTCCAGAACTATAGTCTTCACCTGTGGATACTGTGTCTCCAACAGATGCATAGAGCCATCGGTGGAACTATTGTCAGCCACCCATACCTCTGCATCCTGTCTGGAATATTCCACAACGCCAGAAAGATATTTTGCCAACATCTTCTGTCCGTTCCAATTCAATATAACGATTGCTACCTTTGCCATATCAACCGACAAAGATACAAATTATTAAGCACAAACAGCTTATCTGTGCCGAATAATTAAGTTTTTATAATGATAAACGTTCGCTTACGCGCACCTTTTCTCGTCATGGCAGAGGGAAAGCAAGCTTTACTTTGCTCATTTGACTTAACGAAAACGTTCCATTTCCTGCTTCAATCTGTTATTGAGCAAGTTGGTAAACTCATAGTTCTTCAGTCCCCACTTGGGAGCTATCAGCAGTTCTGCTGGCGACTGACTCACAAAACGTTCGAGCACCAGATCTTTTCTTAGAAGCTTAATATACCCCACTATGACTTCTATATACTCTTCTACCGTATATACATGGAAAGGATGCTCTGCATACTGTTGAGCAAGACGGGTGCCCTTGATAACCTGCATCTGATGTATTTTCAGTATGTCAAGAGGCAACGAAGATATAATAGGAGCTTGACGCAGACTCTCCTCAGCATCCTCGCCGGGAAGACCGATAATAATATGTCCTCCTGTCAATATTCCCCGGACATGCGTCTGCTCCACCGCCTTTCTGCTGCAGGCAAAGTCATGACCGCGATTAATTCGCAAGAGAGTTTCATCATTGGCAGTTTCTATGCCATACTCCACCAGTACAAAGGTGCGTTTGTTCAGCTCTGCCAAGTAATCCAGCAACTCCTCGCTCACGCAGTCTGGACGCGTCCCGATGACTATTCCCACTATATCCTCTACCCGAAGTGCTTCCTCATACATTCTGCGAAGCTCTTCTAACGAGGCATAAGTGTTGGTATAAGCTTGGAAGTAAGCCAGATACTTCATATCAGGATATTTCCTGCCAAAGAAGCGCTTGCCTTCTTCCAACTGTTCGGTGATTGTCTTTCTGCGATTGCAGTAGCTTGGGTTGAAAGTCCGATTGTCACAATAGGTACAACCGCCACTGGATATTTTCCCGTCCCTGTTAGGACAGGAAAACCCAGCGTCTATAGATATCTTTTGCACTCTGAAGGGAAACTGAGTACGTATCCAGGAGCCAAAGTCGTTGTAATAGTTCATCGCTAAAGGATCTCAGCCTTAAGGGCTGTCTTATCATAATTAAAATCTCCCAGACGAACCTTGATAAGCTGGTTGTCATACTCTTCCTTTGCCAAAGCCGGCGACAGTTCCACACGTACATAGTTCTTGGTAAAGCCATGCATGGCCTTGCCACGTGGCGCTTTCTCAAAGAGCACCTCTGCCTCCGTTCCTATATACTGGGCATAAAAAGCCTGGGTTTTCTCTTCACTCAGTTCGAGCAGACGCTTCGAGCGCAACTTTTTCTCCTTGTCGCTTACCACATAAGGGATACGCAGAGCTGCAGTACCTGGTCGTTCCGAATATGGGAACACATGAAGTTGTGTGACAGGCAGACTCTTCAGGAATTCATAGCATTCCTCAAAACACTCTGGAGTCTCACCACGACAGCCCACCATCACATCCACACCAATAAAGGCATCGGGCATCTTCTCCTTGATAAGGTTTACCTTATGGGCAAAGAGAGCCTTGTCGTAACGGCGGTGCATCAGCTTCAGCACCTCGTCACTACCGCTCTGCAAGGGGATATGAAAATGCGGCATGAAGGCACGGCTCTCAGCACAATAAGCTATCAAGTCGTCGTCACACAAGTCTGGTTCCAGACTTGATATACGATAACGCTGAATACCAGTAACCTGGTCAAGCGCCTTTACCAAGTCAAGAAAACACTCATGGGTAGTCTGTCCGAAGTCACCAATGTTGACACCAGTAATCACGATTTCCTTTCCTCCTTCGCTTGCAGCCTGCCCAGCCTGCTCAACCAACGAAGCAATACTTGGGTTGCGCGAGTTGCCTCGTGCAAAAGGAATGGTACAGTAGGTACAATAATAGTTACAGCCGTCCTGCACCTTCAGAAAATAGCGTGTACGGTTACCACGCGAACAAGAAGGCTGAAAAGTCTTGATGTCCTTGGTCTTCACGCTGTGATGTTCATGCAGCGCATTCACACCAACTTCTTCCAGTCCTGACTCAAAAGCGAACTTCTGTGCCCAGGCATCGCTGAGATACTGCAACAGATGCGCCTTCTCATTGGCACCCAATACCAGGTCAACACCTTCTATCTTACTTACGTTCTCCGATTCAAGCTGCGCATAGCAACCCGTAACAATAACAAAAGCGCCAGGATTCTGTCGCACCATACGGTGTATAGCCTGACGGCATTTATGATCGGCAACTTCTGTCACCGAGCAGGTATTGATCAAACAGATGTCTGCACGCTCTCCCTTTTGGGCAGTTATCACGCCCATGTCTTCGAGCATTTTTCCAAAAGTAGAGGTTTCCGAAAAGTTAAGTTTACAACCTAAAGTATAATAAGCAGCCTTTTTGCCTTGAAATGCACTTGTGTCTATCATAAAAAAAGTTTGGTGTATATAAACGAAAAAGCCGCCAGACCATAGGTCCAGCGGTGTTTCTCTCATTTTTCGTTCGTTAAGTATACTAATACTTAATTACTTTGCAACTGAATCAGTAGCAGCTGAGTCAACAGTAGCTACAGTATCAGCTGAATCAACAGATGTTGTATCAACTGAATCTGCAGAGTTTGCATTTGACTTTGTGTTACCACCGCAAGATGCGAAAGAGATAGCTGCAATAGCTACGAACATCAAAACTAATTTCTTCATTTTCTTTGCTTTTTAAATCTGTAAAACAATCATTTGTTTATTAAAACGATGCAAAGGTAAGTATTTTTTTAATACGTTGTTCTTTTTTTTGTGACTTTTTTTAGGGCCTTTTTGTAACTATTTTATAAACCGCTAACAATCAGCAACTTACAAACTGCTAACAAAAGTTAAAGTTTTTCGCGTGCTCGGCAACAGCCTTTTTTTAACACTTTTAGCGCTTTTTCCTTGCATCTTCCTTACAGTTCAATTACCTGTCCATCATAACCAAACTGGAAACCTTTCGGCAGCCGTTTGTTGGCAGCATCATGTAAGCCTATATCATGCGTCATGTGGGTAAAGTACACTTTCTCGGCTCCTATCCTTATCGCAAAGCGGATGGCATCGTCCACCAGTTGATGACTGTGATGCGGTTTATCGAATCTCAAGGCATTGACAACGAGCACTTCCAAGCCTTTCAGGTAAGGCAGTTCCTCATCAGGTATAGTTTTCATATCCGTGATATAAGCAAACTTGCCAAAACGAAATCCGAGGATAGGCATTTTGTCGTGCATCACTTTGACAGGCATCCATTCTATATCACCTATTTTATATATATGATGGGGCTCGATGGTATGCAACTGCAGTTTGGGAGCACCAGGATACAGTTCTTTAGAAGAGGCAGGAAAACAATATGGCATAGTAACAGGCAACGATTTCGTCACACCCTTGTCACCATAGATATTGATATCACCATATTTGCAGAAAGGACGCAGGTCGTCTATTCCCCCTACATGGTCATAGTGTTTATGGGTAATCAGCAACCCATCTATTTTTCTGAAAGGCACTCTGAGCATCTGCTGCCTGATATCCGGACCGGCATCTATCAGCAGCCGGGTGCTCTCTGTCTCTATCATGGCAGCGCTCCGCAGCCTCTTGTCCTTAGGATCAGTACTGCGACACACGTCACACTCACAGCCCAAAGCAGGCACCCCACCCGAGGTACCCGTTCCTAACAGTGTTACCTTCAACATATCTTATTTGTGTATTCTTCAGAATATATTCACTTCGGGATAGATGTCTATACCGAACTTGTTCTTCACATCCTTTTGTACCGTACGACAAAGCGTCACCACTTCCGCTCCCGTAGCTCCACCACGGTTTACCAACACCAGTGCCTGTTTGTCGTGCACTCCGGCACGTCCAAGGCTCTTACCTTTCCAGCCACACTGGTCAATCATCCATCCTGCCGGTATCTTCTCATGCTCAGCATCTATGGTGTAATGAGGCATTCCCGGATACAGGGCAGCCAACTCGTCATACTTACCCTTGCCTACAATAGGATTCATAAAGAAACTGCCGGCATTGCCCTGCACATCAGGATCAGGCAGTTTGGCTCGGCGGATTTCTATAATCACCTGGCGCAACTCTTCTGCTGTAGGTTTTTCTATACCTTTGGCTGCCAGAGCGGAATTGATATTGCCATATTCGAGCGAAGGAACGAAAGTACGCGAAAGCTCATATACCACGTGCGTGATAAGATACTTGTTGTGCCACTCGTGCTTGAATCTACTCTGTCGGTAACCATATCCGCAGTCTTCGTTCGACAGCCACACCACTTTTCCTGTGGCAACCTCCACCGCTTCCACCTTATATATAATATCCTTGGCCTCTGCTCCGTAGGCGCCAATATTCTGTACAGCACTGGCACCCACCTCACCTGGAATAAGCGAAAGATTCTCTGCTCCATGGTATCCATGCTTGACGGCATAAGCCACCACATCATCAAATACCTCACCACTGCCACATTCCAAGAACACCTTGTCGCCCTCTTCGGCTACAACACGAACACCAAGAATGGCTGAGTGAAGCACGGTGCCAGGATAATCCTGTGTAAGCAACAGGTTGCTGCCACCGCCCAAGAACAACAAAGGTTCATCTGCCTCACTCAAGGAGGCGACTATCTGCTGAGCCTCTTCAACAGAGGCATACTCCACAAATCGACGGCAACAGGCATCAATACCAAATGTGTTGTGCCCCAACAAGCTGTAATTTCTTATATCTTTCATTTCTATATACCTTATTATATATAAAGAGGTGTATTCTCTACTACATATTCAGCTTCATCAGCAACCACTTGCCCTTCACACGACGGAAAGTAAGCTGAGTTTCCATTCCGTTGGCAATACCTCTGATAACAAATATCTTCTGGTTGCTCTCCGTATATTTCTGTCCGTAAATGATGTTGTATATCATCCCATTAGGCAACTTGGGAGCAAAGGCAGGCCATGTTTCAGGTTCGATATCACCCGTCATCGTACTGAAGTCATCATCAGGATCAGGACCAACAAACTTCACAGGATTGTGCAGATGCTGCGACTGGAAGGTGGAATCCGAAGCAAAAGATCCATAAAACTTCAGGAAGCTGGCATTCATATTGGCATACATCGGCTTGTAATTAATCGAAGTCATCATCCATTGACCATTGATACGATTGAACAGGAACTGCTGCACCGTCTTCGTTCTGAAGAACACTTTCTCTACCACCACATGATCGATAGTTGTGTCCTTTACAAGATTCATCTGACGCTGGTTGTCAAATATCAGCGTATAGTAATCCTGTCGCATAAAGAAATGCTCCATTCTCCAATGACGCTTGTCAATGGTCTTCACCACCTTGTCGTGTCTGTAGACAGGCAGAGGAAAGTGTACACGTTTCAACTGAAGCTTTCGGTTAGCGGCAAAATTAAAGATAAAGTCATCAAACAACTCATCAGCCGCCTTGGGCATAGGAGTTTCCTCTATCAGAGCCTCGGTAGAGTCCATAGCCTGTGTGTCTGCCACTAAGGTGTCAGTATTTGCGGAATCTGCAACAGCAGCCGTTTTTTTGTCAGAACACCCTGTTGCAGAAAATCCAATGATGGTCAGTGCCGCCATGAAGACGGCAATAAAAGAAAGTTTTTTCATAAACCAACCTGTTTTTCTCAAATTTTTGCATGCAAAAGTACACATTTCTTTTGAGATATTTCATATTTCAACCGAAAAATGTTATCTTTGCACACAAATTAGACTTAATTAAGTTAGAAATATGTTATTAGAGAAAATAGAAGGACTCTTGAAGGAAGTCAGCGCACTGACAGCAAAGAATGCCGAAGAGGTGGAGCAGCTTCGCATCAAGTACCTAAGCAAGAAGGGCGAAATCAATGCCCTTATGGCAGACTTCCGTACAGTGGCTGCCGATCAGAAAAAGGCTATTGGCGTTAAGATCAACGAGTTGAAGCAGGTTGCCCAAAACAAGATCAACGGTTTGAAGGAGCAGCTCGAAGAGGCTGAAGCCTCAAGCGACGACATCGACTTGACCCGTACAGCCTACCCTGTAGCATTGGGAACCCGCCATCCTCTTACGATTGTCAAGAATCAAATCATAGACATCTTCTCTCGTATGGGCTTCACGCTCTATCACGGACCTGAGGTTGACGACGACAAGCACGTGTTCACCATGCTTAACTTTGCAGCCGACCATCCTGCCCGCGATATGCAAGACACCTTCTTCATCGAGCAGAGCGATCCCAGTGATGTCACCAAGAACATCCTCCTGCGCAGCCATACCTCTGGTGACGAGGCTCATTATATGGAAACTCACGAGCCTCCTATCCGTGTACTTTGCCCAGGTCGAGTATATCGCAACGAGGCCATCAGCGCCCGTGCCCACTGCTTCTTCCATCAGGTAGAAGGCTTGTATGTTGACAAGAATGTAAGTTTTACCGACTTGAAGCAGGTGCTTCTTACTTTTGCCCGCGAAATGTTCGGTGCAGACACCAAGATACGTTTGCGTCCAAGTTACTTCCCTTTCACCGAGCCAAGTGCCGAGATGGACATCTCATGCAACATCTGTGGCGGTAAGGGATGCAACTTCTGCAAGCATACCGGTTGGGTAGAGATTTTAGGATGCGGTATGGTAGATCCTCACGACCTTGATGCATGCGGCATTGACAGCAATGTCTATACCGGCTATGCCTTCGGCATGGGTGTGGAGCGCATCACCAACCTGAAATATCGCGTCAGCGACCTTCGTCTCTTCTCAGAGAACGATACCCGCTTCCTCCGCGAATTTGAATCTGCAAAATAACAACAAACCATATCCACTCAATAGCCTCGGCAATCCCGAGGCTATTTTATTTATCCCCCTCCCTCATCACTATCAACACTTTTCTCGAGTGAAAAGATACACTCTTCCGAGAATCAAACTTTTTCGATGGCAACTCGCCGCTGTCTTCAGGCAACTGTATAAGCAACAACAGCAAGGGAAATTCATGAATAAATATTCAGGAATACGATTAGCTTAGTTGAGTTGAAAAAATTACCCAGTTGGGAAAAATTATTTTTCCAGTTGACCGACGACTTTTTCATAGTTATATAATTATTTTTTAGCAATTATCGCATAATTATACTGTATAAGTATACACATACACAGCTGACTTAGAATGCCCTTTCATCTATTTGTATTTAATGAAAGAACAAAAAAAAGGTTTGTCTCACGACAAACCAAATTTCCGAAACGTCGCATAAGCGCACCTTTCTCGTCATGCCAGAGTGAAAGTAAGCTTTACTCTGCTCATTTGACTTTACGAAAAACGTTCCTATATTATATCAAAAACCTAATTTATTATATTACCTTTAAAAAACACTGCTAAAAACTATTCGAATGTACTTATCCTGACATCTGGTATTATTTTCATTTGCTGGTACAAAATTATAGCAAATACCAGAAAATGATCCAAAAGACCAAAGATTTTTCCCCTTTTTGCCATGCAACGATTGCATTTTGCAACGCACCTAACTTTCGCAGGGTTCAATAATGTATTGAACCCAACGAAAGATCTACACCTTATTATATATATAGCGCGCAAATCACAACACTATTCTGTCTACACAGCAGAAAAAACTATCTGCACAGAATAATAGTTTACGTTACAAATCGGAAAGATGGCGCTCTACAGGAATGCCACGGTTCTTGTCCTCATTATCTTTATTGATGTCAATCCAGTTTCGCAGAATATCCATAGCAGTGCGGGTGGCATGACGAAGACTGTCTCCGTCTCTCAACCTTCCTACAATGATGCTCGAAAAAATATCGCCCGTACCAGGAAACTGTACCGGTATTTCCTCGTAAGGAAGCAGAAAATGCTCATAGTTAAAGTGATTGTAGCCCACCACGGCATGTTGCTGGTCGACAATGCAAGTAGTGATGAGAACCGACTGTGAGCCAAATGCCCGCAACTTGTCGACAAGGACATAAGCCTCAGCTTCGGTCATTCCCTCCTCCTTATAAGGCACATCTGCCAAAAGACAGGCCTCGGTATAGTTGGGAAAGCAAAGATGAGCCACACCCAGCATTTCCCGCATGCACCGCACGGTACCCTCGTTGGCTCCAGAATAAAGGCGACCATAGTCGCCCATCACTGGGTCCACAAATATCTCCGTCCCCTGCTCTGCCTGTTCACGACAGTAATGCGCCACCATCTTGGCTTGCTCCTCAGAGGCAAGGAAGCCTGTGGTGATGGCATCAAAATGAATTCCCAACTCGTCCCACTTCTGCATGGCGTCCTTCATATACGAAGTACTTTCCATCACGGCATACTTGCCATAAGGAAAGGTGTTGCTGATCAACATGGTGGGCAGATTGAACACATCGTGACCCATATAGGAAAGGATGGGCATCTGCACAGCTGCCGACACCTTGCCATAACCACACATATCGCTAATAATCAGAATATTGCTTTTTGCTTTCATCGTATATGTATGCTGATTAATAGCTGGCTGTACACTTGATACCCAACGCCTCCACACGTGCCTTGATGGCATCGAGTTCTTCGTGAGTAGCCTTTGCCAAAAGCTTGTCGGGAGTTTCACGGTCAATGGTGTAGACCATTACCTTTTCTGGCTGGATGTCCTTGACTGCCTCCAACCAGGGTGCCACATAGTACTCGCTCACATTGTCGGTTCCGTCGCCATGCATAAACATGGTCTGGATGATAACATGTCCATCAAACATCTTGAGATAACGGATGACATCCTCCACGTCGTAAGCAGGCTGCTGCGGACGGTCCACCTTGCGGATATAGTCCATATCCACGGTATCGAGCTTCAGGATGTTGTTCTCCACCAACATAAGAGCCTCCCGCACCTCAGGCTTATAGATATAGGTGGCATTGCTCAGTACCGACACCTGCACCTTGGGAAAATACTTGTCGCGCAGCGCTATGGTATCCTTGATGATGCCCAGGAAATCGGGATGCCCTGTAGGTTCACCATTACCAGCAAAGGTCATGTCGTCGAGGGGTTCGTTGTTGGCCTTGCGCTGTGCCAGTACCTGCTCAAGGGCTGTGCGTACTTCCTCACGTGTGGGGCGCTTCTTGTGAGGACGGAAGTCGGCATTGAAGCCACACTCGCAATACAGACAGTCGAAAGAACATACCTTGCCGTCGGAAGGCATGAGGTTGATGCCCAACGATACTCCTAAACGACGGGAGTTGACGGGACCAAATATAGGTGACGGATAAATAATTGTTGACATAATAATAACGAATTTCTTAATGTTGTAATACCTATTCTGAAATCTGGCTGCAAAATTACGAAAAAAATACGAGACACGCATCATAATAAAAAGTCTTTTTCTGCGTTTTATGAATAATGAAACGTTTCTTTCTAATATTCACGATAATGACAGTCGCCGCCATACAGGCTGTGGCTCAAAGTTTTACGCTCCGGGGAAGAGTGACCGACCAGGACATGAACCCCGTGGAACTGGCTACTGTGTCGGTAGCCAAGCAAGGCAAGATAGCCTTCACATCACTCAAGGGTGAATTCTCCATGCAACTCATGTCGGCAGACAGTGTAGTGGTGAAGTTCTCGATGATAGGCTATAAGACAAAGACCCGTGTGCTGCGACGTCCAAGGGGAAAACAGACCCTGCAGATAGTGCTGCATACCGAAGATAATATGATAGACGAGGTGCAGGTGACCGGCGAGAAGATTCAGACCAGTCAGACCCAGGAACTGAAGACCAAAGATGCCAAGATGGCACCTTCTGCCAGTGGCAATGCCGTGGAGAACCTCATCCAGCAACAGGCAGGTGTGAGCACCCACAGCGAACTGTCATCACAATACAATGTGCGAGGCGGTGCCTTCGACGAGAACTCTGTATATATTAATAATGTGGAAGTGTTCCGTCCGTTCCTGGTACGAAGCGGACAGCAAGAGGGTCTTTCGGTCATCAACCCCTATATGGTAGACAAGATAGGCTTCTCTACAGGAGGCTATGCTGCCAAATATGGAGACAAGATGAGCTCGGCCCTCGATATCACCTACAAGACCTTGAAGCCCAAGGCAGGCAAGAAACAGATTGTAGAAGGAAGCCTGGCTGCCAGTATGCTGGGCGCTGATGCCTATATAGGATTGGGAACCAAGAAACTGTCGTGGCTCAACAGCGTGAGATACAAGACCAACTCATACCTGCTCGGATCGATGGAAACCAAGGGTGAGTACAAGCCCAAATACCTCGACTACCAGACCTATCTGAGTTATACTCCCAACAAGAGATGGAAACTCGACCTCATAGGCTACATATCCGACAACCATTACGACTTTGAGCCCGAAAACAGAGAGACCACCTTTGGAACGATGGAGAATGTGAAGAGTTTCAAGGTGTATTTTGACGGACACGAGAAAGACCGCTTCATCACCTACTTCGGAACTCTTGGCATCACGCACAACTTCGGTACGAAGACCAACCTGTCGCTGATAGGAAGTGCCTTCTATACCAAGGAACAGGAGAAATACGACATTCAGAGCCAGTACTGGCTCGACCAGACCGAGACGAGTGAGAACCTGGGTGTTGGCACCTACTTTGAGCATGCACGCAACTATCTGACAGCCCGTGTACTGAGTGCCAAGCTGATGTTCAGACACAAGGCGCAGCACCACGAGATGGAAGCAGCCTTCACCTATAAGAAAGAACACATATCGGAGAACTCTGTGGAATACGAAATGCGCGACAGCGCCGGCTACAGCGTGCCACATACAGGAAAAGACCTGATGATGATCTACTCGCTCAAAGCCCGCAACACCCTCGACGCCCACCGCATAGAGGCATATCTGCAAGACACCTACCGCTTTGCCAGCAAGGGAGGACATACGCATTTCACCCTCAACTATGGTGTACGCCTGAGCCAATGGAGCTTTAACAAGGAAACCATCCTCAGTCCACGCATCTCGCTGGGCATCATTCCAGCCTATAGCGAGAACACCACCATCCGTCTGGCAGCAGGTCTATACTATCAGGCACCATTCTTCAAGGAACTGAGAGACACCTCTACCGTCAACGGAATGACCATCGCCTCACTCAACCAGAAGATAAAGAGCCAGCGAAGCATCCACTTCATAGCAGGCTACGACTACCGGTTCCGCATGGCCAACCAGCGATTCAAGTTCTCGGCAGAAGCCTACTACAAGGCATTGAGCAATCTGGTGCCCTATTCTGTCAACAACGTGAAGGTGACCTACTACGGCAACAATGAGGCAAGCGGACATGCAGCCGGACTCGACCTCAAACTCTACGGCGAGTTCGTGCCAGGCACCGACTCTTGGATCAGCCTTTCCATCATGAATACCAAGATGAAGTTGGGCGGCAAGTCCATCCCATTGCCTACCGACCAGCGGTACGCCATGAACCTCTTCTTCACCGACTACTTCCCCGGAAGTGACCGATGGCGCATGTCACTCAAGTTGGCCTTCGCCGACGGACTGCCTTTCTCGGCTCCTCACCGCGAACTGGAGACCAGCACCTTCAGGGCCACCTCATACCGAAGAGCAGACATCGGTATGAGCTACCTGCTCTACGACAACACCAAGCGAACAAAGAAATCGTTCCTCAAAGATATATGGCTGGGTGTAGACTGTCTCAACCTCTTCGGAATCGACAATGTGAACAGCTACTACTGGGTGACAGATGTGACCAATCAGCAGTATGCCGTGCCCAACTATCTGACAGGAAGACAGATAAATGGACGTATTTTAATAGAATTCTAAATATTTAACCGTAGATAGCGTGCTATCTGCGGTTTTTTTCGTATCTTTGCCACCGATTTGTGCGCATCTGTCGCCTACATCCACTATAAAAGAAAAGAAAACTATACATAATAATTAATTATGAGCAAACAAATAGAAAAGATTAAGGAGCTGATCGCCAAGCGCGAACAGGCTCGTCTTGGCGGTGGCGAGAAAGCCATCGAGAAGCAGCATGCACGTGGCAAATATACAGCTCGTGAGCGTATCGAAATGCTGGTAGATGCCGGCAGCTTCGAGGAGTATGACATGTTCAAGTTGCACCGCTGCACTAACTTCGGTATGGAGAAGAAGCAGTATCTTGGCGACGGCGTGGTTGCTGGTAGTGCTACTATCGCTGGCCGCCTGGTATATGTATATGCTCAGGACTTCACCGTAAATGGTGGTTCGCTTTCTGAGACTATGGCACAGAAGATATGCAAGGTGATGGATATGGCGATGACCATGGGTGCACCTGTTATCTGTATGAACGACTCAGGTGGTGCACGTATTCAGGAAGGTATCTGCGCACTCGCCGGCTATGGCGAGATCTTCGAGCGCAACATCCTTGCTTCAGGTGTTATCCCACAGATCTCAGCTATCATGGGTCCTTGCGCCGGTGGTGCCGTTTACTCTCCAGCTTTGACCGACTTCATCATCATGAAGGAGCAGACATCTTACATGTTCCTGACAGGTCCTAAGGTGGTTAAGACCGTAACAGGTGAGGATATCGATGCAGAGCACCTCGGTGGTGCTTCGGTTCACGCTACCAAGAGTGGTGTAACCCACTTCGCTGCCAAGACAGAGGAAGAGGCTATCGAAATGATCAAGAGCCTGCTCTCTTACATCCCAAGCAACAACACAGAGGAGGCTCCACGTGTAGAGTGCACCGACCCTATCGACCGCATGGACGATTCTCTGAACGAGATTATCCCAGAGGATCCTAACCAGGCATACGATATGTATAAGGTGATTGGCGCTGTAACCGACAACGGCGAATTCTTCGAGGTTCAGCCTAAGTTTGCCAAGAACATCATCACTGGTTTCGCCCGCTTCAATGGTCAGAGTGTAGGTATCGTTGCCAACCAGCCATCAGCATACGCTGGCGTACTCGATGTGAATGCCAGCCGTAAGGCAGCCCGCTTCGTACGTTTCTGCGATGCATTCAATATCCCTATCGTATCTCTCGTAGACGTACCAGGCTTCTTGCCAGGTACAGGTCAGGAGTACAACGCTGTCATCCTCCACGGTGCACAGTTGCTCTACGCTTACGGCGAGGCTACCGTGCCAAAGATCACTATCACATTGCGTAAGAGCTATGGTGGTAGCCACATCGTGATGGGCTGCAAGCAGTTGCGTGCCGACCTGAACTTCGCTTGGCCATCATCAGAGATTGCCGTAATGGGTGCCAGCGGTGCCGTTGCCGTTCTCTGTGGCAAGGAAGCCAAGGCTAAGAAGGAAGCCGGCGAGGACGTGAAGGCATTCCTGGCAGAGAAGGAGCAGGAGTATACTGACAAGTTTGCCAATCCTTATCAGGCTGCTCAGTATGGCTATATCGATGACGTCATCGAGCCACGCAATACTCGTTTCCGCATCTGCCGCGGTTTGGCTCAGCTCGCTACCAAGCGTCAGAACCTGCCTGCCAAGAAGCATGGTTGTATGCCAATGTAATGAGATGATGTTTAATGTTTAGTGCTTAATGTTTACTTTGTGTACATTTAGCACTAACAATTAAACATTAAACATTAATAATTAAACATTATATTAAATGGACAAAAATATTTATGCTGCCATTGCCATGGCACTCTACGAGTATCAGGGCAATAACGTACACGACAAGGAGCCGGGCATCATCACCATACAGCCACGACAGACTATGTGGAATGCCAAGTTCCTGAGTTTAACAGCTAAACCATAAAGTAACAGAAATGAAAGAGTTTAAATATACAATCGACGGAAAAGAGTATAAGGTTCAGATTGACGCTGTAGAGGGAAACATCGCAAGCGTGAACGTGAACGGCGAAGCTTACAAGGTGGAAATGGAACAGGAAGCTGAGCCTGAGAAGAAGAAAGTAGTGCTCGGTCAGCCAGCCGCATCGGATGATGCAGAGGCTACTCCTGCTGCCAACGTAAATACCGCCAATGCCGTAAAGGCTCCTCTGCCAGGTACCATCACCAGCATCGAGGTGGCTGTTGGTCAGGAAGTAAAAGCTGGCGATACAGTTGTCGTTCTCGAGGCGATGAAGATGCAGAACAACATCGAGGCTGAGAAGGACGGCAAGGTAACTGCCATCTGCGTGAAACCAGGTCAGGCTGTTCTCGAAGAGGATGCCCTCGTAGTTATCGAGTAATTCTAAGAAACATAGAATTATACATTCTAAAGGCTAAGAAGCAAAAAGTTTTTCATCATAAACGGGCAGAACTCATGGTTCTGCCCGTTTTTCTGTTTTTTATCATTTTTTTCAAAGAAAAGGGTCCGTTTTTGAGATTTTTATTATACTTTTGCATTGAAAAAGTAAAAAATAAAGACCTATGAACCCATTATACCTACTTCAATTTGCATGTTTAATCTTCATGCTCATCAACGCTTTCATCTTGGCTGTGACCCATCTTCACGTGAGTTGGAAGAACAAGCGATACGAGCGTTCGCGTGGAATGATATTAATCGCCATGATAGGCTTGGCATTGCAATATTTCATGCAGATGTTTTTCGGATTCAGGGCGACAGACGCCAACTTGGGTGCTATAATCAACATCCTGATCTATACCCCCTGCTTCACCCTCATCTCCATGGGTATCTATAACATAGAGGCAACCCATGCCAACAGAAGGAAGTTCCACTTTGTATGCTCAGTCATCTATATCGCCATTATCGCCATCTTTGCCCTAAGTTCCTACCTCAATCAGGGTCTGTACATCGGCAAGTGGCTCTACGTCATGCTGGCACTCTATTTCGGAAATGTGGTGTACTGCATATATATGATTGTGCAGGAAATGATTAAGCGCAAGAACATGCTCGAAACAATGGCGGCATCTGATATGCTCCCCTATGTGAGATATGCCCGTTCCAGCGTGGTCATCCTGTTTTTGGCTGCCCTCATCATGCCTTTCGCTATCCTCTACAACACATTGTTGTTCATCGCAGGACCTTTTGCCCTGCTCGCCCTTCTCTTCTTCAACCTCAACTTTGTGGCACTCGGCAGCAGCTACACTCCTACCGAAGAACTGTTGGACAAAGAAGAAGAACAGGAAGAAGCCATCAAGGCGAACGCAAAGAGGAAAAAAGCAAAGTCAGAAGAAAAGCCAGAAGAGTCCAATGACAACGAGATGGATGATATCGACAATACGCCCCAACTGCCAGAAGAAAGAAGGAAATTCATCCAGGAAAGTCTTGACAGGTGGTGTGCCAAAATGGGCTACAAAGACAGCGCTGCCAATATGCTGACACTATCAAGCACACTCCACATCTCGAAAAACGAACTGAGTATCTACTTCGACCAATGCCTGAAATCCACCTTCAGAATATGGCTCAGCGAGATACGATTCAATGCAGCCAAGCAGATGATGACAGAATGTCCCGACTACAGCAACGACATCGTTTCGGCAGAATGTGGCTTCTCTTCGCGCACTCATCTCTATCGCGTTTTCAAAGCCAAAGAGGGCTGCACTCCTACCGTCTGGCGAGAAATACATTCTTAGAAAGATGATAAATCATAGAAATTTCCCCTTTGCAAAAGTTGAGCGAATAAGAAATACTATTTCTGTTTTCGAACAAAAAACATGAAAAAATCCTCAAAAAGGTGTCGCATTCCTACGAATGCGACACCTTTTTGATAGGAATGCGACACAAAAGTTGAGGAATGCGACACCCTGTTTCAACGAAAAATACTAATTTTGTGCCATGAAAGAACTATATGCAGCAACAACAGAGTCTGTACTGCTCATCATCGGAGCGTCCATACTCATATCAGGCATCATCATCGGTTGTGCCATGATACGAGATTATCGCAACTATCTGAACGAGCACCTAAAGGCACGGTTCACCCTCGCTGACTTCTTCCGACGGGAAAGATTTTACCTGTTCCTGTTCCTCGTTCTGACAATCATCATCCTGCAGAACCTTTGGTACCTTATAGAAAGGTAAAAAGGTAAAAAAGTAAAGAAACAAAGAAAAAATAAAAAGGTAAAGAAACAAAGAAACAAAGAAAAAGTAAATATAAATATAGACCAAGTAAAAGACAATATCTATGTTGGCAATACTCTTTAGTTTATGCTTCTCATTCCTTTGGGCTAACCGAAAGGAAGAGAAAGAAAGCAAGTGATGAAAAACACAGACACACCGACCTGAGAGTGTTTTATACCTCTCCCGGCTGGTGTGTCTTATCGTTTTATCCAATATGTTTGTTCCTTCGTTTACAGTTTGTTGCCCTCTTTGGGGAACACCACTGTAGGCTCATAGGTCTTAGCCTCCTCAAAGTCCATCAGCGCATAGGCGATGATGATAACAGTATCACCCACCTGCACCTTACGGGCTGCGGCACCATTGAGACAGATGCAACCGCTTCCGCGCTCACCTTTTATAATATAGGTCTCGAGACGCTCACCATTGTTGTTGTCCACTATCTGAACCTTCTCGCCCGCTATCAGCCCTGCGGCATCCATCAGGTCTTCATCTATCGTGATGCTGCCCATATAGTTAAGGTTGGCCTCTGTCACCGTCACACAATGGAGCTTAGCCTTCAATACTTCTATCTGCATAATATCGGTTTGTTTAACAATCGTTTATCCTTTATATCTGATATGGTCGATGAGACGGATAGGAGTCTTACCACAATATACTGTGATACAACCCACTACGTAGTCGCTCGCTTCCCATGAATCCACATCCTGCAGGCTGTCGCCGTCTACAATCTCAAAATACTCAACTTCCAGTCCTTCTATGGCGTTGATGTCAGCCACAACCTTGTCGTGAGTCTCCTTCACCGAATGGCTCTTGGCATATTCCACACTCTCCTTCAGAGCCTTGTAGATAGCTGGAGCTATAGCACGCTCATCGGCTGTAAGCAAAGTGTTGCGGCTACTCTTTGCCAATCCGTCCTCATCACGGACAATAGGACACTCCACAATCTGTACATCAGCCCCGATGTACTTCACGAGTTGCTTGATGACAGCTATCTGCTGCCAGTCCTTCTCACCGAAATAAGCACGGGTAGGACGTACAATATAGAACAGGCGGCTTACCACCTGGCACACACCATTGAAATGGCCAGGACGACGGGCACCCTCCATGACTGTAGATACAGGTGGAAACTCGAAATGACGCTCATCGGGTGTAGGATACATCTCCTTGACTGATGGTGCGAACACATAATCAGCACCACAAGCCTCCAAAAGCTTGCAGTCGGCTTCGAGTGTACGAGGATAACGATCCAGGTCACCCTGATCGTTAAACTGAGTAGGGTTCAGGAAAACCGAGACTACTGTCACGCCATTCTCATTCACACTACGCTTGACGAGAGAGGCGTGACCCTCATGAAGCGCTCCCATAGTTGGTACAAGACCGATTTCCTTACCCTCCTTGCGAACTGCGAAGAGTTCATTCTGGAGGTCAACAATCTTATCGAATACTTTCATTGCTAAATTTGTTTTCGGGGTGCAAAATAACAACTTTTTTCTTAAATAAGAAAGAAATATTATAAAAATATGCCAATAAAGCGGTTCTTTTTCTTGTTTTCGACAAAAAGTTGGCTTAATTTGAAGTTTTTTTTGTATCTTTGCACCTAATTCGTAAGAATAAAATTATAACTATGGCAAAGAAAGTATTATTCATCAATCAGGAGATTGACCCCTACGTGGCAGAAAGCCACATGTCAGTAATGGGACGTGAGTTACCTCAGAAGATGCAGGAAGCAGGCTTCGAGATTCGCACATTCATGCCCAAATGGGGCACTATCAACGAGCGCCGCGGTCAGTTGCACGAAGTCATTCGCCTGTCTGGAATGAATCTTATCATCGACGATACAGACCACCCTTTGATCATCAAGGTGGCCTCTATCCCTGTCACACGCCAGCAAATATACTTCATCGATAACGACGACTATTTCAACAATCGCCAGATGGGTACCGACGAAACTGGTCAGGAGTATACAGATAATGGTGAACGCGCCATCTTCTTTGCAAGAGGCGTGCTCGAGACTGTGAAGAAGCTACGCTGGCAGCCCGACGTCATCATCTGTCAGGGATGGATGAGCGCTGTGGCTCCACTGTACATCAAGACGGCTTTTGCTGAAGAGCCTTCCTTCACCAACACAAAGGTCATCTCGGCTCTTTACACCAATGAGCTGAAGGGACAGTTGGGCGGCAACTTCTCTAACTGTGTTGACTTCCGCGAGGCCAAGTCGGAACTGCTCGAAGGATACAAGACTCCATTCGACTTCACCGAGTTGGGCAAACTGGCTATCGACTACAGCGACGGTGTCATTGAGGGAGAAGCCAACGTTTCGGAAGTACTGCTTCAGTATGCTGCCGAGAAGGAGAAGCCTGTGATGAAATTCCCTGGTGATGACTATACCGAAGCCTACAAGAACTTCATCAACGAGGTTTGTCCCGACGAATAACAAAATCAAAGATATTATTTCAAGGATAATGAAACTATTTAAGATAACCACACTGGCCATCGCTGCCCTCTTCATGGCATCATGCGATGACACAACAGACTCTATAGGCCAGTCTGTCACCAACAGAGTAGACGGGCTCAACATATCCGACGCACGCTACAATGTGATAACAGAATCGGCCGCTACAGGTTCGGTGCTCAGCAACAACAGCAACGGCATCATAGGAATGGTAAAGGACCCTGAGACTGGCAACTATGTCACAGGCAACTACATGGCACAGTTCTCTACCCTCGCCTCTTTCGAACTCGACACACTGGACTATATCCGCTACGCCCATGGTGGAGAATACGAAAATGGAGTGTACAAGGGAGGAAGGGTGACTGCCGACTCATGCTATCTGCTCGTAAACTACGAGAGTTCGTACGGCGATACCCTTGCACCGATGAAGGTGACGGCTTACGAGATGAGCAAGCCTATGGAGGAAGGTCAGAATTACTACTCTGACTTCGACCCTATAGCCAAGGGATATGTCAACACAGCTAACAGAAACAAGGCTTCTGCCACCTATACGCTGAAGAACAAATACTTCAAGATTTACCTCAACAAGCCCTATATTGCCAAGGACGGCACCCAGTACGACAACTATGGTGCTTATCTGATGACCATGCGTAAGGACCATCCTGAATACTTCAAGAACAACTATCAGTTTGTTCACAACGTATGTCCGGGCTTCTATATCAAGCATGAGGCGGGTATCGGAAACGTAGCCAAGGTAAACATCATGCAGCTGGTATTCTGTTGGGAACGCTGGAAGAACATCAAGTCGTATGACGGTCTGCGCGACAGTACTGAGAAGAGAAACTATTCTTACCCCTTCTTCAGCACACAGGAAGTACTGCAGACCAACTACATAGAGAGCGACCAGAACAGCATCAACAATATGCTGACCCAAACCGACTGCACCTATCTTAAGTCACCAGCTGGCATCTACACCACAGCCACACTTCCTGTTGAAGATATCATGCGAGGACATGAGAACGACACTTTGGCTTTGGCTTCGGTTACATTCCCAAGAATGAACAACCAGGAAAGTGACGACGAATACACATTCGCCACACCTGCCAACATTCTGATGATACCGGTTGATAGTCTGACAAGCTTCTTTGAGCATGGCAACATTACCAACTACCGTACCTCTTACACGGCAGCCTTCAACTCGAGCAGCACCTCTACACCAAAGAACGCCTACACCTTCAGCAATATCGGCAATCTGATTACCGAGATGTACAAGGTGCCTGTGGCTAAGCGAACAGCCAACTGGAACAAAGTGGCGCTTCTGCCCGTAAGCATCAGCTACGTGACACGCGACAACTACCAGTATGTAAGTAAGATAACCCACGACATGGGACTCTCCACTACCCGACTGTTCAGGGGTGACAACTCCACCGACAGTGAGGGTAAACCCGCAAGTCCCATACAGATAAAGGTTATCTACAGCAAGTTCAAAGAATAGACATTATATATAATAAGGTATATAAATATAGAAATAAATATATTGTAAGCATGGCAGACAATTTCCTGGAACGTCATCGCGAACAGTACGAAGCACGAAAGGCAGCATGGCTCAGAAAGAAGAAACATCTTCCCAAACTGAAAGCCAAGGCTGCCTTTCAGCGTCCTGACGACGAAGCACTGTAAAGCATGACTGGCAACAAACACCCCAAAATATTGACAGAAGTCAAATACCATGGCACTGAATGGCAAAAAGTGCCACCATCTTGACATGTATCAAAAAATCGCACATTTTCATATCTTTGTCATGTCTTTGTGACGGATATTCAATAAAATGGCATTACCTTTGCACTCGAAAAGGTAAGATTGTTTTAAAGGATAATGTTAAACCGAGGCTCAAAGGGAGCCTCCTAAAAAGAAAGGAAAAGACTATGATTACAGTAATGATTTTATTGGTTGTAGGTGCTATGGTAGCACAGGCAATCCATGTAAACAACAAAATGGAAATGGGCAAGTAAAATCTCACACACAATTGAGCCCGCAGTATTAACACAAAAAAAGAAAGAAAGGATAACAATTATGAAAACAAAGATTATGAATTTGGTAAAGTGTATCGTTGCAAACTATATGTCAGCCATGAACAACTATGGCGAGGCATTGCTCAGAGGCAAAGGTTTGAACTGCGCATAAAGAGAGAAAATACAGAGTAAATAACAAATAAAGAGAGAGGCGTGCAAGTAGCAAAATACTTGTGCGCCTCTTTTTTTCGGCAAATAATCTGCCAAACATTTGCTTCTTTCCTGTAGAATGATTAACTTTGCAGACATTATGAGAATAGACATCATTACAGTATTACCCGAAATGCTGGAGGGATTTTTCGGAGAATCCATCCTGGCCCGTGCACAGAAGAAAGGACTGGCAGAGATTCATCTGCACAACCTGAGAGACTATACACTCGACAAATGGAAACGTGTAGACGACTATCCATACGGTGGAAGCGCCGGCATGGTGATGCAGTGTGAACCTATCGACCGTTGCATCTCTGCCCTGAAGGCTGAACGCGACTACGATGATGTCATCTACGTGTCGCCTGATGGAGAGACCTTCAACCAGAAGATAGCCAACGAGATGTCGATGCAAGGCAATCTCATCATTCTGTGTGGACATTATAAAGGTATCGACCAGCGTGTGCGCGACCACCTCATCACCAGAGAGATCTCCGTGGGCGACTATGTGCTGACAGGAGGCGAACTGGCAGCTGCCATCATTTCTGATGCCGTGATACGACTCATACCAGGTGTGATCAGCGACGAGCAGAGTGCATTGTCTGACTGTTTCCAGGACGACATCCTCGCTGCACCTATCTATACCCGACCTGCCGACTACAAGGGATGGAAAGTACCCGAGATCCTCTTGAGCGGAAACGAGGCAAAGGTAAGACAATGGGAATTCGACCAGGCCATGGAGCGTACCAGACGACTGCGCCCCGACCTGTTGGGAGAAGAATAGAGAAAATCAACATAAATTATTAACTATTAAACCAATTTTATTATGGCTAATTATGCAGAAAAACCCCAGATGGGATTTATTAAGGCATGCTCGACAGCATGCAAGAAAATCGTAACATTCAAAGGCAGAGCACGCCGCTCAGAGTTTTGGTGGGCCGTATTAGGTATATTCATCTTCAACCTCATCACCTCTCCACTTGGCTACATGGGAGTTATAGGTGTCATCCTATCCAACCTCCTTAGCCTTGTCATTACCATTTTATCCTTATCACTGACTTTCCGCCGTCTGCATGACACAGGTCGTAGCGGATGGTTTGTTGGCATACCCTTCATTATCAGCATGATTGGTCTTGTTGCCATTATCTATAGCATTCTCAGCATGGGTATCAATATCTTTGAACTGATAGAAACTCCTGACATGCTGAGCCAGGAAATCATTGAAAACATGAGCAACAGCACCTCTATGAACATTATGGCAGGTACATTCCTGTTTTTCATCAGCGGACTGCTAAGTATCGTAGTATTCGTCTTCTGCTGCTTGGATTCAAAACCAGAAACCAACAAGTACGGCGAAAGCCCCAAGTATGTAGAAGAGGTATAAACAATAGAACTTTCGCAAGTACCATAAAAAAAACAAGCATATCAAAGATGCTCCTTACAGAAGGCTTCGCCCAGAGCGAAGCCTTCTTCGTACAGGCGCTCCAGCTTGTCGGTATCCTTTTCGATACGCCCCACTTCCAACGGCTGCAAAGGACGTATGCAGGTTATCTTGCCCGCAGCCTCCAGATCGTCTATCAGCTGTATCTGCTCATTATAAGCCTTATGACGATGGCTCAACGCCACACGCAGACGCGGATAGTTCTTATATAAATAAGGTATCTTTCTGTCCTTCCCGTCATCACGCCATCCTTTGTCGCGCGTCAGCACCACCACATTGTGCTCATATCCCTTCTCTATGGCACGCAGTACCGGAATACTGTCGGCTATACCACCATCCAGCATCGGGATGCCATCCACCCATACTATCTTGCTCACATAAGGCAGACTGCTGGAGGCACGTACAATGTCGAGCGCACGCTGTCGGTCATGATTCTCTGACATATACATGGCCTTTCCTGTCAGACAGTTGGTGGTAACCATCTCAAAACGGTCAGCATACTTGAAGTAGGTATCAAAATCAAAGGGCAACAGTTGATTGGGAAACTTGTCGTAAAGCAGTTTCCTGTCGAAAATACACCCCTGAGTCACCAGATGGTGCAGGCCAATATACTGATAGCGGGCCAAATAATCAATATTGGAAATACGTGCACGACGTGGCTGCCGGCTCATATACGACATACCGTTACAAGCCCCTGCCGACACTGCCACCGTGAAGGGGAAATACAAATCATACTTCATAAAGGCATCCAGCACACCACTGGTAAACACACCACGCATACCGCCGCCTTCCAACACCAAACCTGCACTAAGTCTTAAGTTCATAACCTACTATCCGTTTCTATTTTTTATCCGTTTTGCAACAAAATGTAGTCCGAATCTATTAATATTTTATAAATTCACACTAAATATACACTTTTGATTGCAAAGATAAGCATTTTTAGGGAAATAATTACTAACTTTGCAGCAAATTAAAGTAAAATTCTAAAATATGTTTAGCAAGGATACTTATATCAAGCGCCGCAAAGAGTTGAAAGAACTGGTCGGAAGCGGCGTCATCATTATTTTTGGCAACAACGAATCGCCTTGCAATTTCCCTAATAACGGGTATGCACCTTTTCGACAAGACTCTTCGTTCCTGTATTACTTCGGACAAAACCGAGACGGATTGGTTGGTGTGATAGATGTAGACAATGACATCGAGACACTCATTGGCGACGACATAGACATTGAAGACATCGTTTGGTACGGAAGCGTAGACAGTGTGCACGATATGGCTGAACAAGTGGGAATCCAGAACACGGCTCCAATGAAGTCGCTGAAGACCATCTGCAACAACGCCATGTCGAAGAAGCGCAAGATACACTTCCTCCCTCCTTACAGATGGGACATCAAGTTGCAGATATTCGATCTGCTCGGCATTCATCCCAACCAGCAGAAAGAGGAAGCATCGCTTACTCTCATTCAGGCTGTAGTGAAGATGAGATCTACCAAGTCGGCAGAAGAGATTGAGGAACTGGAGCGTGCTGCTGTCATCGGTTACAAGATGCACACCACAGCCATGCGACTTACCCGTCCGGGGCTGACAGAGAAATATGTTGCAGGACAGGTCGACGGCATTGCCAACTCGTATGGTGCCATGGTCAGTTTCCCAACCATCTTTACCCAGCACGGTGAAATCATGCATGGCAATCCATCCATGAACATACTGCAGGAAGGCCGCTTGGCTCTTTGCGATGCAGGTGCAGAAACCATCAACAACTATTGTTCTGATAATACACGCACCATGCCTGTAAGCGGTAAGTTCACACAGCGCCAGCTGGAGATTTACTCTATCGTGGAAGCCTGTCATGACTATACACTCGAGGTTGCCAAGCCTGGCGTAAAATATGCAGACGTACACTTTGCAGTATGCCGACTGATGTTTGATAAACTGAAGGAACTGGGACTTGCCAAGGGCGATACCGAAGAGGCAGTAAGAGCCGGAGCTCATGCCATGTTCCTGCCCCACGGCTTAGGTCACATGATGGGTATGGATGTACACGACATGGAGAACCTTGACCAAATAAACGTAGGCTTCGACGAGGAGGTTCGTCCTAACCTGGAACAGTTTGGTACCAACTGTCTGCGCATGGGACGACGCCTGCAGGAAGGCTTTGTCGTAACAGACGAACCGGGCATATACTTTATTCCAGCACTCATCGACGACTGGAAGGCAAAGGGGCACTGCGCAGAGTTCCTCAACTTCGACAAGTTGGAAACATACAAGGACTTCGGAGGAATCCGCATCGAGGACGATGTGCTCATCACCAAGGATGGCTGCCGATTTATCGGTAAAGACCGAATCCCCTACCACCCTAAGGATGTGGAGGAGTTTATGGGCAAAGAGTAAGAAGTTCTCAGATGCCCCAACCTAAAGAGAAAGAATACAACATTATTAATAATTTAAAAAGAGAAAAGTTAATGAAGAAGACATTGATTGTCGCTGCCATGATGGCTTTGGTTGCCACAGGTGCAAGCGCAAAGACAGCGAAGGACTCAGCTGCCATCGCTAAGAACAAGCCTGTATTTACAGTGGTAAAGCAGAACCCTATTACAAGCATCAAGGATCAGAACCGTAGCGGTACGTGCTGGGCATACTCTACCCTCAGTTTCTTTGAGAGCGAGATTCTGAAAAAGACTGGCAAGACATACGACCTCAGTGAGATGTACGTAGCCAACAAGACTTATATGGATCGTGCCACTATGGCAGTCCGTATGCACGGAGACGTTAGTTTCTCAGAGGGTGGCAGCGCCTACGATGTACTCTATGCTTTGCAGCACTATGGCATCGTTCCTGAGAACGCCATGCCTGCACCAGGCACATTGACCGGTGACTCACTTGCCAATTTCGGCGAGTTCTTCGACGTCATGACTCCTTACGTAGAGGCTGTAGCCAAGAGCAAGGCCAAGAAGATTTCTACTGCATGGAAGAGCGGCTTGCAGGGCATCATCGACTCTTATATCGGCGAAACTCCTGAGAAGTTCACATACGAGGGCAAGCAGTACACTCCTGAGACTTTCTGCAAGAGCCTCGGCATCAATCTTGACGATTATGTTTCCATCACCAGCTATACTCACCACCCAATGTGGAGCAAGTTTGCTGTTGAGGTACAGGACAACTGGCGTTGGCCTTTGAGCTACAACGTGCCTATGGAAGACCTCTGCAAGATCATCGACAACGCCGTTAATAATGGTTACACTGTAGCATGGGGTGGCGACGTGACCGAAGATGGTTTCACACGCAAGGGCTTAGGTATCGCCTACGATGTTAAGAAGGTACGCTCTATGGCTGGCACCGATGCCGACCACTGGTTCAAGCTCTCAAAGAGCGAGAAGAACGTAAAGCTCGACTCACTCGGCGTGAACGCTCCTGAAATCGTTCCTACACAGAAGATGCGTCAGGATGCTTTCGACAACTGGGAGACTACCGACGACCACGGTATGCACATCTATGGTATCGCCAAGGATCAGAACGGTAAAGAGTACTATATGGTAAAGAACTCTTGGGGCGAGTATGGCGACTACAAGGGAACCTGGTACATGACCAAGGCTTTCGTAGCTTACAAGACCATGGATTTCATGGTTAACAAGAATGCCATTCCTAAGGATATCCGCAAAAAGCTCGGCATCTAAAAACAATCAACAAACATACCGTAAGGGGCTGCAAAAATACTTTGCAGCCCCTTATTTTATTATTTTCATCTAAAACATTTCTTATTGTCATAATATTTTCGTAACTTTACAGCCAGAAAATAAAAAACAATAAAATGCATTTTAAATGGAATTATGAAGCACCGACACCAGAACAGCAAAAAACGGCTAAAGAATTAGGCGACAAGCTCAATGTCAGCCCTATCCTTGGTCAGCTTCTTATCCAGCGAGGCATTACCACAGAATCGGCTGCAAAGAGATTCTTCAGACCACAGCTGGCCGACCTCATCAATCCCTTCCTGATGAAGGATATGGATGTGGCTGTCGACCGACTGAATGATGCCATGGGACGGAAGGAACGCATCTTGGTCTATGGAGACTACGATGTAGACGGATGCACGGCTGTTGCCTTGGTATACAAGTTTCTGCAGCAGTTCTATTCCAATATAGAATACTACATACCCGATCGGTACGACGAGGGGTATGGAGTAAGCAAGAAGGGAATAGACTATGCCCACGAAACAGGTGTCAAACTGATTATTATCCTCGACTGCGGCATCAAGGCAGTCAAGGAAATAGAGTATGCCAAGACTCTTGGCATCGATTTCATTATCTGTGATCACCACGTGCCCGACGAGGTGATGCCACCGGCCGTGGCCATACTCAACCCCAAGCAACCAGACGACCCTTTCCCATTCAAGCATCTTTGTGGATGTGGCGTAGGCTTCAAATTCATGCAGGCTTTTGCCAAGGACAACGGAATACCTTTCTCACGACTCATTCCCCTGCTCGATTTCTGTGCCGTCAGCATTGCTGCCGACATCGTACCGGTAGTAGACGAGAACCGCATCCTGGCTTTCCATGGTCTGAAGCTACTCAACTCCAATCCCAGCATAGGCCTGAAATCTATCATCGATATCTGCGGACTCAACGGACGTGAAATATCCATGAGCGATATCGTCTTCAAGATAGGACCACGCATCAATGCCTCCGGACGAATGGAAAACGGCAAACTGAGTGTTGACCTCTTGGTGGAGCGCGATTTTGCCACAGCCCTGCGCATGGCAAAACATATCAATGAATACAACGAACAGCGCAAGGACATTGACAAGCAGATGACCGAAGAAGCCAACGGCATTGTGTCGAGACTGGAGAGCCAGAAGCACAACTCCAGCATCGTCCTCTACGACGAAGGATGGAAGAAAGGCGTGATAGGCATCGTGGCATCACGACTGACCGAAATCTATTTCCGCCCCACCGTGGTACTCACAAAAGAAGGCGACATGGCTACCGGCTCTGCCCGCAGTGTGACCGGATTTGACGTTTACTCTGCCATCAAGAGCTGCCGCGACCTGTTGGTCAACTTTGGCGGACATACCTATGCTGCCGGACTCACCCTGAAATGGGAACATGTCAAGGAGTTCAGAAACCGTTTCCAGAAATATGTGGAAGAACACATCTCGCCCGAACAAACCGAGGCTATCCTGAACATAGACGCTGTCGTCGACTTTAAGGATATCACCAAGCACCTCCACAACGACCTGAAGCGCTTCTCACCCTTTGGTCCCTGCAACCAGAAGCCAGTATTCTGCACCCATCGTGTGTACGACTATGGCACAAGCAAGGTGGTGGGACGCGAGCAGGAACACATAAAGTTGGAACTGGTAGACTCCAAGTCGAGCAATGTGGTCAATGGAATTGCCTTTGGACAGAGTGCGTCTGCCCGATACATCAAGAGCAAGCGCAGTTTCGACATAGCATATACCATCGAGGAGAATGTCTTCAAGAAAAATCAGGTACAACTGCAGATAGAAGACATACGACCCAATGAAAACTGAATAGACACAAGATCTCATACCCTATCAACCCATGGATAAATTTCAGGAGATATTACATACTTACTGGGGATTTTCCGACTTCCGTGGCATACAGCGCGATATCATCGAAAGCATTGCCGCCGGAAAGGATACTTTGGGTTTGATGCCTACGGGTGGAGGAAAGTCTATCACGTTTCAGGTTCCTGCACTTGCACAGGAGGGTGTGTGCATCGTCATCACACCTCTGATAGCCTTGATGAAAGACCAGGTACAGCACCTCAAGGAGCGCGGCATACAGGCTGCCGCCATCCATGCCGACAAATCGAGAAGCGAGGTGATACAGATTCTCGAAAACTGTATCTTTGGTGGTATCAAGATTCTGTATGTATCACCCGAACGACTCGCCTCCGAGATTTTCCAAACCAAACTGCGCCATATACCGGTGAGTTTCATCACTGTAGATGAAGCCCATTGTATCAGCCAGTGGGGCTACGATTTCCGTCCTTCCTACCTGAATATTGCCAGCATCAGGGATATGAAACCCAACACCCCTATCCTTGCCCTTACCGCTACGGCTACACCAGACGTTGTCAACGACATACAGGAAAAACTGCATTTCGAGAAGAAGAATGTGTTCAAAATGAGTTTTGAGCGCAAGAACTTGGCATATATCGTACGCACCGTAGGCGACAAGATCAACGAGATGGTGCACATCCTGAGATGCACAGAAGGCTCTGCCATCGTCTATGCCAGAAGCCGGAAACGTACCAAGGAGATTGCCACCCTGCTCAACCAGAATGGCATCAAGAGCACCTTCTATCATGCAGGACTCCTGCCATCTGTAAAAGATGAGCGCCAAAAAGCCTGGCAACAGGACGAGGTGAGAGTCATCGTGGCTACCAATGCCTTCGGTATGGGTATCGACAAACCTGATGTAAGGATGGTTATCCATATCGACTGTCCCGACTCATTGGAAGCATATTTCCAGGAGGCTGGACGCGCTGGCCGAGACGGCAATAAGGCTTATGCCGTATTGCTCTACGACCCCAGCGATGAGCGAAAGCTCAGGAAACGCATCGACGACACATTCCCGCCAAAAGACCTGATCAGGGATGTTTACGAGCATCTGGCATACTTCTTCCAGATAGGCGTTGGCAGCGGAAAAGGAAAGACATTCGAGTTCAATATAGAAAAGTTCAGCTATATCTACAAGTTTTTTCCTGTCAGGGTGGACTCTGCACTCAGAATTCTGGAACGTAGTGGCTACATACACTACGAGGACAATCCCGACGGAAAGGCACGTCTCATGTTCTGCCTGAACAGAAACGATCTGTATTTGCTCGACAACCTCTCTCCCAAAGAGGAGGCCATTGTGACGGCTCTGCTGCGTACCTACGGCGGACTGTTCACCGACTTCGTATATATCGATGAGAGCCTGATAGCCCATCAGGCTGATACCAGCACAGAACAGGTATATGTCGTTCTCAAGAACTTCGCAGCACGCCATATCGTCAAGTTCGTGCCAAGGCGCAAGACTCCTTATATCACATACACAAGAGACAGAATAGATGGCGAGAAGGTTCTCATACCACAAGAAGTATGGGAACAGAGACGCGAGCAATACGTACGGCGAATAGAAGGAATCCTGCACTATGCACAGGAAGATTACATCTGCCGTTCCAGACAGTTGCTGGCATACTTTGGCGAGGCAAGCCGCGAGGACTGCCACCAGTGTGATGTCTGCCTGGAACAATACACCAGCAACAAAACAAGAAAACAGGAATTCGAGAAAGCCAAGCAGGCCATACGCCAGCTGCTTGGCGACCACAAACCGCACTTCATCACCGAACTGCGCAACATCCTGCTTCCTTCCGAGTACGTGGATGAAGCATTGGAATACTTAGTGGGTGAAAATCAAATCCATATCGACGGATCGTATATCTCTTCTGACATAGCAAAATCCTGAGCAACTTTTTGTTGCTCAGGTACTTATAAAGAAAAACATAAAATCAAAGTATTGCATTTCGATTGTCTATCTTGTCGCATCACACATAGACAAGTAAGCTGAGGATGGGGTGATGTGGAGTCACCTCATCCTTTTGTCTTTTATAGCCTATGCTACTTTTCTTCCCTATTTTCCAAGAGACTTGAACATCCTGGTGATGCACTTTTTCTTCTGTTCCATGTTCGGGTGAACATAGAGATTAAGGGTTGTTGTGATGTTGGCATGACCGAGCAGTACGCTTACTGTCTTGTAGTCGCAGTTGCTTTCAATGCAGCGTGTAGCAAAGCTGTGGCGCAGTCCGTGATACTTTAGTCGAGGAATGTCGAGACGCGCCATCAACCGATGGTAATAGTTGCGGTAGGTACGAGGCTCAGTCGGTTTTTCCTCATTGGTCAGTACATAGAAGTCTGTGTTTACCACCTTTTTCAGTGGTTTCACCATCACCAACAGTTCCTTGTTCATCGGTATCTCACGGCATGAGTTCTTGGTCTTGGGTGTGTTGATGACCAACTCCGTGTGCTTGCGTTCGCCCTCCACCATGTAGATTCGCTCAATAGTGCGGTTCACTACAATCGTACCATTGTCCGTGTTGATGTCCGACCATTTCAAACCGCAAATCTCTCCGATACGCAAGCCAGTGGTCAGACTGATATAGATACCAAGGTTGCGGAACGTGAAGTTCAGCTTGATGAAATCGAGGATCTTCTTGTGGTGTGCCACCGTCAGCACCTCAATCTCCTTGTTGGTCTCTGTCGTGGGGTACTTGATGTCCCACTCGCAATAGCTCATCCACTCGTTCTTTACTCCGAACTTCATCACCATTTTCAGGACAATCAGAATATCTTTCACCGTTTTGATGCTAAGTCCGCCATTGAGTTTCTGCAAAACGAACTCCTGTACAAGTTTCTCACTCAGAGCCTCACAATCGCCAAAGGATGGCAGAATATGGTTCTCCAGAATTAACACATAAGCAGCGTATGTGGACTGCTTAACGTAGCGTTGCTTGTCACTTTTCCAAGCCAACGCAATTTCTCTAATTGTTTTTGTTGTCATTTTAATCCTTAATTTTGAAGGTGTATATATATAATTAGAGAAAAAAGAACTCTGATGTCCCAAATCTCAGATTTCCGGAGTTTCAGGGGGAGTGGGAGAAGTTTACATTTGACGAAATTGCACAATATAAGAAAGGTCCATTTGGAAGTGCATTGAAGAAAGATCTTTTTGTTCCACAAAGTGAGAATGCCATAAAGGTTTATGAAAAACAAAATGCAATAAAAAAAGACTGGACTCTGAGCAGATATTATATCACGAAAGATTACTTCAACACACACATGAAACAATTTGTTGCAAAAGCAGGTGATTTGATTGTTTCATGCGCAGGAACTATCGGGGAAGTTTATGAATTACCGAAAGATGCGGAAGAAGGTGTTTTTAATCAAGCATTGATGAGAGTACGAGTAAACAACGAAATCGTGAACAAGGAGATTTTTATAACGGTATTTTCTTCAATGATTGATAAGTTCTCTAAAATTTACAGTAATGGTTCTGCCATAAAAAATATACCTCCTTTTGCAGACTTGAAAAGGACACAAGTATATTTGCCTTGCAAGGAAGAACAAATCGTAATAGCTCAATTATTACGTTCACTTGACGAGCGCATCGCAACCCAAAGCAAAATCATTGACAAGTTGCAGTCCCTAATCAAGGGCCTGGAGGACAATTTATTAGATAATCCTTTGTGGAAAAAAACTTATTTACGTTCATTTATGCAATTCTTCCCTACCAATTCGCTATCATGGGAGCAACTGAGTTATAAAGAAGGAGCAATTAGAAACCTACATTATGGTTTAATACATAGTTTTCAGACACGTGGAATTAACTCAGCCTCTTTACCGATGATTAAAAATGAAGCAATACCTAAGCAGTATACATTATGCCAAGTTGGAGATGTTGCTTTTGCAGATGCTTCAGAAGATACTGGCGAAATAGCTAAATCCGTAGAATTTGTTGATACTATTGAAGGTGATACAATCTGTGGATTACATACTATTCATGGCCGTGATATAAAGAACAGGACAGTCGTTGGCTTCAAAGGTTTTGCATTTAATTCTCGTTATTTCCACCATCAAATCAAGCGATTGGCACAGGGGACAAAAGTGTTTTCAATAACAGCAAACAACCTTTCTTCTTGTTATGTATATCTTCCTGATTTAGAAACTCAAAAAGCTATAGTTAAATTACTGAAAGCTTATGAAACGCAACTTATAGTAAGTAGAAAGACTTTGAAACAATACGAAAAACAAAAGCAGTATCTGCTTCGCCAAATGTTCATATAAACATCTGGCGGAGCAAATATTGCTTCTGTTTCTGATATTTTTGTAATATGCCTTGCAGGTATTTCAACTTGTCGTTCAAAGAACGTAACATCTTTGAAATCAGCAGCAATTCATTTGTATTTATAGGCAGAAGGACACTATTTTCTAAGAACCGTTGATTTGTAATATTGATGGTATTCTTTGCTCCTTTCTGAATCAGCGGATGCAAATAGTTATGTGTATTTATTTCACTCATAAAATATTCATGAAGATATGCTCCAACAGCAAGACTTTTGGGTTTATAAACACCATACAATGGTGAAACAGCAACATTCTCAAGATTAAGACTTTGTTTTACTATGCCATAAGGAAATGATCCGGTTGGGCTTTTTGTATAAACTAAGTCACCATAATGCACAACATTATATTTGGATGTGTCTTTGGCTGCAAATGAACGTCCAAGATAATCTACTTGATTTACAACACCTTGACTAACAGAGACAGAAAACACTTGAAACAAATTAGTATTGCGTTCGTTTCTTTCTGTGAGAACGTCACTAAGAAATACCTTCTTCCAAGTTCCTTTATTAACCCCTTGTTTTTGCAGTTCTACCATAATTCCCTTGATTAAGGACTGCAACTTGTCAATGATTTTGTTTTGGGTTGCTATGCGCTCGTCAAGAAGAGACACAAGATTAGCTATTTTTTCTTGCTCTTTTGAAGTTGGAAAAAAGAAAGATATACCTTTTACAATGTCAGCTGAAAGATTTCCCTGTCCTCCTTGTAAGTATTTTCTAAGATTTTTTGAAACGTGTTTATTCCAAACTGATTCTATGAATTTCTTGTTTTGCTTTGTTCTAATGCATAGAATTGCTTGATTGATAGCTCCTTTTATTTTAGAGACTGCGATATCACCACTTGTTGCACCATACATTGCCAATAATAAATCTCCGACCTCTACCATTTTGGCAGAAGAACTATCAAATCCTGCTTGTGTTATGAACAACTCTGTACTATCAGCATGGAGTTCTCCAGAACGAATAAATGCAATATTTCCTCCATAGAAATCTTTGTTAGAAGAACTTGGAGTGCCACCCGAGAAGAAAGTACAGATCTCTGATAGCTTACACTTTTTCCACTCCCCCTGAAACTCCGGAAATCTGAGATTTGGGACATTAAGTTTATTATGTTCGTTATTTATTGTCATTGTCATTTTTAATCCTTAATTATAATTCACCAATCATGGCTCAGTTACATACCAGTTACATGGTTTTATTCGTCCACCAACTTGGTGGACAATTTCTTCCACAACTTGTGGCAGATTTCAAACGTTCTTACTCTTTATCAGAGGCTTCCTGTTTTATTTCAAGTAATGTTCGTTCATAGACCTCTTGCAGCTGATAGCTTGCCACTCCCAAAGGAGTAGTTATGCCACGCAGAGACCATTCTACCACAGACGAATCTTTGTCCTTGCAAAGAAGAATACCAATACTTGGATTGTCTCCCTCACCTCTAAGCAACTCGTCAGCAGCCGAAACATAGAAGTTCAGTTTGCCGATAAACTCTGGCATAAAATCCACAATCTTCAGTTCCACCACCACATAGCATTTCAGTCGAGTATGATAGAACACCATGTCAGGGAAGTATGACTTGCCACTTGGCGTGTCAAGTTCCATCTGCCGACCGACATAAGCAAACCCTTTGCCCAATTCCAAAAGGAAGCGAGTAATATTGGTCGCTAACTTATTCTCCAAGTCCATTTCGCTGAACTTGCTTGGCAATGAGAAGAAATCCAACTTGTAAGGGTCTTTTATAATCTCTGTTGCCAGTGCGTTTTGAGGTTGTGGCAGTGTAACATCAAAGTTATTCAAAGCCTTGCCTGTGTGCTCGTACAGTTTTGTTTCTATAGCGTGTGCCAACTCAGTACGGCTCATGCCGTCGGTAAAAACTTTTTTGAGATAAAAAGTAGCCTCCTCTATTGTTTCACATTTAGAGACAATTACTGTCTGATGTCTCCAAGGTACACTAAGCAATATTTCTGGCATTGGAGATGCTACATCTTTCACTTCTTGTAATTTTTTACCAGCTTGGTAAAAAAAGTTTGTATGCGAAGAATAAAAAACAAACCAACGTTTGATATAGTACAAGTTGACAACAGAAAATCCCTCTGCTTTTGGAAATTCTGCACGCAAATCAAGGCTCAACCTTTTCATGAAGTTTGCGCCCCACTTGTATTGCTTCTGCTTCTCACAAATGTCCTCGCCCAAACTCCAATAGAATTTGAGCATTTCCGTATTCACTTTGACAGCTGCTTTAAGCTGTGACATGCGGAAACGTTTCTTCAAGTCAGACAACCACTTCACATAGTTCTTATCTGCCATAAACGAATCGCTATTCACAAATTGCGGTATATTGTTCTTGTCTGCCATTTTCTTTTGCTCTCTATCAACTTGTTGAAAAAAACAACAGGTTGCTTTTCGTTCTCTTTTGTTTCTCTTTAGTTAGAACTATCCTAAAATATTGGATAGTTGGGTATTGGACACATATAAAGTCTTTATTTTCAAGCATGACCATAACAACCGTTTGGTTGATATGGTTACGCCAATCCCAATTCCTTCAGATAACCTTCAATCTCCTTGTCAAGGTCGGCTCGTTTGGCCTCCAGCTCCTTGATTTCCTTCATGACAGCGTGAATGTCGATAGGTTCTTCTTCCTCGAAAGTATCAACGTAACGAGGAATGTTGAGATTGTAGTCGTTCTCAGCCACTT
>OLFV01000235.1_pt1 | contig 67838 bp, 56 predicted proteins | sample 1605551 | NCBI WGS metagenome assembly OLFV01 (sample SAMEA3888922, study PRJEB22519) | human gut metagenome | biome: human gut; feature: human-associated habitat; material: faeces | place: Denmark | collected 2011 | reverse complement strand
GGCGTCGGGCAGGGGTGCCCCGCCTGGCGGTGACAGCAACGGAGACAACCGGCGTTACTCGACAGCACCCCCACCACCGGGCAAGCCCGGTCCCCCGCCCCCAAGGGAGCGGACTGAAAATAAAAAAAGAGGCATCGAAAAATGATGGATCATTTTTCGATGCCTCTTCTAGTCCATAATGACAGGACACAGATAAAAAGGTTTTCAAGAGGTCTTATCAACCATTAACGTGCAACAGCTCCTTCTTTCGCAGTCAAGGGGCCTGGCCAGAAAATCAGGCTCCCTTTTTCTGTCCGAAGATCCACTCCTTGACCGGGGTGATATCATAGGCGTGCTGCCAGGTGCTCCGATGGCTGCCTCCCTGGTACAGAAGATAATACGCATGGACTCCAGGCTGGATCATCTGTTCCGTCAGCTGATCCACCTGGGTTTCCGGAGCATCCTGGGCGATGGTTCCTCTGATGACCCGGTCCCCGGACGCATCCAGCTGGGCCATGATGGTATCCATGGAGGGCTTGGCTCCCGGATCCCCTGCAGCCGCCACTGCCCAGATGTTCTGCCGGGCCAGGGGTGCCGTCACCCGGGGATTCCATTTGCCGGCTACCAGATAGGAAGCCCCAAAGAAATCCGGGTACTTCACATCCATGGCAATGGAGGTCATGCATCCCATGGATTGCCCTGTATTGTAGATCCGTTGGGTATCAATGGGATACTGACTGGACAGGCTTTCCACCAGATGGATGGTCCGATCCAGTTCCGGCCCATACTGGTACTGGTCATTCACGATCACCGTATCATACTGGGGCGCCAGCACGAAGCAGGGATGTTCCTTCTGCCATTCCGGTTCCACCCAGGTCACAGCGCCCCGGCCCTGGCTCAGGGTGGCCTTCACTTCCGGAGACACCGTCCCCGCATCATGCATGAAAAGGACCAGCGGGTACACCTTGCCCTTTTCCAGTTTTTCCGGCACATATAAATTGTATTGCAGTTTTTTCCCATCCTGATCGGTGAAAGTGTGCTGGGTGAATTTCTCGATCAGCAGCTGGCGGGTATGGGAACTGCTCATTTCCGGTTCCCCTCCGTACAGCCTTCCCTCTGCCGTCTTGACCAGACCCTTCTGGCTGATTTTGGCCGTAACAGGAACCAGAGGCTGGGGATTTCCATGGCTCCCCAGCTGGGGCCCTCCCACCCCCACAGGAGCCTTGTGCTTGTCTTCCGGATGGGGATCCACCATCTGGTCGGACAGGGGAAGGGGTTCCAGTTCCACCTGGACATAGCGCCCTTTTTCCGCAGCCTTTCCATACGGTACTGCGGAAACGAAGGCTTTTGCCACCGTCCGTCCCGGTACAGCATAATCTTCTGCGGTCACGGACGAGCCCAAAAGATCGGCGTCATACCTGAGCTGGACTTCTGCCAGCTTTTCTCCATCCCCATAGACCTGGGAGATGGCTTCCACATCCTCCACATGCCCGGCAGCAAAAGCCCCTGCAGAGAAACAGCAGGCGGCCAGCAGCCCGGTTCCCAGGCACAGTTTCCATTTCACCATGATCTGCCTCCTTATTCAATCGTATAAATTATTGTACCTGGAACAAATGAAAAGCAAATGAAAACTCGTATCGGATTCCCCGCCCTGGAAAGATAAAAAATGCCCGGGAGATTGCTCTCCCAGGCATTTTTTCTTTTATTTCTTCACCACGTCGATATTCCCGTTCTGGAACACCACTTCGATGTTGTCCCCTCTCTGGATCTCGCCCCGGACGATCTTGTTGCTCACCACGGTTTCCACCGTGTGGACAATCAGTCTCTTCAGGGGACGGGCCCCGAAGGCAGGGTCGAAGCCGGCTTTGGCCAGGTAGGCAATGGCGTCGTCGGTGGCCGTCAGGGTCAGTTCCAGCTGGCTGTGCAGCCGGCTGCCCAGATGGTTCAGGATCAGCCGTACAATGTCCTTCAGCTGTTCTTCCTGCAGGGGGTTGAACACCACAATGTCGTCCACCCGGTTCAGGAATTCCGGCCGGAAGAACTTCATCAGCATGCTCCGGACTTCGTCCTTGCTGATGGCCCCCTTCTTTTCCATGATCTCATGGGACCCCAGGTTGCTGGTCATGATGATCAGGGTGTTCTTGAAATCCACCATCCGGCCCTGACCGTCGGTCAGACGGCCGTCGTCCAGCACCTGCAGCAGCACGTTGAACACATCCGGGTGAGCCTTTTCGATTTCATCGAACAGGATTACGGAATACGGATGGCGCCGCACGGCTTCCGTCAGCTGGCCGCCCTCTTCATAGCCCACATAGCCAGGAGGGGCACCGATCAGACGGGACACCGTATGTTTCTCCATATATTCACTCATATCGATCCGGATGATGCTCTTTTCATCATTGAACAGCACTTCTGCCAGGGCTTTGGCCAGTTCGGTCTTGCCCACACCGGTGGGCCCCAGGAAGATGAAGGAGCCAATGGGCTTGTTGGGATCCTTGATCCCGGCCCGGGCCCGGATGACGGCTTCGCTGACGGCTTCCACCGCTTCGTCCTGGCCGATCACCCGTTTGTGGAGGATTTCCGGCAGATGGGCCAGTTTCTTCTTTTCCCCCTCCATCAGACGGTTCACAGGGATCCCCGTCCAGGTGCTGACCACCTTGGCGATATCATCCTCGTCCACTTCTTCCTTCAGCAGGCGCTTGTCGGAATGTTCCTCTTTTTCCAGGGCCGCCAGCTGTTTCTGGAGTTCCGGCAACTTGCCGTACTTCAGTTCTGCCAGACGGTTCAGGTCATAGGACCGCTCCGCTTCTTCCATTTCCTTCTTCACATTGTCCATATCCTTCTTCACCTGACGGATCTTGGCAATGCCGCCCTTTTCGGCCTTCCACTGGTCCATGAGCTTGTCGTTCTCGCTCTTCAGCTTGGCCAGTTCCTCTTTGATCTTTTCCAGACGGGCCTTGGAAGCATCGTCCTCTTCCTTGGACAGGGCCTGTTCCTCGATCTGGAGCTGGAGCATCCGCCGGCGGCTTTCATCCAGTTCCGTGGGCATGGAATCGATTTCCACCCGCAGACGGGCAGCTGCTTCATCCACCAGGTCGATGGCCTTGTCCGGCAGGAACCGGTCGTTGATGTACCGGTTGCTCAGGGTTGCGGCCGCCACCAGGGCGGAATCCTTGATCCGCACCCCATGATGGACTTCATACCGTTCCTTCAGCCCTCTCAGGATGGAAATGGTGTCCTCCACACTGGGCTCCTTCACCAGCACCGGCTGGAAACGCCGTTCCAGAGCAGAATCCTTTTCAATGTACTTCCGGTATTCCTTCAGGGTGGTGGCACCGATGCACCGGAGTTCCCCTCTGGCCAGCATGGGTTTCAGGATGTTCCCGGCATCCATGGAGCCTTCGGAAGCCCCGGCCCCCACCACCGTGTGCAGTTCATCGATGAACATGATGATCTGACCGGCGGAATCGGACACGATCTTCAGGACTTTCTTCAGCCGTTCCTCGAATTCCCCTCTGTACTTGGCCCCGGCCACCAAAGACGCCAGGTCCAGGGCATACAGGGTCTTGTTCTTCAGGGATTCCGGCACATCTCCGGCCACGATACGGCGGGCAAGACCTTCCACAATGGCGGTTTTGCCCACGCCGGGTTCACCGATCAGCACCGGGTTGTTCTTTTTCCGGCGGGACAGGATCTCGATGGTCCGACGGATTTCATCGTCACGGCCAATCACCGGATCCAGTTTCCCATCCCGGGCTTTCTGGGTCAGGTCCTGGCCGAATTTCTCCAGGGTCTTGCGGTTTTCGTCCGCATCCCCGTTGTTTTCATATTTGTCGATCAGACCCCGGATGGCACTGCGGGTGATCCCGTACTTTTTGCACAGGTTCACCACTTCCGTATCCCCGTCCTCACAGAGAGCGGCCAGCAGATGGGATGCGGTCACCGGGTTCTGGCCGGCAGCCTTTTCCGCCAGGGCGAACACCCGGGCCAGCCCCGTGCTCATGCTCAGCTGATCGGACCCTTTCACGGAAGGGATCTGCTTCAGCAGCCGGTCCACTTCCCGGCTGAACTGGGCCTCATCCACGTTCAGGCTCTTCAGCACAAACTTGAAGAACCCGTCCGGCTGGCTGCACATGGCGGACAGCAGATGGACGGTGGTCAGTTCCTGGTTGTAATTCATAACGGCTTGCTGCTGGGCAGCTTCCAACAATCCACGCACTTCATCACTCAAGCGTTCTGCCTGCATAACAAACACCTCCAAAAAACCATTGGATCAATGGATAGTATTCTCAATTACGGCTCCTGCAGAAAAAAGCAGGGCCCGGGAAGACTTTTTCTCACTTCCCGGGTCTTATTGTACCGCTTAAAAGTCAAAAAGTCAAATATTATTTTCGTTTTTTTGACTTTTTTTGATTTTATTCTTCCAGGGCCAGGCAGGACCATTCCGGATGGCGGGCTATTTCCCGGAAAAAGGCCTTGCCGGCTTCTTCCGTTTTATTCCCCCGCTTTTCTGTCCGGATCCCTTCCTGGCCGCAAAGAGCCGCCAGGGCCAGGATCAGGCTCCGTTCCCGGCTGCTTTCCGCTCCTTCCGCCAGGGCACCGGTCCGGGCATAGCTGCGGCAGGTCTTCCACCACTGTTCCCTATAGGCCTGCCCCCGCTTCACCAGACGCTTTTCGCCCAGGCTCCGCTCCAGGGCAAGCAGGCCTGCCAGATTTTCCATCTGTTCCTTCTGTTCCCAGGGATCCGGGTTCCCGGCGTCTTCCAGCAGCTGCCAGTCCTGCTGCCAGCGGTTCCAGCGCTTCTGGAGGAACGTTTCCAGGGTGGAGTTCTCCCCATCTTTCCGGGCCAGGGAAACCAGGTACAGCAGCTGCCACAGAGCCCCTGCCGCATCCCGGCCGCACCAGGACGCCCATTCCTGGGCCGCCGCCACCCACCGGTCTTCCAGCCATTGCCAGGCCGGTTCCAGGGACAGCAACTCTTCCGGAAAGAGTTTTCCCTTCTGCCGGTCAGACACCGCCAGATAGTCCACCGGTTCCAGCACCTGGAGCAGCCCGTCCAGCAGATCCCGTCCTTTTTTCCAGGAGGTTTGGGACAGGAATCCCTCCCCCAGATTCCACAGCCCGGCGCACTGCTGGAGCAGCTCCAGGAAAGGCCGGTCCTGGAATTCCCGGTCAGCGTCCGGCACCAACAGGTCCAGACCCTGGCTGAGGGTCTGCCGGACCAGAGCCTGCCACACCTCCGATGGTTCCGTTTCCCGGTTCCATTCCGGCCCTTTGGCCGCTTTGGACGGAGTGCCCTTCCAGCCCAGCAGATCCAGTCCCCGTTTGAACTTGCTCCGTTCTTCCGGCCACAGGGGGATTTCCCGGGCCAGAGCTACCGTAAACCGCAGCAGGTCCCGTTCCTGGCCCCGTTTGATTTCCAGTTCCAGTTCCTCAATGGGTTCCGTTTTGTCCCCGGCGGTAAGGGTTCCCTGGTCCAGGGCCGCTTCCACCACCGTCACCGCCGACAGCTGGAGAAGCGCCGTCTTCCGGGTGAATTCCACCGTGCACAAAGGCAGCAGCTCATCCTCCTGGAGCAGGGTCTGGAGTTTCTGGTCCAGCTGGGGAGCAAAGCCCTGGATCACCGGTTCCGGTTTTTCCAGGGGCACCGTGTACTCCTCCCGGCTGGAGAAGCCGTTCACCGTCTTGCCCTGGCTTTTCACCGTAGCTTCAAAGGCCTTGCCGTTGGTCCGGCGGATCCGGTACGCCATGCCGGTCCGGGTCAGTTTCCCATCCCGGGTATCCCTGTACTGGTTCCACAGATCCAGGGTATGGCGGCTGCCGGGAATGACCTTTTCCTTCACCAGTGCCAGCTGGAAGAATTTCCGCCGGCCCGCCTTGGTGGAAAGCAGTTTGATTTCCTTTTCCTGTCCTTGTGCCATATGGTTTCACGCTCCCTGCCTGATCTTGTTCTATCATTCTATTGTAACACAGCTTCCGTGGGCTGAGGATGGTCCAGTTGGTTATGGAGAACATCCGCTTGGCAAAAATACTTATTTTATTGACATTTTATATATTAAAAGTTATTATTAAAGAAACTCCTATTTTAACAATTCTTTTCCATGATATACAGGCAAGGAGGACGTGTCATGCTGAGTCCAAAGGAACTGTCAGAAATCCTGAAAGCCAAAGGGATGAAGATCACCCCCCAGCGTTTGGAAGTGTATCGGGCCTTCACCGGACCGGAGGAACACCCCACCGCCACGGAAATCTACGAAAAAGTGCGGCTGCAGATGCCCACCCTGAGTTTTGCCACCATCTACCAGTCCCTGGGCTTTTTCTGCCGGCTGCACCTGCTCCAGACCATCGATGTGGGAGACGGAGTCATGCGGTATGATGTGGAACCCCGGCCCCATCCCCATTTCCGCTGCGAACAGTGCGGCAAGGTGTTCAACCTGGATTTCACCTACCACAAACACCTGGACCAGGATGTGGCCAAGAAGACCGGTTTCACCATCCGCTGCCACCAGACGTATTTTCTGGGGACCTGCAGGGAGTGCCAGAAATAAGGGGCTGCTGCGCCAGGCGCAGCAGCCCCGTCAATGGTCAATTGTCAATTGTCAATGGCCGAAGGAAAGGACCCGCCCAGAAACAGGCGGGTCCTTTTTGAATGGAAGAAATGCGTTCCGCATCTGGCATCTCGCTGGCGGGCCGCCCGGCGTGCGGCCCCTACGGCATCGCAATGGATCATTGGATTTTCATCGTCCGTGCTCTTCACTCTGCACTCTTCACTTCTCTTACAGCACAAACGCCACAAGGAAATTGTAGGCCCCGGCTGCCAGGACGCTGACGGGTACAGCCCGGAGCAGCAGTTTGTTGAACAGGGTGGTCCGGTCTTCTTCTTTGGGCGTGGAGCCCAGGATCAGGGAGCCGCCGGAAGAGAACGGGCTGATGGCACTGGATTGTGCGCCCAGCACCGTGCAGGCGAACAGTGCCCCGGCAGAAAGCCCTGTACTTTCCGCCAGCCCCGGAATCAGCGGGAATAACGCAGGAGCCACTACACCGGTGGTGGAACTGAAGAAGCTCATGATGGCCGCAATGATGGAGAACGCCAGGGGAATCAACGGCGTGGGCACATTGGCCCCCACCCAGGCGCTGAGCATCTTGATGGTCCCGGCTTTCACCGCCACCGCAATCAGCATCCCGGCCCCGGCAATCATGATGATGGTGTTCCAGGGAATCTTGGCAATGGCTTCCTTCTGAGGCGCCAGTTTCATCAGCAGGGCGATCACCGCAAAGATAATGGCCACCAGCCCCACGTCCACTTTACCGGCCATATAGGCAACGGCCGGGTTTCCGGGCACCAGGATCTTCAGCAGCGGGAAGATCAGCACTACCACCATCATCACCAGCATCAGAGTCAGGGTCTGGCTCTGGACCTTCGTAAAGGGTTCCGGTTTCTTGAAGGTGACCCCCTGGCCGATGTTCCGGTTGGCCTTGATGCCGTACCGGAACACCGTGATCAGCACCAGGGAAAACACCAGGGACAGCAGGAAGATTTCCATTTCCATGGCAAAGGAATCCATGGGGGCCTTCAGTTTCAGGGCTTCATAAGCCGTATCCGACAGTCCCCGGAAAATCACCCCCAGGTTGGAAGTGGGGAAGTTACCCCCGCACAGGGCCCCGCAATTGATGGCCACGGCTCCGGTAAGCTTGTCCATTTTGGATTCATCGCAGATCAGCAGGGTAATGGGCGCCAGGAAAGCCAGTACCGTAAAATAGGTAGCCCCCATCACCGACAGCACCACGGCCACACCGAACAGGGCATAGGGCAGCATGCCCGGAAATTTCCGGCAGGCGTACAGCAGAGAACCGGACATTTTTTCCAGGGTCCCGTTAATGGCCGCCACATTGTAGAACAGGGACACCGACAGAATCACGAACATGGTACTGACCGGCCAGAAGCCGATCACTGCCTTGGGCTTCAGCCCCATGACCAGACACCCGATCAGATACGCAAAGACGATACAGAACAGCCCGGTATTCAGACTGGTTTTGTATCCCAGATAGATGGCTATGGCAATGGCCAGAATAATCGCCGCACTCAACATGATGATTCTCCCCCTTTGTAATCAGTCCTTGGCTGCTCCCACCGGTTCATCCTGGATGCCCAGCAGCCGATAAGGAATGGTCTTGGTCATGTAGTACACCTGTTCTTCCGGGATCCCATATTCCACCAGGTAATGCATGTATTCATAGATTTCCGTTTCCCAGTCCGGATTTTCCGTCTGTCCCCCGTCCGTATCCACCATCACATGCCGGTACCCCACGGCCTGGATCAGTTCCGCATTTTCCCGGAGATTCATGTGATATTTTTTCCCTTTCCCCATGTTCTGGGCATAGCACCGTTCCAGGATCACATCATAATCCTTCACCAACCGGATCTGGTCTTCCAGCGTGTACCCGCAGACCCACCATTCCGGATGGGTGATGACAATTTTTTCCACCCCGGCCTTCCGGGCCGCTTCCACCACCACAAAGGCCTCTTCCGGGGACACATGGGCAGTGGCCAGCACGGCGTCGTGGTCTTTGATCAGCCCGAACACCGTTTCCAGTTCCGGGATCACCTTCCCGTCCCGGACCAGCTGGATTCCTTCATCAGGATTTTTCCCCATTTTTTCCAGGTGCCGGCGGGCGGACTGGGTGGGCAGCCAGATGACCTTGGCTCCCAGCTTCAGGCCTTTTTCCACCGCTTCCGGATTCACCCCGCCGATGACCTTATTCATGACCACACCACCGTACATGGTGAAGTTGGTCTTATCCCCATAAACCTTTTTCACATAGGCATTGGCGATATTCGCCCGGTTCACCGTAAAGCCCAGGTGGGATTTGATCACAAGGGCCCGGGCCCCTACCCGGACCGCCGCATCCGCCAGTTCCAGATCGTTGTAGACCCGCAGCCGCAGATCCGGATTGGTGTGTACATGCATATCGCAAATGCCTTTCAGTGAAACTCTGCTCATGATGCTCCCCCTTGTTATGAAAGTATTCAGAATAAATTTGCTTTTAGTGTAACGCGGGATCAGTCATTGCAGAAGCCGATAAAATGCGATATATTGTATCGGTAAAGCCGATGGCAAAGGAGAAAAATCATGGATCTACGGGAACTTCATTATTTACTGGCCCTGGCGGAAGAAAAAAGCATTTCAAGGGCGGCGGAGCGGTTGTTCATGGCCCAGTCCAGCCTGTCCCAGTTTCTCAGCAGCACGGAAGCCCACCTGGGATACCGGCTGTTCATCCGGACCTCCAGCGGCATCCGGCCCACAGAACCGGGGAAACGGATGATCCGGTTCGCCCAGGACACCCTGTCCGAATTCCACCGGGCCAAAGATGAGATCCAGGACATCGGCAACCTGAAGGGAGGCCATGTGATCCTGGGAATCAGTTCCTTCCGGGGCTCCTTCCTGCTGCCCCCGGTACTCCAGGTGTTCCAGAAAAAATACCCGGGAATCCGGGTCCAGATTGTGGAAGAGAATTCCCTGGCCCTGGAACAGCTGCTGCTCACGGGAAAGATCGACCTGGCCCTGCTGGTCATGCCGGAAAAACGCAGCCGCATCCAGGCCCGGTTCCTGATGAATGATGAAATCTGCCTGATCACCAGCCCGAATCATCCCGTAATGGAGTGCGTTCACCAGGGACAGGCCGGGCTGCATCCCTCTCAGCTGTCCCAGTACATCAACATTCAGGATGCAGCCTGCTACGAATTCCTGCTCAGCGGCTACGATACCATCCTGGGCCGGGAAGCCAGAAGAATCTTCCTGCGCCACGGCATGAATCCCACCTATTACAACGAAAACCTGACCGCCCTGTTCGCCGCCTCCCTGGCTGCCAATGGCCTGGGCCTGGCCTTTACCTACGCCAGCAGCCACCAGTACTTCCACCGGGCCCAGCTGCTGAGCCTGGGCAAAGACGGCACCTCCATCGCCCTGGGCACCGCCATGGCACCGGGACGGTACCATTCCAAAGCTACGAAGGCGCTGGAACAGGTGATTTTTGAGGTATTGGGGAAATGAAAAAGGGGCGGCCGGGATGGGTTCGCCTCCGGCGAACCCCTACGGCGTTGGTGTCGGAGGAACGGGCATTTGGCGGGCCGCCCGGCGTGCGGCCCCTACGGCATCGCAATGGGTCATTGGATTTTCATCGTCCGTGCTCTTCACTCATTCAAACAATTCTGTGCTATAATCATTTGAAACACCTTTTTTTATAAAATGCCCGTCCTTTGGACGGATCATAGACAGAAGGAGGCTTTTCATGGATTTTCGGGAATTCCAGTATGTGGTCACCATTGCGGACTGCTGCAGCATCACCGATGCGGCCAAACAACTCTATATTTCTCAGCCTTCCCTGAGCTATGCCCTGGCAAAAATTGAAAAGGAAATCGGCCTGAAGCTGTTCGACCGTTCCAAACAGCCCCTGGTCCTTACTGACGCCGGCCAGTACTATGTCACTGTAGCCCGGCAGTTTTTGCGGGACAAAAGCAACTTCCAGAATCATCTGGCCGACCTGAAGAACGGTGCCAACGGATCCATCAGCCTGGGGATCCCTGCGGAGCGTTCCGGCTATATGCTCCCTCCCGTACTGCCCCAGTTCCGCCGGAAATTCCCTGGTTCTTCCTTCTACATCCAGGAAGCCAGCACCACCGAACTGTTCAGCCTGCTGCGGAACAACAAAGTGTCCTTCATTGTGGTTCCTTGCAACGAAGAAGATCTTCCGGCCCACCTGAAAGCGGAATTCATTTATCCGGAAGACTTGATCCTGGTGGCCGGAAAAGATGCCCTTTCTCCCGACATGTTCCTGAATCAGGAACAGCGCATTGTGGATCTGAAAAAATTCGCGGACATGCCTTTCATCCGGATCAAAAAAGCCCATTCCGTCCACGCCAAAGTCAACCGGCTGTTCCAGAAAGCCAACATCACCCCCAACATCCTCCTGGAGGAGGAAAGCAGCATTTCCGCCGCCCAGCTGGCAGCCGGCGGTCTGGGATTCACCATCGTCCCCGGCCGGGCCCGGGCCATCCTGGGGAAAGACTGGCAGGACTATTGCTACCGGTGCACCCCCCAGCCCATCCATTGGGAAGTCAACGCCATTTACAAAGAAAACACCTATCTGAACAAAGCGGAACGGTATCTCATCGAACTGCTGAAAGAGCATTTTGGAAACCATCAAAAAAAAGACTGACTGGATCCACACAGTCAGTCCTTTTTGTTCCCTGTTGTTTCTTTTATGCTTCCCGCTGCAGGGTATCCAGCAGATAATCCGTGAATTCTTCTGCGGTTGCCCCGTCCTTGTCCGTGGTAATCACCACTTTCCGTTCCGTCCGGGTGCAGATGTCCAGGGCCTTCACCAGCTGTTCCTTCTTTTCCGGATAGCCGATATGGCTGATCATTTCTCCCATGGCCCGGATCAGGCTGCAGGGATCCGCGTACTGGGCCCGGTTGTGCTGGACCAGGAAGTTCCCCACCCCGTGAATGGCTTCGAACAGGGCGTATTGGTCCCCGATATTGGAGGAGCTGGCCGTGCCCAGGCCCCCCTGGTATTCCGCCGCCACATCGGTGACAATATCCCCGTACAGGTTGGGCAGCAGGAACACCTGCATCCCTTTGGTGAATTCCTGGTCCGTGATCTTGGCAGCCATGGAATCCACCAGTTCTTCCCGGACGGTGATTCCGGGATATTCCTTTTCCAGGGCATGGGCCGTCTTCAGGAAGTTCCCGTCCACCAGTTTCACGATGTTGGCCTTGGTGACCACCGTCACGTTGGTCTTCCCGTTGTTTTTGGCGAATTCAAAGGCGGCCCGACAGATCCGTTCCGCTCCGGGACGGGTCAGCACCTTGAAGTCCACCGCCAGGTCATCATCCACCTGGATTCCCTTGTTGCCCCAGATGTATTCCCCTTCGATATTTTCCCGGAAGAAGGTCCAGTCGATGCCCTTTTCCGGAATCCGCACCGGCCGCACCGCCGCATACAGCTGGAGGGCCCGGCGCAACAGGCTGTTGGCGCTGACCATATTGGGCCAGGGATCCCCGGACCGGGGCGTCACAAAGGGCCCCTTCACCAGCACGTCACAGGCTTTGCAGGCTTCCAGCACTTCCGCCGGCAGACTTTCATTCTTCTGGGCCCGTTCCTCGATGGTCATGCCGGGGATGGTCCGGAATTCCACCTTGCCGGAGGCCATTTCGTCCTTCAACAGATATTTGGCCACCCGCAGGGCCTGTTCCATGATGTAGGGCCCGATGCCGTCGCCGGGCAGGATGCCCACGGTGATGTGGCTCAGCTTCTTGAAGTCCTTCCGGGCCGGGGCGTTCTTGATGGTCTCGATCCGTTTGAAGTCTTCCCGGATCAGAGCGCCGAAACGTTCCATGGCCTTTTTAATGACTTCTTCCTGTGCCTGTTCGTCAGATTCCTTCTGATTCATGATTTCCATGGTATACTCTCCCTTTCTCTCAAGCCGCCGGCCGCTTCCACAGCACCGGGGGCAGCTATTCCTTTTGATGGTTCCAGTTTATCCGATTGTTCAGAGCATTTCCAATACTTGTACTCCCATAGGGGATATTGGAGGGATTCTATGGGAGTTGATATATTTTGTCCTCCCCTGAAAGGGGAGGGGGACCAGCCGAATGGCTGGTGGAAGGGTCCCACACCCGATGTGAGACCCCCTACCCGCAAGCGGGTCCTTTCCCCCTTTCAGGGGGGACACTGGGCTCACAGCCTGCAACACACCTTACACCTCCGGCAGCTTTTCCGCTTCCGGCAGGTTCAATAACTTTCTCGCCACCTGGGCGGCCTGGTGGGGATACACATTGGCCAGTAACCCTTCTGCCTTCTGCAGGGCCGCCTCCTCGCTGAGGGGCTTCCGGTACGAGCCGGTGGGGTCCTGGATGAACTGCCCCAGCACCCGGCCGTCCTTCAGCTGCACCTTCACCCGGCAGCTCCAGTGGCCCGGGTAGGCCGCCGTCAGGTCCGCCGCCTCCCGCACCCGGATCCGCCCCAGCATCGTCTGGATGGCCGGGTCCGCCACTTTTTCCGGGGTGAACAGGCTCTGGTCCACCTGCCCCAACACCAGAGCCCCGGCCAGGGTAAAGGGCAGGGAGAACTTGGCGTCCAGGGGGTTCTGAGGATGCAGGCACCCGTCACTGACGGCGCACTGCTGGTACCCGATCTTATACGTTTCTGCCTCCAGGCTCACCACGCTGTCCAGGATCCGCTGCTCCGCATCTGCCAGAGGCAGCATCCCCTCTCCCAAGATGGCTTTCCGCAGGGACAGGGCGCCGTCGATGCCCGCATGGGCACTGCGACAGCAGGGATACGGCTTCATATCCATGTTCAGGATTTCCCAGGTAGTCCCCAGGCCTTCCGTCAGTTTCTCCAGGTGGCCGCCGTCACTCATGGCATTCAGCAGTCCCCCGTCTTCCGCCTCCAGCACATGGACCGGGCCCTGCATGCCATAGCGGGCCAGATAGGTGCAGCGCAGACCGGTCATGGCCGCCTGCCCCGGGTTCAGCACCTTGGAGTTCGTGCCGTCCCCCAGGAACGCCCATACCCCCGTGGTCTGGGACCCGGCCAGTCCCAGGGCCGAAGCCGTTCCTTCCGCATCGAGGCCCAGCAGATGGGCACAGGCCGCTGCCACCCCGAACGTGCCGCAGGTGGCCGTGGCATGCCAGCCCCGTTTCCGGTGGGCCGCCACTCCGAAGGCCATGCCCACTCGGTGGGCCACTTCGTAGCCGGCCACCAGGGCGGTCAAAAAATTCTTCCCCGTGCTGCCCAGGGCGTGGCCCAGGCACCAGGCCGCCGGGATCATACTGGAGGAGATGTGGGTCTTGGACCCGGGATGCACATCGTCCAGTTCCAGGGTATGGGCCAGCATGGCATCCAGCATGGCCGCCTCCGTTACGGGCCATCTTTCCTCCAGGGGCTGTCCCAACAGGGCCACCCCCGTGCGCCGGTTTTCCGGATCCAGGGCCCGCAGCGCCTGTTTCATTCTTTCCACCAGCGGGTCACCCACGGCCCCCAGGGCCACGCTGATCAGATCCAGGGCCCGGTAGACCGCCGCCTGCTGTACTGTTTCAGGGAGCCCATCCCAAGAAAGGCTGGCCGCAAATGCAGCCAGCTTTCCCAGAGGTGCCTCCCGCACCGTTTGTTCCATTATGATGACCTCAGCTTTCTTTGAACAGGTTGATCATGGACCCGGCCAGCAGGGTCTTCCGTTCCGTGTCGTTCAGGATCTTCAGGTCCAGGTGCAGGGTCCGGGTGCTGCCATCGGTGCCGATGACCGTGGCGTCGATGCCGCCTTTGTTTTCGGCTACGATCTCACGGATGTTCGGCAGCCATACCCATTCGCCCACCTTCAGGTCGATGTTGTCGTCCGGGTTCGTGAAGGGCAGCATGCCCCAGTTCACGCAGTTGCTGCGATACCGTTTCGTGGCGTATTCGATGCAGATGTTGGCCAGGCCGCCCAGCACCTTCTGGCAGGACGCCGCATATTCACGGGCGGAACCATCCCCCGGCCGTTTGGCGTACAGCACGGAGCCGATACCGGTAGTCGCCAGCAGGGTATCCAGGTTCTTGTCCACGTCGATGCCCACATTCTTCAGCGGAGCATAGAATTCCGCAGCGGTCTTCCGGTCGCCGGACAGACGGGCTTTTTCATAAGCCTGGGCGTCTTTGGCCCGGCCCACATACTTCGGATCCTTCCGCAGCAGGGTAAATTCGGAGATCTTATAGGGGTTGGACCGGTAGGAAGCCGTTTCCCCGGATGGGATCAGTTCGTCGGTGGTGGTCACTTCGTCCCGGATGACGGAAGCCACCTGGAGCAGCAGGTTGTCGGTCAGGTGTTCCATGGCCGGCCAGTCCTTGATGAACGGTCCATAGACGATTTCCGTTTCCGGCTGGGCCTTGCCGAAGCCGTTGTAGACCACGTTGTCATAGATTTTCTTGTTGAACGTGAACGCCGGGATGTCTTCCGGTTTGAACACGTCCTTGATTTCCTCGGCGGAGGTCAGATAGCCACCGTTGAAGGCCGTGGCCGCAATGCTCTTGGAATCCATCAGAGCAGCGGAAGCCACCTGCCCCATGTTGGGTTTGGAGCCTTCTCGGTTCGGATAGTTCCGGGTGGAATGGCGCAGCACGAAGGCATTGTTTTCCGGGCAGTCACTGGCACCGAAGCAGGGTCCGCAAAACGCGGTCTTCACCTGCACGCCTTCCGTCATCAGGTCATTGACGATACCGTCCTTGTTCAGCTCGGTGAGCACCGGCTGGGAAGCGGGGTAGATGTTCAGGGGGAACATGCCCAGGCCCCGGTTTTCGGCTTTGGCCACCTGGTCCACATAGGAGATGTTTTCGAAGGAACCGGCCGCGCAGCCGGCGATGGCAGCCTGGTCCACCCGAATGCGGCCGTTCTTCTGGATCTTGCTCAGCATATCCGGATGGATGTCCGGGTTGTTCTCGAAGACAGTTTTGGCGTTATCTTCCACGTATTTCATGTATTTTTCCGGACGGGCGATCACGTCCTTCAGCGGGAAGGCATTGGACGGATGGTACGGCAGGGCGATCATGGGTTCCACCGTACTCAGGTCGATGTGGATCAGGCGGTCATAGTAGGCCTTGTCGCCGGGCACCAGGTGCTTGTAATCGGCTTCCCGGTCGTGGATCCTGTAATCTTCCCGTACCTTGTCATCGGTTTCCCAGATGGAGGTCAGGCAGGCGGATTCCGTGGTCATGGTGTCGATGCCGTTCCGGGTATCCATGGACAAGGAGGCGATGCCGGGGCCGAAGAATTCCAGGATCCGGTTCTTCACGAAGCCGTTCTTGAACGTGGCACCGATCAGGGTCAGGGCTACATCCATGGGGCCCACCCAGGGTTTGATGGAGCCGGTCAGGTAGATGCCCACCACTTCCGGATATTTCAGTTCATAGGTCTTGTCCAGCATGGCTTTGGCCACTTCCGGGCCCCCTTCGCCGATGGCCAGGCAGCCCTGGCTGCCGTACCGGGTGTGGGAATCGGACACGATGGCCATGCTGCCGCCCTTGACGATCATTTCCCGCATGTAGGAATGGATGACGGCTTCATGGGGCGGTACGAAGATGCCGCCGTATTTTTTGCAGATGGTCTCGGCATATTTGTGCACGTCGGAGTTGATGGTGCCGCCTACGGCGCACAGGCAGTTGTGACAGTTGGTGAACACCGTGGGCACCGGGAATTTCTTCAGACCGGAAGCGCAGGCGGTCTGCATGATGCCCACATAGGTGTTGTCGTACACGCCGATGGCGTCGAACTTCAGCTGCAGGTTGGCCGGGTCGCCGCTGGTGTTGTGGTCTTCGATGATTTGGTAGGCAATGGTGTGCTTTTTGCCTTCAGCCGCATCCAGTTCCGGATGATCCTTGGCCGGTACCGGTTTGCCGTCAACCAGGTAATGTCCTTCTGCAAAACATTCAATCATGATTCAGTCTCCTCTGTTTTTCTAACGGATCCAACTCTCTTCCATCAGATCCTCTATCTTCTCTTTTCAAACCCAATCAAGCTGACATCTGACATCTGGTGTCTGACATCTCCTTACCGGATATATACGTACCCGTCCATGATACGCCGGGCCGTCCGGACCACGCCGCCCTGGAGGACTTTTTCGCCGTCCATCTTCATCAGCACATCGGTGACGCCGCTGGAATGGCCCAGCCGGACACAGTCGCTGTCGTGCTGCCCCAGGATGTCGCTGACGATGGTGCCGGGGATCTTGGCAGCGGCGCCGGTGGCCACGGCCACGGTCATGGGATAGGCCTTGTGCAGGGCCCCTACGGAAATGGCCCGGACGCACAGATCCATGTTTTCCTTCTTCACGATGTTGCCGTCCATGTTCTTGTAATCCTGGACCGGGCTGATGATGGCCACTTTCGGAGCGGAGGTAGATTCCGTCCGGGCTTTCATGAAATCATCCACGAAGCCGAATTTCTGGGCGGTGATGCCCCGGATCCGTTCGATGTGTTCCATCACATCCTTGTTCTGGTTCAGCTCGGTCAGTTCTGTCCCCGTAATGCCCAGGTCGGAGGCCTTGATGAACACCACCGGGTTGGAGCAGTCGATCATGGTGACTTCGGCTTTACCGTACCCGGGTACGTCGATGGTCTCTTTCTTCAGGCCGGTGGGGAACAATTTGCCGGTCTTGGCCCCGGCCGGGTCTTCGAAGTACATGTCAATCCGGGAACCGGTGCCCGGTACGCCCTGGATGCTGGCGTCCCCGTTGACGCAGGCCATGCCGTCCTGCACCCGCACATGTTCTTCGATGACCTTGTTGGTGTTCACGTTGTACACCCGTACCTTCGTGATGCCTTCCACCGGTTCCACCAGGCCTTCGTCGATGGCGTAGGGACCCACCGCAGAAGAGATGTTGCCGCAGTTGGCGGAATCATCCACCCGGGGGATCACGATATCCACCTGGAAGAAGTGGTAATCCACGTCGATGCCGGGCCGGTCGGATTTGCTGATCACGGCCACCTTGGAGGTGGAGCTTACGGTGCCGCCCATGCCGTCGATCTGTTTCACATCCGGGGTCCCCATGACCTTCAGAAAGATGTCCTTCCATTCGCTTTCGTCCGCCGGCAGATCTTCTTTGTGGAAGAACACCGCTTTGCTGGTGCCGCCGCGCATATATACACAGGGGAATTTCCGTTGTTTCTGGTTCATGCTGATTGCCTCCTTCAAGCTTGCCATCCGTTTCTCTCTTGATGGCTTCAGTATACCGCTTTCAAAGCATTATGAAAAATGATAGAATATAGTCATAAGCAATTCCGAATTGGAATAGATTGGATGTGAGTACCATGGATGAACGGGATATCCAGATTTTCCAGACCCTGATGGAAACGAAGAATGTGACCAAAACCGCCCAAACCCTGTACACGACCCAGAGCGCCATCACGAAGCGGCTGCACAAGTTGGAGGAAGAGCTGGGGGCACCTCTGTTCCTGCGCTCGGTGAAGGGACTGATCCCGGCGCCGTCCGCCGATGCCATCGCCGGAGAGATGGAACAGCTCCAGGCCTCCCTGCAGCGGGTGAAGAACCTGTCCCAGTATGCCCAGGGCCGCATCGCCGGCCACCTGAAGCTGGGGGTATCGGTGAACTACGCCCGCTACACCCTGCCGGACCTGCTGAAACAGTACATGACCGATTATCCGGAAGTGCAGATTTCCGTCACCACCGGCCAGAGCCTGGACCTGTTCACCCGGCTCCAGGAGGGGAAGCTGTCTTTGGCCGTGCTCCGGGGCCATTTCCCCTGGTCCGGCCAGAGCCGGCTCCTTTCCAAAGAAAAGGTGTATGCGGTCACCAGTAAAGAGAATGAAAAAATCCCCTTTTCCCAGCTGCCCTATATCCACCGGCAGTCGGACAAGCCGTTCATGGCCCGGATCCAGCGCTGGAAGCTGGAGCAGCACATCACGGATTCCCCTTCCTCCATCCAGGTGAACGACATCGCTACCTGTCTGGCCATGATCACCAGCGGCATCGGTTGGTCCGTGCTGCCGGAGATCTGCCTGAAGGGCCGGGACGACCTGGTGAAGAAAGCCCTGACCTTCCGGGACGGCACCCCGTTCACCCGTTCCACTTTTGTGTTCTACCAGGAGGAGTACGCTCAGCTGCCCCAGGTAAAGATTTTTCTGGAGAGACTGGAAAGGGAGCCTTGAGAAAATGCAAAGCATTTTCTCAAGGCTCCTGTCATACGTCATAGGTCATACGCCAAAGGATAAAATTTGCCTTTGGCAAATTTTATAACTTCCACACCACGCACACCGGCGACCCTTCCCGGAGCTGTTCGGGCTCCCGGACCAGGCTGCCGTCCTCCTGGATGGCGAACCGAGTCAGGGTATGGCTCAGTTCATTGGCCGCCACCAGGGTCTCGCCGCCCGATTCCACGTCGATGAACCGGGGCTGTTTCCCTTCCGTGGCGATGTTCTGCCGGTAGCTCAGCCGGCCCGTCACCGGGTCGATGGCGAATACGGTCACCGAATCCTGGGTCCGATTGGAGGCATAGACGCATTTCCCCTCCGGCCCCATGACCATGCCACTGGCCCAGCCCGGACCGAAGTAATCGTCCGGCAGGGTACTCATAATCTGCTGGGGTTCCAGATGGCCCGTCTCTTCATCGAAATGGAAGAAGATGGCCGTGCTGTCCTTTTCATTCACCAAGTACACCCACTTCCCGTTGGGATGGATGGCCACATGGCGGGGTTCCGCCCCTTTCCGGGCCGTCCACACGAAGGCTTCTTCCAGAGCGTTGTCCACCGGATCGATGGCATACACCTCCACCTTGCCGATACCGTGGTCCCGGCCCTGGCAGGGCACCAGCAGCCACTTGCCATCCGGATGGAGACAGACCTGATGGGGATGAGAAATGTACCCGTGGGCTTCCTGCCCGGGTACGAACACCACCTGCTGCACCGATCCCAGGCTGCCGTCTTTTTCCAGGGCCATCCGGGTGATGCAGCCCGTTTCCAGGTTTCCCACGTACAGGTTCTTCCCGTTGGGGCTCACCACCAGATGCACCGGATTGGTTCCATAGGTAGGCGCACTGTTCATTTCTTCCAGGGTACCGTCCTCGGCCACCGCAAAGGCCGTCACCGTGCTGAAATCCCCATGGACCGCATACAACCGGTCCTTGGCCTCATTGAAGCACAGATAGGAGGGATTCTCCCCGCAGGGAACCACCTGGATTTCTTTCCAAGCTCCCCCCTGCAGCCGATACACCGTGATGCCCCGGCCGATGGCTTTTCGTTCTTTCGTGGTTCTGGAACCAATATAGGCAAACATAGTATCCCTCCCGGATCAATGCAGGAAACTGAGCCCACCCACCAGGGTGAACACGAAGATGATGGTCACACACAGGGCCGAGACCCCGAACAGTTTGGCGAACAGGGCGGAGTCGCTTTCCTTCCCCTTGCCGCTCTTTTCCTGGGAGCAGCTGGCCATGACCAGGGACCCGCCGGTGGACATGGGACTGATGCCCGCCACTGTGGCCGAGCACACAATGGCGGCCACCATCTGGAGCAGGGAAGCTCCGCCCACGTTGGCCGCCACCTGGGGCACCGTGGGAATCAGGGTGGGGAATACCACCCCGTTGGCGCTGGAAAACCAGCTCATGATGCCGCCGGTGAGACCCATGAGGGCCGGTGCTGTCATTGGGCTCATGAAGGAAGCCAGGCCCCGGGCCAGCAGGTCGATGCCGCCCAGCAGCTTCACCGCATTCATCAATACGCTGATGCCGCAGATCAAAATCAGGGTATTCCAGGGCAGGCTCTTCACGGCCTTCTTTTCATCCACCCTGCCGGTGAGCAGCAGGATGAAGGCCAGGGTGAAGCACACGAAGCCCACGTCCTGGGAGAAGCCCACCACGGAAACGAACAGGGCCACGATGAGCAGCAGGCTCAGTTTCTGGATGGCATCGAACCGGATGGGTTCTGCCTCTGCCTGGACCGGCTGGCCCCGCAGCTTCCAGCCTTTGAATACGATATAGACCACCAGGGCGCACAGGGCATTGGCCACCGTCACCCCGGCGAAGATGGCCATGCCGGGCATGGTGAGCTGCATCTGTCCCAGCAGGTCGCTCACGATGATGCCCGTCAGGGCAATGGGCGAGGCCGTACCGCCCACAGCCCCCAGGATGGCCATGGCCCCCATGAGGATGGGGCTGGCGTCCAGGTGGAAAGCCAGGGGCACAGCGAACAGCACCATGACCGTCTGCACACTGATGGCCCCGGGCCCGATGGCACTCAGGACGAAGCTCACCACGTAGACCACGATGGGCACCAGGAACACCCTGGTCCCGCAGAGCCGGGTCAGCTTTTTGGACGCCTTATCCAGGGTCCCGTTCTCCTGGAGCAGGGCAAAGAAGAACATAGTCCCCAGTAGCGTTAGGAACAGTTTCCCCGGGAACCCCACATACATTTTTTTCAGCGGCAGGTTCCCCAGTTTCCCTAAAATCAGGACCGCCCCCAGACTGATGAGCCCCACATTGGACTTCTTCACGAAGCCCAGGGCGATGGCGCCGAACAAGAACAGCAGTGCAACAAACGACATGGACATGATGTGCCTCCCTTTCAGAGTATTCCGAACTTCTTTCTGATTCCATTATAGGAGGCCAAAGCTATTCTGAAAAATGAAAAATAAGAGGATAAATTCATTCCCTATGGGAATTGTTCATTTCCCAGACAGCACAAATTCCTGTATAATGGAACCAAATGCACGCAAAGGAGAGATTTCCATGACCATACAAGAAACCCTGGCTCGCCAGCTGCCCCTGTACGCCCGGGTCCTGTTACAAAAAGGCATCAACCTGCAGAAGGACCAGATCCTGGTGATCAACGCCCCGGTGGAAGCCCACTCGTTCGCCTCCCTGCTGGCAGAGGAAGCCTACAAGGTCGGTGCCGCCCAGGTGGTATTCAACTGGTACTGCAACGCCACCACCCGGCTGCGCTACCAGTATGAAACCCAGGACAAATTCGAGACTGTTCCCGGCTGGCGCAGCGAGTTCAACCTGTATTACTACCGGAAGGGTGCGGCCTTCCTGAGCCTGATTTCCGCCGACCCCTGCAGCATGCAGGGCATCGACCGGAAGAAGATTTTTGCCTGGCAGAAAGCGTTCCACCAGGCCGTGAAGGAGTATTCCGACGGCATGATGGCTTCCCGGACCAACTGGCTGGTGGCCGCCGTACCCAGCACCGTATGGGCGAAGCTGCTGTATCCGCAGCTGCCGGAAAAAGAAGGGCTGGACAAGCTGTGGCTCCAGATCCTGGACGTATCCCGCTGCCTGGGTAATGACCCTCTGGCCGACTGGGACAAACACCTGGAAACCCTGAAACAGCGGCGGGAATGGCTCACCGCCCAGCAGTTCACGGCCCTGGAATATGCCAGTGGGAAAGGCACGAAGCTCACCGTGGGCCTGCCGGACCATCACATCTGGCAGGGCGGGACGGAAAGCACCACCCGGGGCTTCCTGTTCAACGCCAACATCCCTACCGAGGAAGTGTATTCCGCTCCCCAGGCGGACCGGGTGGACGGCGTGGTCTGGAGCACGAAGCCCCTGGTGTACAACGGGAACCTGATCGAGGATTTCCAGTTCACTTTCAAAAACGGGAAAGTGGTGGACGTACAGGCCGCAAAGGGACAGGAAATCCTGGAAGACTTGATCAAGATGGACGAAGGTGCCTGCCGCCTGGGCGAAGTGGCTCTGGTACCCTACCATTCCCCCATTTCCCTGACGAACCAGATCTTCTACGAGACCCTGTTCGACGAAAACGCTGCCTGTCACCTAGCTCTGGGAGACTCCTATCCCACCTGCCTGGAGAAGGGTCCGGAGCGCAGCGAGGAAGAACTGAAAAAAGCCGGGCTCAACGATTCCATGATCCACGTGGATTTCATGGTAGGCGGTCCGGATCTGACCATTACCGGAATCCGGAAAGACGGGACCAGGGTGCCCGTGTTCGTGGACGGGGATTGGGCGTAAAAAAGGGGATGTGAAAAAATGATTTTCACATCCCCGTCACTAGTCTCTAGTCACTAGTCTCTAGCCGATGGAAGCCAGCTTACGCTGGCAAATTTAAGGCGCTGTGAATGATTTTTTCACAGCGCCGTTTTTTAGTGAGTCGTGGTCAGTGGTTAAAAGATCAGGTTGTAGAACCCGACCCCGGCCAGCAGGGTCAGCACCACCAGGATGCCCAGAGCCCAGCCGGTCAGTTCCATGAACAGCTTCATTTCTTCATCTTTTTTCGCCGTCCCGCTTTCGTCCGCCATCAAAGTGGCCATGATCAGCCCGCCGGTTGTGGATATGGGGCTGATGCCGGTGATGGTCCCGCCGATGACCACCATGGACCCCAGTTCAACCGGTTTCACACCCACGGATTGTCCCAGGGAAGCCACGGTGGGAAGCAGCGTGGGGAACACCACGCCCAGACCGGAGGAGAACAGGCTCATGACCCCTGCCGTGCAGGCCATGACCGCCGGAGCGGTATAACTGTTCATGAAGGTGGACAGGGCCGCCGTCAGCAGCTTGATACCCCCGGTCTTGATCACCAGATTCATGAGGGTACTAACGCCGGACACCATGAGCAGCACACCCCAGGGGATGGCCTTCAGGCTGTCCTTTTCCGAGGCTGCATGGCACATGAGCAGTATGGCGCTGACGGAGAAGCTAGTGAGCCCCACATTCTGTTTGAACGCAATGACCAGCACAGCCATGACCAGGAGTCCCAGCAGGGACAGCAGCTGCTGCCCGGTGAATCCGGACAGTTTCTCTTCCGTCCCCTTTTCCGGCATCTGGATCCGGTAGCCCTTGTAGTAGACAAAGGCTGCCAGGGCGATGAGGATGCCGCTGATCATCTGGGCCGTATAGATGGGCCGTACCGCAGCCACCGCATCCAGCCCGCTCTGCCGCAGCAGATCATAGGATAGCAGTCCTTCCGGGGTAATGGGACTCATGCGCCCTCCGAAACAGCCGCTGCACCCGATGATGGCCAGCATCAGAGGGTTGTAGCCCCGGGCCCTGGCCAAAGGGATGGCAATGGCCGGCATGATGGCCAGCAGGGGAATGGACCCCGGCCCGATTCCGGTAAGCAGGGCTCCCATGAGGAAGACCGCGATGGGAATCAGGTATTTGTTGCTGCCGGCCAGGCTCACGATTTTCCGGGCCAGCAGTTCGATGGTACCATTCTTGTTCAGGATGCTGAACAACAGGGTGACGCCCATCAGGTTGATGAACAGGTTGGGCTTGAAGCCCTTCAGGATTTCCGCCGTGGGAATGCCGGCCACCTTGCCCAGCACAAAGGCAAAGAGCAGGCAGATCAGGCCCACATTGGTCTTGCGGAAAAAGCCGATGGCGATGGCCACCGCCAGCAGCAGCAGAGAAATGATACCCAGCTCCATAATCCTTCCTCCTTACCGAAATACCACAGTGCAGGGGCTTTCCGTCTTCACGGTCTTCCCGGTGAAGTGGAGCTGCCCGTTTTTGCCTTCCGGCGCAAAGAACTGCAGGGTGTCACTGTCCATATTGGCCACCAGCAGCTGTCCTTCCGGCGTCAGGGTCATGAACCGGGGTGTGTACCCTTCACAATTCGTCCACTGGGGATTCCCCAGCAGCCCCGTCTTCGGGTCGATGGTGTAGCTGACCACCGTTTCCTGGCCCCGGAAGGTCCCGGCATACCCTTCCCCTTCCGGCGGGATGCCCTCTTTGATCCGGTTGGACACATAGACCTGTTTCCCGTCCCGGCTCAGGACGATGGCACTGGCCATATTGGGTCCCACATACGTATCCTGCAGAGTGGGGACCACCTGTCTGGCAGTCAGCTGTCCTTTCTGATCGTCGAAATCGAACACCCGCAGGGTGCTGGCTTTTTCGTTCACCAGATACACGTGCCGATTATCCTTGCTGAACACCAGGTGGCGGGGTTCGTCGTATTTCCGGGCCTCCGCATAGGACGTGCGGGTCAGTTTGCCCGTGTTTTCGTCCAGGGCCAATACCCATACCCGATCATAGCCGCTGCCCCTTGCCTGGGTGGGGACCAACAGCCATTTGCCCGTCCGGTCCAGCACGCAGGCATGGGCGTGGGAGATGCCGCCGGCCTTGGGGCCTTCGAAATGCTCCACGCTGACCGCTTCGCCCAGGCTCCCGTCGGCCCGGATGGGCAGGCTGGCCACCGCTCCGCCCTGGAGACTGGCCACCAGCAGGAATTGATTGTTAGGGGTCACCACGCCATACACCGGGTTCTTCCCCTGGCTGTCCACCGTATCCAGGAATTCCAGGTCCCCATCTTCTTTGATGCGGAAGGCACTGACTTCATGGGCATCCCCATGGACGGTATAAAGATATTTTTTTGTCTGGTCCAGTACCAGCCAGGCCGGGTTGTCCAGAGTCTTCGTGATGCCTTCCAGCTTCCAGTTACCTTTCTCGTCGATGGTGTAGCGGGAAATGCCCTTCCCGTGGGCATAGCGCTTCGCCGTGGTCCGGCAGCCTACATATGCAGTAGTCATTTTCTTCGTTCCTTTCTCGATTTTCTGATTCGCCATCCCTACGCCCGTCCCTGCCATGCACAGCAGCATGGTGGACAGGACCAGGCGGAGCCAGCTGCTTTTTTTCATTTTTTATTCTCCTCTGCCAGTTTGGCCTTGTAGAACCGCAGCTTGCCGCCAGCCAGCAGGATTTCCACTTCCTGGTCCGTCAGTTCCAGTTTCACTGTGAACCGGTTCCCTTTGCTCAGGTTCTGGATTTCAATGGTTTTGTTCTTCATCTGGTCCCGCAGGTTGTCGATATGGAAAGTATCATCCAGGTCGATGCCATCGTAGGCCGCCTTGTCCACGAACACGGCCGGGATCACCCCGTGGTTGATCAGGTTTCCCTTATGGATGCGGGCGAAACTCTTGGCAATGACCATCTTCACGCCCAGGTACATGGGCGTGATGGCCGCATGTTCCCGGCTGGATCCCTGGCCGTAGTTCTCGCCGCCTACGATGAAGCTCTTGCCGTCCTTCTGGGCCCGTTTGGCAAAGTCCGGGTCATACCGGCAGAAGGCGTACTGGGCCATGGCCGGCATATTGCTCCGCATGGAGGAGAACTGGGCGCTGGCCGGGGTAATGTCGTCGGTGGATACGTTGTCCCGGGCCTTCAGGCTGACCTTGGCTTCCAGGGTTTCTTCCGGCGGATCGGCTACCGGCAGGGGTTTGATGTTGGGGCCCCGGACGATGGAAATGTCCCGGCCGTCTTCCGGCGGCAGCAGGAACAGGTTGTCGTTGATGGGATAGGTTTCCGGTTCCTTCACTGTACCCAGCACGCTTACATCGTCCATCACTTCCTGGGGCAGGGCCAGCCGCCCCTTGATGGCCGTGGCCGCCGCCACTTCCGGGCTCACCAGATACAGACTGGCATCCGCCGTGGAGCTGCGTCCCTTGAAATTCCGGTTGGACGTCCGCACCGAAATGCCCTTGCTGGAAGGAGCGATGCCGATGCCGCAGCAGGGGCCGCAGGCGAATTCCGTGATCCGGGCACCAGAATCCACCAGATCGGCAATGACCCCGTCCTGGAGCAGCCGCAGATAGATCTGCCGGGAGCTGATGCCCAGCACCAGACTCACATCCGGATTGATTTTATGCTCCTTCAGCACCAGGGCCACTTTTTTGAAATCACTGTAGGACCCATTGGTGCAGCTGCCGATGAACACCTGCTGGACCGGGATTTTGGGCACATCGGCCACTTTCATCACGTTGTCCGGCATATGGGGGCAGGCCACCAGGGGTTCCAGGGCATCCAGATCCAACTGGATCTCTTCGTCGTAGCCGCATCCTGCATCCGGCAGCCATTCCGTATAATCCTGTTCCCTGCCCTGGGCCTTCAGGAAAGCCCGGACCTGTCCATCTGCCGGGAATACGGAGGTGGTGGCGCCCATTTCCGCGCCCATATTGGCAATGGTCAGCCGTTCGGGAATGGACAGGGTTTCCACACCTTCTCCCACATATTCATAGACCTTGCCCACGCCGCCTTTCACCGTGGTCCGGCGGAGCATTTCCAGGATGATATCCTTGGCGGCGGTTCCCGGCCGGAGCCGGCCCTTCAGGTTCACCTTCACCACCTTGGGCATTTTCATCACATAAGGGAATCCGGCCAGGGCCACGGCGATATCCATGCCCCCTACCCCGATGGCCAGCATCCCCAGGGCTCCGCAGCTGGGCGTATGGCTGTCGCCTCCCAGGAGAAGAGTTCCCGGCTTCCCGAACCGGCTGCACTGGAGAGCATGGCAGATGCCGTTCCCGGCTTTGGACAGCACCAGCCCGTATTTCTGGGCGATGGACTGGAGATAGATATGGTCATCCGGTGTCTTGTTGTCGATCTGGAGCAGGTTGTGATCGATATAGCTGACGGACAGTTTGGTCCGCACCCGGTCCAGGTCCAGGGCTTCAAAAGCCAGATAGGCCATGACCGCATTGATGTCGTGAGTCAGGGTCTGATCCACCGTCACTTTGATTTCCTGGCCCGGCACCAGTTCCGCCGGTTCTGCCAGATGGGCCGCAAACAGTTTCTGCGTCAGATTCATTGCCATGGAAAGCACACTCCTTTGATTCCGTCTGTAAATTTTCATAGTTTCAGTAATATTTCATACTATTCTCACTTTTTCCTTGTCTATACTGTATCATGTACGCTTCCTTTTGTATAATATTAGATTATGATATACTTATAATATCAAGTTATAAGGAGTGGATGCCTATGGATTCCCGCGACCTGGAATATGTAATGGCCATTGCCCGGACCGGCAGCTTTTCCCAAGGAGCCCAGATGCTGTTCATCAGCCAGCCGGCCCTGAGCCAGTACATCCGGAGGCTGGAAAAAAATCTGGGGGTGACCCTGTTCTACCGCAACCGGAACAAGGTGGAACTCTCCCCGGCCGGCGCCTACTACGTAAAAAAAGGACAGGCCATCCTCCGACAGATGCAGGACCTGGAACAGACCATGCGCCATTGGCAGCAGGAAGAACAGCGGCAGCTGAGCATCGGAGTTTCCCAGTTCTACGGCAAATGGTTCCTGACCCCCTACCTCCAGAACATCCAGAAAAGCCTTCCCCAGTACCAGGTCCGCATCGTGGACGGGGAATCCCAGCATCTGGAGCTCCTGATGATCCAGCGGAAGCTGGACTTTGCCATCTATCCGGCGCCGGTGGTCCATCAGGAAATCCACTTCCTGCCCCTGGGAGAAGAAGAGATCCTTTTTGCCTTCAGTGAAGAGAATCCGGAGGCCATGGCCCTGCTGGCCCAAGCGGACAAGGACGGGTTCCTGGATCTCCGGTATTACCGGCATTTTCCCTTCGTCCTGCCCAAGGAAGGACTGAAAATGCACAAGGCGGCCCTGAACATCTGCCGTCATCTGGGCTTCCAGCCCCAGTCCGTCTATTCTTCCGAGAATCTGGATACGGTCTATTCCCTGGTGAACCACAACTACGGGGTGGGATTCCTGCCCGATGTGATTGCCCGGAATTACAATCCCCGGACCAATCATGTGCGCTTTTTCCATTTCAAAAGCCGCAGCAATCACCGGACCATCGGCCTGGCCTTCCGGGAGGATTCTCCGCTCCGGGCCCTGGCTCCCAAACTGGTCCGGGCCATCAAAAAAGGGACTGCGGTCTGAGCCACAGTCCCTTTTGTCTTTATTTTGCTTTTTTCATCCGGTTGTAATTGATCAGGCAGCCGGCCTTGATGATGGCCCGTTCCTCTTCCGTCAGCGGTTTGCTGTACAGGGTCAGGGGCACGGTGCCGCTTTCCTTCACCACATAAGCCGGAATGGTTTCCAGATCCCCGTCCAGGGCCTTCCGGATTTCCGGCACGTAGATCCAGTCCCCCACTTCGAAGTCCGTGGGTTCTCCCTTCAGGTGGAAGGGCAGCATCCCCCAGTTGATCACATTGCTCCGGTACCGTTTGGTGGCGTAATCCTGGGTGATGTTGGCCAGGCCTCCGATCACCCGCTGGCAGCTGGCGGCCTGTTCCCGGGCAGATCCGTCACCGGGTTTGTTGGCATACACCATGGACCCGATTTCCGTATTGGCCAGGGTGGCACTGCCCGGCAGTCCCTGTACCCGTGCCAGCACCTTGTCCACTTCCGGCAGGTCTTTTCCGGCTTCCCGGGCCAGTTCCAGTTCTTTGACGGCCTTGGTCCGTCCCACGTATTCCGGATCCCGGCGACTCAGGGTGAATTCCGCCAGCCCCATGGGGTTGGACCGGTAGGAAGAAGTTTCCCCGGAAGGGATCAGTTCATCGGTGGTGGTCACCGGGTCCAGGATCTTGGAGCACACCTTCAGCAGGATATTGTCCCCCAGAGCCGGCATTTTCGGCCAGTCCTTGATATTGGGTCCGTAGAACAGCTCCTTTTCCGGTTCCGGATTCCCGAAGCCGTTATACACCCGGGCCTTGTAGGCGCTGTCATCGAAATGGTAGGCCGGCACGTTCCCGAACGCATCAGCGAATTCTTCTGCGGAAGTCAGCCGGCCATTGTTGGCGGCAGTGGCGGCGATGCTCCGGGCATCCATGAGGGCCACGGCAGCCATCTGGCCCTGGCCCGGTTTGGACCCTTCCCGGTTGGGGAAGTTCCGGGTGGTGTGGCGGATGGACAGACCATCGTTATTGGGGGTATCCCCCGCCCCGAAGCAGGGTCCGCAGAAGGCAGTCTTCACAACGGCCCCGGCAGCCATCAGATCGGTGAGCATGCCCTTTTTGGCCAGATCCATGTACACCGGCATGGAGGAGGGGTATACGTTCAGGGTGAATTCCCCACTGCCGATGGCTCTGCCCCGGAGCAGGTTGGCGGCTTCCACCACGTTCACATAGTTGCCCCCGGCACAGCCGCCGATGACACCTTGCTGGACCTGGAGTTTCCCGTCATGGATCTTGTCCGTCAGGCTGTAGGCAGCACGGCCCTGGGCCACTTCCGCCGCCTTTTTTTCCGTTTCCCGGAGGATGTCCCCCAGATTGGCGTTCAGTTCGTCGATTTCATAGGCATTGGAGGGATGGAAGGGCAGGGCGATCATAGGTTTCACCGTGGACAGATCCACCTGGACGCAGCCGTCATAATAGGCCACTTCCGCCGGATCCAGCTTTTTGTAGTCCCCCTCCCGGTGGTGTTCCTTCAGGAAGGCCCGGGTATCCTCATCAGTCCGCCAGATGGAGGACAGGCAGGTGGTTTCCGTGGTCATCACGTCCACCGCATTCCGGTAGTCGGTGGTCATGGAGGAGACTCCGGGACCCACGAATTCCATCACCTTGTTCTTCACATAGCCGTTTTTGTACACTGCCCGGCAGATGGCCAGGGCAATGTCGTGGGGTCCCACCCAGGGTTTGGGGCTGCCGGTAAGGTATACGGCCACCACACCGGGATAGGGGTTGTCCCAGGTATCCTTCAGGATCTGCTTGTCCAGTTCGCCGCCCCCTTCGCCTACGGCCATGGTCCCCAGAGCCCCGTACCGGGTGTGGGAGTCGGACCCCAGGATCATCTTCCCGCAGCCGGCGTGCATTTCCCGCATATACTGGTGGATGACGGCCATATGGGGCGGTACGAAGATGCCTCCGTATTTCTGGGCGGCGCTGAGGCCAAACATGTGGTCATCCTCGTTGATGGTCCCCCCTACGGCGCACAGGGAGTTGTGGCAGCAGGTGAGGATGTAGGGCATGGGGAAATTTTCCATGCCGGACGCTTTGGCGGTCTGGATGATCCCCACGTAGGTGATGTCATGGCTGGTCAGGGCATCGAAGCGGATTTTCAGATTGTCCATGTCCCCGTTCTGGTTGTGGGCTTTCAGGATGCCATAGGCAATGGTGCCCTTTTTGGCTTCTTCCTTTTGGATTTTCCGGCCCAGGGTTGCTTCTGCCCGGGACAGTTCTTCTTCCGGGATGATTTCGTTGCCATGGACCAGGTAGGCCCCGTTCTTGAACAGATTGATCATAATGAATTTTCTCCTTTTCTCTGCAGCTTATTTTCTGATGTAAATGGTGCCGTCCATAATCCGGCGGGCCGTCCGCTGGACAGCCACCCCTTTTACATCCAGGTTCCCTTCTTCCCGGACTTCCAGGTCAGGATAGACGTTCATCACTCCGCTTGGGTGCCCCAGCCGGATGGCCTGCCGGCCTTCAGGCTGTCTGCCCAGTGTCTTTTCGATGATGGACCCCTGTACGAAAGCCGCCACGGCAATGGAACTGGCAGCAGTCAGGGGGCAGGCTTTGTGGCACTTGAACACCGAGATGACCCGGGCGCACAGATCCATCTGGCCGGCATCCACCCGGTTCCCGGCAATATCCGTATAGGAAACCGGTGCCGTGAAGAAGCCCACTTTGGGCACCGCCGGGGAATGGGCTGTGGCATCTTCCAGATCCCTGGCAAAGCCCATTTTCACAGCAGCCGCTCCCCGGATTTTTTCCAGCAGAGCCGATGCTTCTTTGTCCGCATCCACCTGTGCCGGCAGTTCCGTACCCTGGAGGCCCACATCTTCCGCCCGGACCAGGACCAGGGGATTGGATACATCCAGGATGGTGGCTTCGATTTTCCGTCCGTCGATTTCCAGCACATCCAGTGCTTTGCCCGTGGGCAGCAGTTTCCCCGTCTTGGCCCCTGCCGGATCCAGGAAATTCACCTTCAGTTCCGCAGCGGTTCCATCGATGCCGGCAATATGGCAATCCCCCTCCTGAGCAAAAGTGTGGGTCCGGGGATCAATGGGGACGGTCACATTGATATATTTATCCGTATTCTTGTTGAGCATCCGGACGGTGGTCACCGGTTCCACAATGGGGACCATGCCCTCTTCCACCGCATAGGCCGGCACCGCAGCGGTCATATTGCCGCAGTTGCTTTTGTAATCCACCTGTTTCTTTCCTACAATGACCTGGCCCACCAGGTATTCGATGTCCACATTGGGCAGGGCGCTCTTCCAGATAATGACGATTTTGTTGTTGGACGATACCGTCCCGCCCATCCCGTCCATCTGCTTGGGATCCGGATTCCCCATGACCTGGAGAAAAATCTCATCCCATTCCTTGGAATCTTCCGGCAGATCTTCCCGATGGAACAGGCAGCCCTTGCTGGTCCCACCCCGCATATATACCACAGGAAACTTTCTCATCGTATAAAACCTCTCTTTCTGATTACAGGAACTGGAAAATAAAACTGCCCACCAGGAGGACAATGGCCCCGCCGATCCGGGAGGAAATCTGAGCGTAACTCATCAGGTCCATCCGTCTGCAGGCACCCAGCACGGCCATATCTCCTGCACCGCCCATGTTGGCCATGCACAGTCCGGCTGTAATGGCGCTTTCAATGGGATAGAAGCCCACCAGCGAACCAAAAGCTGCGGAACCGATGACACAGCCCAGAACAATCAGCAGCACCATAATGAAATTGGCAACGCTCAGCACACCCATCATCTTGTTGAAATCGATCAGGGTGACACCGCATCCGGCCATCATGGCCCAGACCAGCCGGCTGGCGCAGAACTGCTGTACCCGGTGGCAGGCTTCCTTCGTTCGTTCCGGGATCAGGTCCAGCACATTGGCCAGGGTGGCAAATATGATCATGTAGGCAAAATTGGGAATGGCCACTCCAAAGACCGTGGGCAGGACTTTTTTCGCCACCAGCTGGGCCAATACGAAGAAGGCCCCGATCAGGAAAATGGCTGCACCAATGTCTTCCATTTTCAATTCCCGGTCCACTTTCTTCTCTTCGGCAATTTCCGCCTCCACCGCTCCCTGTTTCTGTTTCATCAGCTGGCCATGTCCCGTCCACTGAGGAATGACCCGGCCTACATTGTCCAGGATCACGGCGAAAGCTACGGCCGCCAGATTTCCCACGGCCAGGATGGCCATGCAAAAACTCAGGTAGGCGGAAGAATCTTTGCCCGTCACATCCTGATAGACCTGGGCCATAGGGATGGCGCCAGCCCCGGCACCACCGCCCATAATGGGCAGGACATAAGCCGTCAGGGTTTCCACGGGAGAGATCCCAAACAAGATCCCTCCGACGACACCCAACAGAGCAGCGCCTCCCAATGACGCCAACAGGGCCGGAAGATACAAAAGACTGGATTTCAGCAGGACCTTTCTTTCGATTCCCAACAGGCTTCCCACCACCTGGGCACAGATGAATACGTTCAAAAAATTGTAGGTATTCATCCATCCCTTGGAAACAGTCAGGATGTTTTTGGGCATCAGATTGTTGTATACCAGAATCCCGCAGCCCAGGAACGCCAGCACGGCTCCGCCTCCGCAGTACTTGTTCCAAACAGGAAGCCGTTCTCCCACTTCACCGAAGATGGCACCCAGGGTGAACATGACAGCGATGCCTCCAATGAACTGATTGGGAATGATGTTCAGGCAGGCAGAAATCAGAACGATTACAGAGAAAAACGTGAAAATCCGCCAGTCCATACCATAAAGCTTAAACGTGGTTTCTTTCATGACCTTATGCCTCCTGTCCGGAATTGGAAAAGCCAAAAAGTTTTGCAGGATTTTCCACCAACGTTTTATAAACCGTTTCTTCATCCTCTGCCATATCGAACAGAGCATCCAGCAACGCGCTGTCATCGGGGCAGGGTTTCCGTTTGCTGTACCGGTTGGGATGGGGCCAGTCCGTTCCCCACAGCAACCGGTTGGGATTGGCCTTGACGTATTCCCGGCCTATGGCCAGGGTGTCTCCATAATTTTCCTCCCCACTGTCAAAATACCAGCCGGAAAGTTTGACCCAGGCCCTTCCCTGATCCAGCCAGTCACAGATCATCCGGAATGCGGGATGACTGGTCCCTGTCCCTGCAGGCAGGTGTCCCCGATGGTCAAGGACCAGCTGTACAGGCAGATTCTCGAAAAATGTCCGTTTCTCCACCAGAAGATCCGGATCCATCCACAGACAGACACACCAGCCATATTCCGCAACCCGTTCCACCAGTCTGCGGATTTCTTCCCAATCGCCTTTATATCCGCAGTTCATGTTGAACCGGATGCCCCGTGCGCCTTTCCGGTGAAGGGCCGCCAGCTGGGAATCCATCACCTGGTTGTCCAATACCACAATGGCCCGGGTATTTTCCACACCCAGTCTCTGGACCGCATCCATGGTGCACCGGTTGTCCAGGCCATAAGCAGAAGGCTGCACCACCACACTTCGGGCAATGCCCAGTTTATCCTTCAGCAGACGGTAGCATTCCACGTCAGCCGGAGGTTGGTTTCTCACATCCCCCGGTACATAAGGGAACCGGACGGGATCATAGATGTGATGATGGCAGTCACAAGCTCCCAGCGGGATACGATTTCGGGGAAAAGTCTTCCCTCCGCAGTAAGGCACCTGCTCTCTCCGTTTTTCCATTTTTCCTCCCTCATTTCTTTCCGTTCAAAATCTTCCTTCTGTCAGGTATTACATTAAATGATTTTTCAAACAATTTCCAATACTATTCCTCCCATAGGAGTTATATGATATTTTTTATGATTCATGGCAAGTTATATGTTTACTGTATGATTTTCCGGAGAACCAGCGGGCTCATCGTTGGTCGTCCATCCTTCATCGTTTTGGATGCCAAATGCCAGGCATTCGCCGTTGAACAACCCTCTGGGCGGCACTCTGCACTTGATTTCTGTCGTACAAATACAAAAAAACACCAAAACTGTACCCCTTACCAGGTACGGTTCTGGTGTTTTTTTATAGCAGTACGGCTGTCTTACAGCCACAGGCTGGCGATGTAGGTGGCCAGCAGCCCTCCCAGGGACATGAAAACGTTGCCCAGGGACAGGGTTTTCAGCCCGGTCTTCATATCGAATCCCATGCAGTTGGTATAGACCCAGAAAGCGGAGAATATAAATCAGGTCAGGAGCTGAGCCTGACCGCCATTGCGGAACAGCTGGGCATCAGCCGCACCCCCGTACGGGAAGCCTTTCAGACCCTTGCCGCAGAAGGATTGATCACCCTCCGGATGAGCAAAGGGGCCATCGTCAACAAAATCGATCAGAAATTCATCAAGGACACCTTTGAGATGCGCATCCTGCTGGAATCCACCGCCGCCTGGAAAGCTGCGGAAAACGGGTTGCCCGATGCGGATGACTACATCGCCAAACTGAAGGATATGGAAGCCCATCTGGACACCATCGATGACAAAGCCTACGAAGATCTGAACCAGGCCATCCACATGGCCATCTGGGAAGCCGCGGACAACCAGAAGCTGAGCAACTACCTGATGGAACTGTGGAACGGGCCCAGCACTGGCCATGCCATCCCGGAAGAACAGAAGCACTACCGTCTGTCCACCGAAGAGCACATCCGGTTGCTGGAATACATCCGGGACCACAAGCCGGAAGAAGCCAAAGAAGCCATGGCCAGACACATCCAGCGCAGCGAAGAAAATGTCCTGGCCTACCTGGCAAAAAAAGAAGCATAAAAAAACACGTTCTGCTGACATTGAGTCAACAGAACGTGTTTTTCGTTATAGAGGTTACAGGGCTCCGTCCGTATCCCTTCACTTTTCCACTCGCTGATAAGCCTGACGGATCATCCGGATCAGCACCTTTTCGTACCGGGGCCGGGCAGCCGTCACAGCACAGATCAGATCGATATGCAGCTTTTCTTCCATCCCCGCAAGAGGCCAGACGGCCGCCGCTTCTCCCTGCCACAGCGGCAGCAGCGTTTCCGGCAGAAAACACCCGCACAGACCTGCCTGACACAAATCGATCTGATACGTATAATCACTGCAGGTACAGGCCGGTTCCAACAGCACATTCTCTTTGGCCGCCTGCCTTTCCAGCATCTGGGTCAGCGTACTTTCCGGCAAATTCCGGCACAGGGGGAGTCTGCTGATTTCTTCAAGAGTCAGCCGCTGTCCGACTTTTTTCCCCGGCAAAGCCTGTTCCACCAGCTTGGGCTGGCAAACAAAAAAAAGGGTCTCCTCCAGCAAAGGGATCCGTTCCAGCTGAGGCTGTGCCTGCTGATTTACCCCAATTACCATATCCAGTTTTCCTGTATGCAACTGGCGGATCAGTTCTACTGTATCTCCAAAAAAGAAGGTGAACCGGACTTTGGGATAGTGTTCCCCGTACCGGGCCAGCAGACCGGGAAAAAGAAGCCGGGCCCGGGTCGCATTGCAGCCGATTCGGATCATGCCTCTTTCTCCGGAAATGATTTCTCCCACTGCTTTCTGCAGCTGCCGCTCTTCCGTTTCCAGATGCTGCAGTCCTTCTGCCAATTGTTTCCCTGCCGCTGTCAAGGTAAAGGGATGCCTGCACAAAAGGGATGTCCCCAGTTTCCGTTCCAGATTCCGGATATGCTGGCTGGCACATTGCTGAGAAACCCGCGCCCGCGCCGCTCCTTTGGTGATGCTTTTTTCTTCTGCGGTATACAGAAATACAAGATAAGAAATTTCCATGCTTTCCCTCACAAGTTTTCTTTGTGTCCTATCCATATTTTACTGTTTGTTTCATGGTCCTTCAATGAGTAGAATAGAAACAGAAGAAAAATGAGGAGGTATTTCCATGGATTCCAAGAAATTCCAATACAGCAATTATAGAAGCGGCGAACTGGTTAACGGGATTGACCGGGCAGCCCACCGTTCCCTGCTTTACTGCACCGGTCTGGATCAGGACGACCTGCACCGGCCTTTGATTGCCGTGGTCAATTCTTTTACCGAAATGGTACCTGGTCATATCGGGCTCCGGGAACTGGCCGATTATGTGAAGCAGGGCATCTGGCAGGCTGGCGGAGTTCCCCGGGAATTCAGCACCATTGCACTGTGCGATGGGATCTGTCAGGGCCACGACGGCATGCGCTATCCCCTGCCCAGCCGGGAAAACATTGCAGATGCCATAGAAATGATGGTGGAAGCCCACCACCTGGATGGCATGGTAATGCTCCCGGGATGCGATAAAATCGTCCCTGGCATGATCATGGCCGCTGCCCGGTGCGATATCCCCACCATCATTATCCCGGCCGGTCCCATGCTGGCCGGCCATTACAAAGGCCGCACCAACATCACTCTTACGGACATGCGGGAATTCATCGGCCAGACAGAAGTGGGCAAAATGTCGGAAGAAGATCTGCTGGCCCTGGAACAGCGGGCGCTGCCCACCTATGGGACCTGTGCCATGTTGGGCACAGCCAATTCCATGAGCTTCCTGTCCGAAATCCTCGGTCTGGCACTGCCCCACAGTACGACGGCTCCTGCGGTTTCCTCTGAAAACGGCGGTATGCCAAAGAAGCCGGCAAACGGATTCTGGGCCTGATCCAGGAAAATCTCACCGCCCGGAAGATCCTTACCCGCAAGAATCTGCTCAATGGAATCCGGGCCGTCATGGCCATGGGGGCTTCCACCAATACGGTACTCCATCTGATGGCCATCGCCCATGAAGCCCAGGTTGAACTGAGTCTGGACGACTTCGACCGGATCAGCCGGGAAATCCCCTATCTGTGCAATCTCAAGCCTTCCGGTGAGTACCCCATGGAAGCTTTCCATGAAGCAGGCGGGGTACAAACGGTGTTAAAGGCCCTGGAAGCCAAACTGGATCTTGATCAGCTTACCGTTACAGGAAAGACCCTGGGAGCAAACCTGAAAGAGGTTTCTTTTGCTGACGGACCAGTGATCCATTCTCTGGATCATCCCAAAAAGCCAGAAGGAGGCATTGCCATCCTCTACGGCAATCTGGCTCCCAAAGGCGCTGTAGTGAAGAAAGCCGGAGTAAAGCCATCCATGTACCAGTTTACAGGGACTGCCCGGGTATTCAACTATATGGAAGATGCCTGCCGGGCCATCCAGGCAGGGGAGATCCCTGCCGGCACCGTCATCGTCCTGCGTTATGAAGGCCCCAAAGGAGGCCCCGGCATGCGGGAGCAGCACATGGTCACCTCCCTGCTGGTAGGCCGGGGCATGGATGAAAGCTGCGCCCTCATTACCGATGGACGGTTCTCCGGTTCCACCCGGGGTCCTGCCATTGGCCATATTTCTCCCGAAGCAGCCGCCGGAGGTCCCATTGCCGCTGTACAGGACGGAGATACCATTACCATAGACATTCCCGGGAGAAAGCTGACCCTGCATCTTACGGCCGAGGAAATCCAAAAACGGTTAACCCAGGTAAAGCTTCTCAAAAAAACGGCAACACCGGCGCTTCAGAAATATGCAGCACTGGTTACCAGTGCCGACCGGGGTGCCATTCTGGAAATTCCCGAATGCCTGAAATAAGCTTGTCAACGGCTGACGAAGCAGGGGCCGTTTCTGCCTTCTTTTCCTGGTTCCTTTCAAACCCTGCCCCAATGAACCCGTTCCGGCCGGGCTTCTTCCAGGGTCCTGGACCGGAGTTGCTGTGCCTCATGGCCCAGGGCCAGGATGGCTTCCACCTCCACCCCTTCCGGCAGATCCAGCAGCCGTGCCAGATACTGATGGGACGTAAGACACTGACCGTCCGCCCCTTTTTCCCCAGCCGTCATATGACGCACCTGGACCCAGCAGCTACCCATTCCCAGTTCCGCCGCCTGGAGCATCATGGCCATCATGGCCACTGAAGCGTCTTCCACCCAGGCATGGGATTCCAGTTTCCCCATTACCACAATGGCCGCCGGCGCCTGCTCCAGCATCTGGCCAAAACGGGGTTTGCAGTGGGCCATGGCCTTCAGGATGCCCCGGTCCTCCACCACCAGAAATTCCGTACTGTGCAGGTTCTTGCTGCTGGGAGCCATCAGCCCCGCCTTCACGATTTTCTCCAGATCCTGCCGGCTTACCGGCTGTTCCGTGTACTGCCGCACACTCCGCCGGGCCGCCAAAAGATCAAATAGTTCCATATGCGTCCCCTCCTTTTCCTCTATTATCCAATTCTTTGGCAAAATGAGCAAGGAGGGGCGGATTTTTCTTACCCGAAATCCGCCTGGCAGTATACACACTTGCCCCCTTTGAACGTCATCTGGGGCACCAGTACCTGGTGGCCCGTCATGGTATGGCCGTTGATGTCACAATAGGGTACTTCTTTCTTTTTCAGTCGGAACAGCGCCACATCAGCAGTTGTGCCTTCCTCCATTGTCCCCAGTTCCGGCCGTCCGATCAGCCGGGCCGGGTTTCCTGTAGCACAGTCCAACACCTGTTCCAATGGCATCCCAAAATCCAGGTACTTGGACAAAACCCTGGGCAGGGAATGAAGGGGCTGTAAAAAACAGCTGGAGGCATTGTTGTCCGAACTGATCACATCCGGGACGAATCCCTGTTCTACGGCCTTCCGGGCCACTTCCAGGTCAAAATTGCTCCGTCCGTTGGAGGCATCAAAGAGTACGCCTCGTTCCCTGGCTTTCCACAGTCCCGACAGCACCTTCCCCTTTTCGTCCAGACAGGAATGATTCCCCCGATTCTGGTAAATATGGCAGATCACATCTCCCGACCGCAGCATGGCAGCCACTTCATCCAAGGGCAGAGGACAATCCGTCACATGGACGATGACCCTTGTGCCTGCCTTTTCAGCAATCTCCACAGTCCGCTGCAAAGATTCCCGTGCCATTTCCGGGCCCAGGATTCCCCGGGAAAGCCGCGTTTTAAGACCCACCAGATTATCTCCATACCGCCGAAAGAAATCCAAGATCTTTTTTTCATCAAAATACCGGGGATCCAGATTTTCCGGATATCGGTCATTGGACTGCCCGCCGGACGCCACCAGCAGATAATTCAGGATCCGGACTTCCGCCATGGCCATAATACTGGCTCTGTACAGCTCATAATTTCCGGTGCCTGCAGTCCCGCCGTCCACAGCAGTGGTGATTCCCATGCAGAAAGAGGCGCCATCTCCATTGACACCGTTTTCACTGCCCCGGAAACAGTAATGGGTATGATAATCGATCAGACCCGGTGTCACCAGGCATCCGGTTGCATCAATGATCTGCCGGTAACCGGCAGAGTCTGCATCTGCCTTGGGATAAAGGATTTTTCCCTCCACCAGGGCCACATCTTTCTTTATCAGCCGATGGGCTGCCGGATCATAGAGCAGTCCATTTCTGATTAAAAAATCCATGTTCAGCACGTCCTTTCAAAAGACCCGGCAGAAACTGTCCTGCCGGGTCTTTTCTTTTATTTTCCGTTCTTTCTGGCCTGGTCGATGGCCTGGAGCAGCTGATCTACGATTTCGCTGCCCAGATCTTTTCTGACCATGTCATAAACCACTTTGCCCTTGTCCCGCAGCTGGGCAATGACCTGGGGATCCAGAGCAACGATTTCGCAGCCCGCATCGATGCAGGTCTGTTTGTATTTCTGGATGCTCTTGTCCGCCCGCCGGTTGCCGTAGGCTGTAGCGGCCATAGCACATTCATCCACCAGTTTCCGCACATTGTCCGGCAGAGAATTGTACACGTCCTTGTTCATGAAGAAGGTGATGATGTGGCCCACATGGTTGGTTTCCACCACATACTTCTGCACTTCCTGCACATTGTTCCCCACGATGTTCATATAGGGATTTTCTTCCCCGTCAATGGTCCCCTGCTGCAGGCCCATGAACACTTCCGTAAACTGCATGGGAGTTGCCGCAGCTCCCAGAGAATTCCAGTAGGTGATATGATACTTGTTGGTCATCACCCGGATTTTCTGACCCTGAAGATCTTCCAGTTTCGTCACTTTTTTGTTGGTGGTCAGTTCCCGGAAACCGGCGTCCGAATAGCCCAGCATCTGGATGCCGCCGGCGTTGCAGTACTGATTCATGACCTTCACAAAAGGTCCGTTCAGCACGGCCCGCATCTGTCCCACATTATCAAACAGGTTGGGCATATCGAAGACCGCATACTGAGGGATGAAGTCCACCAGGTCCGTAGTCATCCCGGTGCCGATTTCAATGGAGCCGCTGACCACAGCTTCGGTGAATTCCGTGGTGTTCCCCAGCTGTCCGCCGGGATACAGATCCACCGTAATCTTTCCGCCGGATTTTTGTTTCAGCAGATGGGCGAATTCTGCCACCATCTGGTAGTTGATGGACGAATCCGCCACGGTCATGGCCGCCCGCCAATGGTATTCTCCCGGAATCTCACTGGGATCCAGCGGTTGGATATTTTTGCCGAATTCGTCAGCATCCGCATCCAGCGCCGTACTGATATTGGAGGCCACCTTGGCCTTTTCTTTGGAAAGTGCGCTGACCAGACCCATGGAAATGCCGGGGATGTTGGTGATCAGCATCAGGGACATCAGGAATGTAGCCAGGAAAGGAACCGTGGCCCGGGCCAGTTTCAGCATGGGGATCTTGGTCATCCCGGATGCCACAAACAGGTTGATGCCCATGGGAGGCGTCACCATGCCAATGGCCAGATTGCAGGTCATGATGATTCCGAAATGGATGGGGTCCACGCCCAGTGCTGTAGCTACCGGCACCATAATGGGCGTCAGGATCATGATGTTGGGAATGTTGTCGATGAACATACCACAGATCAGCATAATGATGTTCATGATCAGCAGCACCACATACTTGTTGGCGGACAATGCCAGCACCGCCGTGCTGATGGTCTGGGGATACCGGAGCAGGGTGATGACCTTGGCAAAAGCCGCTGCTGCCGCAATCACAAAGAGGATGTTCACATAGGTCTTGGCCCCTTCCATGAACACCTTCCCCAGGTCCTGGAACTTCAGGGTCCTGTAGACGAACAGGCAGATGAACAACCCATAGAACACACTGATGACAGCCGCTTCCGTAGGACTGCAGATACCGGAATAGATGGTCCCCAGAATGATGACCGGAGTCATCAGGGCAAAGAAGCTTTCCCGGAACAGTTTCCACAGCCCCTGTTCATGGAGTTTCTGATAGCTGGCGTTGAGCTTTTCCTTGTCCTCCCCATGCTTTTTGCAGTAGATCCAGCAGTATCCCATCAGAGAAACCCCGATCAGGACGCCGGGAATGATGCCGGCAATGAACAGCTTGGAAGGCGAACAGTTGGCCGTGGAGGCATACACGATGTAGGAAATGCTGGGCGGAATAATGACCCCCAGCCCCCCGGCCACCGTTACGATGGAGGTGGCAAAGATCTTTTCATACCCCATGGAAACCAGGAAAGGAATGGTCATGGCCCCAACGGCAGAAACCGTCGCAGGAGAAGACCCGGAAATGGCTGCGTAGAACATGCAGGTTGCCACCACCGCACAGGGGAACCCAGCCGTCTTGTTGCCAATGAAATAGCCAAAGAAATTGAACAGCTTTTTGGAAATCCCGCCCTGGGCCATGATCATCCCGGAAACCATGAACATGGGAACGGCCAGCAGGGTAAAACTGTTGAGCCCGGAAAACATGGCCCGGGCCACGTCACTGATGCCAAAGGTAAAATGGCTGTTCAGCAGATTGGGAGCCGCTGACAGCAGGGCAAACACCCCGCCCACCGGCAGTGCCACAAAAAGGAGGATACCCAGCAGTGCAAAAAAGAATCCGATATTCATTCTTTTTCCGCCCCCCTTCCCTTTTCCAGGTCATTGCCGTTGTCCGCTTCCAGATTCACTTTTCCCTGGAAGACCCGGACCATCAGCTGTGCATACCGGAAGATTCCCAACAGGATCCCGAAAGCCATGATCCGGTAAATATCCGCTACCGGAATGGCCAGAGCCGGACTGGCCTGATGGATCAAATCCGCTTTCTGAATCAGTTCCTGAGTGCCTTTGAACAGATAAGCCAAAAGAAGGATCATCACTCCGTCACAAACAAGTCCCAGGGTTTTCTGCAGACTCTCCGGCATCATAGTGGTAAAGGTATCCACCTTGATGCTCACCCCGTGGCGTACCGCACAGGGCAGGCAGTAAAAAGCCGACAGAGCCAGCAGATAACAGCATATTTCATCCGACCAGGTCAGCGCATGATGAAAACCGTACCGCATGATTACATTGGCAAAGGACAGGCAGCACATCACAGCCAGCATAATGGCCAGGATGAGCAGTTCCAGATTTTTATCAAACCATTTGACCAGTTTCATTTTCTCCTACTCCCCTCTCTGAAGCAAGAATTTTCCGGAAATTTCATACTTTTATCCTATCATCTTGTCTGCTAGCAGTAAACGTGCTAATAATTATAGTGATAAGAAGTAATACTACTAGCAAAGAATGGAAAGGGGCCACATCATGGATATCCAGGTTCTGGAATACATCGTAACCATCGCCGACTGCGGCAGCATCTCCAGGGCTGCTCAGAAACTGTTCATCACCCAGTCCGGACTGAACCAGCAGCTGATCAAACTGGAAAACAGGCTGGGCATCAAAATCTTTGAGCGGGACAATCATCATCTGGAAATCACCCCCGCCGGCCAGCTGATTGTGGACAGCGCCACGGAAATCCTCCGGATCCGCCGGAACACCCTGACCCAGCTCAGTGATCTTCAATCCAGCATCAGCGGCCTGATTTCCCTGGGACTGACCCATGAGCACGGCATCGATGTGTTTACTGCCATTTATCAGCAGTTCCATCAGCGTTACCCCCATATCAACTTTTCCCTGAAAGAAAAAATCGTGGCGGACCAGTACCAGATGCTGGGCCGGGGCTCTCTGGACCTGGGCATTGTCCTGATCAAGAAACTTCCCGCCGAGATCCAGCGCACCCTGATCCGGGAAGATCTGTATCAGGAAGATCTGCTGCTGGGGATTCCTTTGTCCCACCCCCTGGCCTCCCGGGCCGTTCCTCTCAGTGCAGGGAAACCTCTCCGAGTCATTGATCTGCACCTTTTCAAAGATGACCCGTTTGCCCTGATTTTCAAGTCTTCCACCATGCGGCAGGACGTCATTGATCCCTTATTCGAAAAGAGTAGATTCTATCCCCATATCATGCTGGAAACTGCCATGAACAACGCCCTGGCCACCCTGGTGAGCCGTGGCTTCTGCTGTACCATTCTGCCCCATTCCCGGGTCCTGGCCAGCAGTCACCGGGACGAGTGTGCCTGGTTCCGCCTGCTGGAAAATCCCACCTGGTCCGTTTCCGTAGTCCGACGGAAGGATTACCGGCTGGGCGAAGCCACCCGATATCTGCTGGAACTGGCGAAACAGTACGGCCGCTCTATGGAAGAACAGTTTTCCTGTCACAGTCCCGGATACAACCGCTAAAAAAGGCGCTGCCCATTTTCTGCAGCGCCTTTTTCTTATCTCTTTTCCACCGTCTTTGTGGCGATCACATCCGCTCCCAGTCCCAGTACGTTGGGAATCAGCACCGTACCTGCCCTGACCGGCGCCTTTACCTGACATTTCCGGATTTCTTCCATCACTGGAAAGATCTGTTCTTTGGGAATGGCCCCCCGGGTCCGTACGCTGACCAGGGGCAGTTCTCCGCCCTCCACCAGGACGGAACTGGCAATGGTCCGTTTGGGAGCCAGCAGTTCCTGACGGGCATATTCCTCGCCCCGGGAGCACAGGTTCCCCGTTACTTTTTCCAGTACCGGTTTTCCTTCCCGGATTTCATAATCCAGCTGCAGGGTGCACCCATTGGGGCAGACGATGCAGGTCATTTCCTTATTCATCCAGGCTCACCTCGATTTCTCCCTCTGCTGCCATTTCCCTGCAGGGAACCGTCAGTTCAATCATATTGGCCGGCAGCGCATTGACGATTTTCTTTCGGGCCAGTATCCGTTCTCCCTGTTTCACCACCAGCCGGGCATTCCGCTGAGGCTGCCGGACCCGAAGGGACAGCCGGAAATCCCGTTTTCCGCTGACCCGCTGGGGTACCGTATGCCCGATGTTCCGGCCGCAGCGCACCGGGATTTCCGCCTCAGGCAGACCGGCTTCCAGGTACTGTCTGATTCCTTCCGCCATCCCTTCCGCTTCCAGGGAAACAAAGTCCACCAAGTCATGGACATGGAGCACGTTCCCCGCAGAAAACAGGCCGGGGACCGTGGTCTGGCAGAACTCGTCCACCAGGGCTCCCTGGGTGTGGGGATCCAGTTCTGCTCCGGCTCCCAGGGTCAGTTCATTTTCCGGGATCAGCCCCACAGAAAGGATCAGGGTATCGCAGGGGATTTCCTTCTCGGTGCCGGCAATGGGCCGCAAATGGCCGTCCACCTGGGCCACCACCACGCTTTCCAGCCGGTCCCGGCCCCGGATATCCGCCACCGTATGGCTGAGATGCAAGGGGATATTGTAATCATGGAGACACTGTTCGATGTTCCGGGGCAGCCCGCTGGGGATGGGATTGATTTCATAGACCCCTTTCACATGGGCCCCTTCCAGGGTCAGCCGACGGGCCATGATCAGGCCTATGTCCCCGGACCCCAGGATGACGATTTCCTTCCCGGGCATCCGGTTCTGCAGATTGATGTAGGCCTGGGCCACACCGGCTGTCAGCACCCCTGCCGGCCGGGTCCCCGGAATGGCCAGGGCTCCCCGGGTCCGTTCCCGGCATCCCATGGCCAGTACAATGGCCCTGGCCTGGACCAGCACCATGCCGTCTTCATGGGCCGCATAGACTTTATGATCCGGCGTAATCTGGATCACAGTGGTATCCGTCACAAAGGGGATCTTCCGCTCTTTGACCTCCTGGATGAACCGGTCCGCATATTCCGGACCGCTGAGGGTTTCCCCGAACCGGGTCAGTCCGAATCCGTCATGGATGCACTGTTTCAGGATCCCTCCCAGCTGGTGTTCCCGTTCCAGGATCAGAATGTCTTTGACTCCCAGGTCATACAGCCGCACCGCTGCCGCCAGTCCGGCAGGCCCGCCGCCGATGATGACCACGTCCGCCTGGCGGAAGGACTGCCCTTTCTCCGCTTTTTTCACTGCTTCCATGCTTTATTCCTCCCCCTGTTTTTCAGGCCGCACTTCTCCCGTGAACAGCCATCCGCCTTCCCGCTGGTACCGCAGTTCTTCCGGTGCCATGCCCAGTTCCTGTTCCATCAACTGGGTGATCCGGGTCTGGCAGTAACCGCCCTGGCACCGGCCCATCATGGAACGGGTCCGGTTCTTGATGCCCGTCAGGGTATGGACCCCCAGCGGGTTGTGGATGGCCTGGAGGATCTCTGCCCGGGAAACATTTTCACACCGGCAGAATACCTGGCCGTAATCCGGATTTTCCCGGATGGCTTCTTTCTTTTCTTCCAGGCTCATCTCCGCAAAACGGCGGATCGGTTTTCTCACCGGGTCGAAATCCTGTTTTTGGGCAATGGACCGGCCCTCATTTTCCGATTCTCCCACCAGGATGGCCGCCACTCTCCGTGCCAGGGGCAGCGCTGCCGTAACCCCGGGAGACTCGATGCCCACCAGGCTGACCGTATGGGGAATGGATGGATCCGTCATGATCCGGAAATCCATGGGTTCTTTGGTGACAGGATCACAGTTCCGCCAGCGGATGCCTACAAAGTTCCGGATGAAGTACTGCCGTTCCATTTTTTTGAACATTTTCCGGCCATCCTGAAACAGCCGGTCCAGGCTCTGCTGCTGGTTGGCATAATCTTCCGGTCCCTCCGTGGTATACCAGTCCGGCCCCACCAGGATATTCCCGTCCACCGTAGGAGTGGCATGGGTCACGAAACCGCCCCGGTCATTGGGTGCCGGGTACACCGGGGTCTTCAGGAAAGCCCCGGCCTTTTTATCCAGCACGTAATATTCTCCCTTGGTCCCGATCTGAGGGACTTCCGGATACCCCATCAGCTGCCCGATTTTCACCGCATAGGCTCCGGCACTGTTGATCACCCAGCGGCTGCACACCATGCCCCGATTGGTGACAATCTGATATACCTTTCCTTTTTCCGTCCGGCCCAGCACCTGCTGCTGCCGCGGACCATCCAGGCCTTCAATGCCGATCACCCGGGATCCGAACGAAAACCTGGCCCCGTTTTTGCAGGCATTTTCCGCCAGCCCGATGGTATACTGCATAGGGTCCAGGATACCGGAAGCCGGTACATACATGGCAAAATTTCCTCCTGCATTGGGCTCGATCCGGTGCATTTCCTCCGGATCCACCATCCGGATGCCCCGAACTCCGTTGGCTTCCCCATTGGCCTTGAACCGGAGGATGTTCTCCCGGTCATGGTCCGTAAAGCCCACCACCAGCTTGCCGGTCCGTTTAAAGGGGACCCCCAGTTCGGCGGCCACCTGGTCGAATTCCTGGTTTCCTTCCACGGAACATCTGGCCCGGAGAGTCCCCAATTTATAGGTGAACCCGGCATGGAGCATCCCCGTATTCCGGCTGGAATTCCCGGTGGCCACATCCAGTTCCTTTTCCAGCACCAGGATCTTCAGATCGTACCGGGACAGTTCCCGGGCTATGGCACAGCCCACCACACCGGCACCAACAACAACTGCATCATACAATTCCATTTTCCATCTCTCCCATCAGAACAGAATACCCTTGGCAGTCAGGCATACGGCAATCACAAAAATCAGCCACAGCGGACCGCCAATTTTCACATAATCACTGAATTTATACCCGGCCGGCAGGATCTGCATATTCACCGGTGTCCCGATCGGCGTGGCGATGGCCATGTTGGAGGCAATGGCAATCAGGATGATGAACGGTGCCGGGCTCAGACCCATGCGCTGGGCCAGAGGGATATAAATAGGGGCCAGCATGGCGGATACCGCCACATTGGACATGAACAGGGTCAGGAAGCTGCCCAGGACGAACATTACGCAAAGGATGACCTGCAGAGAGGCATCCTCCCCGCCAAAGAAGGCCAGGGTCTGTTCCGCAATCAGCTTTCCGGCACCGGTCTTCTCCAATGCCACCCCCAGGGTAGCGATAAACCCCACCGTCAGCAGCACATCCCAGCCTATATTTTTTAACGTGGTCTTGTAATCAATGGTCTTCGTCACAAACAGGATGGACGCTCCGATCAGGGCCACATTGGCAATGTTCAGGTATTTGTTGAACGGGGCAAATCCACACAGGATGAATCCCAGGATGCACAGCAGCAGGGTGAATACGGAAATCACCTGTTTCCGGGTGGATGCCTGAGGCACATTGTCCAGTTCTTCTGAACTCTGGGCAAATACATTGCCGTCATCAAAATGGGGAGAGCCGGGCTTCAGGGTTTTCTTGGTGATGGTATACCCTATGGTAGCGAAATACAGGACCATCAGTGCATCCACCATCCACATGACGGACGTCATATCGAATACACCCATACCGGATTCAAACCCGGGTACCTGCATCAGGAAACTGTTGGCCGTATTCTGGGAAGTGGACCCTACCAGGGTGGTGGCCCCGCCCACGATACAGGCAATGCCGGCGGGCATGATCACCATCTTGGACCGGATTTTCCCCTTGGAACCGGCAGCCACCGCCGCAATGATAGGCATCCACATGGCAATGCAGCCCGAATCGCTCATAAATGCGGACATCAGGGTACAAACCACAACCACCATCACGGTAAAAATCCGCTCACTCTGGAAGATTTTCATCTTGCTCAGGGTAATCCCGATTTTCTGGGCCACCCCGGTCTGGAACAGGGCATCCCCCACAATGGTCATCCCGGCAATCATGTACACCGGAGCTGTCCCAAACCCGCTGTAAATGGCGGACAGCTTCACACTGGGCAGACAGATTCCCATGGCCAGGGCACACAGCACTGAGGTAAGTGCCATGGGAAACACCCGGCCGATGAACAGGATCATGGTTACCACCGCAATGATCAGGCAGACTGTAATTTCACTCATGTTACCGCTCCTTCCCCATTTCGCAAAATCTTTTCCGCTTGCTCCGCCGTTCCGGCAGAGCCATCTGCCTGTTATCATAGAGTATTCTGAATTTTGCCGTCAATTCATTTGGAGCATCCGGCGAGGATTTGCCAATCGGGCGGAAAATACGGATACGATTCCGCAGTTTTTTCCCTGGAATTTACAAAATGCTCTTTCTGGCGTATGATGGAATTAACTCCATTTTTCAGGAAGGAAGCTCATGATGACACACTGTCTGTATTATGCCTACTGGGGCGATCACAATGTGAATCCCCGTCCCCATCTCCATGACCAGCTGGAAATTTACATCAGCCTGAACAATATTGGTGATTTCTTCCTGCAGGAAAAGAAATATCCGCTGCAAGTGGGCAGTCTCTTCCTGATCCATCCTTTTGAAATCCATCACGGTTTCTGCGGTGCCAATGAAACCACCAACCGCTATGCCATCCGGTTTCCTTTGGGAATCCTGAAACAGCTTTCCACGGCCGATACCGATCTGGAAACCCTGTTCCGGACCGCGCCCCAGTCCATCCAGCTGACCCACCAGGAACTGGCCCAGGTCAGCGGACTGATGGAAGGGTTGCTCCAGCCGGCTCCCAACCGCTTTGCCCAGGATATCCAGCAGAACCTTCTTCTTTTCCAGTTCATCCTCATCCTTGCCCGCATCCTGCACACCAGAGAGCCGGCCCGGCAGCCCGGTTCCGGAGAATACAACGGCCTGGTCCAGCAGATCCTCCAGTACATCCATGGCCACTACCGGGAAGAAATTTCCCTGGAAGAACTGTCCGCCCATCTGTATGTGAGCAAATCACGGCTGTGCAAAGTGTTCCGGGAGCACACCGGCTTCACCATCGGGAACTATCTGACCATGTACCGGCTCCAGACAGCCTGCTCCCTGTTGGAAAAAGGTGAAAAAGTAAAGGAAGTGGGCAAAGCCGTCGGGTTCCGGACCTATACCCACTTTATCCGCACATTCACCAGCAAACTGGGCCAGCCGCCCAAAAAATTCATCCGGGAGCATATGTAAAAGGGGGCTGTTGCTCACGCAACAGTCCCCCCTTTATTCCTCCAGCATCAGCGTTCCGGAAGCATCGAAGGGAACCTTCTGATACGCTCCGGCCAATTCTCCCTTACGGGGATCCAGGCTCTCCGCCAGGGCCCTGGTGGACCAGATATGGCGCAGGTCACCGCTGCTGTTGATGATGCAGAGTTTCAGGTCTTCCGGCGCAATCCGTCCCGCCGCCTTGATACAGGCTTTGAACACCAGCTCATCCGTATCCATGGTGGGCGGGATCCGGGCCGTGAAAGGTTTCATCCCGGTAAGGGCATTCACCACCGTCATCTTTTCATCCACCGCATCCCGCAGCCGCCGGCTGATGAAATCCCCCATACCGATGCCATTGCCATTTCCTTCCGACTTGGCCGTCAGAGACAGGATGCCCAGTTCCGTTACATCCGGACCCACATTGGGCCGGTTGTTGATGGGACGTCCCACCACCGCCGGATCCATCCCCGTCCCGGAGATTTCCTTGCCCAGTTTCCGGCAGATCAGTACATCCATATGGGCAAAGGGAATCCGGGGCACCATTGTCTTCGCCCGTTCCAGGATTTTTGGTTCCTCCTCCCGGATTTCCTCTTTTTTCAGCACATAGACGTCAGCCAGCTGGTCATACCCGTTTTCTATGGCAGCGATCCCGCCCACCACTTTGGCATGATCCAGGGCAGTCAGTCCCACCCGGGCCATATTGTCATTGAGATAATCCGTCCCCAGACTATGGGTCATGGCCGCCCCCACATGCTTGGCCAGACCGATGGCCAGCATCTTCACCAGACCGCTCTGGTACCGTCCATAAATGGACGTATGGGTTTTCACCCGGTTCAGCAGCAGGATGCCGTCTGCCTCCCAGGCATTTTTGTCCAGATACACGGGCAGATCCAGTTCCGTCCGGGCAATCTCCACCACCTCCATACTGGAAATGATGGGAGCTCCCACACTGTCTTCCGTAATGCCCAGATTCCGCAGCACTTCCACCTGGCCCTCTGCCGTAGCTCCCCCATGGCTCCCCATGGCCGGGACGATGAAAGGCACAGCACCCTTTTCCTTCAGATACCGGACCGCAGCCCGCATCAGAGCCACATAATCCGCAATGCCCCGGCTGCCTCCCGTAATGGCGATCCGCTGCCCCGGAAGCACCGGCAGATCCTTCTCCCGCAGCCGTTCCAACAGCGTTTCTTCCGGTTTTTCCAGCCGGGTCCGGTCAAAGATCGTCCGGATCTTCACCACCTCCGGGATTTCATATCCCTTCAGCATATCTTCCAGTGAACTCATGACAGTTCCTCCTTCCTACAAAATTCCGATTCCACAGCAGGTCCAGTATACCATGGAAGAATTTTCCGAAAGTACTGTGACCGGGGAAAATCCTGACAAATCGTGCAAAAAAAGCTGTGGAAGCAGCCAGTCCCCAAGGGGTCCCTGCTTCCACAGCTTTTCTATTTCTGCCTCATTCCGTAATCACTGCCACGCATTCCACTTCCACCAGGCCTCCCAGAGGCAGCCTGCCGATCTGGACACAGGATCGGGCGGGGAATCCTTGCTTGAAATAAGACTGATAGATTTCATTGACTTTGCCAAAATCATTCATATCCTGCAGAAAGATCGTTGTCTTGACGATCTGATCATAACAGGAACCGGCCGCTTCCAGAATGGCGCCCAGATTCCGCATGGAACAATGCGCCTGTTCTTCCAAGGAAGCCGGCATTTTCCCTGCCGCCACATCGATGCCCAACTGACCGGAAACGTAGACAGTGTCCCCGGTTTTGATTCCCTGTACATAAGGCCCCACTGCTGCCGGAGCTTCTGGGGTATTGATGATTTCTCTCTTCATCATTTGATCACCTCTTTGCCTTTCTTCCGCAGGACCGTCCCATTCCGTCTGCCGGTATGGTTTCCTTCCGACACTTCCAGTACCCCGTTGACCATGACGTATTCAATGCCTTCCGGATACTGTGCCGGATCTGTGAAGGTCCCTTTGTCGATGACCGTGTCCGGATTGAAAACGGTGATGTCCGCATAATTTCCTTCTGCAATCTGTCCCCGTTCCTTGATATTGAAGGCATCTGCCGGTTTGCCGGTCATTTTGTACACAGCCTGTTCCAGGGTCAGTGCTTTTTCTTCCCGGACGTATTTGCCCAGGACTCTTGGAAATGCACCATAGACCCGGGGATGGGGTTTGCCGCCCAGCAGCCCGTCCGTGCAGACGTTCATTTCCGGACGTTTCATAAAGAGCTTCACATGGTCTTCCGTCCCATAGAAGTCCACCATCCCTACGGCATTTTCTTCGTCCCGGAGCAGATCAAAGGTGGCATCATAAGGGTCCTTTTGCCGCAGCTCACCCAACTGGGTCAGGGAAAGCCCCACCGCATCCTTGTTTTTCTCCGTCTTTACACTGGTGACATAGATATTGTCCAGCCCGGCGAAATCCACAAAATTGTCCCAACCGGGAATCCCGTGCTCAATATCATAGACCATCTTTTTTCGCAGTTCCGGATCATTCAGCCGTTCGATCACCTTGTTGGTGCCGCCGTCATGGACCCAGGGCGGCAGGATGACCCCCAGCATGGTACTGCCGGCCACATAGGGATACTGGTCATAGGAAACATCGATGCCTTCTTTTTCGGCTTCTTCCAGCAGCTGCATCATCCCGTCGATTTTATCCCAGTTTTTCCGGCCGCAGACCTTGAAATGGGAATAATGGATCTTGACCCCAGATTCTTTGCCGATCCGGATCACTTCTTTCATGGAATCCAGGATGGTATCCGCTTCACTGCGCTGGTGGATAACGAACCGGCCGTCATATTCAGCAACCACTTTGCACATTTCCACCACTTCTTTGGTCTCTCCGTATGCACAGGGCATGTAGATCAGACCGGTGGACAGCCCGATGGCTCCGTTTTCCATTTCCCGGCGGACGATTTCCTTCATTTTTTCCAGTTCCGCTTCGGTAGGCTGCCGGTTGTCCAGTCCCATGGCTTCCATCCGCACATTCCCGTGAGGAACCAGGTAGCATTCGTTGGGACCGGGCTTCACCCCTTCAATCATTTTCAGATAACCAGCAGTGTCTTTGTAGTGATAATCCACCTGGTCACTGTCCCCGTCCAGACCGGCCAGATTTTTCCGCCAGGGGCTGATGTACTGTTCCGGCAACGGCGCCATGGAGATACCGTCCTGCCCCAGGATTTCCGTGGTGATGCCCTGCATGACCTTGGGCTTCACTTCCGGATCCACCAGGATCTGCAGGTCACTGTGGCTGTGGGTGTCGATGAAGCCCGGTGCCACCGCCAGCCCTGCCGCATCAATGACTTCCATGGAAGGATCCGGAGTGACTTTCCCGATTTTTACGATCCGGTCTCCTTCAACCAGGACATCTGCCTGATAGGGCTTGGCCCCGGTTCCATCCACTACCATTCCATTCTGAAATAAAGTCTTTGCCATGGATCTTCCTCCTCTTTCATTCCTGATCCAGCTGAATTTCCGGAGCTGCCGGTACACCATTGGCTCTCTGGAAATGCGATACCACAAAAATCACGATGAATGCCACCAGTCCGCCAGGGACCACGGCGCTGAGCCCATAGGGAGAATGGAGCCCATAGATCCAGTAAGCGGCTACAGCCGTCCCGGAGAGAATGGACCAGAAACCTGCACTCTGGGTCACATTCTTACAGAAAAGTCCGCAAATAAAAGCGGCAAAAGGCCCGGCACTGCGCAGTGCGAAACAGCTCATCATCACGGCGATGATATTGGAAGAGGTCAGTGCCACTCCCAATCCGACCAGGCCCACAATGGTCATCACCACTTTGGACACCCAGATTTCTTTCTTGTCATCATGGACGCCATGCATGATGTACGGGCGGTATACATCATTGGTGAACATGGTTGCCGTCCCGATCATATTCCCAGAAGCCGAGCTGATGGTTGCCGCCACTACGGCAGCCAGGATGATCCCCGCCACAGCCGCCGGAGCAAAGCGCATGGTGGCATCCGCCAGGGCATTTTTCTGGGGCCCGGCCGCATACCCGTCGATACAGGTGTAGGCCATCAGCCCGATAATGGCCGGAACGATGGCATAAACAGCGGACAGCATCCCCGTGATTACGGATCCCACTTTGGCCGTACGCCCGTCTTTTGCCGAACAGTAGGTCTGTACGATTTCCTGCCCTGTGGGAAAAGTCATGCAGTACATGGCGATATACCCTATGATGGTGGGCAGTCCGATTTTCGTCATGCTCAGGAAATCCATATTCTGTCCCTGAGACCCCTTAATGGCAGCAGCTTTGGCAAACAGTGCGCTGAATCCGCCCACTTCCGGATTTTCCGCCATGACGAACATGGCAATGGCCATCCCGATGGTGATGAACAGCACATGCATCATGTTGGCCGCCGCCACAGACGCAAACCCTCCGATCATCGTATAAACGATGACCACGCCAGTAGTGACAATGGCTGCGGTCTGGAAGCTCAGCCCGGTGATTACATTGATGATGGAAGCCGTTGCGATGATCTGTGCCCCGGTAGCCATAAACAAGGCCGTAATGGAAGTAAAAGCGGTCACAATATGGGAAGGTTTCCCATACCGGGTCCCGATGATCTGCGGAACCGTGGAAGCAGCCGCACGCCGGAAGTAAGGGGCAATGAACGACACAAGGATGAAACCGATCCCCCCGGCGATTACATACCAGCTGGCAGACAGACCATACTGATACACATTGGTCGCAATACCAGTGGTACTGGCCCCGCCGGTATTGGCCGCAAACAAGGTTCCTGCCAGAGCCAGGGGACCAAGGGATTTCCCGGCCATCAGGAAGTCTTCATTGCTTTGAGAAGCTTTTTGTTTGGCTTTCCGTTTGGAAACCACCAGGCCAATTACAATGGTCATTGCCATATAGAGGAGAATGATCATCAGGGCCGTTATCTGCTTAGAACTCATTTTTCCATCTCCTTCCAAAACGACAGCCTGCGGAATCCTGGCAACCATCCGCTCCGCAGCATCCGCAGGCTGGACTCTCTCTTATTTCATCAGAGCTTTCATCACTCCGTAATAGCAGTCCGTCACTTTGATCAGCTGATCCACTTCCACGTATTCGTTGACTGTATGGGCCAGATTTTCCTGGGACGGTCCCAGGCCAAAGGTCTTGATGCCTGCCTCTCCGGCATAATGGCTGCCGTTGGTGCAGAAATTGTACTGGGTCACTTCCGGAGCATACCCCCGTTCTTCCAGTTCCTGTTTCACGGCCTGGACAAAATCAGCATCCTTGGCATACAGCCAGCCCGGGAAGAACCGTTCTCCTTCGATTTCCGCACCGGTGTAGCATTTTTCTTTCCCCACCGCATAGGAAACCTTCACTTTCAGTTCAGGATCTTCCGCCATCAGTTTTTCCAGCAGTTCCTGGATGGGTTTCAGCACACTTTCCTTGGTTTCCCCCACCAGCAGCCGGCGGTCATAGGAGGCCTTGCAGTATTCCGGAACCACGGAAGCACCGGGATACGGTTCAGATTTGATATCCACCAGCTCCAGGATTCCTTTGCCCAGGACAGGATGTTCCGGCGGCACCAGGGTACGGATGGCCTGGATTACCCCGGCCATTTTATAAACGGCGTTGATGCCTTTTTCCGGATTGGCACTGTGGCAGGGTTTCCCAAAAGTTTCCACCACAATTTCCGCACGGCCCCGCTGTCCCACTTTCAGATTGCACCGGGAGGCTTCCCCGATGACCACGATATCCGGCTTCACATAGTCACTGATGGAACGGGAAGCCACTCCTTCAAAACATTCTTCGTGGACCACCCCGTCCACATAGATTTCTCCGGCAAAACCCCGGTTGGTGTCTTTGGCAAAGGCAATGGCGGCTGCCGTATACCCGGCAATGGCTCCCTTCATGTCCGTGGTTCCCCGGCCATAGATCTTTCCCTCATGGATTTCCGCTCCAAAAGGAGGATGGATCCACTCTTTTTCATTGGTCACCGGCACCGTATCCATATGACCATCGAACAGCAGCTTTTTGCCCGGACGTTTGCCCTTGATGCAGGCAATGAAATTCCCGTATTTGTCCACATGGATGGAATCAAATCCATTGGCTCTGCAGACTTCCTCCAGCACTTTGGCAGGCCCGTCTTCATGGCCGGAATAACTCTTCTGCTGTACCAGTTTCTGACATAAAGCGATGGCCTGTTCCTGGGTTTCTTTATTGATCATTTTGCATTCCTCCTGTAACTGTATACTGTTATTTTCTGGGATACGTTCCATCCCAAACGATGTGCCGATAATTTTCCTGATCCGTTGCTCCTTCCGTGCTGAAGAACAGGATGCGGGAATCCTGATCCAGCTGAAGCTGTTCCTTCAGAGAATGGAGTTCCGGATTCCGCAGGATTTCACTGACCGCCCCAAAGGCAGCGGCTCCGCTTTCCCCGGAAATCACCCGGGGATCCCCGCCTGCCGGATTGCCCAGGATCCGCATTCCCTGGGCGGCAGCATAATCCGGGCAGGAGAGAAAGAAATCTGCATAATCCTTCAGGACCTGCCAGCCGATGCTGCAGGGTTCCCCGCAGGCCAGTCCGGCCATGATTGTCCGCATGGATCCGGTGACCGGATGGAGTTTTCCGTCATGAGCCCGGGCGGTCCGGAAAAGACAATCGGCCGCATTGGGTTCCACAATGGCAATGATGGGTTTTTCCGATCCATACAGAGAGGAAAACAGTCCGGTAATAGCGCCTGCCATGGATCCGACCCCTGCCTGGAGAAAGATATGGGTGGGCTTTTCCGGCAGTTGCTCATAGGCTTCCAGTCCCATGGTCCCGTACCCCTGCATAATCCAGCGGGGGATGGATTCATACCCTTCCCAGGCCGTATCCTGGACCATGACCCAGCCCTTTTCCTCGGCCTGCCGGTTGGCCAGGCGGACTGCATCATCGTAATTCAGATCTGTAATGGAAGCCTCTGCCCCTTCAGCCCGGATATTCTCCAAGCGTTCCCGGGCGCTCCCTTCCGGCATATAGACCACCGACTTCTGCCGGAGCTGCCGTGCCGTCCAGGCTACCCCCCGGCCATGGTTTCCGTCCGTAGCCGTCACAAAGGTAATGTCTCCCAATGCTTTGCGGGAAGCTTCCGCAGTCAGGAACCTGTAATCCACTTCCTCCATGGGTTTTCCCAGCCGGTCTGCCAGATAATGGCCCATGGCATAGCTTCCGCCCAGAACCTTGAACGCATTCAGCCCGAACCGGTAGGATTCATCTTTTACATAAATATTTCCTACCCCCAGTTCCCTGGCGGTTTCCTGAAGACAGGCCAGAGGCGTTTCCTGATAGACAGGAAAACTCTGATGGTAAGCTTTGACCTTTTCTTCCACCGGCTTGCTGAGAAAGGTCAGATCTGTTTTCTGTGTTCCATGGTCCAAAGCGACCATGGCAAATTTCTGTTCCATATGACGACCCCTTTCTGTTGATTCGCCTTTATATATTGCAAATACCGTGCCAACTTTTTTTCGTTTTTTCTCCACACAGAAAAAGCACAGATAAATTCCGGGATCTCCCCCGTTTTTATCTGTGCCAGATGCAATTTTCACCCCGCCTGTCACTCTGCAGGCGTTTTATTTTTATCATTTTGATAAGCATTTCTTCTCGTTTTGAGAAAATTTCTCATTATAAGAATTTCTATTTTACAGTCCGTACTGCTGGATCTTCCGGTACAGGGTTGCCATCCCGATACCCAGTTTCCTGGCCGCCATGGCTTTCCCGGCCGTATGGTTCCCGCATTGGAGAAGGGCCTGCCGGATGGCATTCTTTTCCAATTCCCGCAGAGAAAGGATCTGTCCCGCCCCGGTTTGTTTTCCAGGACCATTTTCTGTCGGCGCCGCTGCTTCCCGGCTCCTGGTACGGATATCTTCCGGCAGCATGGAGACATCCAGCGTCCCATCCTCGCCCATGAGATTCACCATGTATTCCACCGCATTTTCCAGTTCCCGGACATTCCCCGGCCACCGGTACCCCTTCAGGGCATCCATGACCTCTTCCGTGAGACGAGGTGCCTTTTTCCCGAATTTCCGGGCAAACCGCTGACTGTAGAAAAGGGTCAGATCTTCGATATCTTCCAACCGTTCCCGCAGAGGAGCCACCCGCAAAGGGATCACATCCAGACGATAGTACAGGTCTTCCCGGAACCGCTTCTCCCGGACCATTTTCTTCAGATCCTTGTTGGTGGCCGCGATGACCCGCACATCGATATCCATCAGCTGATTGGATCCGATCCGTACAATCTTCCGTTCCTGGAGCACCCGCAGCAGTTTGGACTGGAGATACAGGGGCATGTCCCCGATTTCATCCAGGAAGATGACCCCTTCATTGGCCAGTTCGAATTTTCCCATCCGTCCATTGGGATCCGCTCCGGTAAAGGCCCCCTTCACATAGCCGAACAATTCACTTTCCATAATGGATTCCGGGATGGCCGCACAGTTCAGGGCAATGAACCGCTTGTCCCGCCGGTCGCTTTCCCGCCAGATGGACGTGGCCACCATTTCCTTCCCGGTACCGCTTTCGCCGGTGATCAGCACCGTAGAGGTACTGCGGGCCACCTTGCTGATTTCTTCCTTCAGTTTCAGGGTAGCCGGACTGGAGCCCAGAATGCTGGTTTTGTCCACCGCCGGCAGTGCTGCTGTTTCAAAATACCGCTCTTTGATTTCCCTGCTGCGGTAAAAAATCAGGACGCTCTGGTAATCCCGGGTTGGCTGCGGCACCGGCAGATAGGTCCCCATGAGCCGGTACTGCCGTCCCAAGGCCGTCAGGCTGTATTCCGTATATTTGGCCAGATTATCCCCGGTGGCTTCCAGAAAAATCCGCTCGCCGGCCAGGTTGGGCGTTTCCAGTTGTTCCATGGCAGCCCGGTTGCAATCCGTCACCCGAAAATCCTTCCCCAGGATCAGGATTCCCTGCTGGATATGCTCCAGGGTGGCATTCAGGGTACTCAGCAGTGCTTCCCGCTGAAGAGCCCGTTCCCGCTCCATGGCTTTGACGGAAATGAAGTCGGCAATCTGTTCGATCAGTTCCAGGAACAGCATTTCATTTTCCAGGATATGCAGTTTCTGTTCCCGGCTGCTTCCCACCAGGCCGATGACCCCGATGGGATGGCCTTCCGCCAGGATCGGCATGGCCAGTTCGATTTCTTCCGGACAGTTAAGGAAATTGGGACAGCCCTGGCAGACCAGTTCTTCCCCGGGCTGGTAAATGACCCTGCGTTTCCCGGTTTCCAGTACCTTCCGGTACACATGGCCTTCCTGGGCCATACTGGCATCCACCCCTGCCGCGAACATACCGGTCCCGGCGACCCGGTACAGGTTGTCGTCCACCACTTCCACATCCACCCCGGCGATTTTCGAAATGATCCCCGCGTAAGAAGCCACCGTCCGCTGGATGTTCCGGAGCCTGGACCGGATTTCGTCCCCTGCTTTTTCCATAGAGAATACGCTCCCTTCTCTTTCGCTGCCCTTATTCTACTGTTTTTTCTCAAAAAGAGAAAGGGTGCTGCTGCACCGCCCCCCGCTTTGTAAAATTTGCGTAATGTTTTTGTGAAATATATGTAAATCTCTTTCTCTTTTTCGTGTATAATAATTTTTATACACAAAAACTTTAGGAGGAGACTCATCATGTGGAAAAAATACCAAAGTATACCGTTGATCTACAAAATGGTAACAGGCATGGTGCTGGGCATCCTGGCCGGCTGGTCCATGGGACCTGATGCCGTCTGGTTCCAGCCGCTGGGGAAATTTTTCCTCACCTGTCTCAAATGCATCGCCATGCCGCTGGTCATCGTAAACCTGATCGCCGGCATTTCCAATCTGGACAGTCCGGAATCTTTCGGTCGTATCGGCGGACGGATCATCTTCTATTACATTGCCACCAGTGCCGTGGCCATGGTGGTGGGTATGGTCATTTCCCTGATCATCCAGCCCGGCGTCAACCTGCCTCTGGAAGGGACCTACAAAGGGGTCGTGGGTGAACTGCCCACCATCAGTTCCACTCTGCTGGCCCTGATTCCCGGCAACGTGTTCAAAGCCATGATGGAAGGCCGGTTCGACCAGATTGTCTTCGTCAGTGCCGTCACCGGCATCGCTCTCCTTCTGCTGCCGGAAGCTCCCCGGAAACGGCTGGCCACTTTCTTCCAGGATATGTCCGACCTGATGGGAAAGGTGGTATCCATTGTGATGATCCTGGCCCCCTATGGGATTTTTGCCCTCATTGCCGTTTCCGTCGGCAAATACGGCAGCAAGATCTTCGGCACCCTGGCCAAATACATCGGCAGTGTGTACCTGGGGATCTTTGCCATGTGTTGTCTGTATGCCACCCTGGTATTCCTGTTCACCCGGATTACACCCCGGGAATTCTTCCGGAAAGCCAGCCGGATCATGGTCACCGCTTTCAGCACCTGTTCCAGCACCAGTTCCATCCCCATCAACATGGCCTGTGCGGAAAGCCTGGGCGCCCCTAAAAAAGTGTACTCCTTCACCATTCCTCTGGGTGCACAGATCAATAAGGACGGAACCTGCGTCTGCCTGACCACGGTATTTATTATGACGGCCCAGGCCATTGGTGCTCCGCTGGATCTGGGACTGATGCTGAAAGTGCTGATCCTGGGCCTGATCCTCACCACCGGCAGCGGCGCCGTGCCCAGCGGTATGCTGGTCATCCTGGCCATCCTGTTGGAAAGCCTGGGATTCCCGTTGGAAATCGTGGGTCTTGTAGCCGGTGTCCACGCTTTCAACGATATGGGCATGACCATGATCAACTGCCTGGGAGACCTGGCCGGAACGGTGATCGTAGGGAATGCGGAAAAGAAACGGATAAGTGCCTGAGAAAATGAACGGCCACAAAACAACACCATCCTGTTTGCCAATCAGGCAGACAGGATGGTGTTGTTTTGTCTGTATTATTTTGTAGAAGCCTTGATCAAAGCCTTAAAGAAGCCCATGCAGATTTCTGTATCACAGAATTTCTCTTTGTCCATGATGAATATAAAGAAGATCTTGCATACTTTTCCTACCATTTCCCTTACAATTTTCACTCACTTCACCATATGTTATACTTTATTCAGAATCTTCAATTTTATCTTCAGGAGGTCAAGCCATGCCATTTATTACAACCAACGACAATGTTTCCATTTACTACGAAATCCATGGGGAAGGAAAACCCTTATTCATGCTGCCCGGATGGACCTGTTCCACCAAATTCTGGAAATACAATGTGGACGAACTTGCCCGTCATTTCCAGGTTGTCCTGATGGATATGCGGGGCCATGGGGAATCAGAAAAAGTACTCCACAGCCACCGCATTTCCCGATATGCCATGGATGTAAAGAATCTGCTGGATGCCCTGGACCTGAAAGATGTGACAGTACTGGGTTGGTCCATGGGCGCCTCCATCCTCTGGAGTTATATCGAATTATTTGGAAACTACCGGATCGACAGCCTCATCTGCGTAGATCAGTCCCCAGCCCAATATGTGAAATCCGATTGGCCCTGGGGACAGAAAGCCTGTTTTGATGTGGAAACCTTCATGGAAACCTGTTTTGCGGCCAAAAGCGATCCACGGGGCGCCGCCGAAGGACTTGTCAGTGCCTGTCTGAAACACGCACCATCAGCAGAAGACCGCAATATGCTGGTGGATGAAATCTGCAAATGCCCTCCCTATGTGCGGATTGAAATCATGCGGGACCACACCAACCTGGACTGGCGGGATTTCCTGCCGCATATCAACATCCCCACCCTGGTCTGCTGCGCCCGGGAAAGCAAGGTCTTCGATGTACACGGAAGTGCCTGGGTCGGGGAACACATCCCCGGTGCCCAAACCGTAATCTTTGAGGACTGCAGCCATATGCTGTTCTGGGAAAAACCGGAACAGTTCAATCAGTGTGTTACAAAATTCATTGAGGATCTAAAAAAATAAGTCTCCCTGCCAGTAATGCCCCATAATCTGAAGAAGCCTCACGACCAGCAGGCCCCAACACATGGATGGCGAACGTTTCCCCTTGCTTCTTTCGAGTAACAAAAAATCCCTCATATCCTTCCTGTTTTTATGTTACAATGATGTCACAGAAAATGAAGCACAGAAGGAGCTGTTATCATGGAAGAGATGGATATTGGAGGGCGGATCCAGGAATACCGCAAGGCTGCCGGAATGAGTCTCCGGGAACTGGCTGCTCATGCTGAAATTTCCCCTTCCATGCTCAGCCAGATTGAAAACAATGCAGTCAACCCCTCCATCAACACACTGAAAAGCATCGCAGAAGTTCTTCAGATTCCCTTGTACAAATTTTTCAAGCCCCAGGCTCCCACCCCTGCCGATCAAATTGTCCGTAAGGGAGAACATCGGATCATTGGTCACTGGGGCACGGAAGTCACCTACAAGCTGCTGACTCCGGATACGGACAGTACCATCGAGTTCATCCTGATGGAAATCCCTTCCGGAACCGTCACCACAAAAATTCCCAAAGGACATCAGGGTGAAGAAACAGCTTATGTGATGGAAGGCCAGGTGGAAATCACCGTAGATGGTCACCCCTACCAGCTGGATACAGGTGACAGCATCCGCATCCTGCCCGGCCATCCCCACAAATGGGCCAATCACACAAAAGATTTGGTCCGGGTCATCTTCGCTGTGACTCCACCTTCTTTTTAAGCATAAAAAAAACTGTCGCAGCCGCGGCAGTTTTTTTATTACAGCAATACCATACTCAGGAGGAAAACGGTGACCAGCGCCGTCATGGACTGAAGCACACTGATAATGGGCAGGGTCTTGTAGGCAATGGAGGTATCCATATCGGAAGTAGTGGCCGTTACCCAGAAGAAGTCGTCGTTTCCATGGAACACCATCATGCCCCCGGCGGCACAAGCCAGCATGGCAATGATTCGTCCCATGGGAGAGCCGAAGCCCAGCACATCGATCAGCGGGGTAATCATGGTGGCTGCTGTCACCATGGCGATGGTGGCAGATCCTACACAGGTCCGGAACAGGAACCCAATCAGGAACGGAGCCAGGATCCCGATGGAAACACCGCTCATGCTGGCAGTCAGGATATCCCGAAGAGGAGATGCCTTCAGAACGCCGGAGAAAGCTCCCCCGGCCCCTACGATCAGAACAATCTGACCGGCCGTCTTCATGGCATCGGCGATAACCCCGTCAAAGCCCCAGGCCTTGGTATCTTCCGGGAAGATATTATGATATCCCACAGCGGCAATCAGCAGCCCGATCAACAGAGCCACCGCCGGAGTTCCCACGATATTCAGGATCAGCGCCGGAGTTCCCGTCAGTTTGCACATACTGCCCACGGTTTTCAGCAGCATCAGAGCGATGGGCACCAGGATGGGCAAAAAGGACATCATGGCACTGGGCAGATTCTGGTTTTCCGGAGTATCTTCCACACTGGTGGGTAGATAATAGTACTTTTTCCCGGCATAAAGAGAAGCCAAATAGGCCACCAGCGTCACCGGAATGGAAACCAGAGCCCCGAACAGAATCACCTGACCCAAATCTGCACTGAGGATCCCTGCAACGGCCAGGGGGCCCGGGGTGGGCGGCACGAACATATGGGTAGCATGAAGGCCCATGCACAGAGAAATCGCCATCGTTGCTTACAGCAAACTGGATGTTTTCCAGAGGCACATCCAGCTTCTGGGCATTTGCCAAGGTATCCGATCCCGGTCCAAAATCGAACAGGATCTTAGCATATGGCTGCTACTTTTCATGGCTTTCGACACCGGCTATAAGGTCAATGCATCGGCGTTCCAATCTTTTCTTTTACCAGTTCCATAAAGCGTATCACATAAGGCGGATATACCACACCTTTATGGATCACTAAATCAATGCTTAATTTTTCCCAAATATCTTTCAGAGAAAATACTCTCAATTGGACATTGGCTCCAGAAAGACGATTGTTCTGGTCCACATATCCCAACAGCATACGGGGACAAATCGCAGCGCACCTCCCTGCTGAACATATATCAATTTGGGTTTCACTGTCACTGATATTGTACTGAACATTAAGCTGTATATGGTGTGAAGCAAGGTATTCCTGTATAACATGACTGACTTTTCCTGTCGTGAAATTGGGCAGCACAAAAGGAATTTCGGTAAAATCTCTCAGATCAGCAGTGCCCTTCATAGCATTGACCTGGTCGGCAGAAAAATACTGTTCTAAAAGAGTTTCCGGTATCACCAACATGATTTCATCGTAAGCAATCGTATGGATTTCAAAATTGTCATCAGGAGTCGTATTAACTCCGATAAAAAGGTCGATATTCCCCTGGCGCAATCGATCTTCTAAAATCTGCGTATCTTCTTCGTCGAAAGAAACATGGACAAGAGGAAACTCCTGTGAAAACTCTGGCAAGACCAGAGGCAGGATAATAGGAGCTCTGGAAGTACTGATGCCTACTGTAAAGTTCCCCATACTCCCTTTTGAATAAAAAGAGAGCGTCCTTTCCATATTCCTTTCCATGATTTTCATTTGCTGCAGGCTGCTGCGCATAATCTCGCCTTCTGCCGTAAGATGAAAATCTGGTTTTCTCTGAAAAAGACTGATTCCATATTTTTCTTCCAGCCGTCGGATATGATCGCTGACCGCCTGCTGAGTAATAAAGAGCCGCCGGGCTGCCCGGGTAACACTCATTTCTTCGCATACAACCAGAAAAACTTCAAATCCTATTTTCATCAGATTCTCCTATCCATAATCCAAAAAATGATACGTCTTGTTTCCCATTATAGAGAAAAGCAGCTCATCTCTCAAGGAAGAGCTGCTTTTCTTTATTTTACTCCGTAATCCCTAAATTTTAAATCCAATCAGAACCGGAAGCCAGGTAATGATTCCAGGAGCAAAGGCAAACACAAACAGGAGGGCGATTTCGACCAGTAAAAAAGGTAACGATCCTCGAACAATCTGTTTAAAGTTCAAGCCAGAAATCGAAATGGCGGTAAATAGGTTATAGCCAAACGGTGGTGTTACAAAACCTACGACCAAACAAATACAGAACAACATGCCAAGATGAAGAGGGCTGCATCCTAGTTTGATGCCGACAGGAATCATAATAGGCGCCAGGATAAGCGTCGCCGCAATATTATCCATCAAACAGCCAACAATCAACAGAATTACGACCAGTGCCAACAAATAAATGGTGCGACTTCCTGCAACCATTGAAATAAATGCTTGAGAAATCGTTACGCCGATCTGACTCTTGGAAACGACCCAGGAAAACAGGGACGCTGCTGCAATGATGAAATTCACCATCGTAGAAGTCTTTAGAGAAGAAATGAGAATTTTAGGAAGATCCTTGACTTTTAACTCTCCCAACGCAAATCCTAGAATCAGTGCATAGACAATCCCGATAGCCGCAGATTCAGTCGGAGTAAAAATCCCTCCATAGATACCGCCTAAGATCAAAACAGGAAGTCCCAACGCACCTAATGCTTTCCAGAACATTTTCAAACAGTAAGTCCCATCAAACTTTATAGTTCCGGCATATTTCAACACCTCTGGATTCCTGTATGCAAAAATGACATTTACGATAGAAAGCGCTCCCGCAATCACCAGTCCGGGAATGATTCCAGCCACGAACATCGCAGGAATAGACAGGTTCATAGTTACCCCATAGACGATCATGGGAATGGAAGGAGGAATAATCGGCCCTAATGCCCCGGCTGAAGCAACTAATCCGGCGCTGGTTTCTTTCGAGTAGCCAGCCTTGGTCATAGCAGGCAGCATGATGGATCCAATGGCAGCTACTGTCGCAGGTCCAGAACCTGTCAAAGCCGCAAAAATCGCACAGCTGAATACTGTCACCACACCCAATCCACCAGGCAGCCAGCCAAGCAGGCTTTTCGCCCAGTCTGTCAAACGTTTAGAAATCCCGCCGAAATCCATTAGATTGCCCACGAGGATAAATAGAGGTACTGCAAGCAAAGTAAAAGAATTCATGCCATAGACCATACGCTGTGCCAAAACTGCTACATTCGTATCTGTGATTGCCAGATAGGCAACTCCGGAACTCATAATAGCGAAGGCAACAGGGACACCGATCAGCATCAGTCCAAAAAGGACAAGAAATACTATACTCATATTCAATCTCCCCTTCTCTGTTACTTGTTGTCATTCCAGAGCACAAGCATCTTCACCAAAGCCTGGATGATCAAAAGGATACCTCCAACAGCTACTGATGAGTTGATACACCACATAGGAACCGACATGGCTGTGCTCAAATTGGTTCGAGAAGCATAAGAAAGGTACGTACCGGCATAGGTCATGAGTACTCCATCAATGAGGATCACTGCTTCAATGAACAGGTCGGCACTCTTCCGCAGCCCTCCATGCAGCAGATCCAGAATAGCCGTTACCGTTGCATGGCCTCCATCTCCAATAAGCAAAGATGCCCCTATCATATGCATCCAAATAAAAGCATACCGTGCCAGTTCTTCTGTCCAAGACAGAGAATGATTCAAGATAAATCTGCAGAATACCTGCAAGACGCAGGCAAAGATAAGTACAACGAAACAAACAGCACCCACATAGCTTACGATTTTGTTGATCCGATCTGATACTTTTACCAAATTTTCCATTGTGCCCTCCCCTTCCATAAAACTTACAGAAGGCCTACTTCTTTTTGCAGCTTCTGCACCCACTTGCTGCCGATATAAGATTCCATTTCTTCATAACAAGCCTTTGCGACCTGCCTGAAGCCTTCGCTGTCAACTTCTTTTTCTGGAATGATGGTCATTCCTTTGTTGCTCAAATCTTTTTCCATACGGGCTGCAGAATCATCATTATTTTTCCGAGCTGCTTTTGCCGCTTCGACCGCAGCCTCTTTCAAAATCTTCTGATCTTCCGGAGTTAAGCTGTTATAAACTTTTGTAGAGATACAGACCGGAAGAGGGGAATAAAACAGGTTCACATTATCGATATATTTGCAGATATCAGGAAATCCGTTCGTATACAACACACTGAGAGGCGCATCACAGCCATCTACCGCGCCCTGCTGCAAAGCCGTCAGAAGTTCTCCCCAAGCCATAGGTGTTGCATTGACCCCCAAAGAATGATAAGCGGACAGATACGTCTTGGTTTCCATGCAGCGGATTTTTAAGCCGACCAGATCTTCAGGTTTCCGGATTGCCTTGTCCCGAGTACATAACTGGCGGAATCCGCCTTCTGAATAAGCAAGGCAGGTAACACCCGTTTCTTTCATATTATCCATCAATTCCTGCCCGAATTCGCCATCTAAAATATCTCTAGCTTGCTTTACATTTTTGAAAATGAAAGGCAGGTCCAACGCCCCATTTGCGCGGACATAGGAAGCTACGTAAGCATTTGTTAAAACAGCAGCATCACAAGTTCCGATTTGCATCCCTTCCCACATTTCCGGTTCACTGCCCAATTGACTGCTAGGGTATTCATGGACCGTAATCCGTCCATTTGTATGCTTCTCTACATAATTTTTAAAAGTGAGTGCGGTTACATGATAAGGATCATCTGGATTCGATGCAGTGGTATATCCAATTCCGATGGTTATCGGCCCATCCTTTTTCTTTCCAGATGAAAACAATCCGCATCCGGATACACTCACCACCAGTGCTGCCATAAGCAGCCCCAATAGGACTTTTTTGGTTTTCATGATTTAACACTCCCCCTAATCTTCATGCAGATAGATGGATGATCTGTGCAGGAACCTGATGCGTCATGACGAAAAGTTCCTTCTCTGTAAAACCTTGTTCCAACATCGCCATGATAAAGTTCCTGTATTCTTCTACGGGAGAAGGACCCGTTTGCTGCCCTCGATCCGTTGCCAAATACACATGCTCCACGCCTGCAGAACGGATATTGGCAGCCATTTCTTCAGCCGTCACGGACCCCGTTACAAGATTTAACCAATTTTTTTCAATAAAGACGCCTTGCTCCGCAAGCTCTTTCTGTATCTCTCCTGAAATCTTCGTTCTCTGGAATTCAGGATGGGTTAATATCATCGGGACTCCTCGGGCACGCCCTTCTTTACACAATACAATGGATTCCTCCGGACTGATATGGCCGGTTGCCAGACATCCACCCCTTTCTTTGATGATATCCATGATGTCATAAACTACGTTTTTTATCCGACCGTTTTCGTCTAGGATACTGATACCTGGTCTATTGAAAAAGTCTCCGTCCATATTTCCAAAATTCAGACTGTTTCTTGCATCCCGGGTAGGCATCCAGATGATTTTTGCCCCCGCTCGGACAGCCTCATATACAGCATAAGGGTTCAGCCCTCCTACAGGCCAGTTCAAGACCAAGCCTCCATATGCTTTACATTGGCAATGGCAGTATTTATTGATCAGCATGGCCCGTAATGCCGTCGGTTCATAATGACTTTTTAAGAGGATCCCTGCCATACCGTATTGTTCTCCGGCTCGGATCAGCTCCACACCATCCAATTTTCTCGGGAATACCGATGGTAAAGAATGTACATGTAAATCATAGGCACCCCTTTGCAATTCCATTGCCGTTTGAAGCAAATTTTTCTTGTCCATACTCTATCTCCCACAATTTTTGACTCATCTCTGGTCATCAAAGCTCATGGGGGACCGGTCCGTTTCGCTTTGTCCAAGTATAATGAATACCAGAATCTGTATGAAGAAGAGATCCTCATTGCGGTGCCGGAAGCCT